>SL_5KL_010_SEDDRAFT_10000833_pt1 | contig 19450 bp, 19 predicted proteins | sample SodLakKL_010_SED_FD_9118 | JGI IMG/M metagenome (IMG submission 9118)
GTGACGGGGCCTTTGGCGACGATCCGTTTATTGATCATCGATGTCCCGAATGCGGCACCGAGTGGCCTGACACCGTTGTCGAGGGAACTGGTGAAGACTCGATCCGCTGTGCAGAGTGTGGGGCTAACGCCTCTTCATTTGGCTTTGAGTACGGCTATACTGTGGTCTTCGATGAGGATCGAACCATTGGGTTGACTGTTGGCTCGGAGGGAGCCGACCAGCTCGCAGAAAATGCCGCCGAAAACATCGCACTCCCAGAGAACTCTCGTCAGCACCCGATCTTGCTATACAAACCCGATGAGATTCCAGGAACTATCGGTCATCTCGCACCCTTCATCGGGAACATCGGAACCACACCAGCGGTTGAATTTCCAGATTCACACAATGCCGGTGATTTCGGCCAGTTCCTCATCGGTGCCGAGCACGAGTGGGGGATCGCCGACGAAAGCGAACTGGAGGCCCGGACTGACGGCCACCTAGATTCGAACGATGTTCGACCAGGCGCGACGCTCATTTGTCCGGTCAGAGTCGACGGTGCGGGGCTGTATGTTGGTGATTTGCACGCCAATCAGGGCGATGGTGAGCTTTCGCTCCACACGACCGATGTGAGCGGGACGACGGAACTCGAAGTCGAAGTCATCAAAAACGTCGAGATGGACGGTCCACTTCTCTTGCCGAACGAATCTGATCTTCCAGACATCGCGAAACCCTACAGCGATGCCGAGCGTGAGACGGCCAACGCGCTTGCTGGCCAGTATGGAGTCAACACGGTCTCTGATGCGATGCCACTCCAGATTATTGGCTCAGGTGCAACAATCAACGCCGCGACAGAGAATGCGTTTGATCGCGCTGGATCGTTGTTTGATATGACCGAAGGCGAGGTTCGCTCGCGCTGTACGTTTACTGGTGGGGTCGAAATCGCTCGGCTACCGGGTGTGGTTCAGCTGTCGATGCTTGTTCCGACCGAGGTGCTTGAATCCGTAGGCTTGGATTCGGTTGTTCGAGATCACTACAACCTCTGAGCGTTGAGGCCTCAGGTCGTGCAATGATTATCCACCTTGGGCGGCCGGAATGAGTGTCATGTCTGCTGTCGACGGACATGGCGTGTCGGCTTCCGCTCGCTCGCCGTCGACGAGAATGCGGACGCTTCCTCTGAGTGTTCCTGTTTCGTCGAACAGTTGGGTTTCGGCTCGTGGATGGGCTTCGACAAACCGGTCAAGGACATCTCGAACCGATTCTTCGCGGTCGACTGCTGGCAGTGAGACTGTTTTCGATCCAGTGACTCCCCGAAGTGGCCCGTGTACTGTGAGTTCCATATCTGTGTCTTGGTGTCGCACTGCATTGGTGTTGTGCTCTTTTCGGGACCGCGTTTTCTTTGTACAACAAACTCAGAGATTGATCGTAGTTGGGACACAGATTTTAGAAGAGGTTCGTCGACGAACAATCAAGCTGGTGACTACACACCACTTTTGCAAGTGAATCCACGAAGCCACCTTCCACCATTACAAGTGAATTAGTAGATATAAAAGACCCCACGATAAGAATAGGTGTAACAAAGTTTCCAACCACTCAGTGTTTTTAGCTGTGAGTGCTGGAAAATGAAGTCTAATTAGGCTCATTCCAATCGTCTTATCGACGTAATCGAAGCCCAACCATGACCGAAAACACGCTCACAATCACGTTTCAGCAGGCAAAACAGCATCCTAAAGCGGCGCGTGAACGGTTACGCCGAGCCGAAACTGGTGAGACAGACGACGAGGTGGCTCAAGACACGCGTTTTATCATCAATTTCGAAGAGGTCGACGATATTGCCCGACTCATGCGTACGTCTAACCTCAAACTTATCCAGGCGATTGTCTCGGAGGAGCCAGCAAGTGTCCGCCAATTAGCCGAGATTGTCGACCGCGACTACCGAGAGGTCCACCGCAACCTCGGTGAGCTCGAATCGCTTGGCGTAATCGAGTTCAAGGAGGAAGGATCGCGTAAGAAACCAATCCTCCGCGGTGGGACTGAAAACATCGATTTCTCGATTCGCTTCCCTCGATCTACGGATCGCAGTGGAGTTTCGGGTGTATCTGCGTAGCCCATTCGATTGCCTGAAATCTGTAGTTTGACCCTGCCAATGCAGTAGATGTCTCTTTCAGTGAGCCTACGAGTAGATTTTCGGACGATAGTGCTNCGGCTACAAATCCAGTGACCGTCTCTGTCAGTATGCTGAACGAGTCGTCNGTTCCGATTAAAAGGGGGCAATCAGTCGGGGGGACTGGCAGAGGGAGGGGTGTACGGGGGAAGTGCTCAGGGGCCGAGAGTNGNGCTNACTGCCCTACCGNTNGNGACGAGTGCAGAATANATATACGTTGCGTATATCGCAGCNCGTGTGTTGCGATAATCGCAAAAANACAGAGGATAATCGCAGNAAAACGCACTACNNGCNANGNTCANTCANGAATCATTGGTTTCAAACTTGAAATGACCCCACGGCTGGCTGTAGTGATTNGTAATGATCTCTGANCTGTGAATACTCACACCGTATTCGTTCAACTTGCCGGTCATGCGCGTGAGATCACGCGTNCTCGTGGCGATTCCCTGGATGTGGAGGTTCCGCTCGCTTGTGACCAACTCGATTACGTCGACAACGCGGTCGACGGCAAGCACGTCCTCTGCAACTCGGTTTCGGACGTCGGGGTCTGCCGACGCGATAAACAGGATTTTGAGCGGAAAGCCAGCCCGTTCGTAGTCGATCTGCGGCGCGTAGCTTTCGATGATATTCGTCGTTTCGAGCTTGCCGATGCGGTTGCGGACCGTACTTGCGGAAACCCCAACCAGCTCTGCGATTTCTTGAATCGTGATGTTGCGTGCATCACGCTGGAGGGCGAACAGGATTCCCCGGTCGACCTCGTCGAGGACAATCTCCGCGTTCGGTTCCGACACATCGTCGGGCCGGGTATCGGCTGGAGCGTCGTCGTCCATGCTGTGGATTCCACAGCGAGAGGCAAGTAGCTATGGACAGTCGTTCGACCGAGCCTCGAAAAGCCATCCGGTACTGACAGCCCCGCCGTCGACCGCGGAGCTGTCACTGATGTCGTTGTCCTCTGTCTCTTAGTTCAGCCTCTTACCAGTTGGTGGATAATTCAGAGTTCTCCCAGTGCGTTGGTAGCCTGTCTTGACCGCACAGAGTTATGTAGATTCATCACAGCACGACATTCTATAGGAGACCAGATTCGAACAGCTTCCGCTGTGCAGCCCGCAAATGCTGAGTGAATGTTGCCCGAGAGATATCAAGCGTGTCGGCGAGTTCCCCCGTATTGTTGTGTCGTGGTCGTTCAAAGTAACCTGCCTCGACAGCAAGCTTGAGTACTTGTCGTTGTCGGGCAGTCAACTCGTCGACCGTATCGTCTCTCGACGGGGTTGGCTGTTCAGAGGCGGTCCAGACCGTTGTTACCGAGTCTTCGCCGCATAGTTCCGACAGAACCCTAACACACGCACTAACCGTGGTAGCCTCACCAAGGACGATAGACATACGGGCGCGTCCAGCATCGATACAGGTCTGTGAGAGCGAGACGCCAACATCGACGAGACGTATTTCGGGAACTGGTGACGTGGCGACGAGCCCACACTGGATTCGGTTATCATCGGCTTGATAGTAGTCAACCGAGCTAATCGATGCCGTGATTTTGACCGCCTCTGAGAGCTCGGTGGCAGTCGCTCCGTGGACCGTTGTCACATAAAGGACTTCTCGATCATTGCGAGGGATTACTGTTGTTGTGCGGAGCGTCGATTCTTTGGAGAGGTTTGAGTTAAGCGCTACCAGCGGATGACAGTCGCCACTGAGAACGAAATCAACGCTTGCGGTGGCCGACGACAGTAGGGCGCGCTTCCACGTATTTGTCTGGAAGGCATAGCCGACAGTCTCAGCGTACGCCGAGAGCAGGTCTAGTTCGTGGTCGTCGATCCGGGTTTCGTTGCTGTAGACCGTAAGGACGCCAAACTGGAGCTCGTCGTGTCTGATCGGGACCGCTGCGACCGACCGAAAGCCGTGATCGACCGCGATCTCCGTCCAATCGTCGTCGGAAGCAGTCCCGTCTGTGACTGTGAGAGCTCTCACAACAGAGTCGGTGTTGTCGAGTGCGACAAGCGTTGGTTCAGTGCTGTCGACCGGCTGCATTCCGGGAATGATCGCACGTTCAAGGTAGGTGGCTTCGCCAGCCGTCGACAAAGGGACGACCCCACGGTCGGCATCAAGCACAGCAATCCACGCACAGGCGTAGCCAGCCGCAACTAACTGTTCACAGATGTTCTCGCCGAGTTCCGATCGCGTGGCAGAGTTAGTCACCATTTCGAGCAGAGCCTCCTTGCTCTGTCGTTCACGAGTCAGTGCCTGACGCGTTCTGTCAGCGTCGACTGCCGATTCGATTCGCTCTGCAAGCTGTGTCGGCTGCTGGCTGAGATGCAGCTTCGGGATGTAATCAGTAACCTGTTCGCCGATGGCATCGCTGGCGACGTCCTCGTCGCCCTCGCCGGTCACTAAAATAAACGGCAGGTAGGCGTTATCGGACCGGACCATGGTCAGTAAATCGAGGCCAGTACCGTCACCGAGTTGGTAATCGCAGACGATACAGTCAGGACTCGTCTCGCTGACTGCGCTGGAGGCAGCCTCGAAACTCAGTGCCGTCGAGACATGCAGCCGGTCGCTGGCCCGTTCGAGTAGCCGACGCTGTGTCCGGACCCACGTCTCCTCGTCATCGATCAGCAACACCGAAATTGGCTGAGTCGACGGAAATACCGACGCTGAGTGTGCCGGCTTGCTCACGGCCACGCTCCGCTCGCCATGGAGGAGGGACCAAGACCACCTAAACTAATCTGAGCTACGTTCACTATAATTGGTACTGTCGCGGGAGCCTACTAAAACATATACCACCATATAGTGGCATACTAGAACGCGTGGGCCTCACCGAGCGTGCGGACCGGTTTGGATTTCGAAGCGCGCGCCGCCTCCAACACTCTCGCCGACCGACAGCGACCAGCCGTGGGCCTCAACGATGGTACGGACGATTGCTAACCCGTAGCCCGATCCGCTGCCCGTAGAGACCCCGAATTCGAGCAGGTCCTCACGCCGACCGGCTGGAATACCCGGGCCGTCGTCTTCGATATAAAAGCCGTAGCCCGTCGACAGTTGCCCAATTCGGACCGTTGTTGCCTCTGGCTGTCCGTCGACTGCATGTTCAACCACGTTTGCAAATAGGTTCTCGAAAGCCTGTTGGAGTCGGCTGGCGTCCGCACGCACTGGCTCGGTTGAATCGACACTCAGTTCGAGCTCGCCGGTATCGACTACTTCCCACGCCTCCCGCACAACGGTTTCGAGATCACAGTCGGTTGGTGTTTCGACATCTGTACTCTCGCGGGCGAGCGCAGGCAGTCCCTCGGCGAACGCCCGGAGTCGACGGTGGACGGCTTCGAGATCCGCCAGCGACTGTTGGACCTCCGAGTGAGTGGAATCAAGATCTGACCTGATGAGATGGAGCAATCCCTCACCGGTCGCCAGTGGGGTCGACAGATCGTGTGAGACGACACTCGCTAAGCGTTCAAGCTGTTCGTTTTTCGCTTCGAGGCTCTCCTGTTGTCGTTTTTGATGAGTGATATCAGTCAACGAGACGAGACAGCCGCGAGGGTCCATGCGGGTTGGATCAACTCCACGAACCCGGGCAAGATATTGCCGAGGAGTGCCGTCGACCGTAATCACACATTCCATCGCCGTTGCAAGATCTGGGTGGAGCTTGCCGTCGACAACCAACGTTTCGGGAAGAAAGTCGGTGATATCGCGGCCCTCAAGCGGGCCGGTAGTAGCCTCAGCGTCGACCAGCAAGCGGGCCGCACGATTAGCATCGAGAATTCGGTTCGAGTCAGTGACAACGAAAACAGGGTCTTCAAGCGTGTGAAAGACGCGCTCGTGGGCGACTGGAACAAACCCCGTGAGTTCGCTGCGCTGGACGATCACTGCCAACGGAATGCCGATCAGAACGAAGACAACAGGCGTGAGGTCCGCGGTCGGAATCGGCTGCACACCGAGATGAAAAACGGCGTTGGCGACCCACGGTACGCTCAAACAGGCCAATAGCACCAGCGACTGTCGGCGATAGAGTTGGTTTGTCGTGAAAATCTCGGCGACGATCAGCGCGGTGCCGACCAGCAACAGCCCGTAAGCGTATATGACATTGATCCGGTGGCCGACTGCGGGCGGCGTATCGAGTACAAAGACATCGTCGACGATGATGACCACCATGTCGGTATAAAACAGCGAGTGATACGGAGCGGTCCAGACAAGCCCAAGGACGCCAGCAGGCACGACCGACAACAGGGCGATTCGTCGCGGCGAGAGCCACGCCTCGCGGTCGGTGTACTGGAGTGCGAAGACGACCCAGACAATAGGCGCAGTGACGACCGATAGATACGACAGTTGGATGAAAAACAGCAGCCACTGCTCGGTTGTTGCAACCATATACCCAACGTACGCCGACGCCCAAAAGCCAATGATGAGCAGAAACAACCCGAACGTAAAGGAGGGCTGTCGACGGTCGTACTTGACCAGTAGTGCGACCGCCAGCAGCCCACCAATGAGTGCCGACCCACCGTAGGCGATTAGCCCGGCAACGTACATGAGTCTGTGACTGTGTTGTACGTCGACCAGTACGACTCTACCGGTTCAATTAGTGGTTGGTCGTACGTATAATTATTAGTTCGTAAACATATTTAAAAGGCACTCGACGGGTACACTCCCTATATGCTATTTCGTAACACACCCATATGTACCGGCAGTTAGTTTACCATCTTTTAATTTTATTGATTCATCAGGAACCTACCAGTGGAACGTCGACACCGTCATTCGGGAACCGCCTTCAGCAGTGGACGCGCCGATTGGAACGGCGACCACTCGTAGCCGTAGGCTTCCAGCAGCCGGGTGACTGGGCGTTGTGCTTCATGAATCTCACAGTAAACTATTCGTGGTGAATGGGCCTCAAAAGTTCGTTCGAGTCCACGAATCACCTCGGCTTCCGCGCCTTCGGCATCGATTTTGAGGATATCAGGTGGCTGGATCTCACCGCGCGCAACTAACGCATCGCCGTCGACAGTGTCGACGCTAATTGTCTCTTCGGGATGGTCACCGCGGGCACCGGCGATCTGTGCGCCAGCCGCAGCCGTGGCAGTAAACTCGACTGTTCCGGGCCGGTCGTAGAGTGCGACCTGTTTGAGCGTCGCCTCGTGTCCCGTGGTCTCAAGCACCGTAGACAGCCGAGAGGCGGTTTTTGGATGGGGTTCGAACGCAACCACCTCGACGTCCTCGTCGACACTGGCGGCAACGACCGCATGCCACCCGAGGTGTGCACCCACATCGTAGAACACATCACCAGGCTCCAACTCGTCGACGAGTTCTTCGAACAACTGGATTTCGGGATGCATCCATCTGAACCGTTGGTACTGCCAGTAGGTCTCTAGGGGAAACTCGACAGGCGTTCCGTTCACGTCGTGAACAATCGATTCGTGATTCGAGACCCGATACAGAAGCCGTGGTATCTGTAGACCCCAGTAAGCGGATTTAAGCGACGAGTGCAAGCCAACGGCCTTCGTCCACCGTTTTAGAAATCCGGTGTAAAACCGCCCATCCATGCTGTTTCGTTATATTTGGTCATTGGGGCATATAAATACCGATCTGAGGAACTTGCGGGTCGACCGATACCGGACAGTTAACATCACATCGTGAGAAACGTTCGAGACATGGGAGTCATCGCACTTGCGGCACTCCTAATCGGGGCCACGGCTGCGGGGGTACTCGGGGTGGTTTGGTTCTGTGTCGATGCCGAGCGACTTCGAAAAACCCGACAGCAACCAGCATGGGCCCGCAGCCGTGGGCGTGAGGTGGCACCGTATCTGGCTGTGCTCGCGGTGGTACTGCTGGTCAACAAGGGACTGCAGGGGCCAATCGACCACGTCTCGCAGCGATATGGTTTTGAAGCGACCCATATCTTGTATGAAATCGAAGGCCACACTGTCATTTGGTTCCAAGAACTGGTTCCTGGAGTGCTGCATGCATACTTTGTCGCGGTGTACACTGTCGGCTACGCCGTGTTGTTGGTGTCTCCGGCGGTTGTCTACTTCTTTGGACAGACGGTCTATCCGATCCGTCGACTGCTCGTCGCCTATGCGGTCAACTATGCGGTCGCTGTGCCGCTGTATGCGGCTATCGTTGCCTACGGGCCGCGAAACGCTGATCGGGCCGGTGGGGCGACGAGCGCGGACGCAACGCTGCTGGAGTTCCTGCCAGATATTAGTGCGATTACCGTCCATATTAACTCCAATACGAACGTCTTTCCGTCGCTGCACGCCTCGCTGTCGGTGACGGTGCTGTTGTTAGCCGTAACAACCCGAACGGAGTTCCACAGGTGGGCGGTGTTTGCGACGGCACTGGGTGGGTCAGTTGTGCTGTCGACGATGGCGCTGGGTATCCACTGGGTAACGGACGTCGTCGCAGGAATCACCCTTGGAGCCCTCGCTGTTGGGATTGCAACGCGCCTCATAGACTGATATCATACTGTACGGTTGTCGCGTCGACCACAGACGCCGGGCCGACCACCGCTGTTGGCGGCCACCAGAGCTGTGACGGACTTACGCGTAACTCCGGCAATCTATGCTACCAGGCGACAAGGTTGAATACCCTCGGCAGTCTACACTCAACTTGGATTATGGATATTACTGATATTGTTATGACGGAGTTCGTCGAAGTCGACGTCGACGAACGGCTCGCAAAGGTGCGAGCGAAGTTCGAGGATGCCGACACGAGGGGCGTGATTATCACCGACGACGGTGAGTACGAGGGAGTGATTGGAGAATCAGAGCTTGTCAAATCACAGATCAAAGACGACACGAAAGCCAGCGTCCTGATGACCTCGGCACCGCGAGTCGACCAGCATGAGGACGTCAGAGAGACTGCCCGCCTGCTGGTCGAAGGCGACGTCCGGATCGCACCGGTGTTCCGCGGCGAACAGCTCTCGGGAATTATCACAACCGACGGAATCCTCTCTGCAGTGTTAGATAATCTCGATGCACTCGCCGTCGACCAGATCTACTCTGAGGACGTCATTGATATCACCGCGAAATCGACCGTCGGCCAGGCGATCAACCGCCTGCGCGAACACGGCATCTCGCGACTGCCTGTTGTCGATAGTGGGGGTTCGCTGCGCGGCGTTATCACGACCCACGACATCGTCGATTTCGTCGTCCGGGATCACGAACGCCAGCACAAAGGCGACCGCAGCGGTGATCGCGACCGCATGCTGGATCTGCCGGTCGAGAACCTGATGACAACGCCCGTGTTGACTGTCGATCCTGCCGAAAGCGTCAAAGCTGCCGTCGAGCGCATGTTCGATCGGGAGATTTCGGGGCTTGTCGTAACCGGAGAAGACGACACGGTTGCCGGAGTGATCACGAAAACCGACGTCCTGCGGGCCTTAACGTTCACCGAACAGGAGCAGATGGATGTCCAGATCACCAACGTTGACCTGTTGGATTCGATCTCACGCACAGAGATCGTTGAATCGATTACTCAGGTCGTCGACAAATACCAGCAGATGAACGTGATGCATGCGCACGTCCGCTTCCACGAACACAAAGAAAAGCTCCGTGGGACGCCGCTGATCCAATCCCAGATTCGGCTACGAACCAGCCATGGCCAGGTTGCCGGATCCGGTGAGGGCTACGGTGCGAACCAAGCGTTCCACGTCGCACTTGATAAACTCGAACGGAACGTCCTCGAACTGAAAGGCATTAACGCCGACAAAGAGTACCGCGGTCAACTGCTGCGCAAACTCAACGAGATCTGACGGTCGGGAGGGGGTTCCCGGACCGTCACTCGCGGTTTCGGTCCCAAATCCATCGCTACTCGCCACAGCGGTAGTGTGTCTCTCGAATTCCAGTTGTTCACTTCGTCATGTTTTTTAGCAGTCCCCGAGTACGCTACATATACTATGAGCGCAGACGACAAATATCCCGCAGAGTCAGGGCGTCGACGCTTTGTCAAGGGCGTCGTTGGCGGCGCGGCACTTGCCGGGGTGGGTGCCACCGGTGCAGTCTCGATTAATACACTCACCACCGCAACTGGCGCAGGCGGTGGACCGGTCGAAGCGATGGTGATCGAACGGGTCAGTGGTCCCGCACCCCACGGAATGCCACAGGTTCCCGTCGAAGTCGACGACGAGGGATACGTCCGTGGCATCTGGCCCGAAATCGATACCGAAGAGNTCGACGGTGTTGAAGTNGAGATCGCTCGCGAGGAACTCGGCGGCGTCGAGTACTCCCAAGAGTGGTTCCAGTACTGCGGAAACGAGTCTTATGAGGGTCTCGAACCGAACTTCGAGTCGGACAACTACTTCAAATCCGACGGTCTGACCAGCTATGAGTGGCAACAAGAACAAAAAGACGAGGACGACCGCTTCAACGTCAGCGACTTCGAGGATTACGAAGAGTGGGGCAACGACGTTGGGTCCTCAGGTGTCGGCAAACCAGCAGCAACGACCTGGCGATCCGAGGACACCGAAAACGATATTCCGGTTATCCTGCTGCGGTCGTCGCTAATCGAAGAGGCAGCCGAAGACGACGAATGGTTGCAGGCTAGTACTGATCAGGGCTTTATTGCGTGGGTCAACGTCTGTACCCACTTCTGTTGTGTCCCCGGCTACAAACTCGCACCCGACGCTCACCGCTACGATGCCGAAGACCGCGTCTACTGTCAGTGCCACCAGACCGTCTACGATCCGTTCTCGATTTCGAGCGCGTTGTACATCGCCCGGCCCCGTCCTGACGACGACTAACACGACCCGGTTGTTTTTCTGTCTTCTTCGCCCAGTAGCTGTATGAGCGACCAGACCGGATTCGAAACCGAATGTGACCGCGCGCGTCGACTGCTCGACAATGAGGATCTTACTGCTGTCCACGTTGGCGTCATCCACGACGACCGTACGGTCGATACCGTCGCCACCCGCCGAACCGACGGCGACAGTGACGCCGAACTCCATGCCCTTTCGTTGCTGGCAACACATGTTCGAGCGGTCGCAACCGAGGCAGGCGTCGACTACGAGACAGTCGCCGCGGATGCGGCCGCCATCGCCGCCCAGCTCGAAGAGCTACCGATCTCGGAGCCACCAGCAGACAGCAAAAGCGATGCGGACAACTCGGAGAAAGGAGCCTAACAGTAGTGAAACGCCGGTAGTCACAGGCTAATACGACTATTCGCCGGAAAATCGATAGCCAGCCAGCGAACTGCAGTGCTCCGCAAGCATCGAGAGTTCGTCCTCCAGTCGGTCGACCGCCGGCTTCTGTTGGCGGTCAGTATTAACGAACACCGCAAGACGCTGATCACCAACTGAGACGAATCCAAGGCCGTATTTGTCGGCCGTTGTTTTGAGACCAAGACCGACATCCGCACGCCCCTCGATAATGCGGTGGGCCGGGCTCTCGAAGGCTTTGACCGTCGAGTCAAAACCCTCGATTGCGTCGACGAGACTATGATGCGAGATGCCACGCTCGTCGGCCAGTTTGGTCAGTGCATTCGAGAGGCTGGTTCGAAGCCCCGACGTCGTCTCGCGGTTGACGAATCGCACGTCGGTGTCGACCACGTCAGCTAGCGTTTCGATACCAGCCGGGTTCGACGCGTCGACGAGCAGCCCCCACTCGCGGTGCCAGCCGCCCACCGAGACGGCTCCAGCGGGCCGTTCGTGCGGGCCAGCGACAACCGTGAAATCCGGCAGGCCGTTGCGGAACCGCCGAAGTCCTTCACGACTGCCAAGCGGCAAAAATCGTGTTGAGCCAGTCGAATCAAGCAGCGTGTTCAGCGCTGGGTCGTCCTCACCGATTCCCAGCAGTTCAGGTGGCGAGACATCGGGCGAAAAGAGATCAACGCGTACGCGCTCGCCAGCAGCAAGGTAGTCCGTGGTTGGCTCGATGTGGACGACGCCGTCGGCTTCGGCGAGGCTCATTGTCGCCCCTGAGCCCTTATCAACCGGATACACCAGCTGGCGACCCTCGCCGTCTTCGAGGACGCCAACCGACAGCAGACGGAGCCGACCTGCTTTCGAGCGGGCTTCAGTCGCCATCTCACCGGTGAGACTGGTGGTTGTAGGCTCCGGTCGACCTGCGGCCTGCCGGATCGCCGGTGCAACGAACGTTCGGAAAATCGTGAGCGCGGAGACGGGATAGCCCGGTAGCCCGATGTATGCCGAGTGGCCGCCGTCGCTGCGGTCGAGGCGGCCTACAAGCATTGGTTTGCCGGGTTTGATCGCCACGCCGTGGACCAGCAGCTCGCCCCGGTCTTCGATCACCCGGTAAATTACGTCGACCGCGCTTGCCGATGTCGACCCCGACGAAACCACGAGATCACACTCGTTGGCCGCCTGGCGAAGTAGTCGTTCCATCTCCTCGAAATCATCGCCCGCATGCGGGTAGACAACCGGCTCGCCGCCGGCGGCCTCGATTCCAGCGGCGATGGTGTGGCTGTTGACGTCATAGATTTCGCCACGCCCGCTGTCGAGGCTCTCGCCAGGTCGGACGAGTTCCTCGCCGGTCGAAAGAACCCCGACCCGTGGGGGTTTGACAACTGGGACATACTCACATCCCACCGCCGACAGCAGGCCGATTTCGCGGGGCGTCACCCGCGTGCCCGGGCCGAGTGCGCGCATGCCCGCGGCGATATCTGCACCAGCAAGCATCACGTTCTCACTGGGAGTGACCGTTGAGCGAACCTCGATTTGCGGCTCGCCGTCAGGCCCCACGGTTTCGTCGGTTTGTTCGACAACGACGACGGCATCGCTTCCGGCGGGCAGGACCGCGCCAGTCGAGATTTCAACACAGGTTCCCGGCTTGAGACTCACCTCAGGCTTGTCGCCAGCGTGGACGGTTCCAACGAGGTCGAGTGTGACTGGGTCGACCTCGCCTGCGTCGATTGTGTCGCGTGCCTGCACTGCGTAGCCGTCCATCGAGGCGCGGTCAAACCCCGGTACGTCGATGTCGGCAGAGATCCGTTCGGCGAGCATGCGACCGTGGGCGTCGGCGAGTTCGACCTCTTCGACTCCAGCCGAAAGCGTCAGCGAATCAATTGCCTCTCGGACCGTTTGGGGGTCCGCCAGCGTTCGGAACTCCTTGCGGCTCATGGGTGGGACTCCCAGAACTCGACGGTAACCTGTTCGCCTGCGGCGTACCCCTCTCGGGGTTCGTCGACAACCACCCAGCCGTCGGTTAGCGCGACGCTCGAAAGGATGCCAGCACCCTTCGTACGAACTGGTGTGGCTTCGAGTCCGTCGACAGTCGATTCTGTTTCAACCCGGGCGAACGTTCGCGTTCCGGGTTCGCTCGGGAGTTTGCGGGTAAGCGTTGCTTGGCGAGAGACGAGTGGTTCCTGCGGGAGGTGGCCCATCCGTTTAACCGCAGGTCGAAGGAACTGCACCGCGCCCAGTAGACAGGAGACCGGATAGCCGGGCAGCATGATGACGGGTGTTCGTTCGACGAGTCCCAGCGCGACGGGGTAGCCGGGTTTGATCGCAACACCGTGGACCAACACCTCACCCAACTCGTCGACGACCTCGGGGATCAGATCCCGTTCGCCAACCGATGACCCGCCCGTGGTGACGATAATGTCTTTCGTGAGGTCTCGTTGGATCGCTGTCCGGAGGGCGGCTTCGTCGTCAACGACGATATCTCGATGCGTTGGCTCGCCACCCCAGCGGTCGACAAACTGCGAGACAGTAAGGCCGTTCGTTTCGATAATCTCACCCGGCTCCGGGTCGGCTTCGACGAGTTCCTCGCCGGTAGGGATCACCCCGACCGTCGGCTGTTTATAAACTGTGATCTCCCAGAGGCCGACAGATCGAAGCAGGCCGAGATCGGAGGGCCGGAGTTGGTGGCCCGGTTCGTACAGTGGTTGGCCTTCAGAAACGTCCTCNCCGATTTTGCCGACGTTTTTACCTTCAGCAACGGGGCTGCGGACCGCAACGGTCTCGCCGCTCTCGTCGACCTGTTCGATCATGACGACTGCGTCTGCTCCCTCGGGCAGTTCGCTGCCCGTATGGACGCGGCTCGCCGTTCCGGGCGAAACCGGCGATTCAGTCTCAACCGCCTCAAGTGTGTTCGGCGAACGGTCAGCAGCCCCAACCGTGTCTGCGGCCCGAACTGCAAAGCCGTCCATCGCCGCCCGGTCGTAGCTCGGCACCGGATTCGGTGCGGTGATCGTCGCGGCGACTGTTCGGCCATCAGCCATGTTCAGTGGCAGGCGTTCGGTACGGTCGTGAGGCTTGAGTACTCGAATGAGCCGCTCACGGGCAGCATCGAGTGGGGTTCGGTGCTTGAAGCCCGAAGATCGTCTGGCTTCGTTTGGCATATCCCGTGTTGGGCGGCCGGACCTATAAGCCCGCGCGGTCTGGGCCAATACGCATCCGTTCGTGGCGTGTCGGCTGGCGGCTTTCGTAACTGGTCGAGTGGGTGTTTCTCGTCGAGACCGACCGCGGGGTTTTTCGACGTCGCGTTCATATGTCCTTGTATGTCTGCCCTGCACGAGGCGCTTCGAGAACTACCGGATGCGGTGTTTGCGGACCTTCTGGAATCGGATGACGCCTACCAACTCGTGTTGGACGTCCCCGGAGTCTCCGCCGAGACCGCCGAAATAACCGCCGACGGCAGTCGACTGACTATCGAAGCCAGACGACAAAAGAACGTCCCCGAGGGCTTTCGGTATCTTCGGGAAGACCGGCCGCTGTTTCTCGATGCGGAACTGCCGCTGCCACGGGATGCTGACGGCGAGGCTGCCTCCGCCGTTGTCGACCGTGGCGTGCTCGAAATCTCGCTGCCCAAAACGACCGATGGAACGGGCGAGTCCATTCCAATCGACGACGCCGCGGAGTAGGTGATCACTCTGGTCTCTTTCCGTGCCTACTGGCGATTCGTCGTCGTCTTCTATCGGTTTTCGCCGCTGCTGGCTGCGTACCTGCGGGACCGTCGGCGCTTTTTCATTTTTGGGGGCTCCCGGCGCGTCACCACGGAGATGCAGCTCGAACGCGCCGAAATCCTCTTGGATACACTGCTTACCCTCGGGCCGACGTTTATCAAACTCGGCCAGCTGCTCTCGACGCGGCCCGACATTCTACCGAAAGCCTACATCGACGTGCTGTCGAGTTTGCAGGATGATGTGCCGCCGGCCAGTTGGACCGAATCCAAACTCGTGATTGAAGACGAACTCGGTCCCGTCGACGAGGTGTTCGACGAGTTCGATACCGATCCGATCAGCGGAGCGAGTCTGGGTCAGGTGTATCTCGCCAGATACGAGGGCCAGCAGGTCGCCGTCAAAATCCGTCGACCGAACATCGAACCGTTGGTCGAAGCCGACCTGCGGGTGTTGCGGTGGTCGATCCCGCTTTTGGTCCGATTTTTGGGTGAGGGCCGGGCGTTTTCGCTGGACAGCCTGGCCGACGAGTTCGCCAAAACCATCCGCCAGGAGATGGATTACGCCCGCGAGCGCGACATTCTCGAAGAGATTCGGGACAACTTCGATGAGAACCGGGATATCCAGATTCCACAGCCAGTCGACAACGCCTGTGGTCCGCGCGTGCTGACGATGGAGTATCTGCCCGGAGTCAAAATCACCGACACTACCAGGCTCGATGAGATGGACCTCGACCGCACCGAGTTGGCAACGAAACTCCAGCGAATATATCTACAGATGATCGTCCAAGACGGTGTGTTTCACGCCGACCCACACCCCGGCAATCTCGCCGTGGCCGAAGACGGGTCGATTATTTTCTACGATTTCGGTATGTCGAGTACGGTCGATCCGTTCATTCAAGACAAAATCGTTGAGTTCTACATTGCGGTCGCCAACCAGAACATCGATGCGATTTTGGACACCTTAATTGAGATGGGCACACTCAGCCCGACCGCTGACCGCAAGATAATGGGCGAGGTCATGGAGTTAGCGATTGCCGATGCCCGTGGTGACGACATCGAACAGTACAGAGTCAACCAGATTATCGAACAGGTCGAATCGACGATTTATGAGTTTCCGCTGCGGTTGCCCCGAAACCTCGCGCTCGTCTTGCGCGTTGCTACCGTGGTCGAGGGCGTCTGTGTGACACTCGACCAGGAGTTCGATTTTATCGCAGTAGCTACTGACTACCTAACCGAGGAGGGCTACCGCGAGGAGACGGCGAAAAAACTCATCGACGAGGGCGGCCAGCAGATCCAACAGACGACACAGGCGCTGTTTACGGTTCCGCCAAAACTCGACCGCGTGTTGGACACCGTCCAACGCGAAGACCTGACAGTTAACGTCCAGATAGATGATGAAAACCACGTACTCGACAAACTCGCCAAACGGATTTCGTATTCGATTATNGTCGCAGTNGGCCTGCTTTCGGCCTCAATTATCTATGCGTTTGCCAACGAGTGGCGGATCTCGTTGGCGATTCTCGGCTTGACTGCGCCGATGGCGTTTTTCCTCTATCGATCTTTTAAACAGCCTAGCGGTCTGCGGGCCCGTCCGCAGTTTACTCGCCAGAACCTTCGAGAACGACGTGGCCCTGACAACGAATAGTACCTCAGGGTGTATCGGTTCAGTCGACGATGCGACTGTTGTCGGTGGGTGGCTTCCCTGTCGGCGTCGTCTTTGAGATCGCCTCTACGTCTTTGTCAACACGACCGACTAGTTAATCTGCTCGCTTCCGGTCGACGGCGTCCGGTTGGCTGAGTGGACTAAAGTATCGCATATCAATTGCAACTGATGTCCGAGTCGAAACGCCGTCGAAGCCCGTTAAGCCGATACAATCAGCGGCCGTTGATTTTCTGAAACTGATCGAGCAACTCGTCGGCTGACTCGCCCGAATCATAGGTTACCGAGCCCCGGAATTCCGATCGCTCCTGGTCGAAATCCGCATCGACAGTCGCAGTTTTTTGTTCTCGTCGCTCGTGTTCGGCTTCGTCATATGCTCCCATAGACATGGTATACCATACCTTGATGTTGTTTCAATATATACCTAACGATTGTTCAGGGTGACGTGACACAACAACTCAAAATCAGGTTACCCGACCAGAATATGTAACTAGTTCCGATTCCTCAATCCGAGTGTGGCACGACCGCTTCGTTTCAGATACGCCCCAGAGCGGTGGTCGCTCGACCGGATTCGGTCGGCGATTTTCCAGCCGTTGGAGTCTAATCTAGGTGCGGAGATGCGTACGTCGTGGTTTCGGCCGCCGGCAGGCTATCAGGCTCGACGCTTCGAGATGGACAACGACGATATCGCGCTGTTTTGTTGGACAGATGGCGACGAGGCACCAACAGGCGTCGACGGCGGGCCCGGCGGCTACTGGCTCGGCAACACCGAAACGCCGAGTTCGTTGTGGCGAACACAGAAGTATGGCTTTACGGAGGTTCCCTACCCCGTCCGTCGGTGGGCAGAACGCGAGCTGCTGGCCCAACTCCATCTGGAGTCGCCGTGGCTCAAAGCCTACCCACACATTTCGTGGTTTTTTCTTCCCGTTTTCCTCTCAAAAGACGGCCGAGAGACAACCCGCGAGTTCTTCGCCGACCATGCCGCGGGCTTTCCGGATACAACCGCCGAAAGCGCACTTGCGTACTACGAGTCAGTGCTGAAAACGGGCGCACTTGACCCTTATCGCTCGGAGATGGCCGGCAAGCTCGGTACCTCGGATTATCTGGATCTTACCCGGATGACCGCTGCGATGGGTGAGTTCAACGCCGCCAAACTACTGGTCGACGCTGGCTACAAGATCACGCCCGAAATCGAGGTGACAACGGGTCATTCGATAGATTATCGGGCAGATCCACCGGACTCAGACGGCGAAAGAGGAATCCTCGTCGAAGTGACCCGCCCGCTGCCGCCCGGTCGACGGTCGGCTGACTCACCGCTGACGGCGCTGCGTGAGACGGCGAAAACCAAAACGGACGGCCAACTCGATGCGCATGCAGGCGGCGTAGTTCTGTTCGTCGACTGCTCGTCGTTTCCGGACGACGCCTGGCAGGCAATCGCGGCCGAACAACCAGATGTTCGGCACCGCCCGGCGGTCGTCTTTCGGGCTCGGCCAGATGGATCGGTCGAAGGCTACCGAAAAGGGAGTCTCCCGCTGTCGCTTGGTTCGAGCGTTGAGTTCCTCTGAGCAGTTAAAACGAAACCTGCTGAGGGCCGTTTTCGCCAGGTGTGTACTGATCGCGGTCGCTGTAGAACCGCCGGCCGATGGCTTTGTGGCTCACACCGCTGAACAGCGACTGTTTGACGTCATCTGGCGTCTCAAATGTCTCTTCGCCGAGTCGACTGAGCACCTCGCCGACCGTTTCGGTGCCGTTGTGGAGTTCGATCTCATCGTCGCCGTAGGCAGTGATGATCGCACTGGTCGTCGTCGGGTACTGGAAATCATCGAACGCGGTCTCGTCTGTGNTGAGTCGCATACCATACCTTATCAGCGAAAGACTATAATGATTATCCATAATGGAATGGGTAGACATCCCCACTATTAATATTCATTAAGGTTGCACCGGACATTCGTATCTGGGGGCCGCCCCCGGGCGTGTGTCCACACCGACTCGGGTCTGGACCTTTCGGTCCGGTCGACAGGTCCATATTGGGTCTGTTCGGCCGGCTGTCGGCTCCAGGTCGTGGGGTCGACAGCAACCAGCGGTGGGTTCAACCGTCTGGACCTCTAAGCGGATTTATGCGCTGTCATTACTGCGACGAGAAGGCCGCGTTTGCGGCCGAGAAAGGCGGGCTGAAAGTAGGCCTCTGTGCGGACCACTTCCGCGAGCGACTCGAAGAGATCAGCGACTCGGCCGAACTCGCCGAACTCGAAGCACAACTTGACGTGACCAGAACAGACTGAGTAGCGGAATCTCTTTGAGCGCGGCGTGTGGTGGTTTCTGTATGACATTCGAGCCCACAGATCGGCCTCGTCGACTCCGAACCGACGGGATCCGACCGCTGGTCAGCGAGACGAGCCTTGACGCCAAGGACCTCATTGCGCCCGTGTTCGTCGACGAGACGATCGATGAGCGACTCCCCATCTCGTCGATGCCGGGCCACGAACGCGTCCCCGTCAGCGAGGCCGCTGATCGCGTCGACGAAATCCGCGAAACGGGCGTCGAGGCCGTGATCGTCTTTGGAATTCCTGACTCGAAAGACGAGATCGGCACCGAGGCCTACGCCGAGAATGGCGTCGTCCAGCAGGGGATCCGGGAGATCAGCGCGAACACTGATGCCTACGTTATCGGCGATGTCTGTCTCTGTGAGTACACCGACCACGGCCACTGTGGCGTTGTCGAACCCCACGCCCACGAGGAGCCAACGCTGACGGTCAAAAACGACGAAACCCTCCAACTGCTGGCCGAGACTGCGGTTTCGCAGGCAGAGGCGGG
>SL_5KL_010_SEDDRAFT_10000834_pt1 | contig 19447 bp, 19 predicted proteins | sample SodLakKL_010_SED_FD_9118 | JGI IMG/M metagenome (IMG submission 9118)
GGCCGGCGTCCTGACGGCGCCGTTGTGGGTATTCCATCCGCACGTCTGGATGCAACCACTCACGATGGTCCTGGCGATCGTCGTCCTGGGAGGTCTGGGGAGCATCAAGGGAAGTGTCATCGGGGCATTCATTATCGCGCTGGTCGAGAACCTGGTCATATTTCTTATACCCCAGTATGGCTACATGAGAATGGCATTCGCACTGCTTGTCATGATTGTGGTCCTTTCCGTGAGACCCGGCGGGTTGTTCGGCACTATCTTCGAAGAGGAGAGACTGTAGCTTGTTCAGACGACTTCTCGGTAATTTCCGGTGGGGCGTGCTACCCGTACCAGGCAGGGTGATAGCGGTTGCCTTCTTTGTGATCATATTCGTCCTGCCCCTGATCACCGATGACCGGTCTACGCTCCACATGATCACCCTGGCCAGCATATTCACCATCTTCGCCGTCAGCTGGGACGTCCTGTCGGGCTATACCGGGCAGGTGAACTTCGGCCATGCCCTCTTCTTCGGCGTAGGCGCATACAGCTCGGGACTTCTCTACCGGTTCCTGGGTTGGGACCCGGCGGTTACAGTGCCCTTGGGAGCTCTGATCGCGGCCCTGGCCGGCGTAGTGACATGTCTTCCGGCACTCAGGCTGAGGGGACCATACCTGTCGCTTCTCACGCTTGCCTTCCCGCTGCTCCTCGCTGAGATAGTGCGCGCCATTCCTCCCGAGATCGCCGGCGGGTACGTGGGCATAACCGGGCTGCCCCGCCTTGCTGCGACGCCGATGGGCAGATATTACCTCTGTGCAGTTGTAATGCTCGTGGCAGTCCTCGTGATGTGGAAACTCACCGATGCCGGGAGCAAGTACGTACGCACCGGCCTCCTCTTCCATGCCATCCGCGAGGACGAGATTGCTGCCCGAGCCACGGGGATAAACACGATACGATACAAGGTTTTGGCCTTCGCCATCGGCGGCTTTTTCGGGGGCATTGCCGGCGCTCTGTACGCCCATCTTTTGACGGTCGCCGGTCCGGGCACCCTCGGTATCATGATGTCATTCCAGGCCATAATCTGGGTGATCTTCGGCGGTATCGTCAGCATATACGGATCAGTAGTAGGCGTGTTCACGCTCTATCCCCTCGTGGAACTGCTCCGCGGCACTCCGGTTCACGATTACCGTTTCCTCATTATGGCCAGCATGGTCATAGTGATATTGCTTTTCATGCCAGAGGGGATAGCAGTCCGGATCCGACACAAGATCGAGAGGCAGTGTCCCCGCTGTAAGCTGACCAACTTCGCTCTGCGTAGTGAATGCCGGGCCTGTGGGGCCGCCCTGCGCCATGTTGCCGACAAGCAGGCTACATAGACGCACGGGCCGGCCCGTGGTGAGCCCGTGATCTCCAGGTTCGCTGCTCACTCGTGCGAGTTGTGGCAGCCTCACAGGTGCTGTGTTATAATCGCTGAGTAGACACAAGAGAAGGCAGGAGGTATTTACATGACAGCCGATCCCAACAAGGCCGCGTATGAGGCCAGGCCCTGGGTGCAGTGGTACCAACCCGGTGTGTCCCCGGATGTCGAGGTTGAGGAGAAATCCGTGGTGCAGAACTTCGACGAGATGACCGATAAGTGGAAGGACAAGACTGCTATCACATTCTACGGCAGGAAGATGTCGTACAAGGAGTTGAGAGACCAGGTGGACAGGTTCGCCACCGCCCTGCATGATCTGGGGATCAGGAAGGGAGATAAGATCGCCCTTCTGCTGCTAAACTCACCGCAGTTCATCATCGCCTACATGGGGGCCCTCAAGGCCGGAGCTACACTCACCGCTATCAGCCCTCTGTACGTCAGCCCCGAGATCAAATATCAACTGGAGGATAGCGGGGCCAAGATGATCGTCTGCCTTGATATTCTGTATGAGAGCGTGGAGAGAAGCGGTGTGAAGCTTGACGCTGCCATCCTGACCGGCATTGGCGAATACCTGCCATCGATGAAGAAATTCCTGGGCAGCAGCGTACTGCGGGCAGTGTACCAGAAGATGGCCGCTCCGCCTGTGGAGTTGTTCCAGAGGGAGGGAGTCCACAGGTTCCAGGACCTGATCAAGAAGTACCCCCCAAGTCCCCCTCAGGTCGAGTTCAACATAAGGGAGGACCTGGTTACTCTTCCCTACACCGGCGGCACCACCGGTATGCCCAAGGGCGCGATGGTCAACCACTACAACTTCGGCGCTGCCCGGCAACTGGCCGAGGGATTCTGGGGTGACATCGTCCAGGAGGGTAAGGAGACGATAATCGCCTATTTGCCGTTCTACCACATATACGGTCAGTCGGTGGTCATGATGGGCAGTCTCAGCCAGGGCTACACACAGGTACTGTTGACCACGCCGGACCCCGACGATATCCTGGAAGCGATAGAGAACTTCAAGGCGACTATCTTCTACAGCGTACCCGCCCTCTACGAGCACCTTATCGATTACGAGAAGACCAACAGGGTCAACTGGAAGCGAATCAAAGTTCTCATATCCGGTGCCGATGCCCTGCTGGAGGACACAGCTAAGGGTTTTGAGAAGCGGACCGGGGCTCAGATTCACGAGGGCTGGGGCATGACCGAGACTACGTCTGTGGGCGTGGTCAGCCCCTACGGGAGAGCCAAGATAGGATCGTTCGGCGTACCCATGCCTGGCTGTGTGGCAGCGGTAGTGGATGCAGAGGACAGCAGCAAGTTCTTGCCCGTGGGAGAAGTAGGTGAACTGGTCTTCAAGGGACCGACGGTGGTCAAGGGCTACTGGGGCAAGCCCGAGGCAACGCAGGAGATGTTCGTCGACATAGACGGCGAAACGTGGCTGCGCACCGGTGACCTGGCCAGCATGGATGAAGAAGGATACTTCTTCTTCTACGACAGGAAGCGCGACATGATCAAGTACAAGGGGCTGGCAGTCTTCGCCAGGGAGGTAGAGGAGGTTCTGTCCTCCCATCCCCAGGTCAGGGAGGCGGGCGTGATTGGAGTCCCCGACCCCGATGTGGGCGAGAGGGTCAAAGCCATAGTCGTGCTGGAGAGAGAGGCCAGGGGGAGGGTGACCGAAGAGGAGATAATGAAATATGCAGCTGAAAAGCTGGCCCACTACAAGGTGCCCAAGATAGTCGAATTCAGGGGCGAGGTACCCAAGACGGACGTGGGCAAGGTCTCGCGTCGCGAACTGAGAGAGGAGTAGCTGCAAATGGCGGCATTCTTTGAGGCAGAGAACCTTACCAAGCGTTTCGGCGGACTGACTGCCGTCGATAACGTGAGCTTCACCATCGAGCGCGACGAGATCGTGGGGTTGATCGGCCCCAACGGTTCCGGCAAGACGACCATGGTTCGGTGCATAATGGGGATTCTGAACCCCACATCCGGCAAGATAAGGTTCAAGGGGCAGGACATAACCGGATGGCGACCATGGAAGATCGTCCAGGCAGGGCTGGCGGGTACGTTCCAGGTCGTAAAGCCCTTCCGGCACCTGCCGGTTATCGCCAATGTCATGGTCGGCTGCCTCTGCCCGCGGATCACCAGGAGGGGCGAGTGGGTGAAGAGCACCCCGGTAAAGGCCAGAGATGCGCTGGAGTTCGTGGGCATTATGGACCGGGCTCTGGAGCCTGCTTCAAATCTGTCGCACGGCGACCTGAAGCGTCTGGAGGTCGCGAGGGCCATCTCAACCGAGCCGGAGTTGTTGATCCTCGACGAGCCTTTTGGGGGTCTTAACCCGGCTGAGACAGACCTTGTTGCCAAGTCCATGGCCAGACTGCACAAGGGGGGCCGCTTCGGCAGGCTTCACAGTGAAGGACCGGCAATGCTCATCATCGAGCACAAGCTCAGTGACCTGATGAAGATAGTGGACCGTGTGATCGTCCTCAACCACGGTAAGCTCATCGCATGGGGGCCACCTGAAGAAGTGGTCAGAGACCCGGCTGTCATCGAGGCCTACACAGGCAAGGAGGTGCCAATTGCTTGAGGCAAAGGACGTTACCGTTCGCTACGACACCGCCACCGTGCTGGACGGCGCGAGCCTGAGAGTGGAAAAGGGCGAACTGGTGGGACTGGTGGGGCCCAACGGAGCGGGCAAGACAACATTGCTTCGGGCCATCGTAGGCCTGATAAACTGGGACAGGGAAGTCCTCAAAGGAACCAGGATGGAGGATGTCGTCCTGGAAGGCACCATCGAGTTTGAGGGCGAGAGGATCGACAGGCTTTCAGCGTATGAGATAGCCAAGAAGGGTTTGCTGCTCTGCCCCCAGATGGGTAGACCGTTCGTCGAGATGTCGGTCAAAGAGAATCTACTGGCGGGCGCGCACCTCTGCAAGGACAAGCAGGAGATCCACGAAAGCCTGGAGAAGGTCTATCAGCTGTTCCCCAGGCTGAGGGAGAGGCAGAAGCAGATGGCGGGGACGCTATCAGGAGGAGAGCGACAGATGCTGGCCGTCGGCCGTTCGCTCATGCGCCGCCCCAAGTTCATGCTGGTAGACGAGCCCTCCAGTGGCCTGGCACCCAAGATAAAGGACGAGTTGTTCAAGCGCGTCCAGGAGATATACCAGGAACTGGGAGTGACCATACTGCTGGCCGAGCAGGACGTCGGCTTTGCCTTCGAGTTGTCCCAGCGGAATTACGTTATGTCAAGAGGACACGTCATCGCCCAGGGAACCGCCGAGGAACTGCTCAAAGACGAGACCATCAGATCCACGTACTTGGGGATGTAGGGTCAGCAGCGGTCAGCAGTCAGCGCTCAGCAATCAACATTAGAGCTCGGCGGTCAGGCAGGCTTGACCATGAGTCCCATGTCGAACTAGCATACCTCCAACTTGCTTCACCATCCTCGCCAATCGTTCTGTGTCCCAGCATGTCATCACAGACACCCCCACCTGTCGTTGGGCACACCTCCTCATGTCACCACACCCGCCTTCACATGTCATTGCACCCACCTTCACATGTCATTGCACCCACCTTCACATGTCATTGCACCCACCTTCACATGTCATCTCACCCGCCTTCACATGTCATTGCGAACGAAGTGAAGCAATCTCCCCACTAACCACGAGTCTTCGAGATTGCCACGCGCCGATTCCATCAGCGCTCGCAACGACGCGAGAGGGCAGGTACAAGACCCGCCCCCAGGCAGAATCCGGCCGGCGGGCTACATCAGGGCAGGATCTGCACGCGCCGATAGCTCAGTGCCACCTGCCAATTCAGGTAGCAAGACACCTCCCTACCTGATATAATGCGGCGGGCAATTCTTGCCTGCCACACGAAGCAAACTGTTAGGAGGTCACATGCTATGAAGAACAGACACATCAGAAAGGCGGCGGTGCTCGGTTCCGGAGTGATGGGGAGCAGGATAGCTGCTCTTCTGGCAGGTGTGGGCATTCCCACCTACCTGCTGGACATCGTTCCCAAGGAGCTGGACGAGAAGGACATCAAGAAGGGGCTGACCAGGGAGTCCCCGGCCTTCCGGAACAAGCTGGCCCAGATGGGCATTCAGGGCACTATCGGGGCAAGGCCGCCGGCCATGTTCGTAGCCGATGACGCCAGGCTAATCACGCCCGGCAACTTCGAAGACCACCTGTCGTGGCTCTCCGATGCCGACTGGATCATCGAAGGGGTGATCGAGAACCTGCCCATCAAGAAAGAACTGCTCCGCAAGGTTGAACCCTTTCTCAAGCCGGATGCGATTCTCAGCACCAACACTTCGGGACTGTCAATCGAGAAGATATCGGAGGACTTCTCGCCGGACGTGAAGACCCGCTTCCTGGGCACCCACTTCTTCAACCCTCCGAGGCACATGAAGCTCCTGGAGATCATACCGGGAGCCCACACGGACAAGGACATCCTTGCCTTTATGGCCCGGTTCTGCGAGAGAAGGCTGGGCAAGAGCGTGGTGTTCGCCAAGGACACTCCAAACTTCATCGCCAACAGGATCGGTACACACGGCCTTGCCGTGATCATGAGCACTATCGTGGAGGATGGCTACACAATAGAGGAAGCTGACGCCATAACCGGCCCTCCGATGGGCAAGCCGAGGAGCGCTACTTTCAGGACCGCCGACATCGTGGGACTGGATACGCTGGTCAGCGTCATCAGGACAGTCCACGACGCCGCTACCGAAGAGGAGGAGAGGCAGCAACTGGAGGTGCCCGACTTCGTCGAGAAAATGGTGGAGAACGGGCTGCTGGGCGATAAGACAAAGCAGGGATTCTACAAGAAGGTGAAGGGTGCCGCAGGGTCGGAGATACACGCGCTGGACTACAACACGATGGAGTACGTGCCGCAGAGGAAGCCCGATCTCCCCATCCTCGACGAACTCAAGAAGATGGACAGAAAGGCCGGCCTGCAGAAGCTGGTCTACTCGGAGGATAGGGCCGGGCAGTTCGCCTGGAAGACCGTGAAACGGACGCTTCTGTACTGCGCGGCCAGGGTGCCCGAGATCGCGGACGACGTGGTCAGCGTGGACCGGGCCATGCGATGGGGCTTCAACTGGGAACTGGGCCCGTTCGAGACCTGGGATGCCATAGGATTGAGAAAGTCGGTGGAGAGGATGAAGAAGGAGGGAGAGAAGATCCCCGCCAATATCGAGAACATGCTGACAGCGGGCAAGGAGAGCTTCTACGAGACGCGCAACGGCAGGGAGTACTACTTCGACTTCGCCAGGGGCGACTACGTCGAGATAGCCGAGCAACCCCACACCATAGTTCTTTCGGCACTCAAGGAGAAGACAGCTCCGGTCAAGTCCAACGCGGGCGGAAGCCTGATCGACATGGGCGACGGCGTGGCCTGCCTCGAGATCCACTCCCGCAACAATGCCATCGATCCCGACCTCATCCAGATGATGCATGACAGCGTGACCGAGGTGGAGGCGAACTTCGACGGAATGGTCATCGGCAGCCAGGGGGCCAACTTCTGCGTCGGGGCAGACCTGAGACAGGTCTACCCTTCTGCTATCAACAAGGACTGGAAGAACCTGGAGCTTGTGGTGAAGACCCTCCAGGAAGCGGTCATGCGCGTCAAGTACTGCCAGCGGCCGGTCGTCGCCGCCCCATTCCGCATGACGCTGGGCGGTGGATGCGAGATATGCCTTCACACAAGCCAGATAGTCGCCAACACCGAGTGCTACATGGGACAGGTGGAACTGGGGGTCGGTCTCATCCCCGGCGCGGGAGGCAACAAGGAGTTGTTCTTCAGGGCTACCGACTGGCTGCCCGAGGAGCTGCCGCCCATCGCCGGCGGGGGCAAACCCGACCTGACCCCGCTCGTGGCAGGGGTGTTCCAGAACATAGCCATGGCCAGGGTGTCCACCAGCGCCCAGGAGGCCAGGCAACTGGGCTACCTGATGCCGCACGACCGAATAGTCATGAACTACGACCATCTCCTGCACCAGGCCAAGAAGGCGGTGCTGGCCCTCGCTGAAGCGGAGTACACGCCGCCCAGGCGCAGAGACGAGATAAGGGTTCCCGGAAGAACCGGGAGGGCTGTGCTGGATGTCTTTGTCTACCTGATGAAGGAGGCGGCATACATAACCGAGCATGACGTCCTTATCGCCAAAAAGCTGGCGCATGTGCTGACCGGCGCCGACGTCGATCACAACACCCTGGTCAGCGAGGAGTACCTGCTCGACATCGAGAGGGAAGCATTTCTATCTCTGTGTGGAGAGGAGAAGACGCAGGCCAGGATGAAGCACATGCTGGACACCAATAAGCCCCTGAGGAACTAGTCCTCGCACAAGGAGGTTTGAACATGAGAGATGCAGTAATAGTATCGGCGGTAAGAACCGCACTGGGCAAGGCGCCCAACGGCACCCTGAAGAGCGTGAGGCCCGAGCACACCGCGTCAGAGGTGCTTAAGGAGGCTTTAAGGAGGGCCCCGGGCCTCAAGCCCGAGGACATAGATGACGTCGTAGTCGGCTCCTCCTTCCCGGAGGCAGAGGCCGGGATGAACGTGGCCAGGGTCGTCGCCCTGAAGGCAGGGCTGCCCACCAGCGTAGCCGGCGTAACGATCAACAGGTTCTGTGCCTCGGGACTCGACTCAGTGTCCGCCGCCTCTCAGAGGGTCATGTGCGGCTTTGCCGACGTGATGGTAGCCGTGGGAGTCGAGCACATGTCCACGGTGCCTATGGGCGGGAACAAAATGGTGCCCGACCCCGATCTCGCGGAGAACTACCCCGCGGTCTACATCACTATGGGGTTGACGGCGGAGAACGTGGCCTCACGCTTCAACATCAGCAGAGAGGACCAGGACGCCTTCGCCTATGACAGCCAGCAGAAGGCGATCAAGGCCCTCAAGGACGGCGTGTTCAAGGAGCAGATCCTGCCCATCAAGGTGATCGACCGTACCTTCAAGAACGGCAAGGCCGTGACGCAGGAGAAGCTCTTCGACACCGACGAGTGCGTGAGGTTCGACACATCACTGGAGCGGATGGCTACACTGCCCGCGCTCTTCCGTCTTGGAGGGTCGGTCACGGCCGGGAACTCGTGCCCCATCAACGACGGCGCAGCCGCCGTCGTCATCATGTCCCGCGAAAAGGCCCAGGAACTGGGGCTCAAGCCGATGGGAGTCTTCAGGTCGTACGGAGTGGGCGGGGTGGATCCCGAGATCATGGGCATAGGCCCGGTGGTGGCCATACCCAAGGCGCTCAAGAACGCCGGGATATCGCTGGACCAGGTAGACCTCATAGAGCTCAACGAGGCTTTCGCCTCGCAGTCCCTGTACATTGTAAGGGACCTCGGCATCGACGTCGGCAGGCTCAATGTCAACGGTGGCTCGATCGCCATCGGTCATCCGCTGGGCTGCACCGGCGTCTACCTGACCACGAAGCTGCTCCACGAAATGGCGCGGCGCAAGGCCAGGTATGGAATGGTTACCATGTGCGTCGGAGGCGGTATGGGGGCAGCAGGCATATTCGAGCGAGAAAACTAGCCAAAGGAGGATATCTTGGAGACTCAGGAAATGAGAAAGGGAGGAGCCTTTCTCCTGGACGCGACCCCTCCGGGCGAGGTGTTCACCCCGGAGGACTTCAGCGAAGAGCACAAGATGATCATGGACGCCACCGAGAGCTTCGTTAAGAACGAGGTGGCGCCCCACATCGAGAAGCTGGAGCACAAGGACTTCGATCTCACCCGTGAGCTCATGCGCAAGGCAGGCGAACTGGGCCTGCTGGGATCGGATATCGAGGAGAGGTACGGCGGCTCGGAACTGGACAGCATATCCCATGCCCTCATCATGGAGTGCTCCGCTGGATCCGGTTCCTTAGGTGTCACCATGAGCTGCCACACGGGAATCGGCTCCATGCCCCTTGTACACTTCGGCAGCAAGGAACAGAAGGAGAAATACCTCCCTCAACTGGCCAGCGGAGAGAAAATCGGGGCCTACGCCCTGACCGAGCCCGCAGCGGGCACCGATGCCCTGGCCATACAAACCACCGCCTTTCTCTCGCCGGACGGGAAGTACTACACGCTGAACGGCGCAAAGCAGTTCATCACCAACGGGAGCTTCGCCGATATCATATTCACCTATGCCAAGGTGGATGGAGACAAGATGACCGCCTTCATATTGGAGAAGGACTTCGAGGGCGTGTCGACCGGCGTGGAAGAGAAGAAGATGGGCATCCGCGGTTCCTCTACCTGCAGCATATTCCTCGACAACGCCAAAGTGCCGGTCGAGAACATGCTCTACGAACTGGGCAAAGGGCATCATGTGGCCTTCAACATCCTCAACCTGGGCAGATTCACACTGGGCCCGGGCTGCGTCGGTATGGCCAAGCTCGCTATCGACAGCTCCGTGAAGTACGCCAAGGAGAGGGTACAGTTCGGAAAGCCCATATGCCACTTCGGGCTGATAAAGCATAAGCTCGGCGAGATGGCAACGCAGACCTACATATCCGAGAGCATGGTCTACCGCACCGGCGGGCTCATGGACATTATCCTGGCCACCGTCGACAAGACCGCCGATGATGCCAGCAAGCAGAGCGCCAGGGCCACTGCCGAGTATGCCATCGAGTCCTCGATCGTCAAGGTGTACACCTCAGAGATGATAGCCTGTGTCGCCGACGAGGCGGTTCAGACCTTCGGCGGCTACGGATTTGTCGAGGAGTATCCTGTGGAGCGGATCTACCGGGACTGCCGCATATTCCGGCTGTTCGAGGGCACCAACGAGATCAACAGGGTCATCATAATGGGCTTTCTCATGAGGAAGGCCCTCAAGGACGAGATACCCTTCTTCGCCGCCGCTGCTAAGGTCAGCGATGAACTGCGGGCAATGGAACCGCTTGCCTCCGACCGGGGCGACGACGTCCTGGGTTACGAGCAGGAACTCGTCGATAGGGCGAAGAAGGTCTTCCTGTACCTGTCCAACCTGGCGGCGCAGAAGTACGGGATGGAACTGGACGAGCAGCAGGAGATACTGGGACTGCTCGCCGACACTGCCACGGAGATCTACGCCATGGAGAGCGGGTTACTCAGGGCACTCAAGGCCGTCGACTCCGTTGGTGAGACCGAATCGAAAACGAAGATCGAGATGGTCCATCTCTACGTGAGCGATGCCACGGCGCAGGTAGCAAGCTACGCCCGTCAGGCGCTGGCCGCCATGGAGACCGGCGAGGCGCTGGATGCGCATCTCTCGCTGGTGGGTAAGGCCCTGCAGTTCACGCCTGCCAACGGCATGCAACTCAGGAGAAGCATTGCCGACCGGATCATAGAAGTAGAGCGGTACATCTGCTAGCGACTATCAGATATTGCCCTTCTTCAGTGTCTCGGTGGGCTCGAAGACCTTAACGCCGAACTTGCCGGCAAGGTCTTCGCATATCGCGGCCAGCTTGTCGTAGCCTATTCCCCTGGCCATCTGGAAGGGACCGATGCCCGAACCACCGCCGCTGGCCATGGCCTTATCGATCTCGTCGGCGCTCTTGACCACGCCTTCTTCGAGAAGCTTGGTGGCTTCGTTTACCTGAACGGCGATCAGGACGGTCGGGTCGAAATCCTCCCTGGCCTTAGCCTCGTCTATCTCGGGTCTGCCCCTGGACCAGTCGAAGATGCCCCTACCCGTCTTCTTGCCCAGTTCACCCGCATCGATCTTCGCCTTCAGCCAGCTCGGAGGCTCGTAGTCCGGCGAGAGCCTGTCCGCGAAGTAGCGGGCGCCGTAGTAGGCTACGTCAAGCCCGACGTAGTCCATAAGTTCATACGGCCCCATGGGCATGCCGATCGTCCTCATCCTGGCATCAATCTCCTCCGGACTGGCCATGCCCCTCTCGACCATAAGGCTCAGCAGAATCTGGGTGGGGGCGTTGACGCGGTTGTACGCAAAGCCTATCGAATCCTTTTCTATCCTCACCGGGACCTTGTTCATCTTCAGCGCCAGGTCGTACGTCAGTTGCATTGTAGGCTCGCCCGTCTTATCGCCCTTGATCACCTCGACCAGCTTCATCAGGACGGCCGGGTTGAAGAAGTGCATGCCCACCACCTGCTCCGGCCTCCCGGTTACGGCGGCGATCTCGCTTATGCTCATGTTCGAGGTGTTCGAAGCGAGAACCGCATGATTGGGAGCGGCGGAATCAAGCGTCTGGAAGACCTTCTTCTTGAGGTCCATGATCTCGGGAACGGCCTCGATGGCGACGTCGGCATCTTTGACCGCTTCCGCGATGTCCACGAAGGTTGTTATACTGCCCAGCATCGCATTCCTGTTCTCTTCGGTGATCTTCTGCTTCTCCACCAGCTTGTCGAGGCTCTCCTTGATCCTGGCGAGCCCCCGATCTACGAACTTCTGCTCGATGTCCTGCATCGCCACCTTGTAGCCACCCAGCAACGCCACCTCGGCGATACCGTGACCCATGTCGCCTGACCCTATCACCGCGATCTTCTTGATGTCCTCAGCCTTCATGTCAGTGAAACCCTCCTCTATCAGTCATTGCAAATGAAACGTGACAATTGCGGCGTCCCCCAGGCCATACCGAGCGCCTACCGGCCGGGTGTCTCGGGGTTAAACCCCCAGCGCCCTGTTATTGCGAGCGAAGCGTGGCAATCCCGTGACCTACCCGTCATCGCAACCACGCCGCAGCCGCAGCCACCCTCGACGCTATTCCCCCCTGAAGACCGCCTCCCGCTTCTCGACGAACGCCATCATGCCCTCTACCGCATCCTTCGTCTTCCCCACCCTGTTCGAGCCTTCCAGCTCTATCTTCATGCCTTCGTCCTGGCTGGTCTCAAGACCACGGGTGACCGCATCCAGGATTATCTGCGTGGCAATCGGCGCCTTCTTGGCCAGTGCGCCGGCAAACGCCTTGGCATCGTTCATCAACTGGCCGGGCTCGGATATCCTCGTGATCAGTCCTATGTCCAGGGCCTGCGCGGGCGTAATCCTGGTGCCCAGCAGCAGCATCTCCAGCGCCCGGGTCTTCCCTACGAGCCTGGGCAGACGCTGAGTGCCTCCCCAACCCGGTATGATACCGAGGTCGATCTCGGGCTGACCCAGCACCACCCGCTCGCCGTTCACCACTATCCTGAAGTGACACGACATCGCCAGTTCGCACCCACCTCCCAGGGCGAACCCGTTGACGGCGGCGATGACAGGCTTGGGATACTTCTCGATGTGGCTGAACACCTCCTGCCCGCGAACCATAGCCCTGTCGCCGTCCGGAGTGCCCGCCGTCTTCACGTCAAAACCGGCCGAGAAACCCCGGTCGCCGGCGCCTGTGATGATCACGGCCCGGACAGCCTTGTCGGCCTCCCATGTGGTCAGCACCGCATCCAGTTCGTTGAGTACAGCCAGGTTGATCGGGTTCGCCGGCGGCCTGTTCAGGGTGATTATGCCGGTAAGGTCCTCCCGCTCCACTAATAGATTCTCATAAGCCATGAGACCCTCCTTGTGTTGATATTCGGCACTGTGATGTTAGCACCGGCGGCGTTGAGTGTCAACGACCGCCAACGATGACTGCAGCTATGCGGCACCGGGTAGGGAAGACGCCTATATGGCCACGCCGCCGTCCGCCACCAGGACATGACCGGTCACGTAGCTCGAGGCATCGGAGGCCAGGAATGCAACCGCACCGACCATCTCGTCCGGCTCGCCCGGGCGACGCATGGGAGTGAAGAGCATCGCGCCCTGAAGGATATCCTCGTTCTCCCAGAGAGCCTGGCTGAACTTGGTCTTGATCAGTCCCGGAGCCAGCGCGTTCGCCCTGATGTTGTACTGCGCCCACTGCTGGGCCATCACTTTCGTCGCCATTATTACGCCTGCCTTGCTGATCGAGTAAACCGGCAGGATGTCGGGCGTTATGCCCGCCACCGAAGCCACGTTGATGATCGTGCCGCCACCCTGCTCCTTCATCACCCTGGCCACTGCCTGACTGAGAAAGAACAGCCCCTTCAGATTCAGATTCATTATCGAGTCCCACGCCCGCTCCTCTACGTCCAGCGCTGGGTCCATAGTGGGATTGGTGGCCGCGTTGTTCACAAGTATGTCAATCCTCCCAAACTCCTCCTTGACCCTGGGCACCAGGGCGGCTACTTCATCCATCCTGCCCACGTGCGTGGCCACGGCCATCGATCTCCGGCCCAGCCCCTTGATCTCTGCCGCAACCTCCTCAAGGTCGGGCAGCTTCCTGCTGGTTACAGCGACGTCCGCACCGAACCTGGCCAGCCCCACGGCAATGGACTTGCCGATACCACGGCTGCCGCCGGTAACAAGCGCTACCTTGCCTGACAGAGAGAAGATATCCGGGGAAACAGTCATAGTCCTACCTCCCGATGTGGATTTGCCGGCCCCGAACAGAAGCCGACCGCCAAGTATATATCACAGACTGGGGCTGGGGCAATGTGAAGTATGTATTGTTGTGTGCGATAATATGAGGTAGACGCAACGCAGTTAGGTCTTCAGGCCTCGGACAGTGGAATGGTCGGCATCAAGCCAATAGAGCTAAGAGGCAACTGGGCACAAGGCTACGCCCTGGACACTCACACCATCAGTAGCGAGTACTTGGGCGATGATGACTACGGTACTCCCCGCTTCGACACAGAGAGAAGCGAACTGGGAGAACTCGTGGTCAGACTGAAGTACAGAGGAGCTATCTCGACAATAACTCTGATAGTGAGCGCGGTCTCTCACTTTCTGGCAAACGACTGGGGAATCGTGCCCAGATTGGACTACATCATCCCTGTGCCTCCATCCAGTACAGGCAGGAAGCGCCAACCCGTCATCGAGATAGCCAAGACCTTGAGTACGATCACAGGCGTTCCTCTGTGTGTCGATGGTTTGAATAAGGTGAAGGAGACGCCGGAACTGAAGAAGATTCTCGAGTACGCAAAGCGCCGGCAGATACTGCAGGATGCGTTCACTGCCGACTGTGACTGCCTCATGGGGAAGTCGGTACTCGTCTTTGACGATCTCTACAGGTCGGGTGCGACTCTTAGAGTTATAACTGACACACTCTATAGCAAAGGCCAGGTTAGTAGCGTATATGTGTTGACGCTTACGAAGACTAGAGTTAACAGATGATTAACGTGTTTATTGGTGGCTCCAGGACTGTAACCCGACTGAACAAGGCTGTAACTCGAATCCTAGACCGAATAGTCGAGGAAGGTCAGTGGATCCTGATTGGTGACGCTAACGGAACCGATCGTGCTGTACAGGCATATCTTGCAGTTGAAAAGTATCAGCACGTGGTCGTATTCTGCACGCGCGGCGTCTGCAGAAACAACCTGGGCGGCTGGAAGACCAGATCGATAGACACACTTGCTAGGGACAACACCTTGCAGTTCTACACTGTGAAAGATCTGGCCATGGCAAGCGAGGCTGACCGCGGGTTCATGATCTGGGACTCCAGGAGCAAGGGGACTCTGAGTAACATCATCAACCTTGTGAAAGCACACAAACCAGTAGAGGTTTACTCCACCCGTACTAAGGCCTCATATGAAATACTCGACCGCAGCGATCTGGCGGGGCTCCTCGATCAGTGTGATCCCGCTTCCCGCGATAAGTTTGAGAAAGAACTCAAGCTTTCGGACTTCCTGCTTCAGCCTTCATTCTGGAGCTGACGAGCGTGTCACTCGAGTCATGTGTCCCGGGCCACCTTCAAGGCGGCAACCGCATAACCAACAGCAGCAGTAGTATGCCCTGGGCGTGGAGATTCTGTCGCACTATTCGGACGATGGCCTATCTCTAAGCAGCAGTCTCAGCCTATCCTGCCTTTTCTTGTGTCGGTATTCGCCTATAAGAAGCGCAATCCCACTGAACATGAGGGCAAACCCGTAGTGCCACAGGAAGCCCCACCCCCTTGGCATTACCTCATCGAAGGCAGACATACCCAGTAGCACCAAGATGAGACCCGTCATCATGAAGGAGATCGACCCAACACGCCAGAACATCGCCCGATCCCTGGCATCCTGGATTTCATCTTGAACTCTCGCTATCTGGAGCGGAGTCAGTTCATGATCGGACAGGTCCCACCCACACGATGAGCAGAACCTACCACCTGTTCAAATCTTCCTATCACACAACGGGCACTTCTGCATTTACTCCAAGCCCGATCTGTTGTTCTCGAGGGAGGACAGTTATGTCGCTTAATACCAGAATATCTCCTCCTGACAGGATTGTCAACAAGACAGGATAATTACACCCTCTTGACGCCTCCGGCATCTCGAAGGCCCCAGGCGGCGAGTTCCACTGGGTGCGTGCTGCGTCCCTGTACGATGTGCAGGAACAGGGAGAGAAGGCAAATTGGGTGGTAGGCCGTACTGGATTCGAACCAGTGACACCCTGATTAAAAGTCAGGTGCTCTGCCAGCTGAGCTAACGGCCCACGGCTCTCGAATTGCGAAGCCTACTTCTGGTCATCCGTCAGCAGACTCGATATGTAGCAGGCGAAGGCCGGGTGGATGTCGCAGACAAACCCACCGTCAACCGCCTCCACCGAAAAAGTCACCCTGGCAGGCTTTCTGAGCGGGTCGCCGAACTTGCTGAGCCCCATGTCGTCCCAGGGCATGTTGTGACCCAGTATCTCCAGTAATCCCTTAACGTCACGCGGATCCTCAACTATCACCTCGAACGGAAGCCGATGTGATAGACCCTCCAACTGCTTGTTGTCGAGCTTTATCCTCATTGTCGGAGCCCTCTGCTCTTGGCTGTTACCAGAACCCGGCAGGTGATAGTAACCGAACCCACCGCATCCTGCCCGGACACAACGGAGGATAAAACGCGGAGGCCCCCCTGCACACTGTCTGCATCAAAAGTATACAAGCGGCCCATAGCGCTGTCAACCGAGATCGGCCGCATCTCGACTGTCGGGCAGGACAGAGCCGACGGGTGATAAGCGTACCCCTTTTGCGATATACTTACCGAGTGGACAGGATGCTACTCGTGGACAAACCGAAGGGCATTACCTCGGCCAGGGTAGTAGCACACATAAAGAGAAAGCTCAAGGTCAAGGTGGGTCACACAGGAACCCTGGACCCGCTGGCCACCGGATTGCTGGTGGTTCTTACGGGGAAACGCACCAAGAGTGCCTCACTATTCCTCAAGCTGGATAAGGCCTACGAGGTCAAGGTCGTGTTTGGCATCACAACCGACACATACGATCTGGAAGGAGAGGTCCTGACCCAGAACAGCCGGGTAGTAACGCGGGAGGAACTGGAGGCAGTCCTGCAGGGCTTCCACGGTGAGATGTGGCAGACGGCCCCTCCGTTCTCTGCGAAGAAGATAGACGGACGCAAGGCCTACGAGTTAGCCAGGAGGGGGCTCGCCGTAGAAATACCTCCCAGCAAGGTGACGGTTCACGCACTGGGGCTGAAGGAGTTCCGGTATCCAGATGCCGTACTGACCTGCGAGGTCTCCTCAGGCTTCTACGTGAGAAGCCTGGCCCACGATATTGGCGAAAAGCTCGGAGTCGGCGCGGCTGTTGCCGAGGTGCGCCGCACCAGAGTGGGCCCATATCGTATTGAGGATGCGAAGACGCTCGAGGAGATCCTGAATCATGATTAGTCCTCTCTTGCAGATATGGTTCGCCACGCTCGCGAAACGCCTGGAGCAGCACTAGCTGCAACACTCCTGCACCGCAGCAGGCTCAGAGAGCTTCGCGGGGTGGCATTCCTTCGTTGACGGGGCTATACCCCTGTGGTATAGTACTCACAAGATGGCTACCGAGAGAGAGAAGGCAGTCGAGCTGGCCATCGAGCAGATCGAGAGGCACTACGGCAAGGGTTCCATCATGAAGCTGGGGGAGGGGACTGCCAGGGTGGCCGTGGGTGCCATTCCCACCGGAGCACTGGCCTTAGACCTGGCCCTCGGAATAGGAGGAATACCAAGAGGAAGGGTTACCGAGGTATTCGGCTCCGAGGCCTCGGGCAAGACCACGCTCGCTCAGCACATAATAGCGGAAACCCAGAGAGCCGGCGGTATCGCGGCATATATCGATGCCGAGCATGCGTTCGACCCGACCTACGCCGCCAACTGCGGCGTGAAGCTGGCCGACCTGCTTATCTCTCAGCCCGACACCGGGGAGCAGGCCCTGGAGATCACGGAGAGGCTGGTGAGGAGCAGCGCCGTCGACGTCGTGATCATCGATAGCGTTGCCGCCCTCGTGCCCCGAGCGGAGATCGAGGGGGAGATGGGCGACGCCCATGTCGGTCTGCAGGCCCGGCTGATGTCACAGGCGCTGAGAAAACTGAGCGCTGCCATCAGTAAGTCGCACGTGGCGGTCGTGTTCATCAACCAGCTGCGCGAGAAGGTGGGTATCATCTTTGGCAACCCCGAGGTGACTCCAGGTGGCAGGGCGCTCAAGTTCTACAGCTCGGTCAGGATAGACCTTCGGCGCGGTGATACCATCAAGCAGGGCACTGAGATAATAGGGGCGAGGGTAAGGGCCAGAGTGGTCAAGAACAAGGTGGCTGCCCCTTTTCGCAGCGCCGAGTTCGACATCATGTTCAACCACGGAATAAGTAAGGAAGGGAACCTTGTTGACCTCGGGGTGGCGACGGGAGTGCTTAAGAAGTCGGGCGCCTTCTTCACCTACGGTGACACAAGGCTCGGGCAGGGCAGGGAGAATGCCAAAGACTTCCTGCGGCAGCATCCCGACATCCTGAAGCAACTCGAGGAGGCGATACGTGCCTCAGCCGCCATTCCCGCGATCGCTCTTGAGGGAGCCTCCGAGGGGGCCCCTCAGGAAGACTGACACAGTCAGCTAAGAGGCTAGTTGGTACAGAGTAGCTCCTTGCAGGATTCGCTCAACGCAGCCTACCGCTACCTCAGTTATCGCCCGCGCAGCGAAGCGGAGATCAGACTCCAGTTACGCCGTCGCGGCTTTGACGATGAACTGGTGAAGACAACGATCATCAGGCTGAGGGAGCAAGAGTTGAGTGACGATGTAGCCTTCGCCAGGTTCTGGAGGGACAACCGCCTTGCCTTCAAGCCAAAGAGTAAGAGGCTGATACAGAAGGAACTGAGAGAGAAGAAGGTGGCTTCCGAGATAGTCGATCAGGTCACTGCCGACATCGACGATGACGCCATTGCCTACAGACTGGGTTCCGACCGCATGCCATCACTGGTCCGTCTTGACTACCGCGACTTCCACAGACGGCTCTCGGGATACCTTTCTTACCGGGGATTCAGTCACGAAGTCGCCAGGCGTACCGTGGCCCGCCTGTGGCGCGAACACCAGGGAGAGGACTGTCTGACGTAGATGGCGGCGCTTCTCCGCAGGAGTGAGACTTACAGGTGATCGACTGGGGACTAGCAGGCACAATAGCCGGCGCAGGGATCGGCATGGTAGCGATCGTTCTCGTGATGCTGGCGGTCGCAACATGGCTGATGGGCGTACTGATTCGCAAGATGGAGAGCAGACACCGGGCGAAGGAGGAGAAGCAGCAGAGAGCACAGTCATAGACACGCAGGCGGAACAAGGGGCACGAGCTGTTGAGCAGCAGATCAATAGACTGCCCCCAGGATGTCCGTGAAAGTGTAGTCCTAGCACAGAGTTGCTGAAGAAATATGCTTGATTTCCTGGGAACGGGCTTTGGTGAACTCACCTTAGGGAACGTCGTCCTGATCTGCGTTGGACTCGTCTTCATCTACCTTGCCATCAACAAGAGGTGGGAGCCGTATGTGCTTCTCCCCGTCGGTGTAGGGGCTATTCTGGCCAATCTGCCCGGTACAGGCCTCCTCGTATACCCCGGTGATGGAGACACCCCCGCCGGCTTTCTGGGCGTGTTCATCGAGTACGGGCTTGTTAGGTATACCATTCTGCCCATACTAATCTTCATAGGTCTGGGCGCAATGACCGACTTCGCCCCACTCATAGCCAACCCCAGGCTTTTCCTGCTCGGCGCCGCTGCGCAGATAGGAATAGTCATCGCCTTTCTCGGTGCCCTACTGCTGGGATACACGGGCGTTGCTGACTTCGGCTTGAAGGAGGCGGCCTCGATCGCCATCATCGGCGGCGCCGACGGCCCCACCACGATCTTCC
>SL_5KL_010_SEDDRAFT_10000837_pt1 | contig 19439 bp, 15 predicted proteins | sample SodLakKL_010_SED_FD_9118 | JGI IMG/M metagenome (IMG submission 9118)
GGGGTTGGATTGGCGGCAAGTGGCCTTGGAAAAAGTCTTTTCCCGCCATGACGATTGGCTGGAGCGGATGAAGACGGCTCACAGGCATCTCCAAGTGATCATCCCCGAAACATTGGCCGTCCTTCCCGAGAGGACAAAGCTCCCCCGGACCGAAGGAGTGACCTACCTCTATCACGGTCTCGGGAACGGTGCCGGTTGGGTCCGCGAGATCGACGCCCGCCCCGCGATGCTTTTCGGTATCGAGAAGATCGCCGAACTCGGTTGGCATGAGGAAGCGAGGATCGAGAGCCTCGTGGCCCATGAATACACGCATCTGACCCATGCCGCATCACGCGGCATGAGCCCCGCCGCTTTCAACGAGCTGGCGGAGACGAACGCTTTGTTCCGGCTGTATGCGGAAGGGGTCGCGACCTATGTGGAGAATCTCTTCCACGGCAGAAGAAAGACGGCCGAAAGATGGTTCGCGGCCTGCACAAAGAAGACCGCCGTGCTCAAAGAGCGCTTTCTTGGTTCCTTGCAAGCGGAAGGAACCGAGGCTTTCTACGGGGATTGGCACGAAGTGGAAGGGCTCCATGATGTGGGCTATTTCCTCGGACTCATCTTTGTGGAAGGGCTGTTGGAAGAGATGTCTTTTCTCGATCTGGCCCGGTTGGAGACAGCGCACGTGGAAAAGGCGGTCCGAAAGTTCCTCAAAACGTGATGAGCACGTAGGAATCACGGTCATGACAATCAAAAAACACAAAGGAGCTTCCGCGCGGGAAGCTCCTTTGTGTTTGTCGGGTGTGACGGGGGTCTCAATCGTCGCTACGGTAATGGCCGCTCGCGCCACCCTTCTTCTCGATGAGACGCACGTCGTCGATCCGCATGCCCTTGTCTTTCGCCTTGCACATGTCATAGATGGTTAGGGCCGCGAGCGAGGCGGCCGTCAAGGCTTCCATCTCCGCACCGGTCTTCGCTTCGAGAGAAACAGTCGCAGTGATGAGGATCCGTCCTTCCGTTTGGTCGGGAGCGAAATCGATCGCGACATGTTCCAAGGGGAGCGGGTGACAGAGGGGGATGAGTTCATATGTCTTCTTCGCGGCCATGATGCCGGCGATTTTCGCCGTGGCGAAGACATCACCTTTTTTCACGTCGCCTTGCAGGATGGCTTCCAAGGTGGAGGGTTCCATGCGGATGACGGCTTCGGCCTTGGCCATCCGTTTCGTGACGGTCTTTTCACCGACATCGACCATCTTTGCTTTGCCTTTTTCGTCCAGATGGGTGAATTTCATACAATCAACCTCCGATCCGGTTCATGGTCCGTTTTTGTCGGGTGCGCCCCTTTTCCAAAGCGTGCTCGGGGGGCTTGGCCTTGATGGCCTCTTCGAAGCGCCTTATCAACGCCTCTTTCTCCAAACCCTTCACGAGATATTCCGCGTCGGAGAGGAGACATGTCTTCAAATGCCCGTCCGCCGTCAAGCGGATCCGGTTGCAAAGCCGGCAGAATTTATGGCTCACGGGGTCGATGAAGCCGATTCTCCCTTTCTTCCCCGCAATCGTGTAGTATTCGGCGATCTTTTCTTTCTTCACGAATTCAAGACGGGGATGAGCCCGCAAGACTTCGTCCTTGCCGAGGAAATGCGTCTCATAACGGAAACCTTCGTTCTGGAAAGGCATCAGTTCGATGAAACGCACGGTGATGTCGTGCTTGGCGGCCAGATCGATGAAAGCGCCGACCTCTTTTTCGTTCACACCCCGCAGAAGGACGCAGTTGAGCTTGATGGGGGTGAGGGATGCCTCTTTCAACTCACGGACGAGGGCTTCCACATCGAGCCGGGCATCTTGACGGACGATGTCTCGATAGGTGTTTTCTTCCAAGGAGTCCACACTCAGGTTGACCCGGTCGATGCCGGCCGCTTTGAGTTCTTGCGCCCGTCCTTGGAGCAGGATGCCGTTCGTCGTGAGGACGAGCTCCTCGATGCCTTCCACGGCCCGGATCTTCTTGATGAGCTCCACGATCCCCTTGCGGACGAGGGGCTCTCCGCCCGTCAAGCGGATTTTCTTCACCCCGCGGGCGGCGGCGACTTCGACGATGTCGACGATTTCTTCATCGCGCAGGATCTCCGCATGCGACAACTTGTCCGCGATCCCCTCTTTGGGCATGCAGTAGGCACAACGGAGATTGCAGCGGTCGGTCACGCTCACCCGCATGTAGTCGATCTCTCTTTGGAAGGAGTCGCGCATGACTATCCGCCCCTTTCTATGACTGACCCGGCTTCCCGGAGCGTGTAACCGCCGATCGCTTCGAGCCGTTTTGCCAGTGCGGTGGAAGTGAGGACCTTGATGAAGGCTTGGATCTTCGGATGGTCCAACATGTCCTTTTTGACCAAGAAATCGTAGTGTTCGTCGCCGATAGGGAGAAACTCCAGTTTGTGGATGTTGGCGACACTCTCGACCCCCATGCCGCAATCGAAGTCTTCGTCCGCGACGGAGGCGGCGACGGCCGTATGGGTCGAGAGTTCTTGTCCGTAGCCTCTGACCCTTTCGGTGTCGATGCCTTCCTCGGCCAACATGTGGTCGAAGAGGATTCTCGTGCCGCTTCCCCGTTGACGGTTCACGAAGGTGACATCCGTGCGGGTGAGATCGGCGAGGGAGCGGATGTTCTTGGGATTGCCCTTTTTCACATAGAGCCCCTGCATCCTTCCCGCTCCCCGGATGAGGGCGTGACCTTCGGGGAGGTGTCTTTCCAAGAGGAAGCGGTTGTAGTCGCCTTTTTCGTCCATGATGTGGACGGGGGCGAGATGACATTCGCCCGTCTTCATGGCGGCGACACCTCCGAAACTGCCCACATGCGAGACGGAGAGACGCACATCTTCTTCGCGCAAGAGGTCGTCGATCTCGTCGAGCATGATGTCATGACTTCCCGTGACGACGAGGGCGGCGTCGATTTCCGCTTTAGGTCGCATGAGGAGGATGTCGACTTCTTCGTCGGCACGCAATCCTTCGGCGTTCTTCGGGATTCTGAGCAGTCCGTCGGCTTTCACGAGGCTCGAACTCACACCGGCCCCTCTTTGCAGGGCGAAGGCTTTGTAGTGGTCGCCCATCTTGCCGACTTTGACGCGGACGAACTCTTCGTGCCGCAGCGAGGAGTGGATGCTTTTGCCGAGTCGGGCTCTGAGGAGGGGCCTTTGTGAGGGAATCTGGTGAAACAGTTTTTCCAAGCAGGGTTTCACGAGACAATCGAAACCGACGAAGGCCGACACCGGATAGCCGGGGATCCCGAAGACGATCGCTTCGCGGATCTCGCCGACGATGACGGGTTTCCCCGGTTTGATGTTCACGCCATGAAGATGGAGGGTTCCTTCCTTTTCGACGACACTTCTGGTGAAGTCCTTGTCGCCGGCGCTGCTGCCGGCGATGACGAGGATGATGTCATGGTCTTTGGCCGTTTTGTGCAAGGCGGCCGCCAATCTCTTTTCATCGTCGGGAACGCCCTCATACACACGCACGGAAGCGCCGAGGGATTCCGCTTCGTGTTGCAGATAGCGGGAGTTCGAGTCGATGATGCGTCCCTTGCCCAGGTCTTTTACATGACGCACGATCTCTTCGCCGGTGGGCAGGATGGCGATACGCGGCTTTTTCAGGACGTCGACCGCTTCGATGCCTCCCGCAAGCAGCGCGGCGATGTCGATGGGACGGATGCGATGGTTCTTCGGGAGGATGAGGCTCCCTTGGGCGATATCCTCGCCGATGGGGCGGATGTTCTCATAGGAAGACACTGAGCGGAAGAGCCGGATACGGCCCTCATCCGTCTCATGGACGTCTTCGATCATGACCACCGCGTCAAAGGGGACGGGAATCATCTCGCCGGTGTTCACGGGACGATAGTCCGTTTTCGCCAAGGTCACCGGCGATGATTCGGTCGCCTCTTCGGTGTCGACGGATCGCACCGCCACACCGTCCATGGCACTTGCGTTGTAACAAGGAGAAGAGACCCGCGCTTTCACTGCGGACGCCGTCACTCTCCCGAGGGCTTCCTCGACAGCGATCCTCTCCGGATCCAACGGCTTCTTACGGCCGGTGACGGTCTCGATGATCGTTCGCGCTTCTTCGAGGTCGCGACTCTCCAGATAGACGTTTCTTCCCATCTAATCCTCCAATCCGTACACCTTGACCTTCCGACCCTTCATGAATCCTTCGGTGCCGGCGGGGATGACGATGTAGCCGTCGGCGCGGTTCAAGGCATTGATGGCACCCGATTTCGCAAAGAGCGGTCGCACCCGCAAGGGGTCGCCGTCGACGAGTTCGACGACTTGACAGAAGGTCCGGCCCGGTGCACCCGGGGCATTCGTCTCCAATATGCCTTCATGCGGCGGTCTCTTGCGTTCTTTCAGTCCCGTGAAGGCTTCCATGATCGAAGGGAAGAGCAAGTGGAGAACCACATAGGCGCTCATGGGGTGTCCGGGAAGACCGATGACGAGCTTTCCGTCCTTCGAGGCGATGATGGTCGGTTTCCCCGGTTTCAAGGCCAATCCGTGCAGGTGCACCGCGGCGCCGATGTCTTCCAACACCGCCCGGGTGTAGTCTTCGTCACCGACGGAACTGCCTCCCGAGATGAAGACGATGTGGCTTTTCGTCAAGGCGTTTTTGATCGTGTCTTGAAAAATGCGACGGTCGTCCTTGATGACGGTCCTGTCGGCCAGGACGACGCCCCGTCTTTGCAATGAGGCGGACAGGGAATAGGTGTTGATGTCGCGCACTTCACCGATCGCGGGGACATCTTCCACAATCTCGTCTCCCGTAGAGACGAGGCAGGCGGTGAGTCTTTCGTAGACTTCGATTTCTTCGATGCCGACCGCCTTCAAAGCCCCCACGGTGCGGGAAGTCACTTTCTCTCCCTGTTTCAAAAGCAGATCCCCTTGCCGCATATCGCTCCCTTTTTTTTGGATGTTTTCCCATTTGGAGACCGAGCGCTTGATGAGAATCTCATCACCGACCTCTTCGGTGTCCTCGATCATCACCATGGTCGTGGCCCCTTGTGGTATGTGGCCTCCCGTGGGGACATAGACGGTCGTGTCCTTGGTCACTTCCACGGCGGCCGCTGCGCCCATCTTGACGGCGCCGCGACGTTGCAAGGGCACCGGCGCACTTTCGCTCGCGAGGGCGACGGACCGATGGTCCACGGCGTAGCCGTCGACGGCCGAACGGGCAAAATGCGGCACTTCCTCCCGGGCCGTGACCTCGGCGGCGGCCACCCTGTCGAGGGCGTCCTCGACGGCGACACGTTCCGTTTTGATGATAAGGTCCTTGCCTTGTGTTGTGAGGATATCGTACGCATCCTCTAACGTTTTCACCTGTAACATGTTCAACCTCCCACATGGTAGACACCGTCGCCCACCGCTTCGTTGAAAGCCCGGTCATGGCAGACGAGGATGATGGTCATCTTGTTCTTCAATGTATTGACGAGTGTCTTCAGTTCTTCGATCGATTCGATGTCGAGATAGGTCGTCGGTTCATCGAGAAGGAGAATGTCCGGCTCGAAGACGACACTCCGGAGTAAGGAAGTCTTCATCTTCTGACCCGCGGAGAGTTCCTTGGCGTTCTCGTGGAGTTTTTCCTCGAGACTCATGAGGCGGGCGTATTCGTGAATCCGCTCATCATAGGCGCGGACATCCCTTCCGCGGATTTCGAGCGGATAGACGATGTTTTGGTAGACGGAACGGTCGAAGACGACGGGATCTTGGAAATGGAGGGTCGCGAAGCCCTCTTTGGCAATCTCCCCTTCGTGTCCGATGAGTCCGCCCACCGCTTTCAGAAGGGTCGTCTTGCCGGCTCCGTTTCTTCCCGTGACGATTGTCACGGCGTTCTTCGGGAACTCGGTGTCGGCATATGTGATACGCAAAGCGGGATAGGTCACGGCGACATTCTTCAGCCTAACCATAGAAATCCCTCCGGAAGGGCGAGAGCGAAAGATGGATCAAGAAGGCGAGAAGAAGAAGGATGCCCCCCATCGCGATGGAGGTGCCGAACTGGCCCATCGAAGTGTTCATGGCGATGAAGGTCGTCATGACGCGCGTCTCGCCTTTGATATTGCCGCCGACGAGCATCACGGCGCCGACCTCGGCGATGGCGCGGGAGAAACCGAGGATGAGACTCATGAAGATGAAGGGTTTGGTCTCTTTGATGAGGAGAGTCACTTTCTGGCGGCGACGGGCCCCGAGAGTCGTCGCCGTCTCGAGGATCCTGACCTGGGTCCTTTCACTCGAGATGACGATGCTCCCGGCGATGATGGGAAGCACGAGCAGAAACTGCGCGAGAAACATCGCCGTCCGGGTGAAGACGAGATTGAAAGGACGCAAGGGTCCCACCGCAAGCAGGAGGACGACGAGTCCCATCACGACCGGCGGGACGCCCATGAACGTGAAGAGGAGAAGTTTCACCAACCGTTTGCCCTTGAACCGACCGATGGAGACAAGGATCCCGAAAAGCACTCCGGGAACACCGGCGGCAAGTGTCGCCGACAGCGAAATCGCCAACGACAAGAGGATAATCTGATAGATTTCCCAATCGAACGAGACGAGAAGCTCGAAAGCGGTCTTCAGTCCTTCCCAGATCATAGGCTCAATCCTCCCACGGCTTGAAAAGCTGTTCGCCGTCCACACGGAACCGGCCGATCAACTCGACCGTCGCCGGTGATGTGATCCATGCATAAAAAGTTGAAGCCTTCTCGCCGCTATCGCCCCTGATAGCGGCGGAGACCTTGATGACGCTGTAGGGGTTCATCAAATCCATGGCATCCGGATTCTCGTAGGCGATGCCGATGTCGAGGTTTTCTCGCATAGAGAGATATGTCGCCCTGTCCGTCAGCGTGTAGCCCGCCGAAACCGCCGCCATGTTCAACGTGGGACCCATACCTTGTCCCGTCTCCTTGTACCAAGAACCGAAACCGTCAATTTCATACCCGTATGTCTCCCAAAGGCGTCGTTCCCGCGCATGGGTGGCGGAATCGTCTCCGCGCGAATAGAAAAGAAGTCCTTCATGAATCTTCCCGAGCGCTTCCTCCAAGGATGCAACGGCCAAGACTTCCGGCCCCGCGAGGAGAAAATCGTTGTACATGAAGGTTTTTCGCAACGCGCCGTAACCTTCATCCATGAACTTTTGTTCAAGGGATTCGTCATGGACCAAGAGGATGTCGGCCTGACCGAGTCTTCCCATCTCGAGGGCCGCCCCCGTACCCACGGCGACCACACGGGTGCGGATGCCATACTCCGCTTCGAAGTGCGGCAGGATTTCCTCTAGGAGGCCGCTGTTTTCCAGCGAAGTCGTCGTCACGATGGTCAAGCGTTCTCCACGGCATCCAGTTAGCACAATGGCCAATGTCAATACGACAAGCAATGACAAAAAACGTCTTTTCATGGCTCGTTCCCTTTCATCAAAAAAGGGTTTTCCCCAACGCAAAGAAAGGAAAACCCGGTTCCTTTCCAAGCATGGGAGGCACGGACGTTTCCCTCCGCACCCTGTCGGTCGGCCGCCATGGCTTTTATACCGTAGGCGGAACGACTCGGAACACTTTCCATTTTCATTATAGCGTAAAACCGGAACGAATGATACCGACCATATCAAGAAATTTTCCGTTTAGGTCGAATACGGCTATATTCATATTGAGCTGGTATGTTTTTATTAGTATAATAAAGAGTGAAGAACAAATATGAACCAAGGGGGATTTGTATCGTGTTTGGTTTCATGGGTAAACTGTTGCGTGTGAATCTGACCGAAGGCAAGACAAAAGTGGAAGAACTCGATCTCGAGACGGCGAAAAAGTATGTCGGCGGACGGGGACTCGGCACCAAACTTCTCTATGACGAAATCGACCCGAAAGTCGATCCGTTGAGCCCCGACAACAAGATCATCTTCGTGAACGGCCCGATGTCTGGTACGCCCTCACCGACGGGTGGGCGCTACATGGTCGTGACCAAGTCGCCGCTCACCGGCACCATCGCTTCGAGCAACTCCGGCGGCACCTGGGGCGCACGGCTGAAATATGCCGGTTATGACGCCATCATCGTCGAAGGGAAGAGCGAGAAACCCGTCTATCTCGCCATCGACGAAGACAAGGTCGAGATCAAGGACGCAAGCGGCCTCTGGGGCAAGTATGTCGGCGAAACGACCGAAAAGCTCACGACCGACAAGCACACGAACGTCCTTTCCATCGGGCCCGCCGGCGAGAAACAGGTCAAGATCGCTTCCGTCATGAACGACGGCGACCGGGCGGCCGGAAGAAGCGGCGTCGGGGCCGTCATGGGCAGCAAGAACCTCAAAGCCATCCAGGTCCGCGGTAAACACAAGGTCGACCTCTTTGACGAAGAGAAGGTCAAAGAGAAGAACAAGAGCGCCACACAAAAACTCAAAGACAACCCCGTCACCGGGGAAGGATTGCCGACCTACGGCACCGCCGTGCTCGTCAACGTCATCAACGGCATCGGCTCCTATCCCACCAGGAACTTCCAGACGGGGGTCTTCGACGGCGCCGACGAGACTTCGGGCGAGACGCTCGCCGAGAAGTATCTCGTCCGTCGCGAAGCCTGCCATCGTTGTCCCATCGGCTGCGGCCGCTATTCGAAGACCGACAAGGTCGAAGGCGGCGGGCCGGAGTATGAGACCATCTGGGCCTTCAGCGCCGACTGCGATGTGAAGGACCTCGCCAAGGTCATCGAGGCGAACCATTGGTGCAACGAGCTCGGTCTCGACACCATCTCGACCGGAGCCACGATCGCCGCGGCGATGGAACTCGAGGAAAAAGGTCTCCTCTCGGGAGAAGAGCTCGACCACGAACTCACCTTCGGCAATGCGGAGGCCATCGTGCACTGGACGAAAAAAATCGGTCTTCGCGAAGGCTTCGGCGACGTCATGGCCGAAGGGTCCTACCGGATGTGCGAAAAGTACGGCCATCCCGAACTCTCCATGAGCGTCAAGAAGCTCGAGCTTCCCGCCTATGACCCCCGGGGCGTGCAAGGCCACGGATTGACCTATGCCACCTCGAACCGGGGCGGCTGCCACGTCCGCGGCTACATGATCAGTCCCGAAGTCCTCGGGCTCCCCGAAAAACTCGAGCGTTTGGAGCTCAAGGACAAGCCCTTCTGGGTGAAGACCTTCCAAGACCTCACCGCCTTCATCGACTCGACCGGACTCTGTCTGTTCACTTCGTTCGCGCTTGACGCCAACGACTACGCCGAAATCTACAACAACATCGTCGGCACCGAATGGAAAGCGGAAGACGCTCTGGCCGCCGGCGAACGCATCTACAACCTCGAACGCCGCTTCAACCTGGAAGCCGGCATCGGCGCCGAGACGGACACCCTGCCGAAACGCCTCTTGAAAGACAAGATGCCCGAAGGGCCCACCGAAGGACACGTCCACAGACTCAGTGAACTGTTGCCCGAATACTACGAACTCCGCGGCTGGGACGAAAAAGGTGTCCCGACCAAGAAGAAGCTCGCCGAACTCGGGCTTTGAATCCTTACAGAAAGGTGAGGGAGGAATGCCGTCGCATTCCTCCCTTCCACTATCCCGATGAAGAAAATCTATCTGGAACTCACAAGCCGCTGTAACCTCAACTGCGCCATGTGCTACCGTAACACTTGGGACAATGTCGCGGGTGACATGGAGGAAAACCTTCTCGAGAAACTGGCGACGGAGGTCCCCGAGGAAGCCGGCATCGTCTTCGCCGGCATCGGGGAACCGACCATCGCCCGTCATTTTCGGCGGGCCGTGGAATTGTTCAAGGAACATCCGTTGGAGATCACCACGAACGGCGTCATCGCCAAGGACACCTTGCCGCTCGTGTTGGAACACTTCCAGAGGATGATCATCAGCGTCGATGCGACGGGAGACGCCTATTATCACCTCCGGAAGACCGATTTCCAAAGGGTCAAAGAGACTCTCGAAGCCGTGAAACGTTTCAAAGCGGAAAAAGGGACCAAACACCCCGCGATCGATTTCGCTTTCGTCCTCTCCCGGGCCAATAAAGAAACGATCTATGATGTCATCGACACCGCCGCCGCTTACAATGTCGACAGGATTCTCGTCAGCCATCTCCTCCCGCAGGAGAGCAATCAAGCGGCCGACATCTTCTACACCGAAAGCAAAAACGAGGAAGGGCGCGCTTTCAAAGACAAAGTGAACACCTACGCCTATTTCCGCAGAAGAATCGTCATGAGTTTTCCGCACATGGAGATCAAGACGGAAAGACTCTGCCCTTTCATCGAGAACGAACAGGTCTACATCGACCGCTTCGGCGATGTCGTCACGCCTTGTTACAGGTTTGCGAACACCTACAAAGAGATCGTCTTCGGCCGGGAGAAGACCGTCTTGAAGCACGCCTTCGGCAACATCCGCGAGCAAACGCTTACGGAGATCTATGGGACCAAAAGCTATCAACGTTTTCGCGAGGCCGTGAAGAACGCCCGCCATCCGAGCTGTGTCGATTGCGACCTCCGGCACGGCTGCAGCTACATCGAAGACACGGAATTTGATTGTTCGGGGTATTCCCCGAGCTGTGCCGACTGTCTTTGGAACCGCAACATCATCCGATGCACGTAGGTGATACCATGATAACCGTGAAACTGTATGCGTACCTCCGGGAAGAACACGGCAAGTCCGTCGAGATCCCCTTCGAAGAGGGCATGAAAGTGCAAGACATCGTCGAGCGGCTCAATCTTCCCAAAGAGAGACTCTCGTTGATCGTCGCCGGCGACAAAGACGGCATGGCCGCCAAGATGATGGACGTGCCTTTGCAAGAAGACATGGTCGTCCACATCTTCCCGCCGGTGGCGGGTGGTTGAATGGAAGCCTTCCGAAAGAACGAAGGGACCCTCGGGAAAAAAGGGGTGGCCCGCCTCGGCGCCTCATGCGCCCTCGTCGTCGGTCTGGGCGGTCTGGGCGGCTTCGTGGCGAACGGTCTCGTCCGTCTGGGACTGAAAAGACTCCATCTTGTCGATTGCGACGTCTATGAGGAGTCGAACCTCAACCGGCAACTCTTTTCTTCGCAGATGACGCTCGGCAAGAAGAAGACCGCCATCGTGAAAAAGGAACTCTCGCTCGTGAACCCGCGCGCGGAGATCGTCACGCACGATCTCCGCATCGAGGACATGACGCCCGAAGATTTCCCTAAAGAGGTCGACATCATCATCGACGCCGTCGACAACATCGCCACGAAACTCCATTTGGAGAGATTCGCCGAACAAGTCGAAAGACCTTTGTTGCATGGGGCGATCGGCGGCTGGTACGGCCAGGTCGGTATCGTCTCCCCGGGAAAAGGTCTCTTGCGAGAGATTTATGGTAAGAAAGAGGCGGGCATCGAGAAGGAGATGGAGAACCCGACCTTCACCCCCGCCGTCGTGGGCAACCTCATGGTCGCCGAATACGCCAAATTCATCACGGGAAACGAGAACGTCCTTCTCGACCGGATCCTCTATATCGACCTCGAAGAACAGTCTTACCACATCCTCTTCGGAAAAGACCAAAACCCATGAAAAAAGCGCTCGATGAGCGCTTTTTTTCACGACTCTTCACCGCAGTCGGCATCAAGGTTCTTCAGGAGCTTCAAGCCGTGGTCCAACACATCGTCGAGGAAGGAGAGGTTCTCTTTCACGGCTTTCAAGCTTCCGGGCAGGTTGATGATGAGACTCCGCTTCCTGATGCCCGCGACGCCGCGGGAAAGATAGGCCTTCTTCGTCACCTTGTAGCTTTCGGCCCGGAGCATCTCGCCGATGCCGGGCACTTCGCGGAGGATGACCTCCTTGGTCGCCTCGGGTGTGTTGTCACGGGGGGAGAAGCCCGTCCCGCCCGTGGTGATGACAAGGTCGCATCCGCGTTCGTCGGTGTAATGGAGGAGGCGCTCCTTGATGGTCTCCAAGTCGTCGCTGATGACGATGCGTTCTTCGATCGCGAATCCCGCTTCACGCAGGAACTCTTCGATGTAGGGGCCCGAACGGTCCTCACGGAGCCCTTTTGAGCTTTTGTCGCTGCACGTGATGACTGCCGCTTTGAACATCGCTACCACCTCGAGCCCATTATATCATCCGTCTCCGCTTTTGCGGAGGTCGATTCCGAAAAAACAACTTGTACATCGCGGCGAGAAAAGCTGTATCCAAAGAGGGAACGGTAGTATAATGAGCTTAAGAAGAGCCTGATGAGAGGAGAGGGAATATGTATGTCCGCCGACTGATCGTCTTGTTCAGTGTGTTCCTTCTTTCCGCTTGCACCTTCCGTGGTGTCGATGTGCCAAGGACGGACACCACGACACTCCAAGAGGTTTTCCACGGTTTGACCATCAACGCCGACAAGTATCTGGTCAACCGGGCGGATCAGGTGGGCTCCGTGCGAAGTGACACGATCGAGATGGCCGAAATCGTCGCCTGTGAGGCGATCACCCTCCAATTCGTGACGAGTTCGCAAATCCCCTACCTCCAAGAGGACTACATGTTGAAAGCGACCCCGGAAGGGCTCTATGACACCCGCACGATGAAGCGGACGCCTCTTGCCACAGATATCTGCACGCCCGGCGGCATCGCGTCTTTCTTCGATGCGCACACAGGGTTGGCAAAAAACGCCATCCGCACCAATGAGGAACTCGTCGAGCTGGCGTTGTCATTGCAAGAACCCCGTTTTCACACCGAAGGTTCGGCATTGATCCTCAGAGGGATCGACCCGAGCGTCAAAGAGCTTCCCGACAACGAAAATGCCATGGTGGAGATCAAGTATCGTGACGGAAGACTCTTGGAAATCCATTTCCGTCGTGAATATGACTTCCCTTCCACCAAGCAGCAGAGCAACTACATATCGGGGACGCATTACTACTATGGAGAAGGGCCCATCTCGGAGTTTCCGCCCCTCACCGACTTTGCCGATTGATCGACCGCCGATCTTCCGCAAGGGAGATTTTTTCGGGGGTCTTTGGGAAAACGTTTTCTCTTTTTCCTGTTTTATGTTACTATGGGTACCGAAAGGGAGAAACTCCCACGAAATCGAAAGCACGGGGGATCGTTTCGGGCATTCCCGTTGAAAGCGAGACTCCCCGTATTGAGAGAAGAACCGCAGGAACACCGTTTTCATGTGGAAGGGTGACCAAGCTATGAAGAAAATGACAATCAAAGATGTCGCCGAGGCTCTCGGTCTTTCTCCGGGCACCGTCTCGAAGGTCGTCAACAACTCCGGCCGTGTCGGCGACAAGACACGCAAACGCGTCAAAGAATATGTCAAGAAGCACGGGTATGTGGCGAGTGCGAACGCGCGCATCTTGAAATCGCGGCTCAGTTTCACCATCGGGGTGATCTTTTCCGACATCTCCCATGTGGGACTCGAACACCCGTTCTTCGCCAGCATCCTCCAAAGCTTCAAGACGGCTGTCGAAGAGAGAGGCTACGAAATCGTCTTCATCGTGAGTCGGGTGGGAGAGAACGAACTCACCTATTACCAATGGTGCCGGAACAAGAAGGTCGACGGCGTCTTGATCGTCATGGGCAACATCAACAACCCCAACATCCAAGAAGTGGTGCAGAGCGAGATCCCGTGTGTGAGCACGGACATCGTCATGGACAATCTCCAATCTGTCATCAGCGACGACAAAGAGGGTGTCCGTCTTGCCTTGGACCATGCCGAAAACCTAGGCTGCGAACAAATAACCCACATCACCGGGCCAACATCGTCCCGTGGTTTCGCCGAGCGGGCGGCGGCCTTCAGCCGCGAGATGGAAGAAAGAGGTCTCCCGCTTCCCGACGAGGCTGTCGAGATTGCCGAAGGCTTCGGCTTCACTAGCGGCTACAACGCGACTCTGAAACATCTAAAAAAGGTCGCGCGGCCGCCCGAACTCATTCTCGCCGGCAGTGACGAACTCGCGTTCGGAATCGTCCGCGCTCTCGAATCGAAACGCCTCCGTGTTCCGGAAGACATCATGGTCATGGGCTATGACGACATCAAATTCGCCAAACATTTCACCCCGTCCCTCTCCACGATCCGTCAGAACAAGGAAAAAATCGGCCGTCTCGCCGCCGAAAGACTCTTGTCGGCGATCGAAGAAAGACGTCCGAAGCGAAAAGAAATCACCAAAGTCCCCGTGGAACTTGTCAAGCGCCAATCTACGGGCAGAGGCTGAGTCACCTCGAAATTTCGAGTTGACAGGCCTCCTGGCAGTTGCTATGATGAAAGAGTGAACATCCCAAAATGGCGTTACCCCAAAAAACGGTAACATTTATTTTTTCCAACATGAGAAAACGTTTTCCCACCCGGTTGCCGGGATAAAATTTTTATCCGTCTGGGAAAACGATTTCCCAAATCGAGCAGAGGTGAATCCCATGAAAAGAATTTTGCAGTTCGCACTCGTTCTCGCCCTTGCGCTCATCGTCACAGGAGTGAGAAGCGGCAATCAGACCCTGAGCGCTCAAGAAGAAGAGGAAGGACTCATCCGCGTGACCGAGACGCGGAGTGTCCTGCTCGTCGATGTGGATGAAGAGGTCGACATGACGAATGTCGAGATCGAAGGTCCGTTTGGGACCATCCGTATGCATGAAGCCACGCTCACGACCGTGGCCGACGAACTGGATATTGCCGACGAGACACTCATCGTCCGCGATGAAGGCGCCTTTTCTGTCAATGTCATCCATGACAATCGCCAACTCACCGTCACAATCATCGCGAAGACGGCCGATGCCGATGAGTATGTCCTTTATGAAGAGGACTTCAGCGGTATGGCCGACGGCCCCCTGCCGGGAGGTTATCAAAGGGTCACCGGCGCGGCCGCCATCAAGGACGAACGTCTTTGGCTGAGTGCATCGAGCAGCACGGCCATCGTCCTCTTTCCTTCCTACTTGGAAAGCTTCTCCAACTACATCATCGAGACCGATTTCACCATCGATGAAGCCGACAACGCCAGTCGTTGGGCGTCGGTCATGTTCCGCTACAGCACTGAGAACTACTTCCAGATGGCGATCAGAAAAGATGCAACGGCCCACAACGGCGTCGAGTTCGCCAAAAGAATCGATGGATCCTGGAATGTCCCGGCGACGACCTCTTTCGATGAGGAACTCGACGGAGACAAGATGTACAGGCTGAAAATCGATGTCTTCGGTACCACCGTCGTCGAATCCATCGACGGACAGGAAATGATCACCTATGAGAACGCCCTAGAGTTCAACCGGGGCCGGATCGGCGTGCAAGCCAACGGTTCCGATGCCTACTACGACAACATCCGTATCACCTTACCGGTCGATTACATCGTCGAGGAACAACATGAATTCACCGCCGTTCCCGACATCTACGAAGTGGACACCGGTCTCGTAGCGCCCCCCACCGTCGTGTCCCGGGTCGAAGATGCCGACCATCTCGACCGCATGCTGGGCGAGACACGCCCGGCCACGGCCGTGTTCACCCTCGATGAAGACGGAAACGTCGTGGACACGGACGGAGAGGTCATGATGAGTCCTTTCGAGGCTCTCGTCGCCGTGGACGGGAAACTGATTCCCGCTTTCCACACCAATGAAATCGAGGTGGCCGAGGAACTCGCCGAGAGTTTCCGCTTCCACCGCATCCGCGATGTCTTCCTCTTCAGCGACGAGCCCGAAGTCATCCTAGCGGCCCGGGACACATTCGATTTGATCCGGGGGGTCCTCGTCTTCGATTTCGATACCGGAGTCGACCATCTCACCACGGATGACCTGCTGGAAATCCGCAAGGAGACGAATCGTGCGCAAGCGACCGTGGCCTTGCTGCCGGCGAGACTGCTCGACCAAGAGACATTCCGTTATCTCCACAAACGGGTCATGAGTGTCTGGGCATTGACGGACGAGGATGATCCAATCAGTCAGCATCAAGCCATCCTGAGCGGTGCCCACGGGATTGTGACCGGTGACTTCACGGCCGCTTTCGACATTCTCGCCACCTTCCCCGAGAACGCATATNCGCGTCGNCCGCTCGTCATCGGCCACCGGGGACTNCCCACACTCGGCCCCGAAAACAGCATCGAGAGTGCTCTGCTCGCCGTGGANAAGGGAGCCGACATCGTCGAGATGGACGTCCACATGACCTTGAATCTCGAGATTGTCCTCATGCACGATGCTTCCACCAACCGGACGACCGACGGCAATCATGTCATCGCCAACACCCCTCTCGAAGTGTTGCGTGAATTGACGCTCAACTGTCCCGTCGGCGAATACGAGAACGCCCGCATACCGACCCTCCAAGAATACTTCGAAGCCCTGCAGGAGACGGATGCGCCCATCTTCATCGACATCAAGACGAACGATGAACTGCCGCTCGAGCTCATGGTCGATATCATCGAGGAGTACGATATCTACGACCAGTCGGCCTTCATCGCCTTCGGTGCCCACAACATCGAGTATCTCAACGAAATCTATCCCGAAGTGGCCAACGGCTATCTGAACAGCGGCCTGGTGAGTTCGGGCAATCTCGATGTCTCCATCATGAACGTTCTCACCACCGTGGTACCCATGAACGCCACTTACAACCCACAATTCAGCGGCGTCCGTGACGACCTCACGGATGCGCTCCGCCATCGCGGCATCACCACGTGGCCCTGGACCATCAACAACGAGGCCCAGGTCTATCAATACTATCTCTACGGCGTGGACGGAATCACGACGGATTACACCCATCTTCTTTCCGACACTTGGAACCGCCTCATCTTCGCGGACACCACGTTCACCTACACCCTCACCGAAGACGCGGACACCATGACCATTCCCGCCTATATCGGCACTCCGCGAGGCGACACCTATCGCTATCATCCCGCTTTCGAGCTTGTGAACGACGGTGGCACGGGGATCACCATCGATGAAAAGGGGCGGATCACCGGCGCCGAAAATGAAGGCACCGCTCATGTCATGGCGACCTTCGCCTCGAATCTGCCCGACGGGACCCCGATCCATGTCGTGAACGACCTCATCACCATCGAAGTCCGAGAGCCGAGCGGATTCGGTGCGTTGGTGATCGGCCTCGTCACCGGCGCCGTCGTCTTGACCGCCGGTTTCGCGGGAGCCATGTTCTTCATCAAGCGAAAATGAATCCGGATACAACACAACAGGCTTATGGTTGTGAAAAAAATAAAGGAGAAGTGAAAACATGAAAAAGCTTCTGACCCTGCTCGCAGCCCTCTTCCTCGTTTTCACGGTCGCGGCCTGTCGCGACGAGGACGAGCCCGCTGACGAGAACCCGCCGATGTTCTTCGGCGTCAGCGACGTCGTCGTCTATGTCGGCGACGAGTTCGACCCGATGGAAGGCGTCACCGCCACCGATGACGTGGACGGAGACGTCACCGACCAGATCGAGATCACGGGTGAATACGACCTCGAGAACCCCGGAACCTACACCTTGACCTACACCGTCGTCGACGAAGCCGGGAACGAGGCCGAAGAGACCCGCGAGATCACCGTCCGGTTGGCTCCGGAGAGCGAACTCCACATCACGAACGGCGACTTCAGCGAGCCGTTAGAGAACGGCTGGACCCATTGGTCCGGCGAAGGCGGAGCAAGCACGGCCGAAATCATCGACGGCGAAGCCGTCCTCGACATCGAGAGCATAGGCTCCCAATGGTGGTCGACCCAGTTCTCCCAGCCCGACCTCCGCCTACCCCAAGGAACGCTCTATGAACTCCGTTTCGACGCTCGGGGCAGCGAAGAGGGAGAAATGGTGGTCAAACTCGAGAACCCCCAATATTACGGCTACATCGACACCGTCGTGGAACTCACCACGGAAATGACCACCTACACCATCGAGGTGTTCTTCCCCGACCCGACCATCGACGACGGTAAACTCATCTTCGGTGCCGGTAACGTGAGCACTCACCCCGAAGGCACCACGGCACCGCCCGAGACCATCCACATCAACAACGTCGCCTTCATCGAGCTCGAACTCGGTGAAGACACCACCCCGCCGGAAATCCACGGAGCTTATGACCGTGTCATCGCCATCGGTGAACACTTCGATCCGCTCGAAGGCATCGAAGTGACCGACGACCGCGACTTCGACCTCACCGTCGACGACATCGAGATTGACGGCTTTGTCGACAACACCGAAGCCGGCGACTATGTCCTCACCTACACCGTGGCCGACGCGAGCGGCAACGAAACCGTTGTCGAGCGGACCATCACCGTGACTGAAGACATCCCGCCCTCGACTTGGATCGTCGAGAACGGCGACTTCAGTGAAGACCAGTCCGAGCCCTATCCGCAACCCGCGGAAGAGGGATGGGGTTGGCACGGCGGCGCCGACTTCGATGTGAAAATCTCCGACGGCATCGCCACCATCGATATCCGCACCCTCGACAGCGTCGCACACGGTGTGCAGTTCTACCAGCAGAACCGTGTTATCGAACAAGGCCGGATGTATCGCATCACATTCGACGCCAAGGCCGACATCCCCCGCTCGATCCTTGTCGCTCTTGAAGAGGGATGGAGCCGCCGTTTCGACCATGTCGTGGACATCACCGACGAATGGGAGACCTACACCATCGAGTTCGAACATGTCCTGCCGGGCTATTCGAACGGCAAATTCGCCTTCTTCATGGGTCTCGTCGATGAGAACAGCGTGCCCACCAGAGTCTATCTCGACAATGTCCATGTGGAGACGATCGGTTCCATCAGAAACAACACGGATCCCGTTCTGCGCGGCGTCGAGGACACGGTCCACATGAAGGGCGAGTCCTTCGACCCCTTGCGCGGTGTGCGTGTCTATGACCTCCATGACGACGACCTGGACGTTGACGACATCGATGTGACCGGCGAATGGGACATCAACGAAGTCGGCGATTACACCATCGTGTACACCGTCAGTGACAAAGACGGAAACGAGACCGTCGTCGAACGCACGATTCATGTCCGTGAAGCGAGCGATATGAACGAAAGCAGTCTGCAACTCGTGAACCCCGATTTCAGTGAAGACCAAGACGAGCCCTATCCGCAACCGGCCGAAGAAGGCTGGGGATGGCATGGCGGCGGCACCTTCGACATCGACATCGCCGACGGTGTGGCCACCATCGATATCACCGACATCGGCACCGTCTTCCACGGGGTGCAGTTCTACCAGCAGAACCTCGTCGCCGAGACCGGCGCGACCTACAAAGTGACCTTCGACGCCCGCGCCGACGAAGCGCGCGACCTCATGGTCTCACTCGAGATGGGAACCTCCATCCAATACTCCGAAGACGTCATGCTCGATACCGATTGGGCAACCTATGAAGTCTTCATCCGCGTCCCCCGTTTCGGATTCACGAACGGCAAGTTCGCCTTCTTCGCCGGTGAACTGAGCGAAGACAGCATTCCGACCGTCGTCCAGATCGACAATGTCGACATCACCCAAGTCGGACATGCCGTGAACGAGACCGATCCCATCATCACCGGGGCGACCGACATCGAGGTCGAAAAAGGAAGCGACAACGACGAATTCACCGG
>SL_5KL_010_SEDDRAFT_10000839_pt1 | contig 19401 bp, 17 predicted proteins | sample SodLakKL_010_SED_FD_9118 | JGI IMG/M metagenome (IMG submission 9118)
TTAAACCCTAACTCATTCAACACTGATCACAAGGCCTCTATAATAAAAACTCTCTTCCATCAAAGAGACCCTTCCTTACTCTGCTCAGTTTTCAAAGAACGAAACTTTCTCTTCTTTAGTGCAAAACTAATATTAGCACAGCCCCTAAATGATGTCAAGGTAAAAACTTCGAATTTCATTTAAAATTAGCTTAAAATCGGTTATCGAAAATATTTAAATTAATCATTTTTGAAGCTTTTACTACCCCTTTTTTCATTCTCTTATCCTTTATGGATTTATATTGTAATATAGTTACGAAGCCCCTGTAAAGACCCCGCTAAAAAAATAACTGCTTAATTTTATTAGTAGGAGAAATTAATCTTATTTTATGTTAATATTAAGGCAGGGATGCATAATGCCAAAGATATCTGGACAGGAGTTCAGTGGCTTACAAAAACCGGCCTATGATACGGTCAAAAAGGTTGTTACTACAGATTTTGGCCGCCTCCGGATCAGGGGACCGATCAGCCCGGAGAAGCTGCGCCAGTACCAGCTATCTCAGGGCCTATGCTGTTTCAGGCCCGCTAAAAAACAGCATGAAGCCCTTATTGAACTCTGCGGACAATCTGACGGCCTGGTTTTCGTGGCTGCCCTGGCCAGGCAGGTTATAGCCTATGTTTCTTTTCAAAAGCCGGATTTTCCGTGGTGGATCAGGCGCTGTTTTCCCAGGCTTCTTGAGCTGGGATGTATCGAAACTGACCTATCCTGGCGAAATATGGGCCTGAGTAACGCTGTTCTCGGCTCAGTTTTTAAAAACTCCGACTTTGCCTTCTTCGAGGACTTCATTGTAATTGCCTCCCACACAGTATACAGCTGGGACTTGAAAAATACCTGCCTGACACCATGGGATTACCGGCATTTTATGCTCGAATTGTTTAAGAAATACGACTTTGTCCCCTGGGAAACAGAAGATCCAGAAATCAGGGAACACCCCTGTAATATTTTGCTGGCGCGGATTGGAACAAACATTGAACCGGAACAGATCAGGCATTTTTCCAACTGCTGTCTGGGCATTAATTAAGGACGGTAGTATAATCTTTTTATTTCAGGATATCATGTTATTCCATTCACCTCAGATGCCGGCAAATTTTTTTGCGGGAAACCTCGACAGAGATGTGGTAATTTTTTTTATAATTAATAGTAATCCCATTAAAATTATTACCTGTAAGGTGCAGGTCTTCGGCCTTTTGGCAGCGAATAAAAGTTATAGTTTAATAAATTCTGTGATAGGAGGTAATGTTTATGGCACAAAAAAAAGGCGACGATTTCCTAAGCGATGAACATAGCGTGGATCATTTCGAACCGTTCCAACCGTCGGAGAGCTTTAAAAAAACTGCGCGGGTAAATGATGACAGCCTCTACCGGGAGGCAAGAGAAGATCGCTTGGCTTTCTGGTCCAGGATGGCTGAAAACCTTCAATGGAGGAATAAATGGAAGCAAGTTCTCGATGACCATAACCCCCCCTATTACAAATGGTTCATTAACGGGAAGCTGAATGTATCAGAAAACTGCCTTGATGTTCATATTGATAACGGCAGTGGTGACAAAAAGGCTCTAATATTTGAAGGCGAAGAAGGCGACACCGTATCATTAACCTATAAAGAGCTTTTAAAAGAGGTCTGCAAATTTTGCAATGTTTTGGACCAGCAGGGTGTAAAAAAGGGTGATGCGGTAACCATATGGATGCCCATGATCCCGGAAGCCATCGTAGCCATGCTAGCCTGTACCAGGATCGGAGCTTTGCATAGCGTAGTATTTGGCGGTTTCAGCCCCGAAGCGCTTAAAGACCGGATCCTTGATTCAGACTCCAAGCTGGTCGTCACCGCAGATGGGGCCAACCGGCGCGGTAAAGTGATCTCCATGCGCAGCGCTGCTGAAGAAGTCCTTGATGATTGTCCTAATGTGGAAAAGGTAATAATCGTCGAACGGACCGGGACTCCTTACGAAACCAAAAAAGGACGAGATCTGCTCTGGTCGAATGTAATGGCAGAGGCAGGTGAGACCTTTGAACCGGTAGCCATGGACGCAGAAGATCCCCTTTTCATTTTATACAGCAGTGGGACTACTGGTAAACCGAAAGGGATTCTCCACACTACCGGCGGTTACCTGGTCGGAGTAAAAGCCACTTTCTATTATGTTTTTGATCACCAGGACGATGACATTTACTGGTGTACCGCCGATATCGGCTGGATTACCGGTCACAGCTACATCGTCTATGGACCCCTATCAAACGGTTCCAGCACCTTTATCTACGAAGGCACCCCGGATTATCCGGGCCGGAATCGCTTTTGGGAACTGGTGGAGAAATACAAAATTACGGTTTTTTATACGGCACCAACGGCAATCCGTTCTTTCATGCGCTGGGGCAACCAGTATGCCGACAAACACGACCTGTCCAGCCTGCGCCTGCTTGGTTCGGTTGGTGAACCGATCAACCCGGAGGCCTGGTTATGGTACTACGAGCATATCGGCCAGGGCAAGTGCCCGATTGTCGATACCTGGTGGCAGACTGAAACTGGGATGACTATGATTACGCCGCTGCCCGGAGTAACGCCTCTCAAACCGGGCTCAGCTTCCTACCCTTTCCCCGGGGTCGAAGTTGATGTTGTCGATGATCAGGGCAAATCCACCGAACCTGGTCAACGCGGCTTCCTGGTCATTAAGTCACCCTGGCCGGCCATGCTGCGCACCCTGTATGGAGATCCGGATAGGTTTGAGAAAACCTACTGGCAGCAGTACCCCGGCTTTTACTTTACCGGAGACGGAGCCTGGAAAGACAAGGACGGTTATTTCTGGATCATGGGTCGCGTAGACGATGTCCTCAATGTTTCCGGGCACAGGATTGGCACGATGGAAGTTGAAAGCGCGCTGGTCGAACACCCCGCGGCCGCCGAAGCAGCTGTAATCGGCAAAGCCCACGAGATTAAGGGTCACGCCATCACCGCTTTTGTAACTCTCAAAGAGGGCTATGAAGGCAGCGAAGATTTGGTCCAGGAATTAAAGAAGCACGTCGGCAAAAAAATTGGGGCTATAGCCCGCCCGGATGAGATTTTCTTCACCTATGAACTGCCAAAAACCCGCAGCGGCAAAATTATGCGCCGCCTGCTACGTGATATCGCTGAACAAAGAGACCTGGGCGATGTAACAACGCTCATGGATCCGCAGGTGGTCGCAGCCATCAAAGAAGGCTATACTGAAAAGTAACCTTTTTACCCCAGAAGAGGCCGCCCGGATTTAAAGGCGGCCTCTTCTGGGGCAGATTTAAATACAATATTGCCCTTTTCTTATTTATATCATTTTGACCCGGGCAAATTTTCTTTTGCCCACCTGCACGATATAATCTTTATCGTCTTTATGCTTCTCTAATTCCAGATCGATTGAACTGACGGCTTCGCCGTCAATTTTAACCCCTCCCTGCTTAATCAGGCGCCTTGCTTCACTCTTGCTCGGAGCCAGCCCGGCCTCTACCATAACTGCCACTATACCTGCCGGGGAATCAAATTTAAATGCTTCCATCTCGCTGGGCATTTGCCCTTTCTGGAAAACCTGCTTGAATTTGTCTTCAGCTTCTTGTGCCGCCTGGGCCCCGTGATAAAGAGCCACTATTTCCCTGGCCAGGCGCATCTTGCCATCCCGGGGATGCATTTGCCCGTTTTTTACTTTTTCGAGAATTGCAGCTATTTCTTTTGCAGGCAGGGTAGTGGCCAAGCGGAAGTATTCTTCCATTAAATCATCAGAAATGGACATTGCTTTGCCGTAAATCTGATCGGCTGGCTCAGTAAGGCCAATATAATTGCCGAGGCTTTTGCTCATTTTTTCTACCCCGTTAGTTCCGACCAAAATGGGCATGGTAAAAGCGACCTGTGGTTCCTGGCCATAGTCACGCTGCAGCTGGCGCCCCATCAACAGGTTAAATTTTTGTTCGGTTGCTCCAAATTCAATATCAGCCCTGACTGCTACTGAATCATATCCCTGCATTAGGGGATAGAAAAATTCATGGATACCAATGGCAATATTATCCCGGTAACGTTTATAAAAGTCTTCTCTTTCCATCATGCGGGCGACCGTTAGCTTAGATGCCAACTTGACGACATCGGCAAAATTCAATTTGGAAAGCCACTGGCTGTTAAAAACCATTTCAGTCCGATCGGGATCAAGAATCATAAACAGCTGTTCGCGGTAGGTTCGCGCATTTTCTCTGACCTCTTCTTCCGTTAACTGTTTGCGCATTTCCGATCTTCCCGTGGGATCTCCTATCATGCCGGTAAAGTCTCCCAAAATCATAACTACATGATGCCCCAAATCCTGAAACTGCCTTAATTTATGGAGGACGACGGCATGACCAATGTGCAAATCCGGCGCAGAAGGATCTATCCCCAGCTTGCAACGCAAAGGCTTTTTCTCTGCCACACTTCTTTCCAGCTTGTTTTTGAATTCTTCGTCGGTAATGACTTCCGAGGTGTTTTCAGTAAGGAGCTCGTATTGTTCTTCTGCGCTTAAAAATCCCATTTTTCCAAACCTCCAAATGTTAGATATAATGGCAAAAAAAATCTACAAAACTTGGTCAAGATCAATTGTCAACCCATCTGTGGCGGCGACAACTTCGGTTCCGGTTTTTTTGCTCAGTTCTTCAGCCAGTAAACCCGGATCGTTATTTAACATGGTCAACCCAAAATGAGTCATTACCGCCAGGCGAGGTTTGATCCCCTCTATGAGCTTCCGGGCCGCTTCTAAATCGAGGTGTTTAATCTCTTTATCCGGAAAAGGTTCTTTTAATAATACGTTCATAACCATTAAATCAGTGCCTTCGTACTTATCAATTAAGGATTCAGAAAATTTGGTATCGGTGATAAATGATGCACAGCCCCGATCCAGGTAAAATTTCAGACCGTAAGTTTCTGCAGTGTGATCATGCCTGATTGGCGTCTCAAAATGCAGCGAACCAGCCTTGTAAGAGCCATTCTCCTTCAAAACCTGCAGGCTTTCTACTGAGTTTCGAACATGGGAAAAAACAACCGGTTCATGGCTGTCGACTGCATCTGCCGGGGCAAACAAAAAGCCCCTGCGATCAAAGGTGCCGTGAGTCATAGCCTCAACAATTACATTAACATCAGTTGAGTGATCAAGGTGGCGATGAGATAAGATCACGACATCCAGGGTCTCCGGATTCAAAACCTGATCACCTGAAAAACAAGTTTTTAAGGTTCCCGGACCGGGATCGATCAAAATATTTTTACCCTTAAAATAACACCATATGCCTGCTGATGAACGAAGCTGTTTTGATACGACAAAACGGGCTCCAGCGGTCCCCATAAATTTTATCCAATCAGACAATACGCCCCAGCCCCTGAAGAACATTTTATCCCTGTTATTCTAACACAGTTTTCAGAATAACGGATGGGTTATATAGGCGATCTTGATTTCATTATAAAAAAATTATCCCCTTCGGGATAACAAAACAGTTAAGGGACCGAGCAAACTAATAAGCCGAGTTCTGTCCTTTCCGGATCAAAACTTAATCCGGAAAGCGGCAGCCATCTATCTCGGGTACCAGTTGCCTGGCACCTCAAGCAACCTAACCCGGGGAGTCGGCGGGCAACCTCATCCTCCCCCTATTTGGTTTTGCTCCGGGTGGGGTTTACCTAGCGAACCGGTCTCCCGGTTCCTGGTGCGCTCTTACCGCACCGTTGCATCCTTACCCGGCGTCCAGCGACAAAAACAGCATTTAAAATAATTATACAGCAAACAGGCTTAATACTGTTCTTATCGCTGAACACCGGGCGGTATTTTTTCTGTGGCACTTGCCTTGAGGTCACCCTCACTGGGTGTTACCCAGCACCCTGCCCTGCGGAGCTCGGACTTTCCTCGAAAAGAACCTTGCGGTTTTCTTCCCGCGACTGCCTTGTTTACTCGGTCCCTTATCAAATCTCTAATAAAAGTATAGCATCGTATATTCACTGTGTCAAAAGACAGATCACAAATCTGCAAGATCTGACAAAAATTGCAGGACCTCTTCCAGCTCAGAAACGGGAACAAGCTGAACATTTTGAGCCGCCATTTTGGCATCAGCATAATTATTCACGGGCACAAGGAAATAATCGATCCCGGCGTTTTCAGCGGCAAAGACCTTCTGAGGCACACCACCGACCCGGCCTATTCTTTCATCCAGATCAATAGTGCCTGTGCCGGCGATCATATTTCCGGCGGTCAGGTCTTCCGGGGTCAACTGGTTTAGTAATTCCAGGACAAACATCAACCCGGCCGAGGGCCCGCCTATATTGCCGGTATCCATGGTAATTCCAAGGGGTAGTACCGGTTCCCAGGTTAAGGTTTGGATATAGATGCCCAGGAAAGGGGCCTCTTGATCTTCAGGATGGGGGCCGGTAGGCACTGAAAGTCTTAAATTTTCCGCATTACGCATTATATCTATGATTACTTCTTCGCCGACCTTGCCCTCTTTAACCAGCAACTGTACTTCAGAGGCCAGCATTACAGGAGTATGATCAACATTTTGGATAATATCTCCCACCTGGAGAGTCCCTTCTGCGGGCGCATTTTCAAGAAAATCGATTACCTTGACCCCATCGCTATTGATATCGACATCATAACCTGCCCGGCGCAGGGCTACGACCTGGGCAATATGCTTGCTCTCGCTCATGTACTCCCTTAGCAGCTCCCTGTATTCCTTTTCGTCCATATCCCGGGGAATAACCCTCTCTTTAGGGTTTAATCGCATCTGCGGATGCAGATAACCATAAGCGGCAGCAAAAAGATTGGCCTGATTCTGGGTTACAGTCAGCAAAAAAAAGGTTCCATTTTCACCGTCCTCAAAATTTTCAACTGTAACAATCTCTTTTAAATCAACGGCCCGGCTGGGCCTGACCACATAATAATCTAGCTGGATATAATAACCGGCTAAACCCAGGATTAAGAACAATGCTAAAACAGGGACAAACTTCTTAAATCTCAAATTAAAAGCCTTCTTTCAACATCATATTTTGGGGCCGCTTCAATTGGCCTCTAGTAACTGTACAGCCTGCCGGACTGATGGCACGTCCGGGAGAACAATATTCGATCATCTAAACTGTAATTATGATCGGTATTTTGAAATAATGATATCATGGACTTCTGGAGGAACCAGGCTGCTGATATCGCCTCTCAGCCCGGCAATTTCTTTTACAATGCTTGAGCTCAGGTAGGAATACTTGTTGTTTGTCATCATGAACAAAGTTTCAATAGAGGGGTTCAATTTTTGATTGACCAGGGCCATTTGGAATTCAAATTCAAAATCAGACATGGCCCGCAGGCCCTTAATAATAATATTTGTTTTGTTCTTGTGGGCATAGTCAATCAATAAACCTTCATAATAATCAACTTCTACATTAGGATAGGGTTCAGTTACTATTTTCAACATTTGCACTCGTTCCTCGATATCATAAGTTGCAATTTTACGCGGGTTTTCCAGAACAGCAACCGTAACTTGATCCATAATTTTACTCGATCTTTTTATGATATCAAGGTGCCCTTTGGTAACCGGGTCAAAACTACCGGGATAAATTGCCTTGGTCAAATCAGTTCCCCCTTTTAAAAACAACGATAAAAAGACAATAATAAATACTTTTCGCTACTTTTTTGCCATAACCTGCATAATATCGGTAAAAAATCTTGTTGATCAGGCTTTGATGTGCTAAAATAAAACGCGTGGTTATAAACGTGCCGGGAGGTCTAATAAATGGCTAAAATATGCGCAGTCTGCGGTAAAAGTAAAACCACTGGTTTTCAAATCAGTCATTCTAATATTAAAACCAAAAGAAAATGGCGCCCCAATATCCAGAGAATAAAGATTATGCTGAATGGATCCCCAAAACGGGTTAATGTATGTTCCCGCTGTATAAAAGCAGGCAAAATTGAAAGAGCAATCTAAAATCTAACCTTATTTTTTAGCTTTGATCTTTAAGGGAGCAGATAAAATTACTGCTCCCTTATTGTTTGCTCTTTCTAATTATTTCCTGCTTTAGTTTTTATTTAAACCTTAATCTTTACATACGGTCAATGAAGTACTTCTTGGCATCATAAACTGCTTCAGCTATATTCCGCTTCGGAGCGTAAGTATTAATCGGTTCATATTTTGTAAGCATGCGAATCCCTGAATATGCTTTGCCTGCTTCTTCGCCTTCCAGGGTACCGGCTATAACTTCCTTGGCCCAGTTTTCCATCTTCGGGACCATTTCGTGGATGAAACAAGAAGTCATGTCCATAACCAGTTTTGATTCTTCGCTTTCCCCCTGGGCCAAGATTTTTTTAGCCCGGAGCAGCCCGCTTTCGGCGGCAAATATTTCCATGGCCATATCNGCCAGTCTGCAGAGAACTTCCTGTTCATGAGTAAGATCTTCACCAAATTTCTGGGCCGCATTACCTGCAGCAAGTAGGAATAAAGTCTTCATGTTGTTAAGGTAAAACTCTTCACGTTCCGGACTTTCTTGAGGCATTTCTGCATCCTTTAGCTGCTTCAAAGTCCCGCCCAGGCCCATCACCGCTTCCATAAAGGGAACCTCATTTTTCATAGCTTTGCGCAGTAAAGTTCCCGGAATCAGCATCCGGTTAATTTCATTTGTTCCTTCAAAGATACGGTTAATACGGCTATCCCGATATGAACGCTCTGCAGGGTATTCCTGTCCGTAGCCGTACCCGCCAAAGACCTGCACTCCCTCATCAGCAATTTTATCCATGCATTCAGAGCAGAAGACTTTAGATATTGAACATTCAATAGCATATTCATGAATTGCCTTGGCAATATCTGACAGATCCCCGCCGCTATCTTTCACTTCATCAAGCTTCTTGTCAATCATGCCGGCTATACGGTAGACCATACTTTCCTGGAGGTAGGTTAGGATAGCCATGTTGGCAAACTTGTTTTTCATCAAGTTAAACTTGGCGATCGGCTGGTTGAACTGGACCCTCTGCTGGACATATTCAGAGGCAAACTCCAGTACCGCTTTGCTTCCGCCAACACAACCTGCTCCCAGCTTGAACCGGCCAATATTTAAAATATTGAAGGCGACCTGGTGCCCTTTACCTTCTTCCCAAAGCATGTTTTCAACCGGTACCTTGGCATTCTCCAGGATAACACTGCAGGTGGAAGAACCCTTGATACCCATTTTTTTCTCCTCGGGATCGATGGACACCCCTTCGGTATCCGCATCGACAATAAATGCAGTAAATCTTTCCCCGTCGATCTTGGCATAAGTGACAATGACATCAGCCCAGGAAGCATTGGTGATGTATTGCTTGGCCCCGTTCAGGATGTAATACTTACCATCATCGGAAAGGACAGCTTTGGTTTTGCAATTCAAAGCATCCGACCCTGCTTCCGGCTCGGTTAAGGCATAAGAAGCAATTTTTTCTCCCGTTGCCAGGCCGGGCAGGTATTTTTTCTTCTGCTCTTCATTGCCGAAAAAAACAATAGGCAGGGTCCCGATTCCAGTGTGGGCGCCAAAAGCGGTAGCAAATGAACCGCCCGTTAAAGAAGCACACTCGGCAATTATATTAGTTGTGATTTTGTCCGCTTCTTCCCCTCCGTATTCTTCGGGTATATCGCTGCTCAAAAGGCCCAGTTCCCCGGCTTCTCGCAACAACCCTGTCATGACACCTTCTGCCATGGCTTCAATTTCATCAATTTTTGGCTCTACTGAATTTTTCATAAAGTCATAGCAAGTTCTCTTAACCATCAAATGCATATCGTCGAAATCTTCCGGTGTGAAAACTGTATTTTCTTCAACCGGCCCCAGCAAATAAGCTCCACCTTTAATTAATTCACTCATCGACAAATCACCTCGAATTTAAATAGTCAGGCAAAAAATACTTTCACCGTTTAATAGTTTCTATAGTAAAACATTTATCCCTGCTTTGTGAATTAATTAACTTTAAAAATCATGATATCTTAAATAATACTTTTAAAACCTGATTTGAATCAGTCTTAAAATAAGGTTTTTAACTTTTTCCTCAGCGGCGCTTCCTTGATTTGAAACAATGTTTGTGCTAACATTAAGATGCGAACAGGCCGAAGTGGCGGAACTGGCAGACGCACACGACTCAAAATCGTGCGGGCTATGCCCATGTGGGTTCAACTCCCACCTTCGGCACCATCTGAAAAATTTGTAAAGGATCGCGGTGCTTGATGGCGATCCTTTTACATTTGGTCTTTTAAATATGGGCTATTTCAGAGGCTTTCCGGACTCCTGCATAATGGCAGGCTACAAAATGACCGCTGCTTATTTCAAGATATTCCGGCCTATCCTGGCTGCAAATTTCACCGGCTACAGGACACCTGGTATGAAAGACACAGCCTGAAGGAGGATTAACCGGGCTCGGAACTTCTCCCTCCAAAATAATGGGCTTTCTTAGTCTCTCCCTCTTGGGATCAGGAACCGGAATAGCCGAGATCAGGGATTGGGTATAAGGATGAAGGGGGTTTTTGAATAGATATTCACCCCCGGCCAGTTCCACAATTTTTCCCAGGTACATAACGGCAATTCGATCGGAAATGTGCTGGACCATGCTTAAATCATGGGCGATGAACAAGTAGGTAATGCCCAGCTTATTCTGCAAATCCTGAAGCAAATTTACCACCTGGGCCTGAATAGAAACATCAAGGGCAGAAATGGGTTCATCACAGACAATGAAATCGGGATAGAGGGCCAGGGTCCGGGCAATATTTATGCGCTGCCTCTGGCCTCCGGAAAATTCATGGGGGAACCGGGTAGCATGGTTTGGTTTTAAACCGACTAAATTGATTAGTTCGAAGATCCGTTCTCTAATCTCCCGCCTGGTCATATCCGTATGAATGGTCATCGGTTCGGCAATAATCTCCCCGACAACATGCCGTGGGTTCAGGGAAGAATAAGAATCCTGAAAAACAATCTGCATCCTGGTGCGAAAGCGGCGCAGTTCTTCAGGTTTTAAAAGGTTGATATTGGTATCTTCATAAAAAACAGAACCGCTTGTCGGTTCATAGAGGCGTAAAATAAGTCGACCCAGGGTGGACTTCCCGCACCCGCTTTCGCCTACCAAACCAAGAGTTTCATTCTTATAGATCTCAAAACTGACATCATCCACAGCCTTAACGACAGGGGCTTTTGTTAAATTTAAAAAGCTGCGTTTGAAATCAAAGTGCTTGCAAATATTCTCTATGCGAATCAGTTTGTCCACTTTTTAGACCTCGGTCCGGGGTTGTTTTAGTTTTAGATCATAAAAACATTTACTTAGATGCCCTTCACCAATCTTAAAGTTGGGCGGTATTCTTTTCCAACATTTCTCGAAAACATAGGGACAGCGCCAGGCAAACTGGCAGTGCGCCGGTTCCTGAAACAAGTCCGGTGGAGCACCGACAATACTGACCAGGCGTTTTTTCCCGGTTGCGCTGATATTGGGGATGGCGCCAAGCAGGCCCTCTGTGTAAGGATGCTGAGGGCTTTCGTAGAGCTGATCGACAGGCGATATTTCCACCCCTGTACCGGCGTACATAACCATAACCCTGTCGGCAATTCCAGCTACTACACCGAGGTCGTGGGTAATCCAGATTACGGTCATACCCATTTCCCGCTGTAAACGGCGGATTAGCTCTGTAATTTGGGTCTGGATAGTTACATCAAGGGCGGTAGTAGGTTCATCAGCAATCAAAATATCGGGTGAACATGAGATAGCTATGGCAATCATCGCCCTCTGTCTCATCCCCCCTGAGAACATATGCGGATATGAATAGTAACGCTTGTCGGGCTGAGAAATGCCTACCATTTCCAGCAATTCGACCGCCCGCCGGTACGATTTTCTTTTGCCGTAGCCCAGGTGAGTCATAAGCGATTCGCTGATTTGTTCTCCTACAGTCTGGACAGGGTTTAAAGAACGAAGCGCATCCTGGAATATTATGCTGATATGCTTTCCACGATAGCGGTTTAATGCATTTGCGGGTAAAACTATTAAGTCTACAGCCTTAACGTTTTTATTAAAAAATGCATGGCCGGAAACACGCGCAGTACTTATAGGAAGTAGTCCCAAAATTGATAGCATGGTTACACTTTTTCCACTGCCGCTCTCGCCAACAACGGCCAGGGTTTCACCGGCCATGAGTTCGAAATTAACATCGTTTACCGCATAAACATTGCCGTCGAAGGTTTCAAAGCGCGTATTTAGCTGTTTTACTGATAGAATGGGTTTCAAAACCAGCTTCCAACCTCTCTCTTTATCCTTTATTCCGGCTTAATAGCTGAACCGCTTATTTTTTCATCCGACGCATACGGGGATCCAGCACGTCTCTTAGCCAGTCACCAAACAGGTTGATACCAAAACCGGTCAGGACGATAGCCAGGCCCGGGTATATGGACATCCAGGGAAAGTAAGTCAGGTACTGCCTTCCTTCGGCCAGCATGTTACCCCAGCTGGGGATCGTGGGAGGAACTGACAGTCCCAAAAACCCCAGGCCGGCTTCATAAAAAATCATGGCCGACATTTCAAAGGTGGCCAGGGTAATCAGGGGCCCCAACAGGTTAGGCATAATGTGTTTAAAGATAATGGCCGGCGTTTTCTGCCCGATGCTCATAGCCGCTTCAATATATCCTTCTTCTCTTAACCGGAGCACTTCTCCGCGGGTAACCCTGACAAAGATGGGAATATTGGTGAAGCCAAAAATTAAGATAACGTTCAGAAGGCTCCGCCCCAGAATTGCCGCTACAAAAACCACAAAAACCAGGTAAGGCAGGGATAGGACCATGTTACTAAGTGTCATGATCACATTTTCAATTCGGCCGCCTTTATAGCCGGCGATTAAGCCGATGACCATACCCAGGCTGAAAGCGATGGAAACCCCCAAAAATCCAACCATGATTGATACCCTGGCTCCGTAAATGATCCTGCTTAAAATATCCCGGCCCAGGTTGTCTGTTCCAAGGAGATGTTCAAAACTGCCTCCTTCTGCCCAAAACGGGGGCTGACGTGAGGCAATCAGGTTTTGCTGCAGGGGATCGTGGGGAGCTAACAGGGGGGCAGAAATGGCCGCAATAATAATAATCAAGAAAACAATTAAACCGATCAGGCCGGCTTTGTCCCGCCACAGGAGACGCCAGATATAATAAAGCCTGGCGCGTATACTGCGGTCTTCTTCCAGGTCTACCAGTAAACCGGTTGATTCAGGGTTAATGTTTTCCTTTTGATGGTTTTTCATCTTTATCACCTGTAACGGATCCTGGGATCGACCAACATGTAGATCAAATCAGTAACCAGCTGCAGGCCAATAACTACGAAGCTGGTAAAAAAAGCTGTGGCCTGGACCAAAAAGAAATCGCGGGTACTTACCGCTTCAGCAAGCAAGTTGCCCAGGCCGGGCCAGGAAAATATAGTCTCAATATATATTGAGCCGCTCAGCAAATAGCTGAACTGAACGCCGATAATACTGATCAGGGGAATTGCTGAATTTTTTAAGATATAGCGGGAATAAATGCGGATTTTCCTCAGGCCTTTGCTGCGCGCTGTGGTTACATACTCTTCATTCATCACTTCCAGCACAGCTGAACGGGTAAAGCGGGCCAGCTGTCCCGTGGTAAACAGGCTTAATGCAAAAGCCGGCAAAACAATGGATTTATCAGGTATATTCAGGCCAAATAATTCAAAAGTGCTCCTTCCGTAGGTGGGAAACCAGCCTAGATTCACGGAAAAGATTATTATCAAAATAAGGCCCAGCCAAAAGGTAGGAATGGTTTGCCCCAGTAAGCCGATCCCCCTGGCCAGGCTGTCAAGAATTGAATTGGGGTTCGATCCCCCCAGGATGCCGATTGTAACTCCCATTAATATAGCCATAAAAAGGGCTACGGAAGCCAGTTCAATGGTAGCCGGTATGCGCTCCATAACCAGGTTCATAGCCGGCTGTCGGTAGCGAAATGAGTGCCCAAAATCTCCCTGTAAGGCATTGGTAAGATAATCCCAGAATTGAACCAGAATGGGCCGATCAAAGCCCAATTCCTGGCGCAGCGCTGCTATTTCAGAGGGAGAAGCATGCCTGGAAACCATCAGGGTTACCGGGTCTCCGGTAAGATGAAGCAAGAAAAAAACCAGGAATAGAACCCCCAGCAGCAAAGCTAGAGAATAACCGATCCTCGACAGCAGATAGTTCAGGAATCTTCCCCCTTAATCTTTAAAGTCCTCAGCATCATGAGAATGTTTTCCCTCAGCTAATTTTTAAAACCCTGCCCCTCCTCCGGCAAAGGAAGAGGGGCTAACATAGGGGTTTTAAAACTGAATCAGCTCAAGCTTTGGAACTATTGTTACGGATATCTGTTTTTTTATTCAATACCGACACCCTTTAAATAATACTGTTCTGAAACGCGAGGATTATAGTTTTGGACCCGCTCGTTAATCGCTTCAAAAGCAGTAGGCTGGTAGAGGTAAATAAAGGGCGGATCTTCGTGCATATATTCAAGAATTTCAGTATATACTGCAGCCCGTTCATTGTCATCGGGAGTCAGTTCAATCTGCCTGACCATATCAACCAGCTTTGGATCAAGCCATGCTGCGTAACTGGCATCTTCACCGCCCACAGAACCGAGCAGCCGGGGATAAGCTTCACCCATACTCGAAGACCAGCTGTCGCCGAAAAGGGGCGGCAGTTCCCGGCTGGCCTGCAGGTCCCAAAACCGGCCTGACTCCATAAATTCCAGGTCAACTTCTATACCGACTTCTCCCCAGAACCCGGCTACAGCCTGTAAAACATCTTCAAAGTTTACATACGTATCGGAGGGTCCTGCCATCTCAATCGAAAATCCATCCGGGTAGCCGGCTTCCGCTAAAAGCTCCAGGGCTTTTTCCGGATCATAAGGATAAGGCTCGATGCTCGGATCGTAACCAAGGTTGCCCGGCACGACAAAACCGGCTGTTCGCTCAGCATGGCCGTCAAAGATCCTGTCAATAATCAAGTCATAATCGATGGCATAACTCATGGCCTGCCTGACTTCTTGTTCCTCAATGGGGGTTCCTATTCCGGTGGTCATATTGTTGAAAGTAATATAGAAAACCCGGTCATGGGGATAACTAACCAGCTTGACATCTTCTTCATCTTCAACCGCCATGATCGATTCGGCCTGTTCGGGCGCCAATCCGCTTACGATGTCAATTTCATCGGCCATCAAAGCGGCATAACGGGTTGATGATTCAGGGATGGGCCTATACACAACCCGGTCTACTTTTGGATAACCATCGTCCCAGTAATCTTCAAACGCTTCCAGCTCGATCCGGTCTCCTGCGCGCCATTCGACAAACATAAACGGTCCGGTGCCGACGGGTGACTGCATGTAGCCATCTTCCCCTACTTCTTCGTGATAATCCTTGGATAGAATGCCCCAGTGCTCGTTCATCTGCAGCAGCAGCATGGCATTTGGTTCATCAAGGACAACTTCCACCGTATATTCATCAATAATATTCATATCGGCTACGGCAAGAAAGTCTTCCCGGTAAGTAATGTCGCTCCCCTGGCCGCGTTCCCAGGTGAAGTAGACATCTTCAGCGGTAAACTTATCGCCGTTGTGAAAATAGACATCTTCCCGAAGTTCGAAGGTATATAATGTCCCGTCTTCGGAGATGGTCCAGTCCCTGGCCAGGGAGGGAACAATTTCGCCTTCATCATTCAGCCAGACCAGCGATTCAAAAATACTCCAGGCCACATTGGAAGCTGTCCGGGTATCGCCTGTAGCCGGTTCGATAGTATTGGGATTGGTAGTCAGAGCCACCCGCAGAACAGCTTCCTCAGCTGGTTCTTCATCGACCGGTTCTTCATCAACCGGCTCTTCATCAACGGGTTCTTCTTCGACAACTTCTTCTGCGCATCCGCCAACAAGAACCGCTCCTGCTAAGACAAGAGCCAGCAATATAAACCATAGATACTTTCCATGAATCTTTTTCATTCTACCTTAGCCTCCTGATAATTAAGATGACATCTCAAAAAAAACACATAACAGCGGCAGCTTTCTTATGGCAGCCGCTTATGCAATGCGAACCCCTTGTTTTTTTAACCTGTTTTGGACCTTATCCAGATCAACTGTTCCGGTAGAACTATTGCTTTTGATGGCAACTGAAGCTGCTACGCCCGCTCCCTGTCCGGTGACAGTGCAGCACATCATCTGCCTGGTGGCTGAATGAGAAATTCTATCTCCTGCCACACAACGCCCGCTTACAAGCAGATTATCGACATTTAGAGGGACCATTATGCCGTATGGGACCTGAAAATAGCGGCCGGTAGTGGGAATGATTACAATCCCGTAGGCATCGAGAAATTCAGGAAATATGCCAATACTGTCATTAAAACGGGCTTGATTTTTTACATCCCTTCCGGTCAGGTTATAGCGCCCCACTATCTTGCGCGATTCACGGGTTCCGATGGAAGATCCAAGGGTCCGTAATTTGGCCTTCTCAAATCCGGGCTGATAACGTCGCAGCGCTTCTAAAGCCAACAGGGCTTGTTCCCTGCCTTCAATCTCAGCCCTGGTCAGATCCCAGACATTAGTGGGATCCACATGGCCGACCCTGACCACATTTAAACCGGTGACTTCACCGGCTTCGGTCAGGGCATGCCAGAAGCCTTCAAGTGGTGATTCTTTTGGAATAACTCCATCTTTACGAGCTTTTTCAAAAACATCTGTAAAATAGGGGCTAAAAAGATTATCTTCGCCTTTTGCGGTTTCTTCAGACCAGTCCCCAATCTTACCGGGATGTTTAGCTATATCCTCCCTGAAGGCCTTGAGGTCTACCCCGCTTACTCCAAATCCAGTTGTAACAGACATTAAATCCCCGGCCGACCCTTTTGCGTAAGGCACCCCTGCAAAAGCAGCAATATCGGCATCTCCGGTAGCATCAATAACTACTTTAGCCAGCACTGCCTGTCGGCCGGATTTACTCTCCGTAATCACCCCCCTGATCAAATCATCCTCAACGATAGCTGCAACTGCATAACAGTGAAAAAGAGGCCTCACACCAGATTGGGCTATTAATTTATCAGCCCCGCACTTAAACATATCAGCATCAAGCAGTCTGCCTGTAGATTCAGGATCGGGATAAGTTCCCCCGAAAACCGTCATATATTCTTCAATCTCCCGGCCTATGCCGTCTGATTCCACTGTTTTTTCATGGCGGTACCAGGCTATTGTTTCAACCATAGCCTGGGTTATGTTTCCTCCCAGGAAGCCATATCTTTCCAGGAGAATGGTATCAACACCTTCCCTGGCTGCAGCCAGGGAGGCTGACAGCCCCGCGGGGCCACCGCCGACTACCAGCACATCCGTTTCAGCCAGGATAGGGAGGCGTTTTTCTTTTTCATATGTACTGGAAATTGCATTAATCTCCTTGTATTTAAAAATTAATAAAAAAGAAGAATAATTTAAGTTTAAAGCCTTGATTATAATTTCCATTCTTATTTAATAATTCCTTCTTCACTGACTGCCTGGTTAACAATTAAATTTTTCATTGTGCATTGAAGCTCATATTTATTAAAATGTACTTGTCTATTTCAATGTTGGCCTGTGGTTTTTAAATATAAAGCCCCCTTTTAAGGGGGTATAATTAGAACACAGCCAGATAGAACCTTTTATTTAAACTATTTACAATCATTAAACATTCGTCAGGACAGAGCATTATTCTGCCTGGTCGGCAAAAGCAAACCCTTTGGCCGGTCCGGTACCGGCCGGGGTCCCGGCAATCCTTGACAGGTAAGAAGATCCCAAAGTTTTTATATGATCGTCTATACTATCGAAATAATTATAATGTTCCTGTTCATGGTCAATAATCATTTCAAACAGTTTTGCGGTAATGCTATCGCCGTTATCCATGCACACCTTTAAAAACTGGCTGTAGGCATCGATAGCTTCTTCTTCCTGCTCGGCATTAAAAGGAAAAATCTCTTCTACCTCTTGACCTTTTACAACAGGACCGGCAAGTTCGGAGGTTGGTTCTCCTCCCAGCTCCATGATCCTTTCAGCCATTGCCTCAGCATGCCTCATTTCATCAATGGAGATCAATTTAACATTGGCCGCGAGTTCACCATAATCCTTGTCATCAAGAATATAATGCTGGTGCATATATTGATGGATTGCCTGGAGTTCCATGGACTTGGCCCTGTTAAGGACATCGATTACTTTCTTCTTTTTTTCTTCTCGACTCATAGCAGGATCCTCCTTTAAAAATAAATTTCAACTGCTGATTATTATTTAAACATACCCTTCATCTATAAGCAACCTGACCGGCTTGGGGGTAAGAATAACAATCTGGTATCAGTTAAATATTGCTTCAAGCTTTATTTTCCTTCAGGTACAAAGACAGGGTATTGGCCCCGTCCGCAGCCAGGTCAATTAAATGGACGCATCCGTGTTCAGCTCCCAGCTGGAGAGCTATTTCTTTCTTGCTCATTTCAGGGAGTTTTTTGCCTTTCAGGCGATCCATGAAAGAGGCAGCTTCCATGCATACCAGATCGGGCGCCCGCAGTATTTGTCCATTTACCTTAAGAACTTCTCCTCTATCTTTTTCCAGTTCACTTTCCATGGCGACGCAGTGAAAAGAGTCGACAAAATGGCCGTTGAGCCTCCAACCATTTCCATTAATATAAAGAGCCTGGTTTTTGAAGCGGTTAAAAAGGGAGTCGCTTCTTTCAGGGTAGCCTACATGTTCATACCATGACCTGGTTACCCGATCAGTATTACTGTAGTAGCGGCAGCCGCTTTGAAAAAGATCATACCAGTGATCCTCATATTCCTGGGGGCCGGTATAGCCCCTGTATTTCCAAAGGAAAGTCTCGGCCTGGACCACCCCCCTGACCCCCTCGGCAAATAGTTCCCTCGCTTCAGAAAAGTTTAGATGCTCAAGAGCGCTGTTTAATTCGTTCCCGCATCCAAAATAGGCTTTCATTCCCTGCAAATTTTTTACTTCAGTTGTTTCAGGATCATTATAACCAGGGGCCCGGTATACTTCCCACCAGGCTTGGCGAACAGCAAAAGAGTCCGGGACAACCACCATCCTGGCGCAGAGTTCTTTATCTGAGCCGGAGTATGTTGTTGTCACTAGCAGTTCTTCGTTAACAAATCGTACAGAGGTATGCCAGAAACGCTGAAAAACACAGTTCATTTAAGCACCTCATTTAGATTAGTTTAGTATTTAAGCCAATTAATTTACTTAAATACATAATATACAAAAACAGAAAGCCTGATCGCTTTGATCATAAATATCCTATAACCTACTGGACAGCTTTTAAATCTTCATCCAGGTATTGCTTGCGGCAGAGGCTCCTCTGCAGTTTTCCAGAGCTGGTTTTGGGCAGAGTGCCCGGTTGAACAAGGA
>SL_5KL_010_SEDDRAFT_10000840_pt1 | contig 19369 bp, 17 predicted proteins | sample SodLakKL_010_SED_FD_9118 | JGI IMG/M metagenome (IMG submission 9118)
CGGTCCGGTGGACCGGCCCCGATACATTCTGCGCCGCGAAGGACAACAAGGTATGGATGATCGAGCCGTCGTCGTAACCGGGCTGGGGGTTGTCTCCCCGGTCGGTAACTCCGCTGCTGAGGCCTGGTCCGCCGTGACCGAAGGCCGCAGCGGCATCCGGACCATTACCGAGTTTGATACGTCCAGCCATTCCGTGCGCTTCGGGGGGACGATCGAGGGCTTTGACGTCTCGGAGTACCTCCCGCGCAAGGAAGCCCGGCGGATGGACCCGTTCATCCATTACGCCTTCGGCGCCTGTGCCGAGGCGCTGGACCAGTGTGGCCTGGAGGTCCGCGACGACAATGCGGACCGGATCGGGCTCTCGATCGGCTCGGGGATCGGCGGTATCCAGGGGATCGAGACAGGGCACCAGGCCCTGATCGAAGGCGGACCGCGCAAGGTGTCGCCGTTCCTGGTCCCGAGCAGCGTGATCAACATGGCAGCCGGGAACCTATCGATCCACTACGGGCTCCGGGGCCCCAACCTGGCCACGGTAACCGCCTGCGCCGCCGGCACCCACAACCTGGGGGTCTCCGCGCGCATGATCGCGGCAGGCGATGCCGATGTCATGATCGCTGGGGGCGCCGAGAAGTGCATCACGCCGCTGGGACTGGCAGCTTTCTCCTCCGCGCGGGCGCTGTCCAGCCGGAACGACGACCCGCAGCGGGCGAGCCGGCCCTGGGATGTCGGCCGCGACGGTTTCGTGCTCAGTGAGGGGGCGGCTGTCCTGGTGCTCGAGTCCTACGCCCATGCCCGTGCCCGCGGGGCGGAGATCCTCGCCGAGCTGGCCGGCTTCGGCACCAGTTCGGACGCCCATCACATCACGCAACCGGCGGAGAGTGGCGAAGGGGCGCAGCGTTGCATGACGCGGGCGCTGGAGGACGCTGCCATGGATCCGGCGGACATCGATTACATCAACGCCCATGGCACCTCGACGCAGGTTGGCGACCTGGCCGAGGCCGCCGCCGTGAAACGGCTGTTTGGCGCGCATGCCGGCGACGTGCCCATGAGCTCGACCAAGTCGACGACCGGGCACCTGCTCGGTGCAGCCGGCAGCCTTGAGGCCGTGTTCAGCGTGTTGGCGCTGCGCGATGGGGTCATCCCGCCCACGTGCAACCTCCACGAGCCCGAAGCCGACTGCGCCGGCCTTGACCTGGTCCCCGGTGAGGCGCGACGCCAGCCGCTGCGGACGGTGCTCAGCAACTCCTTTGGATTCGGCGGGACGAACGCCTCCCTGATCTTCCGCGTACCCAGCTGAGAAGTGGGGGCCCTTGAGCCGTAAGCAACTGGTCAACGGCAGAGCGGATACGGCCCTCGACGCCGAGGACCGCGGCCTGGCCTATGGGGACGGGCTGTTCGAAACCGTCGCGGTATACCGGGGGCGGTTGTGCCTCTGGGATTACCACATGGACCGGCTGCTCGACGGGGCACGTCGGCTCGGCCTGCCAGAACCACCACTGGCCACCCTGAAGGAGGAGGCTCGCTTCCTGACCGAGCGGGTCGATCGAGGGGTGCTCAAGGTCGTCTACACCCGCGGCAGCAGCGAAGGGCGGGGGTACCTGCCCCCGTCCCGGCCCATTCCCACCCGCATCCTCACGCTGTACAACCCGCCGGCGATCCCGCCCGAGCGCTGGCATGGGGTGGATGTCCGTCTGTGCCGGACGCGTATCAGCATCCAGCCCCGCTTGGCCGGCATCAAACACCTGAATCGCCTGGAGCAGGTGATGGCCCGCTCCGAGTGGCGGGACACTGCCATCGCAGAGGGCTTGATGCTCGATGCCGACGGGCTCATCGTAGAAGGCACCGCGACCAATGTCTTTGCTGTTCGCAGCCGGACGCTGCTGACGCCCCCGCTGACCCATGCGGGGGTTGCGGGCGTAATGCGCCGGTGGGTCCTTGAGCAGGCCGAGGGGTTCGGATTGCGGGTGGAAGAACGCGGCTTCTACCCGGAGGAGCTGCGCCAGATGGATGAGTTGTTCCTGACCAACAGCCTGATCGGGTTGTGGCCAGTCCGCTCGGTGGCGGGTACGCAGCTTCCGGTCGGGCCGGTGAGCCGGGGCTACCTGGAGCAGATGGCGGGGCGAGGGCTCACGCCGCTTGTCGGCCGTTCCGAAATCCCCGGAGAAAGGCGTTGATCACCCGCCTGACGCCGCGCTGGTGGCTTGTTGTAGCCTCGCTGCTCGCACTTGTGCCGATCGTCGCCGGAGGTTGGCTCTTCTATGAACTCGATCGGCGCCCCCTGGCCGTCGCGGATCCACCGGATACCCTCGAACTCCCGCGCGGGAGCTCGCTGCACGCCATCGGACGGGAGTTGGAGTCCCGCGGCTGGATCTCGCCCGCGACGCGTTTCGCGCTGCGCGTTTACGGACGGTTGACCGGGGCCTCCGCGGGACTCAAGGCCGGTGAGTACCAAGTGGAAGAGGGGATGACGGTGCGCCAGCTCCTGGCACGGATGCAGGCCGGGCAGGTCAAATTGCACCGTCTGACCTTTGTCGAGGGGTGGACGTTCGCTCGCCTGCGCGAGGCCGTGAAAGAGCACGAGGCCCTTGAGCAGACTCTGGAAGACGTTCCCGATGAGCGGGTGATGGAAGAGCTCGGCTTCACTGAGCGGCACCCGGAGGGCATGTTCTTCCCGACCACGTACCGTTTCCCGCGGGGGGCGACCGATCGGGATTTGCTGCGTGTCGCCGCCGGCCAGATGCGCCAGGAACTGGCCCGGGTCTGGTCGCAGCGCCAGCCAGAGCTTCCCTTGGAGGACCCCTACGAGGCGCTGATACTGGCCTCCATCATTGAGCGTGAGACCGGTCGCGATGATGAGCGACGCAAGGTGGCGGGGGTCTTTGTCCGCCGGCTGGAGCAGGGCATGCGGCTGCAGACCGACCCGACGGTGATCTACGGCCTGGGCGACGACTACGATGGACGGCTGCGCAGGGCGGATCTGCGGCGTGATACCCCGTACAACACCTACACGCGCCATGGGCTGCCCCCGACCCCGATCGCGCTGCCCGGGCGTGCGTCGCTGGAGGCAGCCGTGGATCCGAAACCGGGCAGTGCGCTGTACTTCGTCTCGCGGGGTGACGGTAGCCATCATTTTTCCGACACGTTGGACGAACACAACGCAGCCGTCCGACGCTACATCCTGGAGGAGGAGTGACCCAAGCGGGGCGTTTTATCACCGTTGAAGGGCTGGAAGGTGCCGGCAAGACCACCTGCCTGCGGGCGATCGAGCAGCTGCTCGAGGCCGCGGGCATCGAACGCCCTCTGTTCACTCGTGAGCCGGGCGGGACCCCCTTTGGTGAGGCGTTGCGCAGCACCCTGCTCGACCCCCGTCACCGCGGACTCAGCGCCGAGGCGGAAGCCTTGACCGTCTTCGCCGCCCGCGCCGAGCATCTGGCGCAGGTCATCCATCCGGCGTTGGCAGCGGGGCGCTGGGTCATCAGTGACCGGTTCACCGATGCCACCTACGCCTATCAGGGGGGTGGCCGCGGGCTCGGCGACGACCGGATCGCTGTATTGGAGGAGTGGGTGCAGGGCGACTTTGCCCCCGATCGCACCCTGCTGCTCGATGTGGATCCGGCCGTGGGACGTTCGCGGGTTGCCAGCCGTGGGGACGGAGAAGACCGCTTCGAGCAGGAGCAAGACCCGTTCTTCCGCGCCGCACGTGCGGCCTACGCCCGGCGGGCCGCAGCGGATCCTGAACGCTTTCGGTGTATTGACGCCAACCGCACGGAAGAGGAGGTGGCCCGACAGGCGCGCGAGGCGCTGGCTGACCTTGTCTCGGGGGGAGCTCCCGATGGCTGAAGGCGCCAGAGCGCAGCAGGAGTGGGTACCGACGGGGCAGGGACGCGAGCAGCTGCCACCTTGGCTCGCTCCGGAACTCGACCGTCTGCTCACCCTCTACGATCAGGGCCGGCTGCACCACGCCCTGCTGCTTACCGGGCGGACCGGCCTGGGGAAGCGCCTGTTGGCCGGCGTCCTGGCCCGGGCGCTGCTCTGTCAGGCCACCGAGGGGCAACCGCAGCGCCCTTGTGGAACCTGCCGGGGCTGTCAGCTGACCGCCGGGGGTGGCCATCCTGATCTGCGCACACTCGGACCGAGCAGCGCCGGGGAACGCGGCGAGATCGTTGTCGATAGTGTCCGCGGGCTGGTGGAGTTCCTGCACCTCAGTGCGCAACGGGGCGGGAGTCGGGTGGCGGTGATCGTGCCCTGTGACCGCCTCAACCGCGCGGCGGCCAACAGCCTGCTCAAGACCCTGGAGGAGCCTCCCGCTGGCGTCTTCTTGATCCTTGCCACCGGTCGGCCCGGACGCTTGCCGCCGACCGTCCGCAGCCGGTGCACCGTACACCGACTGGCACCGCCACCTTGGGCGATGGCACGGCAATGGCTGGTGGAGCAGGGCACGGGCACCGACGATCCGGCGAGGGCAGACAAGGCGCTGGCGCTGGCCGGCGGCATGCCGCTCAGCGCCTGGCAGGTCCTCCAGGAGCAAGGGCTGGAGGGCTACGAGGCGCTGCTCCAGCAGCTGCACCGGTTGAGCGCCGGTGGCGACCCGGTCAAGGAGGCGGAAACCTGGGAGCGGACGCCGGAGCTGCTCGCCGACGCCGTCGCCGCCATCCTCGCCGACTTGCTTCGACAGGGGCATGGCGCGCCGGATCGCGGGCTGTTGCCCGGGACCCTGGCGCAGCAGCTGGTGCGCTCAGCGTCGCTGGANGCGCTCCATCACGCCTTCCTCCGCCTGGGCGAGCACCGGCGCGGTCTCGACCAGCCCCTGAATGGCCGCCTGGCTGCCGAGGCAATCTTCCTCGACCTGGCTGCAGCCCTGCGGCCAGCCCGTCAATCGGCGGCCAGGCAGGCCTGAAGTCGCCGCCACGCCTCTTCGAGATCCTCGCTGGTGTTGTAGAAGTGTGGCGAGAAGCGAATCCCTCCGCATCTTGCGGCACATGCCACGTCCTGGGAGCGCAACCGGGATAGCAGCCGCTCGGGATCGGTCCCCGGGACACGGAAGGTCACGATTCCGGCATGCCGATCCGGCGCGGCCGGTGTCACCAACTCGAACCCGTGCCGCTCGACGCCCTCCATGACCGCCCGGGCATTCGCCAGGACGCGCTTTTCGACCTCATCGAGTCCGGTTTCCTCGAGTACCGCCAGGCTGGCCTCGAGGGCGTGCATACCGAGCAGGTTCGGGCTGCCCGGTTCCAGGCAACGGCCGGAGGCGGCAGGCTCCCAGTCGGCGCGATCGAAGGCACCGAGCTCCTCCGCCATGTGCCAGCCGACCTGCCAGAGGCGCAGATCCTCCCGCACCCTTGGGTGGACGTACAGCCCCCCAATGCCCTCCGGGCCGAGCATCCACTTGTGGCCATCGGCCACGATGAAATCGGCATCCACGCAGAGACGAAGCGCGCCAAGGGTCTGGATGGCATCCACGCACAGCAGCACCCCGCGTTCGCGGCAGGCGTTGCTCAGTCGCTCCAGGTCCATGCGCAGCCCGGTGCCGTACTGGACGCTGCTGACCGGGAGCAGACGCGTCTGCGGTGTGAGGGCGTCGATCAGGGCATCCTCGGGGGTAGCGCCGTGGTGCAACCGCACCCGCCGAACCCGGACCCCGTAGTGCCGCTCCAGCGACTGCCAGATCCAGCGATTGGAGGGGAACTCGTGGTCGTTGACGATCACCTCGTCGCCGGATTGCCACGGGACGCCGTGGGCGACCATGGAAAGGCCGGCTGAGGTATTGGGGATCAGGGCGATGTCGGCCGCGGCCGCTTCACCAAGGCCCATGAGCCGCGCCAGGCGGGCGCGCAGCCGATCCTCCGCGGCCAGCCAGCCGGGGTAGTCGGCAGCCCCTCGATGAAGACACTCGTCGGCGAACCGGTGAACGGCATCGCGGGCACGCCGGGGCCAGGTGCCGACGCCGGCGTGATTAAGGTAGACCAGGTTCGGGTCCAGGGGGAACTCGGGATGAGCCATCGCCGTCGCTCGTTGTTATCAGCGCTGCGGGGCGACCGAGTATACCGGGCCCCGGAGCGGTTTGTCCGCCCGGCAGGATCGGCGCGCAGGGGCGTCAGCAAGGTTTGCGGCGTCGGGTGACCGCCGGTTCGCGGCATCACCGTTAGAGCCGTGGAAGGTATATTATGTTAAATATTCTATCAGACGAACAGCGCGGCTCTCCCGCCGCGCTGCCGTTGGCTCGCTTGCGGCCCTCTCCCTCTCCACTCAACTGCCGGGCCGCTTGTAACCATCCACCATGCCAGCGGTCAGGTTCTGATTCTCACGCCGGCCGGAGAGCGTCACGCCCAGGATGTGCATGCCGACCAATGCCAGCAGCGTGTAGGAGCCGACGATGTGCACATCCGCGATCAACTCCCCGGGCAGCTGCGCGCCGTACAGGAACCCAAGCGGCCCCGCGCCGCGATCCAGCGCCGGCAGCATCATGCCCGATACGGACGCGATCACCAGCCCCAGGAGCAGGACCACCGCCATCACACCGCCCTGTGGGGGATGGCCGAGATAGCGACGATCCTCTCCGGTGCTCATCGCACGCAGATGCGCCATCAACGCACGCGGCCCCGGCACGAAGTGCGAGAAACGTGCCTGTGGCGGCCCGACGAATCCCCAGACGATCCGCACCAGCACGACCACGGTCAGCAAGTAACTGACCCACAGGTGGGCAGGCATCTCGCCAATCACCGCGGTGAAGAACGACGCCGCAAAGAGGAACGTAATCAGCCAGTGACTGCCACGAACCACCGGGTCCCAGACATAGATGGTGCGCTGCTCCATGAGTCCTCCCATCGCTCGGATGCGCCGGCCTGCGGGCCTTTAGCCCTGGCCGGCCATTCACAGAGGTCTCCCGACCCAAACGCCGCAGCCGGGAGGCAGGGTGTGGCGAATTGTTTCAGCCACTGCGCCCGCAGCCTATCTGTACAACTTTTGTACAACAATACCCCGTAGACGGTTACCCGCGGGGCCAACAAGCTGGGTGCGCACCAGGTGGGACAACGATAGCCTGTGCTGTGATCCCTGACTCAGCCGTCATTAACGAAAAAAATATTCCATTGCGCTGCAGGGTGTCGCTGTGCTCAGACCTGTCGGGTCTCACGCCAGCGCTGCGCGTGCTCCTCGTCGCTGATGTTCCACTCCTGTTCGATGAACTGCTTGTCGCCTGTCTCGAGCAGCGCCCACTGGACGAAGTCGGCGGCATCCTCCGGCGTGTGGAGCTGGCCGTTCTGCTTGAGCTTGATGAACCGGTCCACGGCCGGGAAGCGCTCCGGCGTCTGGGTACGGATGTGATCCTGCATCGGGGTGTCGATGACCCCAGGTCGCACGGAGCCCACCAGGACGCCGTGGCGCCAGAGTTCATCCCGATAAACCTGATAGGCCATGAACAGCGCGGCCTTGCTGGTGCAGTAAGCCCCCCAACCCATGGACGGCTTGTGTGCCGCTCCGGAAGAGATATGCAGGATGCGACTGCCGCGTTCCATCCCGGGTAGCAGCCCTTGGGTGAGGAAGACCGGCGCCTCCACATTGACCTTCATGGCCTGTTGCCACGCCTCCAGATCCACCTCGCTGAGCGGCCCTACTGGATCGAGCAGCCCCGCGTTGTGAACCAGGGCCCGGATGCGATACCCCTCAGTGGCCTTCGCGATCCGGACGCGATCCTCCGCCTTGGCGATATCCGCGCTCAGCACCCGGATCCGTTCCGGGTCGGCACTGGCCGTCTCGCTCAGGGGCTCTGACCGCCGCCCCACCGTGAGCACTTGGGCTCCGTCTCTGGCAAGCCCGCGCACCAGCGCCCGGCCGAGCCCGCTGCCACCCCCAGTCACCACAACGAGATCATCTTCCTGCCACTTCATCTCCCGCTCCTTCATAGCAGTCAACGGCCGTCATCCGGGCCGGCAACCCGGTTGGGCGGCACAGCCCCGTCGGCAAAGGCCACCAGAATCCGATGGAGCTGATCAACGATGCGCTGCCTGGCCTCCAGCGCCGCCCATGCACTGTGCGGTGTAATCACCAGATTCGGCAGCGCCGCGATGACCATCGGGTGATCCGCAGGTGGCGGTTCCTGGCTCAGGACGTCGACCGCGGCGGCGCCGATCTCCCCGCTTTGTAACGCCTGTAGCAGCGCAGACTCATCCACGAGTCCGCCCCGGGCGGTGTTGACCAACAACGCGTCCCCGCGCATTCGCTGAAGAACTCGCCCATCGATCAACCCGGCGGTCGTCTCGGTCAGCGGGCAGTGCAGGCTGAGGACATCCACCTCCGGCAACAAATCATGGAATGGTACGCGCCCTGCCCGGCAGCTGACGGCATCGGGTCGTTCGGACACCCAGACCTCCATGCCCAGGGCCTCGGCATACGCCGCCACCTGCCTTCCAAGCGTCCCGTAGCCAACAATCCCCAGGCGGCGGCCGGCGATCTCACGCTGGCCCGGATCGATCAGACTGAAATGCGCGCTGCGCGACCACGCCCCTTCACAGACGCGCGCAGTCGCCTCAGGGATGCGGGTGAAATGGTTCAGCATCAGGGCCAGCGTATGCTGAGCTACCGCGGCGGTGCCATAGCCCTGGCAGTTGGTGACGGTGATGCCAAGCTCGCGTGCGGCATCCAGGTCAACATTGTTGGTTCCGGTAGCTGCCACGGCGATCAGGCGCAGCCGAGGCAGACGGCGCAGTGTATCGGCATCGAGCACGACTTTATTCACGATCGCCGCCTCGGCCGACGCTAGCCTCGGTAGCAAGGCCTCGGGGCGGGTGCGGGGATAACACTCGAGCGGGTCGGCCGCCCGCTGCAGCGGCCCTAGATCCAAGTCGCCAAGGTCCAGGGATCCGGCATCAAGAAAGACTACACGCATGATATTGGCCCATGCCCTCTCGACGGCAACCCGACGGTCAACCGCCTCCCAGTTCGTTCGCTATTCTAGGACTTTTCGTCCGTGTACACAGGAGCAACACCGTGGATGCACCACCAGGCCGACAAGGCCCCTGCCCGCTTCCCCCTGAGCACGCGCTGGATCGCGCGGCCCAGCTGCCCTGCCCTCTGCCAGTCATCGCGATAACCGGCCACTCGGGCTCTGGCAAGACCACTCTGTCGACGGCACTGATCGCGCGGCTGCGCCGCCGGGGCTGGTCACCGGCGATGGTCAAACATGCTCATCACGGCTTCGACATGGATCGCCCCGGCAAGGACAGCCACCGGGCGCGTGAGGCCGGATCCGAGCAGGTCCTGGTGGTCTCCGCACGGCGCTGGGCCCTGTTAACGGAGACGCCGACCGCCGACGAGAACGACGACTTGCTGGCTACCCGCCTAAGTGCCATCGACCCCCAGCGGGCGGATGTCATCCTCGCCGAGGGATTCCGGCACAGCGGCGCCGGGCAGTTGCTCGTTCACAGTCAACGGACCGGGGCCGACCGCCCCGACTTTCGAGCGCCAGGGCTACTCGCGATCGCCACAGACGAGCCCGGGGCCGTTCCAGCTGGTCTGCCGTGCCTCGATCTCGACGGCCACGACGAAATCACCGACTTTGTCGAACAGTGCGCCCGGGAGATTATTGCGCGCATTAGAGGCAACCCGGACAACCATTATTAACAAGGCGAATCAATAAGTTAAAAGCGCTCAATCCCTTCCCTGCAGGCTGGACCAGGGTTACATTGATCGAGGCGGCGCAAGCAGAAGCGCTGACCGATAACAAGCATAAGTTCGGGGGTCGGCGACACCCCAACGCAGGGAGGGGATCCAGTATGAGCTACCAGGAGACGTGGCGGGCGTCGATCAATGATCCAGAGACCTTCTGGTTAGGTGAGGCGAGGCGCCTGCAGTGGATGACGGAGCCCACCGCCGCCCTCAGCCAGGATGAACAGGGTCGGCAGCGATGGTTCCAGGGCGGAGAGCTCAATGTCGCCCAGCTTGCCCTCGATGCCCACGTCGATGCCGGCCGCGGCGACCAGGCCGCCCTACTCTACGACTCGCCGGTCAGTGGTGCACGGGCACAGTACACCTATCGGCAATTGCGAGACGAGGTAGCCCAGGCCGCCGGCATGCTGCGCGATCTGGGCGTCGGCCAGGGGGACCGCGTGGTCATCTACATGCCGATGATCCCGGAGGCGGTCATCGCGATGCTTGCCTGCGCACGACTGGGGGCAATCCACTCGGTGGTTTTCGGCGGCTTCGCCGCCAATGAGCTCGCCGTGCGTATCGACGATGCGGCCCCGCGGGTCGTCCTCACCGCAAGCTGCGGGATCGAGGTCGATCGGGTGATCCCCTATCAGCCACTGGTTACCGAGGCCCTGCGCCGGGCAAAACACGCCCCGGATTGCGTCGTCTACGTCAGCCGCCCCGAGGCGGAGGTGGACTGGGCGAGTGAACGCGACCTGGACTGGGGGACCCTGATGGAGCGGGCCAGCCCGGCCGATCCGGTGTCGGTGGATGCCACGCATCCGCTCTACATCCTCTACACCTCGGGCACCACCGGAAAACCCAAGGGGGTCGTCCGCGACAGCGGCGGCTATGCGGTGGCACTGAATTGGAGCCTGGGGGCGGTCTACGATCTGCACCCCGGTGATGTCTTCTGGACGGCCTCCGACGTGGGTTGGGTGGTCGGCCATTCCTATATCGTCTATGGACCGCTGATTCGCGGCTGCACGACGGTGGTCTACGAGGGCAAGCCGGTTCGGACCCCCGATGCGGGCGCGTTCTGGCGGGTCATCTCCGAGTACCGGGCAAAGGCCTTCTTCACGGCGCCCACCGCCTTTCGCGCCATCAAGAAGGAAGACCCCGAGGCGCAGCACTTGCAGCGCTACGATATCTCCTGCCTGGAGAACGTCTTTGTCGCCGGGGAGCGCCTCGATCCACCCACCTACGAGTGGCTAGCGCAGACGCTGCAACGGCCGGTGATTGATCACTGGTGGCAGACCGAAACCGGCTGGCCGATCGTTGCCAATCCGATGGGCATTGAACCCATGCCTGTCAAGAGCGGTTCCGCCACACTGCCGATGGCCGGCTACGACATCCGGGTGCTCGACGACTCCGGGCGCGAGCTTCCGGCCGGCGAACAGGGCAATCTGGCGATACGGCTGCCGCTACCACCGGGGTGTCTGCCAACCCTGTGGAATGATGAGGCCCGCTTTCGCAAATCGTATTTGGACCGCTTCCCGGGCTACTACGACACCTCGGATGGCGGTTTCATCGACGAGGATGGCTATGTCTACGTGATGGGTCGTGTCGATGATGTCATCAATGTGGCTGGCCATCGCCTTTCGACCGGCGAGATGGAAGAGGTCATCGGCGATCATTCGGCGGTGGCCGAGTGCGCGGTGGTCGGTATTCACGACGACACCAAAGGGGAGTTGCCGGTGGCCTTCGTCGTGCTCAAGGACGGCAGTGACATTGAGCAGGAGCAGATCGAGGCGGACCTGACCAGCATGATCCGCAATGAGATCGGTGCCATTGCCTCCCTGCGCCGTGTCGCAGTCGTCCAGAAGCTGCCCAAGACCCGCTCCGGGAAGATCCTGCGCAAGAGCATCCGGACGCTGGCGAAAGAGGCGCGGGAGGAGGTCCCCACCCCTTCAACCATCGACGACGTCTCCAGCCTGGACGAGATCGCGGACGCCATCCGGGCCCACAACCTGGGGCGCTACGCCTGAGACCAACGGCTGGACGCGGCGCACGGCGCGCCGCGTCCAGCACGAGCGCCCGGGTCAATCCAGCGACCAACCGTAGAAACGCCTGAGCTGCTCATAGACGGCCGGGAAAGCGCGGCGCAGTCGGCGTGGATCCGCGAAGAAGGTCTCCGAGGCGACCGCAAAGAACTCGCCCGGGTCCTGCCCGGCATAGGGGTCGATGGGTGCACTGCCCTCTTGCTCTTCCGCTGCGTATCCCTCCATGGTCTGGAAGGCGGGCAGGAAGGCCGCCGACCACTCCTCTACCGTCATGCCCTGGGGCAAGGGTGGGAGGCCATTGACCGTGCCCTGCCCCATGTCGAGTTTGTGGGCGCACTCGTGGATCACCACACTACTCCCCGGCTCCGGGGCCAGCGCATCCTCCAGCGACAAGACCAACGGGCCACCCTCCCATGCCTCCCCGATCAGCGGCCCCTCCTCGATATGGACGATGCCATCTTCATCTTCGTATTCATGGGTTGCGATAAAACCGGCCGGGTACAACAAGACCGTGGTCCACGGCGCGTACCAGTCCAGCCCCAGTTCAAGGACCGGCACTGCGGCCTGGAGCGCGACCGTATCAACGGCCAGTCTGTCGACCTCGACCCCGGCGAGGCCTTCGAACCGTTTCTCGTCAATCAGTGCCGCAGCCGTTGCCGCCAGGCGCTCGCGCTGCGCCGGCTGCATACGGCGCAGCCCGGGCAGCGCCGCCTCGGCGCGGCTCCAGGCGCCGGCCGAGACCCGATAGCGCCGGGCCACGCGGCGGCGACGACGGTCACGCAGCCATCTCACATCTCCCCCCTCGCTTGGGCACCCGGTGTTGCCTGAGTCATAATCCACGGCCGTTGCCACAGGAAAGCCGATCATGCCAGAAACCAAGCCGCGCGGTCCGCGCAAGCATGTAACCGTCCACGGTACAGAATTCGTTCTTCTGGGCACCGCCCACATATCCCGGGCGAGTACCGAGGAGGTCGAGGCTGAGGTGGCCAGCGGCGCCTATGACGCCGTAGCCATCGAATTGTGCGAGAGCCGGTTGCGAGCCTTCCGCGATCCCGATCACCTCGAGCGGATGGACCTGTTCCAGACCCTGCGCGAGGGCCGCGGCGGGTTGGTTATGGCCAGCCTGGCCCTGGGCGCGTATCAACAGCGCCTGGCCGAGCAGCTGGGCGTGGACCCGGGGGCCGAGATGAAAGCCGCCGCCGCCGGCGCGGAACAGCAAGGGGCTGATCTGGTGCTGGTCGACCGGGAGGTCGGCGTGACCATGCGCCGCCTCTACCGGAATGTCCCGTGGTGGCAACGCTTCGGTCTGATCGGCGGCCTCGTTGGCAGCCTGGCCTCGTCACAGCGGATCAGCAGCGACGAGGTCGAGCGCCTCAAACAGGGCGATCTGTTGGAATCCACCTTCCGTGAACTGGCCCAGAGCAGTCGTGCTCTCTATCAGCCTCTGATTGACGAGCGCGACCGGTATATGGCGGCCCGACTCCTGGAGTCCGCTGCCGGTCGCTACAAGCGCGTGCTGGTCGTTCTGGGTGCCGGCCACCTGGAGGGGGTGGCCCGCTATCTGAGCGAACCCGCGAATGACCCGCAGACCGAGCGCGAGGCCCTGGAGCAGATGCCGCCGCCGGCACGCTGGCCCCGCTACCTGGCCTACCTGGTGGCTATCGTCATTATTTCCGGCTTTATCATCGGATTCAGCCGAAGCCCGGAGTTGGGGTGGACCCTCGTGGCGACCTGGGTGCTGATCAACGGCGGCTTCTCGGCGCTGGGCGCGGCCCTCGCCTATGGCCACCCGGTCACCGTCGGTGGTGCCTTCCTGGCCGCGCCGCTGACGTCCCTCAACCCGACCATCGGTGCCGGCTTTGTTGCCGCCGCCATCGAGCTAACCGTCCGCCGCCCCCGGGTTGGCGACTTCCGGGCACTGCGTCAGCACGTGGCCCACTGGCGGGGATGGTGGACCAATCGAGTCGCCCGTACGCTGCTCGTGTTCTTCTTTGCCTCGTTGGGCTCGGCGATCGGTACTTACCTGGCCGGCGCACGCATCATCGAGCGACTCATCGCTGCCTAGAAGGACCGCTCTCGGCTAGCGATCCCGCGTGGCGTGGAAGCTCAGATCCGGCCACCGCTCCTGGGTCAGTTCCAGGTTGGCTCGGGTCGGGGCCAAATAGGCGAGCGCCCCGGTGCCATCCCACGCCAACGCGGACTCGTTGCGCTCCCGGAAGCGTTCGAGCATCTTCGCGTCGTCGCCGGTCACCCAGCGCGCCGTATAGACCTGGACACCCTCAAAGGTGCACTCGACGCCGTACTCCTTGCGCAGCCGATACGCCGCTACGTCAAACTGCAGCGTGCCGACAGCACCAACGATCCAGTCACTGCCGAGCAATGGCCGGAACAGCTGCGTGGCGCCTTCTTCACAAAGCTGTTCAAGACCTTTCTGTAACGCCTTCATCCGCATCGGGTCGCGCAGAACCACCCTACGGAAGAGCTCCGGCGCGAAGTCGGGAATCCCAGTAAAGTGCAGCGCTTCGCCCTCGGTAAAGGCATCTCCGATGATGATGGTCCCGTGGTTGTGGATGCCGATGATGTCGCCCGGAGCCGCGGTCTCGGCATGGGAGCGATCGCTGGCCATGAAGGTGGTCGCCCGCGGGATCTTGACCGTCTTGCCCGTGCGCACCTGATAGAGCTTCATGCCCGGCTCGAAACGACCTGAACAAACCCGCAGGAATGCAATCCGATCGCGGTGTTGCGGGTCCATATTCGCCTGGATCTTGAACACGAAGCCGGTGAAACCCTCTTCCTCCGCCCGGACCTCACGACCGGCATCCCGGCTGCGCGGTGCCGGCGCATGCTCGACGAAGTCGTCCAGCAGCTCGCGGATCCCGAAGTCGTTGACCGCAGATCCGAAATAGACGGGCGTCAGACGCCCGGCCAGGTAGGCCTCTGCATCGAAGGAGTCGCTGGCTTCGCGGACCAGCTCGATCTGCTCGCGCCACTCCTCCACCTCGCCGGGGAACAGTTCGTCGAGTCGAGGGTTGTCCAGCCCCTGGATGATCTCTCCATCGGAGAACAGACGGACCTGATCCAGGTTGAGGTGATAGACCCCCCGGAAGCCACGCCCCATTCCCAGCGGCCAGGTCACCGGGGCGCAGCGGATGCGCAACACCGATTCGACCTCGTCGAGGACCTCGACCGGGTCGCGACCATCGCGGTCGAGCTTGTTGATGAAGGTGGTGATCGGGGTATCCCGCATCCGGCAGACATCCATCAGCTGCACGGTCCGCTCCTCGACGCCCTTGGCGATGTCGATCACCATGAGGGCCGAATCGACCGCCGTGAGCGTTCGATAGGTGTCCTCCGAGAAGTCGCCGTGCCCCGGCGTATCGAGTAGATTCAGGATGCGATCTCGGTAGGGGAACTGCATGACCGATGAGGTGACCGAGATCCCTCGCTCCTGCTCCATGGCCATCCAGTCCGAGGTGGCGTGCAGCTTGGATTTGCGGCCTTTGACCGAGCCCGCCATCTGGATCGCGCCGCCGTAGTAGAGCAGCTTCTCGGTCAGCGTCGTCTTGCCGGCATCCGGGTGCGAGATGATGGCAAAGGTCCGTCGCTTTGCCGCTTCGGTGGCCACGTCGTGCATCGAGTCTCCTGACCGGGGTGAATAGACAGGGTCCAAAACCGTATGATTCTACCTGAAGCAACACCGCGCGTCGTCTTCACACGGGTACCTCCTCTGCCGGCCGGGAACCCGGGCGCCGGTGTCGGTGTCGCATAGTGCAGTGCGCCTGGTAAGGGGCCATTCAGGCCCCGCAGTGGCGGCATGTGAATTTCGCAGAAGGTTGCAAGAGGAGTCCTCAGCATGAAGAACCAACTCTGGATCAAACTCCCTGCCACGGCAGCCGCGCTGGCGCTGGTGTTCAGCGTAAGTGCGCAGGCCCAGCAGGATCCGGGCATGCAGCAGCAGGAGCCCGGGATGGAGCAACAGGATCCGGGTATGGAGCAGCAAGACCCCGGGATGGAGCAACAGGATCCGGGCGCGCAACAGCAGGAGCCCGGGATGGAGCAGCAGGATCCGGGTATGGCTCAGCCTGAGCCCGACCAGGCCACCTTCAGCAGTGAGCAGATCGAGCGCTTTGTCGATGCCTACCTCGCTATCATCGACATCCAGGAAGAGTACACCTCCGAGATTGAGGGAACGGACGGCGCCGAAGAGGCCCGTGAGCTTCAGGAGCAGGCCAATGACGAGATGGTGGCCGCGATCGAGGACAATGGCCTGAGCGTGCCGGAGTACTCCGAGATCGCCAACGCCATGGACATGGACCCGGAGCTGCGCGACGAGGTCTCATCCAAGATCCACGAGCGCGAGGAAGGCTGAAGCGCCACCCTCGCCCGCGTACCGTAGAGCCCCCGGCCTTACCCGGCTGGGGGTTTTTTTTGCCGACCTGCGGCAGCTGGTGCGTGGCTAGTTCGCACCGGAGTGTGTACGATATCGCCCGCACCGGCGCGAACCGCCCTCTCTTTCGATGCTGAACTCTCCAAGAAGGTCGCATGGTTAAGCAACACAGCTACAACCGAGAAGAACTCCTGCTCAGTGGTCATGGCCGGCTCTTCGGCCCGGGCAACCCGCAGCTGCCGAGCCCGAACATGCTGATGTTCGACCGCATCACCCGCATCAACGATGATGGAGGGGCGCACGGCAAGGGGGAAGTGATCGCCGAGCTCGATATCCACCCCGAGCTCTGGTTCTTTCGGTGCCACTTCCCGGGTGACCCGGTCATGCCGGGCTGCCTGGGCCTGGACGCCCTCTGGCAGATGGTCGGCTTCTACCTCGGCTGGATCGGAGGCAACGGGGCCGGTCGCGCGCTCGGTTGCGGTGAGGTGAAATTTACCGGGCAGATACTCCCGGACAATCGGTTGGTTACGTACAATGTGGCGCTAAAGCGCGTGATCAACCGCCGTCTCGTGATGGGGATCGCTGACGGCAGTGTGTCGGTCGACGGCCAAGTGATCTACGAAGCGAATGATCTGAAAGTCGGGCTTTTCCAGAACACCGGCGAGCTGAGCGGAGCGTAGAGTCAGGCGCGGACGCCAGGAGTGACAGGAGGATTATCGTGCGTCGAGTGGTAATTACCGGTCTGGGCATCGTGTCGTGCATCGGCAACAGCCGCGATGAGGTCACGGCGTCCCTGCGGGCCGGCAAATCCGGGATTCGCTACCAACCCGAATACGAGGAGGTTGGGCTGCGCAGCCTCGTCGCCGGCAGCTGCGACATCGATCTCCAGGCCCACATCCCGCGCAAATCGCTGCGGTTCATGGGGGACGCGGCGGCCTACAGCTACATCGCCATGGATCAGGCGATCGCAGACGCGGGCCTCGACTACGATGCGGTCTCCGACCCCCGCGTTGGCCTGATCGCCGGCTCCGGTGGCGCTTCGACCGCCAATATCGTAAGCGCCACGGAGACCCTGCGCAGTCGCGGGGTTCGCAAGATCGGCCCTTATGGCGTCACGCGCACCATGGGGAGCACCGTATCCGCCTGCCTGGCGACCCCCTTCCGGATCAAGGGGCTCAATTACTCCATCACCTCCGCCTGTGCGACCAGTGCCCACTGCATCGGGGCAGCCATGGAGCAGATCCAGCTGGGCAAGCAGGACATGATCTTTGCCGGCGGGGGTGAGGAAGAACACTGGTCCCTGACCCAGCTGTTCGATGGCATGGGGGCGCTGTCCACCAAATACAACGATGCCCCCGAGAAGGCTTCCCGGCCGTACGATGCCAGCCGTGACGGCTTCGTCATCGCCGGCGGCGGCGGCATGGTCGTGGTTGAAGCCCTGGAGAACGCCCAGGCACGCGGCGCCCCCATCCTGGCCGAGTTGGTCGGCTTCGGCGCCACCTCCGACGGCTACGACATGGTGGCCCCCTCCGGAGAAGGGGCAGCGCGCTGCATGCGCCAGGCCCTGGAAGGAGTCGACGGGCCCGTGGATTACATCAACACCCACGGAACCAGCACGCCGGCCGGGGATATCACCGAGCTTGAAGCGACGCGGGAGGTCTTCGGGGACGAGATGCCGCCGATGTCCTCCACCAAGTCCCTAACCGGGCATTCGCTCGGCGCCACCGGTGTCCAGGAGGTCATCTACTCCCTGTTGATGATGGAGCATGGGTTTATCTCGCCGTCGATCAACATCGAGCAGCTCGACCCCGAGGCGGGCAACGCCCCGATCGTCACCGATACGCGCGAAGGGGTGACCCTGAACACCGTGCTGTCCAACAGCTTCGGCTTTGGCGGCACGAATGCGACGTTGGCGCTGCGCCGTTTCGACGGCTGAACGGGGCGGCGCCGGCACCAGCGGCGCCGCTGGCCTCCCAAGCGACTAGGGCGTAGAGGTCTCTTATGGAACAACGTCTTGATTTCGATCGCGAGTTGCTGCGCCGCTACGACGTCAGCGGACCTCGCTACACGTCGTACCCGACGGCCCCTCAATTCCATGAAGGGTTCGACGCCCAGGCTTACGCCGCGGCGGCTCGTGCCACCAATGAGGCCGACCAACCCAACCCGTTGTCGGTCTATGTCCACGTCCCGTTCTGCCGCAACGTCTGCTTTTACTGCGCGTGCAACAAGATCGTGACGGCCAACTACAGCCGTGCCCAGGAATACCTTGAGCACGTCTTCCGCGAGATCGAGCTGCAGGCGCGGCTCTTCGGCGATCACCGGCGTGTGGAGCAGCTCCACCTGGGGGGCGGCACCCCGAACTACCTCAAGATTGACGATCTGGGGCGCCTGGTGGGCAAGCTGCGCGAGCAGTTTACCCTGGACGATACCGATAACCGCGAGTTCTCCATCGAGATCGACCCACGTGACGTGCAGCTTGAGGATATCGGCCGCCTGGCCGAACTCGGGTTTAACCGCATGAGCGTGGGTGTCCAGGACTTTAACGAGGACGTCCAGGCGGCGGTCAACCGCGTGCAGAGCGCCGAGCTGTGCCGCTCGATCATTGAGGAAGGCCGGCGCCATGGGTTCCGCTCAACCAACGTCGATCTGATCTACGGCCTGCCCAAGCAGACGGTGGAGTCGTTCGACCGGACCCTGGACGAGGTCATCGAACTGCGGCCCGAGCGACTGGCCATCTACAATTACGCCCACCTGCCGCACCTGTTCAAGATTCAGCGCCAGATCGACGAGGCGGATCTGCCCGGCCCGGAAGACAAGCTGACCATCTTCGGTCGGACCATTGAGAAGCTCACCGAGGCCGGCTACGTCTTCATCGGCATGGACCACTTCGCCCTGCCCGATGACGAGCTGGCGGTCTCCCAGAAACAGGGCACCCTGCACCGGAACTTCCAGGGGTATTCAACCCGCGCAGAGTGTGACCTGATTGCCCTGGGTTCGACCTCCATCGGCAAGATCGGCAACACCTACAGCCAGAACCTGCGCGACCCCGAGGAGTACCAGGAGCGCATCGCCCGGGGTGATCTGGCGGTCTTCCGCGGCTACGAGCTCAATCAGGATGACCTGCTGCGACGGGAGGTGATCATCGAGGTCATGTGTCACTCCCGGCTCGATTATGCAGCCATCGAGGCCAGGCATGGCATCCAGTTCAACGAGTACTTCGCTGATGCCCTGGAGCGGCTGGAGCCGCTGGTCGACGACGGCCTGATCCAGATGGACGAACGCCACCTGCAGG
>SL_5KL_010_SEDDRAFT_10000842_pt1 | contig 19360 bp, 13 predicted proteins | sample SodLakKL_010_SED_FD_9118 | JGI IMG/M metagenome (IMG submission 9118)
CGTATTAAGATACGCCTCCTCATAATTGCTTGATTTCCTTGCCAAAAGAAAAAACTCCTCGTTTCCGGAAAGAAAACCAATAGCTTCAACATCCGGAAAGAAAGACTTTCCGGATGGAAACTAAATAATCAATGTAAAGCCTGTTTACAAAAAAGAATAAGCAAATGTCCGGTCTAAGACCCGAGATACAGTCTATCAGGCCGGCAAAGGACACTCTGCATGAACCTTTTCTTCTATATCAAACTCTATCTCATGGCCGTACCCGTCTTTTTCCTGGTGGACTTGGTCTGGCTCGGGGTAATTGCCAGAAATTTCTACCACAAGCACCTGGGGTTCATCCTGAGTCCCGAGGTAAATTGGGCAGCGGCCATCATATTCTATCTCATATACATAGTCGGGATTATCTTCTTTGCGGTGGTCCCGGCCCTTGAAAAGGACTCCCTGGCCAGGGCCATTGTCTGGGGCGGACTTTTCGGTTTTTTTACCTATGCCACCTATGAGCTGACCAACATGGCCCTGATCAAGGGATGGCCCCTGAAGGTTGTCATTGTAGATGTGGCCTGGGGTTTTTTCCTTTGCGCTACGGTAGCCGCCGTGACCTTCAAGGCGGCTAAATGGATAAGTTAGCCTGCTGAACGGCATTCCATCTTCACTGCTTCCTGCCAGGGGAACCACAAAGGACATCCCCGGATCCATGGCCTGACATGCCAGGATTTCGCCCTTGCGGAACACAAAAAGATCCCAAGGCTCCTGAATAACCCTGGCCGGACCAGTGGCCAGTCCTGGACCTGCCGTATGTCCGGAAAAAAATGCCATCTTGTTCCAGGGCAAGATTTGAACCGCCGTATGAACTCCTGCCAGCCGGACTGGTAAAAACTCAGGTATTCTGCCTGGCCATATACCATTTCACCTGAAAAACAAAGCCATGGAAAATCCGGCCATGGGAATCAGGCTGAACCCTACGCTTAGGGCTACGAAAACCAGAAGGCCCCGGCTGCCGGGCCTGTAGTCCAGGAACCGGACACCTGCAATCCACAAAACAAAACATGCCAGGAAGATGTACAGGTAATCCGGGCCACTTATGCCTGCTGCCGGCATTAGCAGAATGACAGACAGGGCGATCCCGTTAAGAATAAGAATTATCCTCTGGTTGATCCGGTTTCCGAAAATGACCGTGCTGCTTTTTTTTGAGCTCATCCTGTCCGAAGGCTCATCAGGCAGTGAAGTACTCATGGCACAGCTAAGGGACAGCAAAAGCATCAGGCCCATGAGCGGCCATGATATACAGCTGAGACTTCCATGCTGGGCCATGTAGCCTGTGATCGGAAGCAGGCCCCCGACTCCCAGCATCTGCAAAAATTCACCACCGCCTCTGTAAGAAAGCCGGAAAGGTCTGAAGCTGTAAGCCCAGAGCAGTACCAGGCCCATGAGAATCAGCAGGAACGGACCCCAGTTATTCCAGGACCAACCGATGGCAAGGCCTGCAAATACGCAAAGCAATCCAAAAACGCAGGCTGCCACGGCCAGGCTTTTTGGATGCAGGGATTTGTCTACCAGGACCCTGGACCCGCCGGAAAATATGTTGTGGGTCCTGTTTTTGGTATCCGTCTTTACGTCAGCAATATCATTGGCAAAAACTATAAAAAGCTGAACAAAAAGGCCATACAGGTGACAAATGGCAAATATCTTCCAGGAAAAGGAACCCTGGGCATGGGCCATGGACTGGCCCAGGAGAAGGGGAAGGAAGATGTAGATCTGGGAGGGCATCCTGGATGCCTGGAGCCAGGCCCTGGTACGTGCTGAAAAAAGAGATGCAAGGGGTCCTTTGTCTTTGTCCCTGCCTTTTCTTGGATTTAATTCTGTCCTTGTTAAGCCCATTATTTATTGCTCCGCCTTGTCTTAAGAGAACCTCAAAGTTTGATAGTTAGTGGCTGAGGTAAATATTGTCCACATTTGGATAAACAGAATTTTCCCATCCTTGCCTTTGGGTTCAGGCCCTGCAGGATATATCTATTGACAATTATCCCGGTTTGTACCTATTTAAGTATCCGCAAAGAATATATCTCTTTAAACGAATCTACTGCCTTCCCATGTCGTTACCAAATGTGCTTCTGACCGGCCTTGGAGCAGTCCTTGTGCTCATGATCGGGGCCTGGATTCTGTCCTTGATCCGGGAAAAGGCCTGTGTGGCCGATTCTTTCTGGGGCCTGGGATTCGTGCTCATTGCCTGGCTGGCCTGGTCAATGGGTCCGGAAACTTCCAGAAGCCTCCTGGTGGCAGTCCTGATAAGCATCTGGGGGTTACGTCTTTTTTTCCACATCACCATGCGCAACTGGGGGGCGCCCGAGGACAGGCGCTACAGGGCCATGCGGGAGCACTACGGCAGGCGTTTCTGGTGGGTCAGCCTTTTCTCGGTTTTTCTTCTCCAGGGTACCCTGCTCTGGGTCATCTCCCTGGCACCGCAGCTGGCCCAGCTGTCTTCAGTTCCGGACCGGCTGACCTGGCTTGACGGGCTGGGCCTGTTCGTCTGGGCCGTGGGCTTTACGTTCGAGGCAGTGAGCGATTACCAGATGAAGCGCTTCAGCAGTAATCCAGCCAATGAGGGCAAGGTCATGGATAAGGGTTTATGGGGCTACTCCCGGCATCCGAACTATTTCGGAGAATGCCTTGTCTGGTGGGGGATATTCATAATCGCCCTGGCCACTCCTTACGGCTGGTGGGCATTGTTCAGTCCGGTTCTGGTCACCGTTCTGCTGCTCAAGGTTTCAGGAGTGGCCATGCTGGAAAAGGATATCATTCAGCGGCGTCCTGACTATGAAAGATACAGGCACAGGGTGAACGCTTTTTTCCCCTGGTTCCCCTCTAAAAGATAACCACCTATTTTTTATAAACATTATGGAAAAACAGATAAATGAACCAGGGTTGAGGATCGCCGTTGTGGGCGGGGGTGCGGCCGGAATGACAGCTTCATATTATCTGGGCCGCAAGCATCATGTTGACCTTTTCGAGGCCGCACCCAAGCTGGGAGGACATGTCCAGACCGTCATGGCTGATGATGGAGAAGGCTTTAAAATTCCTGTGGACATGGGATTCATAGTATTCAACAACAGGACGTATCCATGTTTCTGCCGTTTCCTGGAAGATCTTAAGGTTAAATCAGCCCCGACAGATATGTCCTTTTCATACAGCGAGCCTCATACCGGTTTTGCCTATGCCGGTTCAAGGCTTTCAGGCCTTTTCGCCCGCAGGGCCAACCTGATTGACCCTGCTTTCTGGAGGATGATTTTCGCGGTATTGAAATTCTGCAAAAACATCTCCAGGGACCTGGAACTCGGCCGTCTGAAAGATGGGACCCTGGGAGGATATATCCGTGAACACGGGTATCCTCCGGTCCTGATGGCCCGCTACCTGGGACCCATGGTCAGGGCCATCTGGTCTGCAGAGGATCACGAGCCTGATAAGTTTCCCCTGGAGCGCTTTGCCAGGTTTTTTTCCAATCACGGTCTGCTAAGCTTCAGGGGCGGGCCGACCTGGCTCTATATACCCGGGGGCAGTCATACTTATGTCCGGGCCTTTGAACAAAGTTTTACCGGAAATATCAGGACCGGCTGTCCTGTAAAGGGAATCTACAGGACCGGACACAGGGTCCTCATCCACCTGAAAGACCAGGATCTTGAATATGATGCAGTTGTCCTTGCCTGCCACGCAGACACCGCCCTGGATCTGCTCAGGGACCCTGACCGGGCTGAAACCGAGATCTTGAGTCCATGGAAATATGTTGCCAACGACGTTGTCATGCACACAGACCCCTCCTTTATGCCTTTTAACCCCAGGGCCTGGGCCTGCTGGAACGTCATCGCCCATCCCGTGGATACGGATAAAAGGGTCCATGTCCATTACTGGATGAATCTCCTGCAGCGTTTTTCCGCCAGGAAAAATCACGTAGTCACCCTTAATCCCCGCCGTCAGGTTCCGGAAGAAACGATCTCCTGCCGCCTGGAAATGTCTCATCCCCGGTTCAGCGCCTCGGCCCTCAAGGCCCAGACAGCTCTGGGCTCTTTGCAGGGCGAAAGAAACACGTATTTCTGCGGAAGTTACCACGGCAACGGGTTTCATGAAGACGCGGCAGCCTCAGGGGTGCGAGTGGCCAGAATGCTGGGAGCAGATACATGAACTCCAGGGTTGTCCCGGTCAGCGTTTCTCATGAGCGGCACCTGCAGAAAACACATCGATTTCAGTACAGGTTCATGCTTCTGGTCCTGGACCTGGACGAGCTGGATCATATTCACGGGTCCTCCAGGCTGTTCGGGCTTAACCGTTTCAGGCCGGTCTCCGTCCATGACCGGGATTTTCTTAGTCCAGGCAACCTCGGTATAAAAATAAAGCTTCAGGACATTCTTAAGTCACAAGCGTCCGCAATTCTTCCTGAAGACTCAACAGTCCTGCTTTTGACTTCAGGCAGGGTAATGGGCCATGTTTTCAATCCGGTGAGTTTTTATTTTGTCTTCAGCCCTGAAAACGAGCTTGTCTTCAGTTTAGCCGAGGTGAACAACACTTTTGGAGACAAGCATGTCTACGTGCTCGAGCGTCCTGAAAATCCAGGTGGTTTCCCGGCCCGGTACAGGACGGATAAGGCATTTCACGTTTCCCCGTTCTTTGACATGAACGGGCAGTACGCCTTCAGTTTCAGCGACGTGCGAAGAGAGCTGGACATCTCCATCACTCTGATCAAAGACGGCCAGAACGCCCTTGAAGCAAGGCTCTGGCAGAACGGGCAGTCCAGAACACTAAATGACGCAAACCTCTTCAGGACATGGATATCCCATCCTCTGGCTCCCAACCTGACCTATACCCGAATTCTCAGACAGGCATTTACCCTGTACTTTGGCAAAAAACTGCCTGTCTTTACCAGGCCTGAACCAGAAAGCCCCATGACCATAAGGACAAGGAAGGAGAAAACAAACCTCCTGGACCGGGCAGCCCGAAGCCTCGTGGTTGGTAATCTGAAGAAAATCTGCAGGGGAAGGCTGGAATTGGAGATGCCTGACGGAACAGTCCAAGTATTCGCAGGCCAAGAACCCGGGCCCTCCTGCAGGATGCGGATCAGGGACAGCTTTTTTTTCCGAAAGATACTCAAGAAAGAGGACGTGGGTCTGGGTGAAGCCTATACCCGGGGCATGTGGACCACTGATGACCTGACAGGGCTCATGGAACTTCTGGTCATGAACATGGACCGCATGTCATACATGGAGAACTGGGGCTTTGCGGGGAGAAGCCTGCACAAGGCTCTGGTCATGGGCAGAAAGATAATCCCGGACAATGATCCTGCAGGCAGCCGGGCAAACATCAGGGCCCATTATGACTTGTCCAATGATTTTTTTTCGAAGTTCCTTGACCCGACCATGACCTATTCCTGTGCGGTATTTGAAGACCTGGAAGAATTGAAATCACCTGGAAACATTATTTCAGCCGCGGCGCTTGAAATGGCCCAGGAACGAAAATACACCCTGGTGGCCAGCGCAGCGGGTATAAAGCCTGGGGATCAGGTTCTTGAAATAGGGTGCGGCTGGGGAGGCTTTGCAGTTTTTGCCGCAAAAAACCTTGGGTGCCGGGTGCATGCCGTTACCATATCCAAGAGACAGCACCAGTATGTCCAGGAGCAGATAAGAAACGATGGACTTGAAGACAGGGTCAGCGTGGTCCTTAGTGACTACCGCGGCCTCAGTGGTCAGTTTGACGCCCTGGTGTCCATTGAAATGCTGGAGGCTGTGGGACATAAGTATCATCCTGATTTTTTTGCGGCTGTGGACAGGCTTCTCAAACCCGGCGGTCTGGCCTGCATCCAGACCATCACCATTGTTGACCAGCGGTATGAAACCTACCGCAAAACCCGGGACTGGATCAGCACTTATATTTTCCCCGGCGGTCTGCTGCCATCCCTTGACAGGATCACCCGGGTCCTGGCCGGGCATACGACTCTGGCAATCGCCGGGATCAGGGATATCGGTCCCCATTACGGGCCTACCCTGGCGGCCTGGAAAAGACGTTTTCAGGAGAACTGGCATGAAATAAAAGCCATGGGCTTTGACGAAGATTTCAGAAGGACCTGGGAATACTACTTCAGCATATGCGAGGCAAGCTTTAACCAGCGACATATCAGGGACCTGCAGATCGTCATGGACCGGCCGAAATATATAAACAACAACTGAGTGTTGACCGCATTCACAACAGCTGTACGCCAAAAGCTTTGCCAGGCATTGCTCATGTGGACAGTATATGGACAGGAGAATAATATCATGGAGTTTTGGAAATGACTTTTATTGACTTGAGAATAATTATTATTTATCTGTAACACAAGAATCTTTCCTTAAAACTTATTCAGGAGACAACCATGAGCCTCAGGGAATACTTTGAAAATCACACCGGGATAGGGGTGCTTTCCACGGCCGATGCAATGGGCAATGTGGACAGTGCTGTATACGCCCGGCCCCATATCATGGAGGACGGCAGCATGGCCATGATTATGCGGGACCGCCTCTCGCACCACAATCTGCAGTCCAATCCCAGGGCAGCCTATCTTTTTATCCAGGATGGAGAAGGCTACAAAGGCAAACGTTTTTTTCTGAGCAAAATCAGAGAAGAACAGGACCAGGAAAAGATCCAGGCCCTGAGCAGACGTTTTCGGCACAGTGAGCAGGGATTAAATCCGGAACCCAGGTTTCTGGTATACTTTCGGATAGATAAGGAACTGCCTCTCATCGGCCCCGGAAAATGATCCGGACAGGAAAAAACCATGAATGATAATCAAAACAGGAAAGTCCTGGTCCTGGGTGCCAGTGGTTATGTGGGTGGACGGCTTGTGCCTCTGCTCCTGGAAAAAGGTTGGCGGGTAAGAGGAGCAGCCAGAAACCTGGATAAGCTTTCCTGCCGCGAATATGCTGATCATCCAGGGTTTGAGCCATTCAAGGTGGACGTGCTGGACCAGGACAGCCTGGATGAGGCCTGTTCCGGCTGCATGGCAGCTTTTTACCTGGTACATTCCATGGGACCGGGAAAGGACAAAAAAAATGATTTTGAATCCCGGGACAGACAGGCGGCCAGCAATATGGTTTCTGCCGCGGAGAAGGCGGGCCTGAAACAGATCATATACCTGGGCGGCCTGGGCGATCAGTCGCCGGATCTCAGCCATCACCTCAAATCCAGGCTGGAAGTAGGCGAAATCCTGCAAAAGGGAAAGGTGCCGGTCACGTTCCTCAAGGCGGCCATGATTCTGGGTTCCGGAAGCGCCTCCTTCGAGGTCATGCGCTACCTGGTGGAGCGCCTGCCGGTCATGATCACCCCCAGGTGGGTCCACACCCGGTGTCAGCCCATCGCCATAACCAATGTCCTGGGATACCTGGTGGGCTGCCTGGACCATCCGGATGCCATGGGCAAAAGTTTCGACATCGGTGGACCGGATATACTGAGCTATGCAGAATTGTTTCAGTTATACGCAAAGGAAGCCGGCCTGGCGCCCAGGCTGATAATCCCGGTTCCTTTACTCAGTCCCAGGCTCAGTTCTTACTGGATTCACCTGATAACGCCGGTCCCATCCAGTATAGCCGCCCCGCTGGCAGAAGGCCTGAAGAACACCGTGGTCTGCCGGGAAAACAGCATCCGGGATATAATTCCCCAGGAACTTATAACCTGCCGGGAAGCAATAAAAAGGGCCCTGGACCATACCGGCAGGGACAGGGAGGAAACATGCTGGCGCGACGCTGGAGAGGTCAGCGTTCCGGAATGGATCAGCTGCTCTGATTCTAAATACGCAGGGGGCGACATATATGAAATTGCCTATACAGCGGAACTGGGTGCTCCCCCGGAAAAAATCTGGCCTTTCATCGAGGGTATCGGCGGGAAAAACGGCTGGTACTACGCAAATTTCCTGTGGCGCATGCGGGGTATAGCGGATAAGGCCCTGGGGGGGTCAGGCTACAGGGAGGGTCGAAGATCCCAGGAAGAGCTGCGTTACGGAGATGCGGTGGACTTCTGGAGGGTGATCCGGATAAGAAAGAATGAGCACCTGAGTCTGCTGGCGGAAATGAAGCTTCCCGGACAGGCCGTCCTGGAGTTTGATCTTTACCCCAGGGGAAGCAGCCGGAGCATCCTGGCTCAGAGAACCAGGTTCTATCCCAGGGGGCTCCTGGGCATTGCCTACTGGAAAAGCCTTGTGCCTTTTCACAGCCAGCTTTTCAAAGGAATGCTCAATGGCCTGGCCCGCAAGACCGGGGCACGTATCTTGAGCGGACCTTCCCCGGCCGGAGAAAGGGACAGCTGCCAAATTAATCCAGGTGGATAACCCCTGGTACTTAAAGTTTCATTTATCACCTAGGTGACCCCTCAGCTCTGCCCGCCAGGAAACAGCTGTACAAGAAGACCGAAAAATTCCAGTACAAGACTTTTTGCAGGCGCATCTTAACAGGCCGGAATAGGGCTTGAAATCGGGCAGGCTATGGTTGTACACTTTTTTTATGCCTCCCATAAAACCCTTGCCGGAACAGGAAATCTTCCCTGCCCTGGAGCAGAAAGCCTTACTGCTTACCGTCAACCGCAGGCTGGCCCGCAGCTTTCTTGAAAGATATCACGAGTATCAGAGAAAGCGGGGATGTCCGGCCTGGGAGACCCCGGAAGTACTTCCCTGGGAGGGATGGATCAGGCGCTGCCTGGAAAGGGCTGTGTTCAGGCAGCAGCAGACCGTCCATCCCGTGCCCCTGAGCCATGACCAGGAGCTGTTCCTTTGGGAGGAGATCATTGGTTCTGCTGAACAGAGCAGGGGGCTTCTGAACCTGGAGGAGACCGCCCGCCAGGCAGGCCGGGCCTGGCTGCTTACCAGGCACTGGCGCCTGGAAAAGACCCTGAATGGTTATCCTTGGCTTTCTCCGGAGCAGGAGGCCTTTATGGAGTGGTCCAGGGAATTCAGGCAGAGGCTTCAGAGCCTGGGCCGCCTGGAGCAGGCCGGTCAGCCTGAATATGTGGCCTGGCTGCTGGCAAATAATATCATTTCCGTGCCGGAAACTGTTATTCTGGCCGGATTCGAGCGTTTAAGCCCCATCCAGGAACATGTCCTGGATATTCTGATCCGGCGGGGATGCCGGATTTTCAGTCTTGAATTTCAAAAAAAAATCTCCAGCGTCCATGCGGTATCCCTGGCGGACCAGTCCCGGGAGATCCGGGCTGCAGCCCTGTGGGCCAGGCACAGGCTCATGCAGGACGCCTGGAGCAGCGTGGCCATAATTGTCCCGGATCTTTCCAGCATGCGGCTGGAAATTGTGCATACCCTGGAGGCAGTACTGCATCCGGAAGCGCAGACCAGCCCGGAGCCTTTAGTGGAGCGAATTTTTGATCTTTCCCTGGGCCTGCCTTTAAGTGAATATCCCATGGTCCGGGGGGCACTGCATATCCTGGACCTGGCCCGGGACCCCATCCCTCTGCCTGTGCTCAGTGCCCTGCTGGCCTCTCCTTTTGTGCGCGGTTCAGAGACCGAACTTGCCGCCCGGGGTCTTTTGGAAACCGACCTGCGCAAACGCCGTGAGCCTGAAGTGAGCTGGAGACACCTGTTGTCCGCGGCCGGGGAGGACCAGCCCGGGCGGTCCTGTCCGGTCCTGTCCCGGTCTTTGAGAGCATTTGTGGCCAGGTGGCAGGAACTGCCCCAGGCCCAGAGCCCTGGGAACTGGGCCGGCTCCATGGAACTGCTGCTTCGGGACATGGGCTGGCCTGGAGAAAAAAGACCAGGCAGTCACGAGTACCAAACGCTGCAGGCCTGGAACGAGGCCCTGCAGCGCCTGGCCGGCCTGGATCAGATCACCGGGGAAATGAGCCTTAAGCAGGTCCTGCAGCAGCTGCGATCCATCCTGGCCGGGACCATTTTTCAGCCGGAAGGTCCCCGGGCCGGGGTGCGGGTCATGGGCATGCTGGAGGCAGTGGGGGAGCGCTTCGACCATATGTGGATCATGGGCCTGACTGACCAGGCCTGGCCCCTTGCCCCGGATCCCAATCCCTTTCTTCCCCTGGCCCTGCAGCGCAAACTGGACATGCCCCGCTCCAGCCCGGAACTGGAGCTGGATTATGCCAGACAGGTCACAGAAAGGCTCAGGTCCGGGGCCAGTGAGGTGATCATGAGCTGGCCCCGCCGTGAAGAAGACCGCGAACTTCTTCCCAGTCCACTAATCAGGGACATTCCCCTGGTGCGGGAAGAGGCCCTGGGCCTGGCTGCTGATCCTGATCCATGGCTGAAACGCCTGCCGGGGGAAAACCTGGAATCCTTCGAGGATGAACAGGGTCCTTTCCTGGCCATTCCCTGCCGGGCCCCCGGAGGCACCGGCCTGCTTAAATCTCAGGCTGCCTGCCCTTTCCAGGCTTTTGCCCGTCACCGCCTTGGGGCGCAAAGCCCGGAAGAGCCGGTATTCGGGCTGGGACCATTGGAGCGGGGAATAATCATGCATTCCGCTCTGGAACATTTCTGGCGGGACTGCCGGAATCAGGCTTCCCTGCTAAGCTTCTCCCGGGAAAAGCTCCAACAGCTTGTGGCCGGGGTTGTGGACGAAGCTTTGCGCGAGATGCACCTGAAGCGCCCCCTGACCATGACCAGAGAGTTCATGGACCTGGAAAGAGAGCGTCTGCACGATTTGCTGCTGGAGTGGCTTGACCTTGAGGCTGAGCGTCCTCCCTTTGTGGTGCATGCTCTGGAGAAGCGCTTTGAGATCAATATAGCCGGGCTGCATCTGAATGTCATGGCCGATCGCCTGGACCGCCTGGAAAACGGCAGGCTGGTGGTCATTGATTACAAGTCCGGCCTGCAGGTTATGTCTGAATGGTTCCAGGAAAGGCCTTTGGAGCCGCAGGTGCCCCTGTACAGCCTGTTCACTCCCGAGCCGGTTACCGGAGTTTATTTCGGAGTGGTGCGCAAGGGAGAATGCGCCTTTGTGGGCCTGGGCCAGGAAGGAGGTATGGTCCCGGGTTGCCCTGGTTTTGCCGATTACAGACTGACCAGGGACCATGTGAGCTGGGAGGATTTGCTGGCCTTCTGGAGGATGGGGCTGGAAAAGCTGGCTGCTGAGGTGGTCCGCGGGGAAGCCCGGGTGGATCCCGGCTCGCCCAAAGCCTGCCGCCAGTGCGATTTGCATTCCCTGTGCCGGGTGTTTGAACTGACATAAGTTTTTGTCCAAGTGGCAAGCTGAGAAGGAAAACGTCAATGTCCGCCAGTGTTGCAGACTCCGGGCAAAGGGCCGCGGCCCTGGACCCGGAGAAATCATTCATTGTCCAGGCCCCGGCCGGTTCAGGCAAGACCGAGCTTCTGACCCGGCGCATCCTGGTGCTGCTGGCCGGGGTTCAGGCGCCGGAAGAGGTGGTGGCCATCACCTTTACCCGCAAGGCAGCCGGTGAAATGCGCAGGCGCATTCTGCAGGCCCTGGACTGCACAGCCAGGGGAGAGCAGGCCGGCACCGAATATGAGCAGGCCACCCTGGACCTGGCTGCACAGGCTCTGGCACAGAGCAGAAGACTTGGCTGGGATCTTGAATTTTACCCGGGCAGACTGCGCATCCAGACCATTGACTCCCTGTGTGCAGGTCTGGCCGCGCGCATGCCTTTGCTTTCCGGGCTGGGCGGGCAGGGACGTATCAGCGGTGAGCCGGAGTATATGTATACTCTGGCAGCAAGGCGCACCCTGGCCGAACTGGGCCCGGACTCTCCCTGGAATTCTTCGGTGCGGGCCCTGCTGCGCCATCTGGATAACGATCATGTTCGTGCCTGCGGTCTCATAGCCGGGATGCTGCCCCAAAGAGAGCAGTGGCTTCGCCATCTTGCTGACCCTCAGAACCGGCAGCTGCAGCGTTCCCGCCTGGAAAAGGCTCTGGCCCGGACCGTGGAGGAAACCCTTGGCGATGTCCTGGGGCTTATGCCCGGCCAGAAGATCCAGGCTCTGCTGCGTCTGGCCTGGTTCGCAGCCTCCAATCTCCCTGACGGGAAAAAAAGAAATGAGCTGACTCGACTGGCTCAAAGACAGAAACCGCCCCGGGCAGCATCCGAGGACCTTTCCCTTTGGCTGGCCCTGGCCCGTTTCTGCCTTACCGGGGATGGAAAAATACGCAGGCGAGCGGACAAGAACCTGGGCTTTCCCGCTCCGAGCAGCACCAAAGACCCGGAACTGAAGGGCCTGCTGCAGGAAAAAAAAGAAGAATTTTCAGCCTGCATGTGTGCACTTTCCCTCATACCTGACCTGGACAGGCGCCTTGCTCAGGTGCGCATCCTGCCAGCTCCCGGGTACACTGAAGAGCAGTGGGCGATTATGGAGGCCCTGTTTGATGTTCTGCGCCTGGCAGTGGGCCATTTGCAGCTGGTATTTCAGGAACAGGGGGAAGTGGATTATGCCGAGATCACCAGCCGGGCCGGGTGGGCTTTGGGCCCGGCACAGGAGCCCACGGACCTGGCCCTGATCCTGGACCAGAGCATCCGGCACCTGCTGGTTGACGAATTCCAGGATACCAGCATTTCCCAGTTCATGCTCCTGAAGGCCCTTACTGCTGGCTGGACACCGGGGGACGGTAGAACATTTTTTGCCGTGGGCGATCCCCAGCAGTCCATATACGGGTTCAGGGAGGCGGAAGTGGGCCTTTTTCTGCAGGCCAGGCAGAGCGGGCTGGGACATGTCCCACTGACTCCCCTGAGGTTGAGTGTAAATTTCAGGTCCTCTTCAGGGCTGGTAACCTGGGTGAATCAGGCTTTTCCCAGGGTTCTGCCTGCAGCAGAAGACCCCCTTACCGGCAGCGTACCCTATTCCCCTGCCCAGTCCTTTCACATGGACGATGCAGACCGGGTTGTAAGCATTCATCCCTTTTTTGACCCGGATTACCAGGCCGAGGCCGAAAAGGTTGTTTCCCTGATCCTCCGGGCCAGGGAAAGCCGTCCTCAGGGAACCATTGCAGTTCTGGTGCGCAACCGCTCTCATCTTCAGGGAATCATCCCAGGCCTGCGTCAGTCCGGATTAGCTTTTCAGGCCATGGACATTGATCCCCTGAGCCAGCGCCCGGTAATCCAGGATCTGTCATCCCTGGCCAAGGCCCTGGTCAATCCCGGGCACAACCCGGCCTGGCTCAGCGTACTGCGCGCTCCCTGGTGCGGCCTGGAGCTGGAAGACCTGGACCAGATCACCGGAGAAGATCCCCAGTGCTCAGTTTTGAGCCGGCTGTTGGATGAAGATGTGCTCTCCGGCCTTAGCCTTCAGGGACAGAAGCGTCTGGGAAGAGTGCTGCCCGTACTCAAGGCTGCCCTGGATCAGAGAGAAAGGACCGGTTTATGCAGGCAGGTCAGGGCCTGCTGGGAGGCCCTGGGTGGTCCGGATTGCCTCCAGGACAGCGTCAGCGTACAGGACGCTGAAAAGTTTTTCCGGCTTCTCCGGGACCGCTTTGAACAAGCCCCGCAAGAACTGGCTAACGAGCTTGATAATGCGGTAAGCAGGCTGTATGCCATGCCAGACACCCAGGCGGACTATGGGTTGCAGGTCATGACCATACATAAGGCCAAGGGTCTGGAGTTCGACACGGTCATCCTGCCCGGGTTGGGACGTGTTTCTCCCCGGGATGAACATCAGCTGCTGGTCTGGCTGGAACGCCCGGCTCCAGGAGGTCAGAGCGATCTGCTCCTGGCGCCAAGAACCAGGACCGGGGAGGAGACTGACCAGGTATACGCCTATATCCGCACCCTGATGCAGCAAAAAAGCGTGCATGAAGACGGCAGGCTCCTGTACGTGGCCGCCACACGGGCCAGAAAGGAACTGCACATCCTGGGGCATACCGGCCTGGACAGGGAAAATAAACCGCGCAGTCCCGCTGCCGGATCTCTTCTGGCTTCCCTGTGGCCTGCTGTGGAGGATGCATTCGTCCGGGGGGCAGAAAATATGGGGGCACCTGACGGGGAGGCCGCAGAGGAAAAAGCACTGCCTTTGGCTGTCAGGGTTCCAAAAACTTTTTATCGTCTGATCCCGGAATGGCATCCTCCAGAACCGGCGGCAGGCTTTAAACCGCTTCCCGGACCAGATTTTGAGCCAGGACCGGAGGATATCGTGTTTGACTGGTCCGGGGAAATGGTGCGCAGCGTGGGGACCTGCGTGCACGGCTGGCTTCTGGTCCTGGCCGGGGAGGGTCTGAACAATTGGGATACGGATAAACCTGCACGGGTGCGGCCGGTTTTTGTGCGTCAGCTCCTGGAGCTGGGCCTGGCGGAAAAGGATGCTGAGAAAGGTGCGGACCTGGTACAGAGCGCCCTGGAAAATACATTAAAGGATGGGCTGGGCCGCTGGATCCTGGGACCGCACCAAGAGGCCGAAAACGAGTATGCCCTGAGCGGTCTGGATCAGGGCCGGGTGGTCAGCGTGGTCATGGACCGCACCTTTGTTGACGAAGAAGGGGTCCGCTGGATCATCGACTACAAGACCGGCCGGCATGAAGGCACGGATGTGCAGTCCTTCCTGGACCGGGAACAGCTCCGCTACCAGGAGCGCATGCGCACCTATGCCAGGCTCATGCAGGCCATGAATCCCGGACCCATCCGCCTGGGCCTGTATTTCCCCCTGCTTTCGGGCTGGCGGGAGTGGGAGTACCCGGGCATCAGCTGATACCAGCAGCAAAAACCTGGATGATTCACGTTTCTTTTTTGATGCAGTGCTGTTAAAACCACTCACTGAGCCATTTCTGCATCAATTCTATTTCCCGGTCCTGCTGTTCAATGATCGAGCGGGCCATGTCTTCTACATGGACATTACTTATTCCTTTGTTCCGATTGTTGAGAGTTTCTGCAGCTGATTCTTCATCAGCAGAGAAGCGATCAGGCAGAAGATCAAAATGCGGCCTGCGTCTGAAGATCCTTTTAAGACGCCGGCCGCATCTGGTAAAGGATTTTAACGGTCGAACTCAGTCTCGAAGCCGATCCTTTTCCTGGCTTTTTCCAGGGCAACTTACTCTGTATCTACGCCCATGAGCACCAGTTTTATTATCTTTGTCCTGGCTGTCCCTGATCACGTAAGCATAGTGTGAACATTAATCATCATGAGTTGTAACAGTGATGCTGTACTCTTTGTGCTAGGTGCTTTTTCCCTGGCACATGTCCGAACCTCCCTGCATTTTAAAACGAGATTTTCCTCCTCTGAACCTCAGATTATTGCCCTGTTTTGAAGCAGGAGGATTACTGTGCCGAAATCAGCTTGTATACTTTGTGGGCATCGTCATGGGATTCAGTATAAATGGTCTCCGGCTTGGGCAAACCGGCCGCCTTCCACGCCATAAGGGGATCCAGAAACTTTTCCTGCACGCACTCTCTTGGCTGGTCAATTCTTTTGCACACCGCATTCAGGATGGGGAACGCACTGAACTTTTTGTAGTAATTGCGCATAAACTGCAATATTTCCATTGCTTCGTTGTCCAGCTCAGGACCATCAAGATGTTTCAGTATGGCTCTGGCAACTTCTTCATCCCACTGCTCCGGGTTGACCAGAAATCCGTCTTTATCCACTTCAATTTCTTTACCCTTTATATTCAGGTTGGGCATCTTCTTTTCCTCCTTTGTAAAAAGCCTGTTTTACTGGAAGTAAATAAACTTCAGCTGACCATCTGTCTCTGCTGCATAAGGAACGTTTAGGACGGGAATGTAGATTGGGTTCATGTTCAAACCTGCCCTTGAATTCGGTTCAATCGGAGCGCCAGCCCCCGGGGCCTTCCCGAAACTCCATGTCCATCTCCTCGCTGATTCCCACTCTGATCTGTCTGTCACCCTCTTCAACAGTGACGTTTTTTTCCGGATCAAAGCCGACATCCAGGGCTACTTCCCGCCAGTGATCACTGACCTTTTTCGCGTCAGCCCTTATCTCTTCCTGGTTGCTTTCCTTCTTGATCCATCTGGCTACCCAAACCCACATATTGGCCTCCTTGCAGGGTTAAACTGTTAAATTAATTATTAATTATAACTAAAATTAATTCACTTTGTCCAGAATATCAATTCTTTTTTCTCCATAAAAGAACACTTTAAATGAGAGATGGCCGATGAATACTGAAAAAACTGAAATATCAGAGTGCCGGATCATGCCGACTCTTTTCAGCACAGGGAGAAAAAACGGTGGACACATCCCGATTCTGCAGCCCGGGGAAAACTGTTTGATATTTGCAGAAGTTTGGTGGAAAATCAGTAAGAAAAAACAAAGCACAGCAAACCTTTTATTCCAGGAACACTGTCTTTAAAAAGGACTGTCTGCATGGATTATTCCGAGCACCTGTTTCTACTTGGTGGAGCGATGCTCCTTTTGTTTTTTCTGGTCAGCTATATCTTTCAGCGGATCAAATTTCCCTCTTTGCTGGCCTATATAATTCTGGGAGTTGCCCTTGCCGGTATATTTACCCCGGGTGAACTGGATATAGTGGACCAGATCGCCCGGGTAGGAATTGTACTGCTCTTTTTTCTTCTGGGGCTGCATTTCCCCCTGGCCCGGCTCATGAATATTTCGCGCCGCATCTGGAAGGTCGGGGCCATGGACATCGGGCTCAACTTCGGCGTCAGCTTCCTGCTGGCATATCTGTTCGGCTTCGATATCCTGGCCGCGCTGATTATCGGCGGCGTGGCCTACGCAACCAGTTCCTCCATTACGGTCAAGATGCTGGAGGATACCAAGCGGACAACCACTCCGGAAGGGGAGTTCAAGCTGGCACTTCTGATTTTCGAGGATCTCGCAGCTCCGGTCATGGTCTCATTCCTGGTGGGCCTGACCCTGCACGGAGTAATCACTCCAGGCGCCATTGCCCTGATTTTCATCAAGGTGGTGCTCATAACCGCAGCCTCAATCCTGGTGGCCTATTATGGGTTCCGCAGGCTGGACGTATTTGTTCAAAGATATATGACCAGGGAATTCATGCCCCTTTTCGCTGTTTCCATAGCTTTGATCTTTGCCGGCCTGGCTGAAGCCCTTGATCTCTCCAAGCTTCTGGGCGCCTTCCTGGCCGGGGTAATACTTTCGGAAACAGGCACCTCCAGGGAACTGGGCAAAATGATCGTTCCCCTCAAAGACCTGAGTCTGCCATTCTTCTTTTTCTGGTTCGGCACATCCATCACCCTGGGTACGGGGATCATTTCTCCTGTCGCTCTGACTGTCCTGGTCCTCTGGGCCATTGCCGGCAAGCTTATTGTTGGCTTCTGGGGCGGCAGGATATACGGTCTTTCTTTTAGAGGATCAATCCGGGCGGCCTTTTCCCTGGTGCCGCGGGGAGAATTCTCCGTGGTCATCGCTGCCCTGGCCGAACCGGTCCTGCGTGTTTTCCTGGGCATCTACATTGTGGCCACAGCCACCATAGGGGTTTTTCTGTTCCGCAAGGCTCCCCTGCTGGCTGAAAGGCTGGATCGCAGGATCAGCAGGATTAAAAGAAAGGATGCATAAAAGTCCATCCTCATCGTTGACACCCTGGCCTGCTGAAAATATAAGCGCTCAGGAAGGAGATTTGGTATGCATATCGTAATTATAGGCGGCGGGGATGTGGGCCGCGAACTGGCCCATAACCTGGCCCTCAAGTACCAGAGCATAGCGGTTGTAGAAAAAGACCGGCAGAGATCCGAACAGCTGGGAGAAGACCTGGATGTGGCGATCATCAACGGCAACGGCGCCAACCTGGATATTCTGAATAAGGCCAAGATAAAGAATGCTGAAATGCTCATTGCCGTTACCGGATCTGATGAGGTGAACATAATCGCCTGCATGATAGCCAAGAAAATCGGGGTGAACTTCACAGTAGCCAGGGTACGCAACCCTGAGAGCGCCGGAAGCATTGACGTGGACACTCGTGGCCTGATCCATAAGCAGGTCGGCATAGACATGATCATCAGCCCGGAAAAGGCCGTGGCCCAGGAGATAGCCAAGACAATCCATTTTCCGGAAGCCGTGGAAGTGGAGCATTTTGCCAAGGGAAGGGCGATGATGGTGGCCACCACGGTAACCGGTGAAGCCGAGATTATCGATCAAAGGCTTAAAGATCTGCCTTTGCCCAAGGGCTGTATTGTGGTGGGCATCAAGAGGCCTGACGGCGATTTTATCCTTCCCGGAGGCAAGGACAAAATCCAGATGGGGGACAAGGTGTATCTCATTGGAAAAGCCGATGTGATGCGCGAGGCAAGTCAGCTGCTGCATCACGAGGCAGCCCGGTTAAACCGGGTGATAATTCTGGGGGGAGGGATCATCGGCTCTTCCCTGGCCTCCATCCTGGAATCCGAAAAACAGCATTCCTTACTGGTGAAGATTATTGAAAAGGATGCTGAACGAGCGGAGGAGCTCAACAGGAAGCTGAACAAAACCATTGTCCTGCAGGGCAATGGTACCGAACTTTCCTATTTCAATGAAGAAGAAATTGCCGAGGCAGATATCCTGGTTGCGGCCACCGAGGATGACCGCACAAACCTCGTGGCTTCGGTCATGGGTCAAAAGCTGGGAGTGCACAAGATCATTTCCGAATTGACCAGGATTGGTTATGCCTCGGTTTATGAAGCCATTGGAGTGGAGGAAACCATAAACCCCCACCTGATCACTGCGGCCCAGATTCTGCGTTTTACAAGACGTGAACTAGTTGTGTCCCTGTCCCTGATCAAGGATGAGGCCGCTGAAGTCATGGAGGTGGTCCTGCCGGAGTCGGCATGCGTGGTGGGCCAGAGGATCGCCGAGGCCGGCTTTCCCAAGGGCCTGCTCATCGGAACCATAGTCAGGGGCGAGGAGGTGATCGTCCCGGACGGAGACACGGTGTTAAAAGCTGATGATCACCTTATTATCTTTGCCATCGCCTGCTTCCGGCTGGACCGTTTTTTTGCCTGCCGTGATAATTAGTTTTCATCCGGAAACGGTTCTTTTTCCTTTTGGCTGCGCCTGCCTGTTGAAAAGCAGACAGGTCAATGTGCACAATTCTTCGTCAACGTATTAAGATACGCCTCCTCATAATTGCTTGATTTCCCTGCTAAAAGAAAAAACTCCTCGTTTCCGGAAAGAAAACCGGCAGTTTCCATCCGGAAATAAAGAATTTCCGGATGGAAACTAATTGATTTTTAATGCCTTTGTTGTACCGGACTTTCAATTCTGCAGAGCCGGTGCACAGCGAGTAAAATGAGTGACTTATCCGGGAAAAAATTTGGCTCTTCGACGTATGCTGTGGAATTGTTATGGCATTATACTATATCTTTCCAGCTCCGGGGTTTTGTCAAAAGGACTCAAAAACTTGCCCTGTTAAATCCTGCGAAGCAGGGCCGCTTTGCGGCATTTAACAGGGCGAGCTCACAGGCGGACTAAAGCCCGCACTTTACCAGGATT
>SL_5KL_010_SEDDRAFT_10000843_pt1 | contig 19347 bp, 19 predicted proteins | sample SodLakKL_010_SED_FD_9118 | JGI IMG/M metagenome (IMG submission 9118)
CCCCCTCCTAAGGGGCAGGTCGCAGGTTCGAATCCTGCCGGGGACGCCAGTCAGCCCTTCTCCACGCCTAGGCCCGCTCCCTGCCGCGAGCTCAGATCTCCTCGATCAGTCGCTCCCGCAGGGCCTGCTCCTGTTCCGGGGTCAGCGATGCCCCGTCCGCGTTGAGCAGCAGGAACTGGTCGTCCGCCTGCTCTCCGGCCGTGCTGATCCGGGCGGTGCGCACGTTGATTCCCTCGTCAGCGAAGACACAGCCGATCGTTGACAGCAATCCCGGTCGGTCGAGCGCCCGGACGTTCATCCGTGTGCTGTTGCCGTTCGTGCCGGAACTGAACCGGACCTGGGTATCGACGTCGAAGTGCTTCAGGCGGCGCGGCAGGTTGCGCGTCACCGGGTGATGGTCGAACTGTGGGTCGAGCAGCCGTTCCCGGAGCGCCGAGCGAATTTCGTCGACGCGGAATCCCGGCTCGACCGTCTGTCCCATGCCCTCCAGCACCATGAAGGTGTCGAGGGTGTGTCCGCAGTGGGTGGTAATGACCCGGGCGTCGACGATGTCCAGTCCCAGCTGGGTAAGCGTGTTGGCAATCCGCGCAAAGAGCGTTGGACAGTCCTCCGTGTAGACGAAGATCTCGGTGCTGCCGCGCGGTGTCTCGTGGCGTACCAGCACCAGCGGCAGGTCGGCGTCCCGGATCCCGGCGAGGGCGTAGGTGTGCCAGGCGATTTCATCCGCCGAGTGCCGGACGAAGTACTCGACCTCGAACTCGCTCCAGATCGCTTCCACCGCCTCCTCGTCCAGCCCGCGCCGCGTCAGCAGTCGCAGGGCCTCGCTGCAGGTCTCGCCGATCTGTTCGTCGACGTCCGGGGGGGCGTCGAGCCCTCTTTCCAGAACGGCCACCGTCGCGTGATACAGGGTCTGGAGCAGGGAATCCTTCCAGCTGTTCCATAGCGCCGGGTTGGTGCCGCGGATGTCGGCGGTGGTAAGGAGGTAAAGGAGATCGAGCCGCTCCTGGGTCCGCACCTCGCGTGCGAAGTTCAGCACCACATCGGGGTCGGAGATATCGCGGCGCTGGGCGGTCAGGGACATCAGCAGGTGTGAGCGCACCAGCCAGCTGACCAGCGCGGAGTCCTCGTCGCTGAGGCCGTGGTGCTGGCAGAAGTGCAGTGCCTCAAGTGCACCCAGTTCGGAATGGTCGCCACCGCGGCCCTTGGCGATGTCGTGGAACAGCGCGCCAAGGACCAGCCGCTCCGGCCGTTCGATCCGGACGGCAATGTCGCTGGCAAGCGGCAGTTCGTGATGGAAGTCGGGGATGAAGAGCCTGCGAGCATTGCGCACAACGTTCAGCGTGTGCTCGTCGACGGTAAAGGCGTGGAACAGGTCGTACTGCATTCGGCCGATAATGCGTCCGAAAGCCGGAATGTAGGCGCCGAGCACGCCGAAGCGGTTCATCCGGCGAAGTTCCGTGGTGATCCCCTGGGGCGCACGAAGAATCTTCATGAACAGCTGGCGGCAGACCGGGTTGCGCCGGAACTGCCCGTCGATCAGGTGCAGGTGCGCGCGGATCAGGCGGATCGTCGAAGCCCGGATCCCCAGGATTTCCGGGTGCGTCTGAATCAGATGGAAGGCCTCGAGCAGCGCCGGCGGGTAGATCATGAAGACCTGGTCGTGCACCAGTTCGAGATAACCGCCGCGCACCTGAAAGCGCTGGTGGATCCGTTTTGCCTCCTGCATCGAGGCGGGATCCTCCAGAATGGCCTCGTTGAAATGCTGCAGCAGCAGCTCGTTCAGGCGCTGGAGTTCGCAGATGGTGCGAAAGTAGCGCTGCATGAACTGCTCGACGCCGAGGTTCTGGTGCTGGTCAGTGAAGCCGAAGGTGCTGGCCAGCGCCCGCTGCAGGTCGAACAGCAGACGGTCCTCCCGACGGCCGGTAAGCATGTGCAGGGCAAAGCGGACCTTCCAGAGGAAGCGCTGCCCCTCGATCAGATCGCGGAACTCCGCCTCGCGCAGGAAGCCGTGGTCCACCAGCTCACGGAGCTTTTCCGCGGCGAATTGCCGCTTGCTGACCCAGCCGATCATCTGGATGTCGCGCAGCCCCCCGGGACCCTCTTTCACATTGGGTTCGAGCCTGTAGGCCGTTTCGCCGAAGCGCTGGTGCCGTGCCTGCTGCTCCGCGAGCTTGGCGGTGTAGAACGCGCGTGAGTCCCACAGCTGCTCCGGCTGCATCGCGTCCCGGAACCGGGCGTACACCGCCTCGTCCCCGGCCAGGAGGCGGGCTTCGAACAGCGTGGTTGCGATCGTGATGTCGTTCTCGGCTTCGCGAAGGCAGTCGGCGATGCTGCGCACGCTGTGCCCCACCTCCAGGCCGGCGTCCCAGAGGAAGGTGACGAACTCGCTGATGGTCTCCGCGTTTTCCGCCTCGGCTTCGGGCTCGCCGAGGATCAGGATGTCGATGTCCGATGCCGGGTGCAGCTCGCCACGTCCGTAGCCACCGACTGCCGCAAGGCACAAGGCCCTGTCGCCTCCGAGGCCGTGCTGTTCCCAGATCAGCTCGAGCAGCGCGTCCACCTGCGCCGCATGGCCGTGGATCAGGGCATCGATGTCCGCCCCGCTGTCGAAGCCGTGGCTCAGCGCGGCGACGATCGCGCGCCGGTGTTCGCGGAAGCGCGCGGCGTCGCGGGGGTGTGCTCGAAGCTCCTCCAGCGAGGGGGTGACGGGCGCGGATTCCGGTTCGCCTGTGACCGGCTGCACGACGCTCATGCCGCGAGGGCCTGAGGCGGGGTCTCTCCGGTGCGCAACGTCAGAATGTCACAGCCATTTTCGGTAACCAGGATCGTGTGCTCCCACTGTGCCGATGGGCTGTGGTCTTTTGTCACGGCGGTCCAGCCGTCCGCGAGCAGCCGCGTGTGCCGGCGGCCCGCGTTGATCATCGGTTCGATGGTGAAGCACATGCCCGGCTCCAGGCGCAGGCCCGTACCCGGCTTGCCGTAGTGCAGCACCTGGGGATCCTCGTGAAACACCTTGCCGATCCCGTGACCGCAGTACTCGCGCACCACCGAGCAGCGGTTGGCTTCGGCGTAGGTCTGAATCGCATGGCCGATGTCGCCGAGCGTGGCGCCGGGTCGCACCTCGCGGATGCCGAGATACAGGCAGGCGCGGGCGACATCGATCGCCCGCTGCGCCTGGATGCCGGTCTTGCCGATCGCGAACATCTGGCTCGTGTCGCCGTGGTAGCCGTCCTTGATCACGGTGATGTCGATGTTGAGGATGTCGCCGTTTTTCAGAACGCGATCACCCGGAATGCCGTGGCAGACCTGATGGTTGACGGAGGTACAGATCGACTTCGGGAACCCCCGGTAGTTCAGCGGGGCCGGGATCGCCTTCTGATGGTCCACGATGTAGTCGTGGCAGATGCGGTCGAGTTCGTCGGTGGTCACACCGGCCACGACCTTCGGTGCGATCATTTCGAGCACCTCGGCGGCCAGGCGACCCGCGATGCGCATGCGCTCGATTTCCTCGGCGCTCTTGATGGTGACTGCCATGGGCAAAATCCACTCGCGCACCGCCGGACCGGAGCGCGCGAGCTTGGTTTGGAGTTGGCTCTTATGCTATAAAGCGCGCGCCCTCGGGGCAATGAAACCCTAAAAATCCGCACACGTATCGTCACGGTCTGTTGGGTGCTCGTCCAGCGTGACGGGTTGCAGTCCGGGATGCGTGGAGGCCCAACCCTACCAGGAGAGACAAACATGTCCCACGTGACCATGCGCCAGATGCTGGAGGCCGGCGTGCACTTCGGCCACCAGACCCGCTACTGGCACCCCAAGATGGCGCCGTATATCTTCGGCGAGCGCAACAAGATCCACATCATCAATCTCGAAAAGAGCCTGCCGATGTTCAACGATGCGTTGAACTTCCTGGGCAAGGTGGCCGCCGACGGCGGCAAGATCCTCTTCGTGGGCACCAAGCGCTCGGCGCGCGAGGTGGTCGGCGAAGAGGCCCGTCGCTGCAACATGCCCTACGTGAATCACCGTTGGCTCGGTGGCATGCTGACCAACTTCAATACCGTGAAGCAGTCGATCAAGCGGCTGAAGGACATCGAGGCGATGCGCGCGGACGGCAGCATCGAGCGCCTGAACAAGAAGGAAGGCCTGATGCTCATGCGCGAGCAGGAGAAACTCGAGCGCAGCCTGGGCGGCATCAAGGACATGAACCGGATGCCGGACGCAATGTTCGTGATCGACGTCGGCTACGAGAAGATCGCGGTCGCCGAGGCCAATAAGCGGGGGATCCCCGTGGTGGCGATCGTCGATTCGAACAACACCCCCGCAGGCGTGGATTACGTGATTCCGGGCAACGATGACGCGATGCGCGCGATCCAGCTCTACGTGGCCGCGATTGCGGACAGCATCATCGAGGCCAAGGGCGCGGGCGCGACCGCGGTCCAGGAGGAGGAATTCGCTGCCGCCGAAACCGGCACCGAGTCCTAAACACGTATCCGCCGGCCGCAGCGCGAGCGCGCGGCCGGCATCAGTCAGGAGTTTTTTTCATGCAGATTACCGCTGCTCAAGTCAAAGAACTGCGCGAACGCACCGGCGCCGGGATGATGGAGTGCAAGAAGGCACTCGCCGAGGTGGGCGGGGATATCGAGGCCGCCGTCGAGACGATGCGCAAGTCGGGACAGGCCAAGGCCGACAAGAAGGCGGGCCGCATCGCGGCCGAGGGCCGTGTCGAGATTGCGATCGAGGGGCCCCGGGCCGTGATCATCGAGGTCAATTCGGAGACCGACTTCGTCGCGAAGGACGCGAATTTCCAGCAGTTTGCCGTCGAGTGCGCGCAGGCGGCGCTGGCCTCCGACGCGTCGGACGTCGATGGCCTGATGACCGTACCGGTCGAGGGTCAGAGTCTGGAGGAGCGCCGCGCGGCGCTCGTTGCCCGGATCGGCGAGAATATCCGCGTGCGCCGCTTCGAACGTGTGCATGCTGCGGGTCCGCTCGGGGCCTACCTGCACGGGACCCGCATCGGCGTGCTGGCGAGTCTCGAAGGCGGCGATGCGGAGCTGGCGAAGGATGTTGCCATGCACATCGCCGCCAGCCGGCCCATCTGCGTCGACGCGGACGAGGTGCCGGCAGAGACCGTGGAAAAGGAACGCGGTATCTTCCGTGCACAGGCGCAGGAGTCGGGCAAGCCGCCGGAGATCATCGAGAAGATGATCGAGGGCCGCATCCGGAAATTCCTGGGCGAGGTGACGCTGGTGGGGCAGCCGTTCGTGAAGAACCCCGACCAGACCGTCGGCCAGTTGCTGCAGGCGAATGGGGCCCGGGTTGCGGGCTTTGTTCGCTACGAAGTGGGCGAGGGAATCGAGAAGAAGTCCGAGAACTTCGCGGAAGAAGTGATGGCGCAGGCGCGCGGCGCCTGATCCGGTCCCTGCGGCGGGCTTCGCACAGTCGCCGCGCCGCCGCAGGGAAGAGTCCAACTGCTATCGAGGAGCCCCATGAGCCAGTCAGGCCAGCCCGCGTACAGGCGCATTCTTCTGAAGCTGAGCGGCGAGGCCTTCATGGGGGCGCAGGATTACGGTGTCGATCCCCTGGTCCTGGACCAGGTGGCCGGCGAGGTCGCGGAGCTGTCCGGCCTCGGGGTCGAGATCGGCATCGTGATCGGTGGCGGCAACATCTTTCGGGGTGCCGGACTCGCCGAGGGTGGCATGGACCGGGTTACCGGTGATCACATGGGCATGCTGGCCACGGTGATCAACGCGCTGGCCCTTCAGGATGCGATTGAGCGCACCGGGCGCTTCTGCCGCGTGATGTCGGCGATCCGGATCAACCAGGTCTGCGAGGACTACATCCGCCGCCGGGCGGTGCGTCACCTCGAGAAGGGGCGTATCGTCGTATTCGCGGCCGGTACCGGAAACCCGTTCTTCACCACTGATTCCGCTGCCAGCCTCCGTGCGATCGAGATCAATGCCGAACTGATGATCAAGGCCACGAAGGTGGATGGGGTGTACGATGCCGATCCAATGCGGAATCGCGACGCCCGCCGCCTCGAACACCTGAGCTTCGACGAGGCCCTTGAGCGGAAGCTCGGCGTGATGGATACGACCGCACTGGTGATGTGCCGCGACAACAACCTGCCGTTGCGGGTGATGAACATGTTTTCCAGGGGGGACCTCCGGCGCCTGGTGATGGGCGAGGACGTGGGCACCCTGGTCGAGGGGACGGTAAAATGAGCGAAGCCACCTTCAAGGACGCCAGCCAGCGCATGGACAAGACGCTGGAATCGCTGCGGTCGGAATTCACCAAGATCCGCACCGGCCGCGCGCACACCAGTCTGCTCGACCACGTGATGGTCGAGTACTACGGTTCGGAGGTTCCGATCAACCAGGTCGCTAACGTCAACGTTGAGGACGCGCGCACGCTGACGGTGAGCCCCTGGGAGCGGAACATGGTCGGCAAGGTGGAAAAGGCGATCATGACCTCCGATCTCGGCCTGAACCCGGCGACAGCCGGGACCGTGATCCGGGTCCCGTTGCCGGCCCTGACCGAGGAGCGGCGCAAGGATCTGGTGAAGGTCGTGCGCGCCGAGGCGGAGAATGCGCGGGTAGCCATCCGGAACATCCGCCGTGACGTGAATCACACCCTGAAGCAGCAGGTCAAGGACAAGGAGATCTCGGAAGATGAGGAGCATCGGGGCGAGGAACGCGTACAGAAGCTGACCGATGACCACATCGCCCGTATCGACCAGATGCTGGCGGAGAAGGAAGCGGAGTTGATGGAGGTTTGACCTCCGTTGTGCCGATGGCCCCGGATTCGGTCGATACCGAGAGCATCCCGGCGCACGTCGCCGTGATCATGGACGGCAACGGCCGCTGGGCCGAGGCGCGCGAGCTGCCCCGCAGCGAGGGCCACCGGGTGGGCCTGAAGGCAACGCGCCGGGCGGTGGAATTCTTCGCGAACCGCGGCGTGCGCGCGCTGACCCTGTTCGCCTTCAGCAGCGAAAACTGGCAGCGGCCCCCGGCCGAGGTGGAGGCGCTGCTGGAGCTGTTCGTCACCGCGATCGAAGAGGAGCTGCCGGAGCTGCGCGAAAAGGGCATCCGGCTGCGGTTCATTGGTGCGCGCGAGGAATTTCCGTTCGAGCTGCAGGCGCGCATGCGGGAGGCCGAGACGCAGACCGCCGCCAATGACACGATGACGCTCGTCGTGGCCCTCGGTTACGGCGGGCGCTGGGACATCCTGCAGGCGGCGCTGCGCTGGGTCCGCGAAAAGGGCGGCTCGGGGCTGGATCCCGCGGCCTTCGACGACTTCCTGAGCACGGCCGGGCTCCCCGAACTGGATCTGCTGATCCGGACTGGCGGCGAGCAGCGGATCAGCAACTTCCTGCTCTGGCAGGCGGCCTACGCCGAGCTCTGTTTCCTGGATGTGCTTTGGCCCGACGTCGGGGAGGCCGAACTCCAGGACGCGCTGGATACCTATGCCCGCCGCCAGCGGCGGTTCGGTCGGATCGGGGAGCGAAGGGACGCCGCCCATGCTTAGACAACGGGTGTTCACCGCGCTGGCCATCGCGGTGCCGGTGGTCGCGCTGACCCTGCTGGCGCCGCCGTGGCTCTTCGGACTGTTCATCCTGCTGGTCGTCGGCATCGGTGCCCGGGAATGGGCCCGGCTGGCCGGCTTTGCCTCGGCCGGTGCCCGGACGGCCTTTGCCGCGACGATCCCGGCGCTTCTGGTCGTGATGATGCTGCTGTGGTGGACCGACGGCTGGTCGGTCTGGCACCTTGCCGTCCTGGTCGTCGCGCTGATCTGGTGGGTGTTCGTGTTCCTCGGGCTTGCCTGGTACAGCCCCGGGCTGTCCATGCGGCCATCGGGACGGTTTCTCCTTCGGGCGGGCGGCCTGCTGACCCTCGTTCCGGCGGGCGTCGCCCTGCTGTGGCTGCACGACTACGCCCCCGGCCTCGTGCTCTACCTGATCGCGCTGGTCGCGGCCGCGGACAGCGGCGCCTACTTCGTGGGGCGGCGTTTCGGCCGCAGCAAGCTGGCGCCGGAGATCAGTCCCGGAAAGACCCGCGAGGGCCTCTTCGGCGCGCTGCTCGGCGCGATTCTGGTGGCGCTGGTGGGTGCGTGGCTGTTCGGTCTGTCCGAAATGGATGCGCTGGTCTTCGGCCTTCTCGGCGTGGTGGTGGCGCTGGTGTCGGTGGCCGGCGATCTGCAGGAAAGCGTGCTCAAGCGCGAGGCGGGCGCCAAGGACAGCGGCGCCCTGCTGCCAGGACACGGTGGCATCCTGGACCGCGTCGACAGTCTGACCGCAGCAGCCCCGGTGTTCCTGCTGGGGCTGCTCTGGACCGCGCTGCTGGCGCCCGGGAGCCTTTGAGATGGCCGCGGAACGCGTGACGATTCTTGGCTCAACGGGCAGCATCGGGGTCAGCACCCTGGACGTGATCGCGCGGGATCCGGAGCGCTTCGAGGTCCACGCGCTGACCGCACAGGCGAACGTCGAGAAGCTCGCCGAGCAGTGCCTGGAGCACCGGCCGGCGGTGGCGGTGATGGTGGATCCGGAGGCGGGTGCCGCGCTGCGCGACCTGCTTCAGCGTGCGGGCATCGCCACGCAGGTGCGTGTTGGCGTCGACGCGCTGGTCGAGGTCGCTTCCGAACCCGAGGTCGACGTGGTGATGGCCGCCATCGTTGGTGCCGCCGGTCTGTTGCCGACCCTCGCGGCCGCCGAGGCCGGCAAGCGTCTGCTGCTCGCGAACAAGGAGTCGCTGGTGATGTCCGGGGCGCTGCTGATCGACGCGGTGGCCCGGAGCGGGGCCAGGCTGCTGCCGGTGGACAGCGAGCACAACGCGATCTTCCAGTGTCTGCCCGAGGGTTACACCTGCGGTGACACCGTGCAGTCGTGTGGCGCCGAACGGATCTGGCTGACCGCCTCCGGAGGGCCGTTCCGGGAACGCCCCCTGGATCGGTTCGGCGAAATCACGCCGGAGGAGGCCTGCGCCCATCCGAACTGGGAAATGGGGCGCAAGATCTCGGTGGACTCGGCGACGATGATGAACAAGGGGCTCGAGGTGATCGAGGCGCGCTGGCTGTTCGCGCTGCAGCCGGAGGCGATCCAGGTGGTGCTGCATCCGCAGAGTGTCGTGCACTCGATGGTCGCCTATGCCGACGGATCAGTGCTCGCGCAGCTGGGCAACCCGGACATGCGTACGCCGATCGCACACGCGCTGGCCTGGCCGCGACGCATGGCTTCGGGGGTGAATCCGCTGGACCTGTTTGCGGTCGGCCGCCTGGACTTCACCCCGCCGCCGCCGGAGCGGTTTCCCTGCCTCGATCTGGCCTATGATGCCCTTGCATCGGGCGGAACCGCCACCACTATACTGAATGCGGCCAACGAGGTGGCGGTGCAGGCCTTTCTGGATTGCCGGATCGGTTTCCCGACCATCGCGCAGGGCATCGCCGCGACCCTGGATGCCGTGAGCTCGGGTCCCGCGGATTCGCTTGAAGGGATTCTTGCGGCCGACGCCGAGGCGCGGGACTATGCAAGCCAATGGGTAGACCGACATGGCCACCGGCCGTGACTAGATGAGCGAATGACCATTCTGACCAGCCTTGCCGCCTTCATCGTGGCCATCGGCGTGCTCGTGACGATCCACGAATACGGGCACTACCTGGCCGCTCGCCTGATGGGCGTGAAGGTGCTGCGCTTCTCCATCGGCTTCGGCAAGCCGATCTATCGCCGCCTGTTCGGTCGCGACCGCACCGAGTTCGTGATTGCCGCGATCCCGCTGGGCGGTTACGTGAAGATGCTGGACGAGCGCGAGGCGCCCGGTGGCGGACGCCGAGGCGCATCGCGCCTTCAACCGGAAACGTCTGAGCGCGCGCAACTTCGTGATCGCCGCCGGCCCCGTGGCCAACTTCCTGTTCGCCCTCGTCGCCTACGCGGTGATGTTCATGATCGGGGTGCCGGGGCTCAAGCCGATCGTCGGGGAGGTGGACCCCACGAGTGCGGCCGCCGCAGGAGGGTTGCAGCACGGCGACGAGATCGTGATGGTGGGTGATCGCCGGGTCCAGGACTGGGATCAGGCCAACCTCCGATTGCTCGATTACGCGGTGCGGGCCGACGAGGTCACGCTCACGGTGCTCGACCGCGATGGACGCGAGGTCCAGCGGACCGTCCCCCTTGAGAACCGCCGGGACCTGCTGGCCGAAGGCCAGTTTCTGGAACGGCTCGGCATACGGCCCTACCGACCGGAACTCCAGCCGCTGATCGGCAGCGTCGAACGCGGCAGTCCCGCGTCCGAAGCCGGCCTGCAGCCGGGCGATCGCGTGGTCGCGGTTGACAGCGAACCGGTCGATTCCTGGGCCGGCTGGGTGGAGCAGATCCAGGCGGCCCCCGGGGAGCGCTGCAGCTCCGTGTGGAGCGCGACGATCGCCTGCTCGAGCTGCGCGTGGTGCCTGCGGAAGTCGAGATCGACGGTGAACGGCGCGGCCGCATCGGTGCCGGTGTCGATGCGGATCAGCCGCAGATGCAGGAGATCGCGACGCTGGTGCGTCTGGGCCCGGTGGAGGGTTTCGTCAGTGGTGCGGCCCGGACCTGGGAGGTCAGCACCCTGACGCTGCGCGTCCTGTGGCGCATGATTACCGGCGAGGCGTCGGTCAAAAACATCGCCGGACCGGTTACAATCGCCGAGTACGCGGGCATGACTGCGATCCTCGGCATCACGGCCTTTCTTGGCTTTCTCGCCCTGGTCAGCGTGTCGCTGGGTATCATCAATCTGCTGCCGATTCCTGTGCTCGATGGCGGCCACCTGATGTACAACCTGGCGGAGTGGATCAAGGGCAGCGCCGTCTCCGAGCGGACCCAGCTGATTGGTCAGCAATTGGGTCTGCTTGCGATTGCGGCCCTGATGCTGCTCGCGTTCTACAACGACTTCGCGCGTCTGCTCGGCTGAGCCGGGCGGTCGCGGACCCATCGACCTGGCGAAGGACATGATTCGATACCTTGTGCGCGCTGTGATGCTGGCCGGACTGCTGTTGACCTCCGGTTTGATCTGGGCGCAGTCCTACGTGGTCGAGGACATCGAGATCGAGGGTCTGGAACGCATCACCGCCGGTACGGCGCTGACCTACATGCCGGTACAGGTCGGTGACACCTTCGACGATGCCCGCAGTGCCGAGGTCATCCGCGCGCTGTACCAGACCGGCTTTTTCTCCGATGTGGAACTCGCGCGGCGGGACAACGTGCTCGTCGTGATCGTCGAGGAACGACCGGCAATCAACGAGATCCGCTTTACCGGAAACCGCGACATCCCGTCCGAGGGGCTGACCGAGGCGCTGCGGGGCGTGGGTCTGCAGGCCGGGCGGGTGTTCAATCGCACCGTTCTCGACCAGATCGAGACCGAGCTGCGCCAGCAATACCTCGCCCGCGGCCGCTACAACGTGGAGATCGACATCGAGATCACCGAGCTGCCCCGCAACCGCGTCGACGTGGACATCACGATCGCGGAGGGCCGGGTCGCAAAGATCCGCAAGGTCAACATCGTGGGCAACGAAGCCTTCGAAAACCGGGAGATCACGCGCAGGTTCGAGTCCGGCGTGCCGCGCTGGTGGGCCTTCCTGAGCCGGCGCGACAACTATTCCCGCGAGAAGCTGGCGGGGGATCTCGAGCGGCTGCGCTCGCGCTATCTGGATGCCGGGTTCCTGAACTTCGATGTGGACTCGACCCAGGTCACACTGACCCCGGATCGTCGCGACATCTACATCACCATCAATGTCGACGAGGGCGAGCAGTTCCGGATCGGGGCGGTGAATGTCGCAGGGGACCTGGTGGTGCCGGCGGAGGAACTGCGTGAGCTGATTGAGGTTGAACCCGGCGAGATCTTCTCGCGCAGGCAGGTCGTGGACTCTGCAGAGCGGATCACCCGCCGCCTGGGCGTCGAGGGCTTCGCCTTTGCCAACGTGAATCCGATTCCGGAGGTGGACGAACAGGAACAGCAGGTGGCGATGACTTTCTTCGTCGATCCCGGCCCGCGCGTCTACGTGCGGCGGATCACGATCACCGGGAATACGCGGACCCAGGAGTCCGTCTATCGGCGTGAGCTTCGACAGATGGAGGGTGCTTGGTTCAACGGCGACCTGGTCGACCGCTCGCGCACCCGTTTGCAGCGCCTGCCCTTCGTCGAGACGGTGAGCCTCGAGACACGCCGCGTGCCGGGGACCGAGGACCAGGTGGACCTCGAGATCAGCGTGCGCGAACGCCTCTCCGGTGCCCTTTCGCTGGGGGCCGGTTTCTCGCAGAGCCAGGGGGTCCTGCTGACCGCAAGCCTGAGCCAGGACAATTTCATGGGGACCGGCAACCGGGTGACAATCTCGCTCAGCAACAGTCAGGTCTCGCAGCTGTTCAACGTCAGCGTGCTGAACCCGCATTACTCGATCCACGGGGCAACGCGCGGGTTCTCGGTCTTCTACCAGAAGATCGACGCCGAGGAGGCGAACATCTCGCGGTTCACGTCGAACCGCTTTGGCGCCAACGTGACCTACGGCATCCCGTTCTCGGAGTTTGACACCCTGAACATCAGGCCGGGCTACGAGAACATCGAAATCCTGACCGTTGCGACCACTCCGGTCGAGATCACCGACTTCCTCGACCGCGAGGGTGACCGCTACGACATTTTCTCCACTGAAATCTCCTACACTCACGACACCCGCGATCGGACGATCTTTGCCTCCTCCGGCCGGCGGCACCGGCTCGGTGCGGACGTTGCGTTGCCCGGAAGCGACCTGCAGTACTACCGCCTCACCTACAGTGGCCAGGAGATCTTCAAGCTGTCGGACGACTACTCGCTGAGCTTTTCGCTCGGCCTGGGGTACGGCGAGGGCTATGGTGGAACCGACACGCTGCCCTTCTTCGAGCACTTCTTCGCTGGCGGCATCCGGTCGGTGCGGGGCTTCGAGGACAACAGTCTCGGGCCCCGGGACAGTAACGACGAGCCCTTCGGCGGGGCGTTCCGCACCACCGCGTCGGCCGAGCTCTTCTTCCCGCTGCCGCTCGCGGCGGACAACGAATCCGTGCGCATGAGCGCCTTCGTGGATGCCGGACAGGTCTACGAGAGTTTCCGCGACTTCGAGACCGACGAGCTGCGGGCTTCGGCGGGTCTGGCGCTGACCTGGATGTCGCCGGTCGGCCCGCTCAGCTTCAGCTACGCCGAACCCCTGCGCGACAAGCGGGGAGACGACATTCAGAATGTGCAGTTCCTTCTCGGTGCCAGCTTCTGACCTCGAAGCACGCCCGATATCGCAACCACCCCGCAGGCAGGAGGCGGGCATGAACAGAGCAACCGGAATCCTTTTCGGCGCGCTGGCACTGGCCGCGCTGCTGGTGCCGGGTCCGCTGGCGGCGCAGAATGTCGCCTTCGTGAACATGAACAATATCCTCGAGGACTCCCCGCAGGCGGAGGAGGCGATGCGCGAACTCGAAAAGGAGTTTTCGCCCCGTGATTCGCAACTGGTGGCGGAGCGCGAGGAACTCCAGCGGCTGCGCGACCGGCTCGAGCGCGAGGGAGACCTGATGACCGCGAACCAGCGGGCGGACCTCGAGCGCGAGTTCACCGCGCGCTCGCGCGAGTTCCGACGGGCCCAGGAGAACTTCACCGAGGACCTGAACGTGCGTCGGAACGAGGAACTCGCAAAACTTCAGCGCCTGATCAACGACGCAATCATCGAACTCGCCCGGGAACGGAACGTCGACCTGATCGTGACCGAACGCAACGTGCTCTACGCCAGCGACCGGATCGACATCACGGATGACATCATCACCGTCATGCAGCAGCTTCGCTGACCAGGGGCTCTCGGCGGCAGAGATCGCCGATCGCTTCGACGGCGAGGTTGCGGGAGACCCCGGTCGCAGGGGGCACCGGCTTGCACCGCTGAAGCGGGCCGGCGCGCAGGACATCGTCTTTGCGGTCAGCCGGCGCCACCTCGATGCGGCGCGATCCTCGCACGCCGGCATCGTGCTGGTGCAGCAGGATCTTGCCCCGGTGGCGGCGCTCGACTCCGGGCGCCGCAGCTACGTCCTGGTCGCCAACCCGCATGCGGTCTTCGCACACCTGAGCACCCTGTTTCACTCGCGACGCGACTTCCGTCCCGGAATCGAGTCGGGCGCGCAGGTGGATCCGGCTGCGCATGTGGAGGCTTCGGCCCGCATCTGCGCAGGGGCCACCATCAGCGCCGGGGCCCGCATCGGTGCAGGGGTGCACGTCGGTGCCGGCGCCTTCATCGGCGCCGGGGTCGAGATCGGCGCGGGCGGTTACCTCTATCCCCGTTGCGTGGTGCTCGAGGACACCGTGATCGGGCGCGGGGTGATCATCCATTCCGGCGCGGTCATCGGTGCCGACGGCTTCGGTCTGGCGCAGGAGCAGGGTCGGTGGATCAAGGTGGAGCAGCTGGGCTGTGTGCACATCGGTAACGATGTGGAGATCGGCGCCAACAGCACCATCGACCGTGGCGCCCTGGATGACACGATCATCGGCGACGGTGTGAAGATTGACAACCTCGTGCACATTGCCCACAACGTCCAGATCGGGGCGCACACCGCGATTGCCGGCTGCGCAGGAATTGCAGGCAGCGCGCGCATCGGCAGTCACTGCGCAATCGGCGGAGGAGCCGGTATACTCGGTCACCTCGAGATCGCGGATCACGTGACCATCCACGCGATGACGCTGGTGACGCGTTCGATCGGGGCGCCCGGGCATTACGCGTCCGGTGTGCCGCACCAGGAGGCGCGCACCTGGAATCGGAACCTGGCTGCGCTGCGGCGGCTCGGGCGGCCGGGGCGCTAGCGGACCTGGTCCGGCAGGCTGCCGGGTTCCGGTCCGGCCGAAGGGGTGCCATCCGGTGTCTCATCGGGCCGCTATTCGACTGACGTTAAAAAAGGATCCCCACGTGGAAGGTTTCAACGTAATGGAGGTGATGCGATACCTGCCGCATCGATTTCCCTTTCTCCTGGTCGACCGGGTGGTCGATTACGAGCCGGGACGCTACCTCGAGGCCGTGAAGAACGTCAGCATCAACGAACCCTTTTTTCAGGGACACTTCCCGGTCAAGCCCGTGATGCCCGGCGTTCTGATCCTGGAGGCCCTCGCGCAGGCGACCGGGTTGCTCGCATTCAAGACCGAGGAACACCGGGGCGTGAACCAGGACAAGGAGCAACTCTACCTGTTCGTCGGTATCGACCAGGCGCGTTTCCGGCGCCAGGTCGAACCGGGGGATCAGCTCCACCTGCGCGTGGAACACATCAGGACCGTGCGCGGCATCTGGCGCTTTGCCGCCGTGGCGCGCGTCGGTGAATCCGTGTGCTGCACGGCCGACCTGATGTGCGCGGGCAAGGAAATCGATTCGTGATCGATCCGCGCGCCGACGTGCATCCCAGTGCGGAGATCGATGCCTCGGCACAGATCGGCCCGTTCTCGGTGATCGGCGCCAATGTGCGTATCGGTGCGGGCACCCGGATTGCCTCGCACGTGGTGATCCAGGGCCCGACGGAGATCGGCCGGGAGAACCAGATCTACCAGTTTGCCTCCGTCGGCGAGGCGCCCCAGGATCGCAGCTACCGGGGCGAGCCCACACGGCTGGTGATCGGCGACCGCAATGTCATTCGCGAATCGGTGACCCTGAGCCGCGGGACCGAAAAAGGTGGCGGCGAGACCGTGATCGGCCACGACAACATGATCATGGCCTACGTGCACATCGCCCACGACTGCGTGGTCGGCAACAACATCACCTTCGCCAACGCCGCGTCGCTCGCCGGGCACGTGGAGGTGCAGGACCACTGCACCCTTGGTGGCTTCACCCTGGTTCATCAATTCTGCCGAATCGGCACGCATGCCTTCACCAGCATGGGCTGCGCGCTGAACCGGGACATGCCGCCGTATTGTCTGGCCAGCGGCAACTACGCACGCCTGATCGGGGTCAACAAGGTGGGCTTGCGGCGCAAGGGATTCAGCGATGCCAGCATCAACGGTCTGCGGCGGGCCTTTGCCGAGGTGCTGCGCGGGCGGAGCGAACGCAAGGCGCGAGTGGAACGTCTGCTCGCGGAGACCACGATTCCCGAAGTCCGGATACTGCTCGATTTCATCAACGCCAGTCAGCGCGGGGTGCTGCGAGCCGGACGGGCCTGACGCCCGGCCTGTCGGCGCGGTGCACTCGAACGCGCCCGCACCCGCTTCGCTTCCGAAACGATCCGACCCGGATCCCGAACCCCGAGGCCGCGATGCCGCGAATGCGCCGCAAGTCCGATCTGCCCACGCGGATCTGCGCGCATTGCGGGCGCCCCTTCAGCTGGCGGCGCAAGTGGCGTGAGGACTGGGAACAGGTGCGGTATTGCTCGGAGCGCTGCCGCAGGACGCATCGCAGCAGCGCGCGCGCCCGGCCATGAAGAACCTTCGTCTGGTGCTCGGCGATCAGTTGTGCCGCGATGTCAGCGCACTGGAGGGACTCGACGCGGCCACCGATGTCGTGCTGATGGTGGAAGTGCGCGAGGAGACGACCTACGTGCGCCACCACCGGCAGAAAATCGTGCTGATCCTGTCGGCGATGCGCCACTTCGCCGCGATGCTGCGCAACGAAGGGGTCGCGGTGGATTACGTCAGCCTCGACGCGGAGCAGAATACCGGGTCTTTCAGCGGCGAGTTGCGGCGGGCCATCGCGCGGCAACCGGTGGACCGGGTGATTGCCACCGAGCCGGGCGAATGGCGCGTGCTGGCGATGATGCGGGGCTGGGAAACAGGGTTGGGTGTTCCGGTCGAGATCCGGGAAGACACGCGTTTCCTGTGCAGCCACGAGCGGTTTCGACGCTGGGCAAAGGGACGCAAGAGCCTGCGCATGGAGTTCTTCTATCGCGAGATGCGCCGCGAGACGGGCTGGCTGATGCGCGGCCAGGAACCCGAGGGTGGACGCTGGAACTACGACACCGAAAACCGCAAGGCCCTGCCGGCGGATCTTGAAGCCCCCCGGCGGCGACGGTTCACGCCCGACGCGCTCACCCGGGAAGTGATCGATCTGGTGCGGGAACACTGCGGTGACCATTTTGGTGATCTGGATGGCTTTGACTGGGCGGTCACGCGGGACGACGCGCTCGCGGCCCTCGGAGAATTCGTGGCCGGGTCGCTGCCGCGCTTTGGCGACTACCAGGATGCGATGCGTGATGGCGAGGACTTCCTGTTCCATGCGCTGCTCTCGCCGTACCTGAACATCGGGCTGCTGACGCCGCGGGAGGTCTGCGAGGCCGCGCTGGAGGCCTGGCGCGGGGAACGGGTACCCCTGGCGGCCGCCGAGGGCTTCGTGCGTCAGATTCTCGGCTGGCGCGAGTTCGTGCGGGGGCTGTACTGGCGGCTGATGCCGGACTACGCAGAAAGCAACTTCCTCGATGCGCGGCGACCCTTGCCCGCGTTCTACTGGACGGGCGAGACCCGCATGCGCTGCGTACGCGCAACCGTGGAGGCGACGCGTCGCAACGCCTACGCGCACCATATCCAGCGGCTGATGATCACCGGCAACTTCGCTCTGCTCGCGGGCATTGCGCCAGCCGAGGTGGAGGAATGGTATCTGGCGGTGTATGCCGATGCCTTCGAGTGGGTCGAACTGCCGAACACGCACGGGATGGCCCTGCACGCCGACGGCGGGATCCTGGGGTCGAAGCCCTATGCCGCGTCTGGCGCCTACATCGATCGCATGTCCGATTACTGTGCCGGTTGCGCCTACAGTCCGAAGGTGAAGCTCGGAGCGAAGGCCTGCCCGTTCAACTTCCTGTACTGGCACTTCCTGATCGAAAATCGCGAATGCCTCGGGAAAAACCCGCGCATGGCGATGCCCTACCGCACCCTGGACCGCATGTCCGGCGAACGCCGGGACGCGATCCGGCGTGATGCCGCCGCCTTTCTGGAGGCTCTGCACGCCGGCCGCATGGTCTGATCCGGCCCTCACGATCTCCGGGGGTCGCGGCGGAAGCAGGAACGCGGGGTGGATTCTGCTATGGGAATTCTCTAAGCTCCCTCCACAAGTCGACGGCTGGATAACGCCGGGTAAGCGCGGGATTCGCGTCGCCACCTCAACCCTTCGCGCAAGCGGGGAGGGGGACTTTGATCACCAGGGGTGGCGCGGATCGCAATGACAGTCAGCGTGGTTCGGTTCGGGGGGCGTTCCCGGGCTGCGCTCAGCAGGGATCAGCAAACAGGGGGCCGCTTTCTGTCGTGAATGCCTACGCGATTTTTCTGCTCTATCTCCTGGCGATCCTCGGGTTCGTTGCGGTAACGCTGCTGATCAACCGCGCCCTGGGCCCGAAGCCCGTGGCCAGCGCCACCAAGCTCGAACCCTTCGAGTGCGGCGCCGAGGCGGTCGACCGGCTGAACGTGAAGGCCGTACCCGTGAAGTACTACGGCATTGCCGTGGTGTTCATCCTGTTCGAGCTGGAGACGGTCTTTCTGTTCATGTGGGCACTGGGGGCGCAGCCATTGACCGGCACGCTGCTGCTGGTATTCGGGTTTTTCCTGCTGCTGCTGGTCCTGCTGGTGCTTTATGTATGGAAGTCAGGACTGCTGGAGGACGTGCGCGCATGACCGGATTGCCCAGCGGAGTGCGAGAGCGCGACGTGATTTGTCGGCGGGGTGGGGCCCTGCGCAAGGTGGCCCGGTCGAGGCTTGCGCGGCGGATGGCAGCCTTCGGACTTGCGGCGTGCGATTCGAAAGCGGAGGTCAAATGAGCCAAAGCCATCAGAAGGACGGTGCCTTCGAGTACCTGACCACCCGCAAGGACGAACTGGTGGGCTGGGCGCGCAGGTTCTCGCTGTTTCCGTATCCGTTCGTCACCGCCTGCTGCGCGATGGAGTTCATGTCGGTGAGTTCGACGATGTACGACACCGACCGCTTTGGCGCCGCGCTGCCGCGCTTCTCGCCGCGGCAGGCCGATCTCCTGATGGTCGTCGGCACGATCACGCACAAGCAGGCACCGGTCCTGCGACGGGTCTACGAGCAGATGTGCGAGCCGAAGTGGGTGATGGCCTTCGGGGTCTGTGCAACCAGCGGCGGGTTCTACCAGAACTATGCGGCGCTGCAGGGCATCGACAAGATCATACCCGTGGACGTGTACATTCCCGGCTGCCCACCGCGGCCGGAGTCGGTGATCGACGGGATCATGCAGCTGCAGGAAAAGATCGCCGGATCCAGCCACCCGATTGTCAGCGACCGCTTCTAGCAATGCCTGCCGATCTTCTCGAACGGTTGCGCGCGCGGCTTGCGGACGAGGGGCGCGAAGCCGTCTTCGCCCACGGCCTGCTTGCGGTGCAGATTCCGCGCGAGGCCCTGCGGGATACCGCGACAC
>SL_5KL_010_SEDDRAFT_10000845_pt1 | contig 19292 bp, 21 predicted proteins | sample SodLakKL_010_SED_FD_9118 | JGI IMG/M metagenome (IMG submission 9118)
GAGCCGGTGCGGCAGCGGGTGGTCGAGGCGGGCTGGTACGGCTATCCGCAGTTGTAAGAGGTCGTCATGGTGGTGGAAGAGCTCGAGCAACAGATCCGCGACTCCCTCGACGAGATCAAGGCCCAGGACACGGTCGCGATCGACGTCCGTGGGCGTACCCCGGTGACCGACCTCATCGTGGTCACCACCGGAACCTCGCGTCGGCACGTGCACGCAGTGGCGCGTAATGTGGTCGACGACGCCCGTGCCAGCGGCGTGGTGCCGCTGGGCGTGGAGGGCGATGAGCCGACCTCCGAGTGGGTGCTGATCGACCTGGGGGACGCCGTGGTGCATGTCATGACCCAGGAGAGCCGCGAATTCTATCGGCTCGAACGCATGTGGGAGATGGACGAGGCGTGCGCATCCACCTCATCGCCGTAGGCCACAAGCCGCCGCGCTGGGTGCAGGATGGCTTTGAGCTCTACGCCGGGCGCCTGGGCAAGGGGTGGCGGCTGCAGCTGCATGAAGTCAGTGCCGGTGGGCGCGGCAACGACGACCCCCAGGCCGGTGAGCGCGAGGGCGAGCGGTTGCTGCGGGCGTTGCCGCCACGGGCGGTCTGCGTGGCCCTGGATGAGGCCGGCAAGCCCCGCGACACCCGGCAGTGGGCGCGCAGCCTGGAGCGCTGGAGCCACGAGGGCGGCGAGGTGGCGTTCGTCATCGGTGGCGCCGACGGGCTGAGCGACGCCGTCCGCCAGCGTGCCGATGCCTGCTGGTCGCTCTCGCCGCTGACCCTGCCGCACATGCTGGTGCGGGTGCTGGTCGCCGAGCAGGTCTACCGCGCCTGGACGCTGCTCAGCGGCCATCCGTATCATCGATCCTGAGCGCATCGCCACAAGGTCAAGGGAAATGGAGCCTTACATCATCCTCGCATCCGGGTCCCCCCGCCGGCGCGAGCTCATCGAGCGCATTGGCATCGGATACCACACCCTGCCGGTCGCCGTTGACGAGACCCCGGATTCGGGGGAGGGGGCCGAGATGTTCGTCCTGCGCATGGCCCTGGAGAAGGCGCGCCGCGGCTATGCCGCCGCCGAGCAGCGGGCGCCGGCGCTGGGTGCCGATACCGCGGTGGTCCTCGACGGCGAGATCCTCGGCAAGCCCGGCGACGAGGCCGAGGCGCACACCATGCTCGAGCGCCTTTCCGGGCACACCCACCGGGTGGTGACCGGTGTCGCGCTGGTCGACGACCGCGAGGCGACCCGGCTGTCGGTCAGCCAGGTGACGCTGCGCGAGATCACCGCCGAGGAACGCGCCCGCTACTGGGCCAGCGGCGAGCCGGTGGACAAGGCGGGTGCCTACGCCATCCAGGGGCGGGGCGGCGTCTTCGTCGAACACCTGGAGGGCAGCTACACCGGGGTCATGGGGCTGCCGCTCTACGAGACCACGCTCCTGCTCGACAAGCTGGAGATCCCCTGGCGCGAGCACTGGTAGGCCCGCGTGAGCCAGGAGATCCTCATCAACCTGACCCCCCGTGAGACGCGGGTGGCGCTGGTCGAGAACGGCGTCCTCCAGGAGGTCCATCTGGAGCGGGCCCGGCGCCGCGGGCTGGTGGGGAATATCTACCTGGGGCAGGTGCGCCGCGTGCTGCCCGGCATGCAGGCGGCGTTCGTCGATGCCGGGCTGGAGCGTACCGCCTTCCTCCACGTCTCGGATCTGCAGCGCGACAGCGGTGGGCCGCCACCGCCCATCGACCGTCTGCTGCGCGAGCAGCAGGCGCTGCTGGTGCAGGTCATCAAGGACCCGATCGGCAACAAGGGGGCCCGGCTCACCACGCAGATCACGGTACCCTCCCGCTATCTGGTCCTGACCCCGCACTCCTCGGGGGTGGGGGTCTCGGCGCGGATCGAAGAGGAGGCCGAGCGCGAGCGGCTGCGCGCGGTGGCCGAGGGGTTCGACGCCGAGCGCGGGGAGGCCGGGCTGATCTTCCGCACCGCGGCGGAGGGGGCCGCGGACGAGGCGTTGAGTGCCGACCACGACTTCCTCGTGCGGCTCTGGGAGAGTATCCGCCGGCGCGCCGGCGAGGCACAGCCCGGGACCCTGGTCCATGAGGATTTGCCCCTGCTGCTGCGCGCCCTGCGTGATCTGGCTACCCGGGATCTGGAGCGGGTGCGGGTGGACTCTCGCGAGGGCTACCTGCGCCTGCGCGACTTCTGTAAGGATTTGTTGCCGCACATCGCCGAACGGGTGGAGCTTTACGCCGGCGAGCGGCCGATCTTCGACCTCTACGGGGTCGAGGAGGAGATCGAACGCGCCCTCTCGCGCCGGGTGGATCTCAAATCCGGCGGGCACCTGATCATCGACCAGACCGAGGCGATGACCACCATCGACGTGAACACGGGCGGTTTCGTCGGCAATCGCAACGTCGATGAGACCATCTTCAAGACCAACCTTGAGGCCGCCCAGGCCATCGCCCGGCAGCTGCGCCTGCGCAACCTCGGCGGCATCATCATCGTCGATTTCATCGACATGACCGATGCCGAGCACCGTCGCCAGGTCCTGCGCGCCCTGGAGAAGGCCCTCGAGCGGGATCACGCCAAGACGCAGATCGGTGCGGTCTCCTCGCTCGGGCTGGTGGAGATGACCCGCAAGCGGACCCGCGAAAGCCTCGAGCAGGTCACCTGCGAGCCGTGCCCCACCTGCGCCGGCCGGGGCACGGTGAAGAGCGCCGAGACGGTGGCCTATGAGATCTTCCGCGAGATCCTGCGCGAGGTGCGCCAGTTCGAGTCCCAGCGGGTGATCGTGCTCGCCGCCCCGTCGGTGGTCGAGGTGCTGCTCGACGAGGAGTCGACCAGCCTGGCGCAGCTCGAGGAGTTCATCGAGCGGCCCATCGAGCTGCAGGTCGAGTCGCTCTATGTAGCCGACCAGTACGACGTGATTCCCGTATAATCCGCCTCCATGGCTTCTCCGATGCGCCGCTTTGGCCCGCGCGCTCTGCGTGGCCTGCGTCTGGTGCTGCTGGCGGTGCTCTCCGGCGCCGTAGCCCTGCGTCTGCTGGTCTGGCTGGCGCCATCCCTGAGCGCTCCGGCGGAGCGGCTTGCCGCCGAAGCGCTCGGCGTGCCGGTGGCCGTGGAAGAGGCGCGCCTGATCTGGCGCGGCTGGCGGCCCGGGGTCGAGCTCACCGGTGTGCGCATCGGCGCGCAGGCGCCTGTCACGCTGGCGCGGGTCACCCTGACCCCGGCGCCGCTGGAGAGTCTGCGCGCCCGGGCGCCTCGCTGGGCTGGCGTCTCGGCAGTTGGGGTACGGGCTACGGCGGTGGCCGATCGCCACGGTTGGTCGTTGCCGGCGCTGGACAGCCCGGCCCGGGACGAGGCGGCGGCGTCGCCGGATCTGCGCGCGCTGCCGCGCGATGTGACGGTGCGCGATGCGGCTCTGGAGCTGATCCCCCGTCGTGGGGATGCGCTGCGCAGTGTTTCCTTCGATCTGGCCAGCCGTCGGGATGGCAACTCGCTGCAGATCGGCCTGCGCAGTGCACAGGGGGCGTCGGGGCCGGGCCAGGGGCTGCAGGCGGCTGCCCGGGTGCCGCTGGACGACCCGGCCTCGGGCCACGTCTATGCGGCGTTCGAGGACTTCGCCGTGGCGCCATGGGCCCGGGCCCTGATCGCGACCCGGGCGGCCGGGGCGCTCGACGGCCGGCTCTGGCTGGAGTTTGATGAGGGCCGGGTCGATGCGGTGCACGGCACCCTGAACGGCAGCGGCCTGGGCGCAGAGCCGCGGCGCCCGGCGCCGGGGTTCGACAACCTCGCCGCCGAGGTCCGCTTCTCCGGCCAGCGCTGGAGCGCTGAACTCTTGGCGGCGGACACTGCTCTCCATCTGCCCTGGCTGTTCCGCGAGGCCATCACCTTGGTGCAGGCCGGGGCGAGGCTCGGCGGCCGCTGGGAGCCCGATGGTCGCTGGTCCGTCGAGCTGCTGGAGGCGGTGGCCGAGAACGCCGATACCCGTGCCCGGGGCCGGGGGTCGCTGACCGGCGGCGACGGCGACACGCCACGGCTTTTCCTGCGCGCCAGCGCGGACGAGGCCCCCGTGGCGCGGGTGCCGGCCTACGTGCCGGAGGGGATCACCCCGCCGGAGGTGGTGGAGTGGCTGCAGGACGGGCTGCTCGCTGGCACCGCCCACGGCACCGAGGTGCTCTTCTTCGGTCGTCCCGACCGCTTCCCCTTCGATAACGGCGAGGGCGTCTTCGAGGTCCGCACCGACGTGCGCGATGGCCAGCTGCGTTACGACCGCGGCTGGCCGCGTTTGACCGACATCGATGCGAGCCTGCGCTTTCACAACGCCAGCATGGCGATCACCGGCGAGGGGCGCACCAATGACGTCGATCTGCGCGAGGTGGCCGTGGGCATCGACGATCTGCGCGAACCGATCCTGACCGTGCGCGGGCGTGGCGAGGGCGATGCGGCGGGCGGTTTGGCCTTTCTGGCCGGCTCGCCGCTCGGACGCGACTGGATCGGCGACCCGGTGCCCCTGCACGCCCGCGGCCCGATGACCCTGGACCTGGACCTGGCCGTGCCCCTGGAGATGGTGCACCCGGAAACCATCCTCCTCGACGGCCGGGTGCAGCTCCACGGGGTCGAGGCGGGGATCGACCGCTGGGTGCATATCGAGGCCCTGACCGGTGCGCTGGGCTTCGATGCCGCCGGGATACGCAGCGCCGGGGAGCTGACCGGCCGCTGGGGTGATGAACCCCTGGCCGTCGGGGTGCGTACCGCCACGGTGGGCGGGCAGTCGCGCATTCTCCTGGATGCCGCCGGGCACGGCACGCCGGCGAGCTTGCTCGAGGGGGTCGCTGTGGATCCGGCCTGGCTGACCGGCGCCGCCCCGTGGGCGGTGCGTGCCAGCCTGCCGGCGTTTCAGCCGCATCTGCAGCCGCCGGAGGTCCGCCTGCGGGTGCGTTCGAGCCTCCTGGGCATGGGGCTGGCCCTGCCGGCGCCGCTGGGGGTGGAGCCGGATGAGGGCCGCGACGTACAGGTGGATGTCGGGTTCACCCAGCGCGGCCTCGAGTCGTACTGGCTGCGCTACGGTGACGAACTGTTGCGCGCCGGGGCGGCGGCGGGCGAAGACGGTCTGCCACGGTCGCTGGCCCTGCGCTTCGGCCCCGGTGCGTTGAGGTTGCCGACCCGCGGGAGTGTCGTCGAGGGCCGGATCGATGAGCTGGACCTCGATGCCTGGCGGCGCTGGCTGATCGGGCAGGCCGGCGACGGTCTGTCCGGCCTGGCTGCGCAGGGCGCGTCCTGGCGGCCGCCGCTGCCGCTGCGTGGCCACCTGCGCGTCGACGATCTGACCGTCGGCGCACGGGGGTACGGCGACCAGACGCTGGCGGCGGAGTGGTACGCCGATCAGCCCGGGCAGCTGGCCCTGCGCGGCGATCTGATCAGCGGTCAGGTCACCTGGGACGAGGCGTTCCGGCGGGTCCGGGCCGACCTGGATCACCTGGATCTGCCGGTGCCGCAGGCTGCCCCGGATGCCGGGCCGGCCCTGGCCGACCCCCGTCCCCGCATGGCCGGGCCCGGCGCGGCGGCGTGGCCCGAGGTGGATGTGGACGTGGCCAGCGTTCGCCTCGCCGGCCGCGTGGCCGGTGCCGGTCGAGTCCGGCTGCGCCCCCGCGGCGAGGTGCTGTACATGGATGAGGCGAGTATCCGAGGGCCTACACTGCACCTGGTGACCAGCGGGGAGTGGCGGCCCACCGGAACGGCACTGCGGGGCCGGCTGCGCAGCGGCGATGTGGGGGACTTGCTCGGACTTTTGCAGGCGCCGCGGGCGGTGACGGTGGCGGATGTCGACATCTCCGCCGAGCTTGGCTGGCCCCAGGCCCCGTGGGGGCTGGAGTTGGCTGATCTGGTGGGCGCGGTGCGGGTGCGCATGAATGATGGGCGGATCACCGGCGTCGATCCGGGGGCCGGTCGGGTGGTGGGTTTGCTGGGTCTGCGGATGCTGCCGCGGCGGATCCTGCTCGACTTTACCGATCTCTCCGGACAGGGGTTCGCCTTCGACCGGATCAGTGGACGGGTCACCGCCGCCGGCGGCTACGCGCACGTGGATGATCTGCGCATCGCCGGTCCGGCGGCGCGCGTTACCATATCGGGGAACATGGATTTGGCGCAGCGTGTCTACGACAACCATGTCGTTGTCGAGCCGCGCCTGGGGGCGACGCTGCCGTTGCTCGGGGCGCTGCTCGGTGGCGGGGTCGGGGCTGCCGGAGGTTTCCTCGCCGATCAACTGCTCGGCGAGGGGGTGGACCGGGCAGCGGCGGTGCGCTATCGCGTGACGGGGCCGTGGCATGAGCCCCGCGTCATTAGGCTTGGAGTCGAGGATGCAACAGAGCGCTAATCGAGCCCGAGGGCTCTCCGAGAACGGCCACTCGCGGCGCCACCGGGTGGCGGCGGTGCAGATGGCCTCGGGACCCCACGTGGAGGCCAACCTGGAGGAGGCCGCGCGGCTGATCGGCGAGGCGGCCGAGGCGGGAGCCGAGCTGGTGGTCCTGCCCGAGAACTTTGCCATCATGGGCTACCAGGACACCGACAAGCTCAAGCACGCCGAGCCCGACGGCGACGGCCCCATCCAGGCGTTCCTCGCCGATCAGGCGCGCCGGCATCGTATCGTCCTGGTCGGTGGCACCATCCCCCTGCAAGGGGAGAGCCCCGAGCGCATCCGCCCGGCGGCCACCGTCTATGGGCCGGACGGCCGGCGCCTGGCCTGCTACGATAAGATCCATCTATTCGATGTTGAGGTGGCTCCAGGCGAGGCCTATCGGGAGTCGAACACCCAGCAGCCGGGCTCGAGCCCGCTGGTGGTGGATACGCCCCTCGGGCGCCTGGGTGTGGCCGTCTGTTACGACCTGCGTTTCCCGGAGCTGTTCCGCGAATTATCGGCCCGGGGGGCGGAGATCGTGGTGGTGCCCTCGGCCTTTACCGCCGTCACCGGCGAGGCCCACTGGAGCGTACTGGTCCGCGCCCGGGCCATCGAGAACCTCTGTTATGTGGTGGCGCCGGATCAGGGGGGCTACCACGTCAACGGGCGCGAGACCCACGGCGAGAGCATGATCGTCGACCCGTGGGGGCGCGTCATGAAGAGCCTGGAACGTGGCGCCGGGGTGATCACCGTGGAGGTGAGCCTGAGCCGCCTGCACGAGATCCGGGAGCGTTTCCCGGCCCTCCTCCACCGCAAGCTGTAGGTGACCGAATGAATGAGCACGCCGAAGCCGCTACCGCGACCCCGGATCCGCTTCGTCAAGCCGAGGAGCGACTGCTGGCGCCGGCCGCACTCGACGAGGCGCGCCTCGGTCAGGTGTTCAGCCGCCTGCTGCGCCCGGGGGTGGACTTCGCCGATCTCTATTTCCAGGCCGCCCGGCGCGAGGCCTGGGTGCTGGAGGACGGCATCGTCCGCGAGGGCAGCCACAGCATCGATCGCGGCGTGGGCGTGCGCGCCGTCAGTGGCGAGAAGACCGGCTTCGCCTACTGCGACGAGATCGACCTGGAGGCGCTGCTCGACGCCTCTTCGGCGGCCGGCGCCGTGGCGCGCAGTGGCCAGAGTTGTACGCCGGTCGCCTTCCGGGGCACGGCCGGGCGTGGGCTCTACCGCGGCGATGACCCGCTGGCCAGCCTCAGTGCGGACGAGAAGGTAGCGCTGCTGCATCGCGCCGAGGCCGCCGCCCGCGCCGTAGATCCGCGCATCGTGCATGTGGTGGTCAGCCTCGCCGGTGCCCACGACACCATCCTGGTGGCGAACTCCGAGGGGGGATGGGCCGGCGACATCCGACCCCTGGTCCGGCTCAATGTCTCGGTGCTGGCGGCCGCCGGCGAACGCCGCGAGAGCGGCAGCTCGGGCGGAGGGGGGCGCTACGACTACCAGCAGTTCGTCGAGCCCGGGCGGGTCGAGGCCTACGCCCGCGAGGCGGCCCGGCAGGCCCTGGTCAATCTCGACGCCGAGGAGGCGCCGGCGGGGAACCTGCCCGTGGTCCTCGGTCCGGGGTGGCCCGGGGTGCTCCTGCACGAGGCGGTCGGCCACGGGCTGGAGGGGGATTTCAATCGCAAGGGCACCTCGGCGTTCACCGATCGCATCGGTGAGCGGGTGGCGTCGCCGCTGTGCACCGTGGTCGATGACGGGACCATCGCCCAGCGCCGCGGCTCGTTGAACATCGACGATGAGGGCCATCCCAGCCAGTGCAACACCCTCATCGAGGGCGGGGTGCTCACCGGCTACATGCAGGACCGGCAGAACGCCGGGCTGATGGGCATGGACCGCACGGGCAACGCCCGCCGGGAGTCGTACGCCCACCTACCCATGCCGCGGATGACCAACACCTACATGCTTGCCGGTCCCCACGATCCGCAGGAGATCATCGCCTCGGTGGACCGGGGGCTTTATGCGGTGAATTTCGGCGGCGGTCAGGTGGACATCACCTCGGGCAAGTTCGTCTTCTCGGCCAGCGAGGCGTACTGGATCGAGAACGGGCGTATCCAGCACCCGGTCAAGGGCGCCACGCTCATCGGCAATGGCCCGGATGTGCTCACACGCGTGAGTATGGTGGGCAATGATCTGGCGCTCGATGGCGGCATCGGCGTTTGTGGCAAGGAGGGGCAGAGCGTCCCGGTGGGGGTCGGTCAGCCGACCCTGAAGGTCGACGGGATGACCGTCGGCGGCACCCAGGCCTAGCCGCCCCGCACCGCGTCCTGGCAACCCAATCCACAACGGAAAAGGCGAATCCATGCCGGATCCACGCAACGAGTTACCCGCCCCGGGCACGCTGGAGGCATTCGTCCAGCAGGCCCTTGATGACGCCCGCCAGCGCGGAGCCGACGCGGCGGAGGCGGCCTGCTCCGGCGATATCGGCCTGTCGGTCAACGTGCGCAAGGGGGAGATCGATACCCTGGAGCACCACCGCGGTCGGGACATGGGCGTGACCGTCTATTTCGGCGGGCGCAAGGCCAGCGCCTCGGCCGGTGAACTGTCCGAGCAGGCCGTCCGTGATGCCGTGCAGGCGGCCTGTGACATCGCCCGCTACACCTCCGAGGACCCGGCCAATGGCCTGGCCCCTGCCGAGCGCATGGCCGTGGACCCGCCGGAGCTCGACCTGGATCATCCCTGGCCGCTGCCCGCCGACGAGGCGGTGGAGCTGGCCCGCGACTGTGAGTCCGCCGCGGTGGAGGCCGACCGGCGCATCGAGAACACCGAAGGCGCCGGGGTGAGCGTCCACCGCGGCCTGCACGCCTACGGCAACAGCCACGGGTTCTTCTCCGTGCTGCCGGAGTCGCGTCACAGCATCCACTGTGTGGCGGTGGCCGGGCGCGGTGAGGCCATGCAGCGCGACTACTGGTACACCGTGGCCCGCGACCCGGCGGCCCTGGAGGATGCCCGCGACGTCGGGCGTCGGGCGGCCGAGCACGCCGTGGCGCGGCTCGGTGCCGAGAGCCTGCATACCGAGCGGGTGCCGGTGCTGTTTCGCGCCCCGGTCGCCCGTGGCCTGGTGGGGCATCTGGTCTCGGCGGTGCGGGGCAGTGCCCTCTACCGGCAGGCCTCGTTCCTGGTCGACAGCGCCGGCGAGCAGCTCTTCCCGGCCTGGCTGCAGATGGTCGAGCGACCGCACATTCCCCGGGCCCTGGGGAGCACGGCGTTCGATGCGGAAGGGGTGGCCACCGCCGAGTCGGCGCTGGTGCGCGACGGGGTGCTGCAGCGCTACGTGCTGGACAGCTACTCTGCCCGGCGCCTGGGTCTGGAGACCACGGCCAACGCCGGCGGCGTCCACAACCTGGAAGTCAGCGGCGGCGAGGAGGACTTCGACGCCCTGCTCCGGCGCATGGGCCGCGGCCTGGTGGTCACCGAGCTGATGGGCCAGGGCGTCAACCTGGTCACCGGGGATTATTCCCGGGGCGCCGCCGGCTTCTGGGTGGAGAACGGCGTCATCGACCGTCCGGTCCAGGAGATCACCATCGCCGGGCACCTGCGCGATCTCTTCGCCGGCATCCGGGCGGTGGGCAGTGATGTGGACCGGCGCGGCAACATCCGCTGCGGTTCGATCCTGGTCGAGGAGATGACCGTCGCCGGGCAGTGAGCGTCCGAGGCCGGGCGCGGGTTACCCGTGCTCGGTCTCGCCGAAGCCCTCGGTGACCAGACGGGTCAGGGCGTCGAGGGCGGCCTCGGCGTCGGCGCCCTCGGCCTCAATGGTGATGGTGGCCTGGTGGGCGGCGGCGAGCATCATCAGGCCCATGATGCTCTTGCCGTTAACCCGGCGCTCGCCGTAGCGGACGTGGATCTCGCTCTCGTATTCGCTGGCCGTGGTCACGAAACGGGCGGCGGCCCGGGCGTGGAGGCCGAGCCGGTTTTTGATGGTGGCTTGTCGCTCGATCATCGCGGCGGTGCTCCTTCGCCGACCAGGATGATGCCGGACCGGCCGCCGGCGGCGGCGGATTCGGCTAGTTCCTCCAAGGATCGCCCAGGGTAGTTGAACACGCGCAATAGCATCGGCAGGTTCAGGCCGGTGACCACCCGGCAGTGCCGGTCCACGCTGGCCGCCACCGCCACATTGGAGGGGGTGGAGCCGTAGGCGTCGGAGAGGATGAGCACCCCTGCCCCCTGGTCGAGCTCGGTGATCAGGGCGCCGGCGCGCTCCAGCAGCTCGTTGCGCTCGTCCTCGTTGAATACCTCCAGCGACTCGGTCTGCAGCGGGCAGATGCCCAGCGTGCGGGAGGCCGTGGCCAGGACCTCCGAGCCGATGTGCCGGTGGGCGACGATCAGCAGCCCGACCCTCATGACAGCTCCCGGTGGCGCAGGGTCACGTGACTGCAGTCGTCCTGCAGCGCCTCGGCCAGGCGTTCGGCGAGGTAGACCGAGCGGTGCTGCCCGCCGGTGCAGCCCACGGCCACGGTCAGGTAGCTGCGCCCCGCCCGTCGGTAGACCGGCAGCCAGTGGCGGATCATGGCGTCGATCTGACTGAATAGGGTCTCGGTGTCCGGCTGGGCCTCGAGGAAGCGGCGCACGCAGTCGTCGCGACCGGTGTAGGCGCGCAGCCGCGGCTCCCAGTGCGGGTTGGGCAGGCAGCGGGCGTCGAAGACGTAGTCGGCATCGGTGGGGATGCCGTGCTTGAAGCCGAAGGACTGGACCAGGAGCGACAGGCCGCTGCGCTCGCCGGCGACCCGCTCGGAGATCAGCCCGCGCAGGTCGTGGACCGTGGTGCGCGACGTGTCGATGTTCCAGTCGGCCGCCTCGCGCAGCGGCTCGAGCAGGGCGCGCTCGGCGCGCAGGGCGTCCGCCAGTGGCTGATCGCCTTCGGCCAGGGGGTGGCGCCGGCGGGTCTCGCTGTAGCGGCGCATGAGGATGGCGTCCTCGGCGTAGAGGAAGAGCACCTCGGTGGCGATCCCCTGTTCGCGCAGCGCCGCCAGCATTTGCGGCAGGTGCTCCAGGTCGCGGGGCGGGTTGCGCGCATCCAGCCCCACGGCGAAGCGTTCCCCGGTGGGGGCATCGCGGTTCTGGGCGTAGCGCGCCAGCTCGCCGATCAGGCTCACCGGCAGGTTGTCGATGCAGTAGTAGCCGGCGTCCTCCAGGGTGTGCAGGGCGACACTCTTGCCCGAGCCGGAGAGGCCGCTGACCACGATCAGTTGCAGACCGCTCATGCCGGCACCCCGCGGGTCGTCTCGTAGGGGTGGGGTGGCTCGGGGGGCGCGGCGCCGAGACGGCGCGCAGCGGCCTCGATCAGCGGCGCCAGCGGTCGGCGCTCCGTGTCGGTGAGGGTCACCCGCGGGCGGGACAGACCGAGGAGCTGGCAGCGATCCCGCCGACCGTGCAGCGCGGCCTCGGCCTCGGGAGCGCCGGGGTCACGCTGCAGATGGATGCACAATTCCACGGCGATCTCCCCGCGCAGCGCAGCCGGGCCGTAGAGCTCGGTGACCTCAACCAGCCCCACATCGCGCAGGCAGAGCAGCCCTCGCCCGCGTTGCGGCGCGCTGCCCAGCAGCTGTTCGCCAGCCCGATGCAGCTCGACGGCGTCGTCGGCGACCAGGGCGTGACCCCGGTCGAGCAGGGCCAGGGCGGTGTCGCTCTTGCCCGCCCCGCTCGGTCCTTCAAGCAGGATCCCACGACCATGGATGGCCATCAGCAGGCCGGGGATGAGCGGCCGGTGTCCGGCCGCGTTCACGACGGGTCGGCTTGTGACTGCCATTCCCGCAGGGCCGCCTGCAGTTCCTCGCCGTCCGCGGAGACGCGCAGTCGCTCGCACAGACCGCTGTCGCTGAACATCTCCGCGAGGCTGGCCAGGATCTGCAGATGCTCGTCCGTAAAGTGCTCCGGAACGACCAGGGCGAACAGCAGGTCCACCGGCGCCTTGTCGAAGGCGTCAAAATCGATGCCCCGCTCCAGGCGGACCAGGGCGCCGATGGCGCGGTCGATCCCGTCGATGCGGGCGTGGGGCACGGCGACCCCGTGCCCCAGTCCCGTGCTGCCCAGTCGCTCGCGGGCCAGCAATCGGTTGCTGATCTCCCGGGCGTCGAGGCCGTCACCGCTGGCCCCGATCAGTTCGCCTATGCGCAGGAGTGCCTGCTCCTTGTCCCCGATGTCGCTCTCGCAGCGAACACGTTCCGGCGTGATGAGTTGCTCGATGTCCATGGAGTGTCCGATCGGCTGGCCCGCTTTTCCGCGTCCTGCCGCCTTACAGGCCGGCCTTGAGGGACGCGCCCTGCCGTCGCTGGTCGACGGCCTTCTCTTTGTGCTTCAGGACCTGACGGTCAAGCTTGTCCACGAGCACGTCAATGGCTGCATAGAGGTCCGCCTCGACGGCGTCTGCGAAGACGCGTCCGCCGCCACCGCCGATGTGGATGACCGACTCGGCTTTCTGCTGCTTCTTCTCCACCGAGAGGATGACCTCGGTATCGATGACGTGGTCGAAGTGGCGCTGGATACGCTGCATCTTCTCGTTCACGTGCGCCCGGAGGGCCGGGGTGATCTCGACGTGATGCCCACTGAGCTTGATCTGCATACCGCCTCCTGAACCCCTCTGCGGCCAGCGGAGCCGGGCGCCTCAGCGCCTCCGGGCCTCCTTGCGCTCCGCCGACGATGCGATGGACAGGGACTCCCGGTACTTGGCGACTGTCCGACGCGCCACCTGGATCCCCTCCTCATGAAGGATACGCGCAATCGCGCTGTCACTCAGCGGTTTTGCCCGATCCTCCTCGGCGATCAGCCGGCGGATCCGCGCCCGGATCGCCGTCGCCGAAGCCTCTCCGCCGTCGCTGGTCTGCACGTGGCTTGAGAAAAAGTACTTGAACTCAAAGGTGCCGCGAGGCGTGTGCATGTATTTGTTGGTGGTGATCCGGGAGATGGTGGACTCGTGCATCTCCACCGCCTCGGCGATCTCGCGCAGCACCAGCGGCTGCATCGCCTCCTCGCCGTGGTCGAGGAAACCCTGTTGCCGCTCTACGATGGCACCGGCCACTTTCAGCAAGGTCTCGTTCCTGCTGCGCAGGCTCTTGATCAGCCACCGCGCTTCCTGAAGGTGGTTGCGCAGGCAATGGTTGTCTGCACTCCGATCCGCTCTGCGGATCAGGCTGGCGTAATACGCGTTAACACGCAAGCGGGGCGCGGTTTCACCGTTGAGCTCGACCTGCCAGACGCCGTCCCGGCGCACCACCATCACGTCGGGGATCACGTAGTCCGGTGTGGTGTCGCTGATCTGCGAGCCGGGCCGCGGATCGAGGCTCTGGATCAGATTGAGGATGCCGCCCAGGGTCTCGTCATCGACCCCCAGCGCGCGGCCCAGATCGTCGTAGCGGCGCTCGGCGATCAGCCCCAGGTGGTGGAGCAGGGCGTGACGGGCCTCTTCTCGCCACGGGGTTTCCTCCGGGAGCTGCTCAAGCTGCACACAGAGCGCCTCCTGCGGGTTGCGAGCGGCGACACCGGTGGGGTCAAGGCGCTGGATCCGCTGCAGGACTGCCTCCAGCTCCTCAGCGCTGACCTGCTCGTCTGACGGGCACCCGGCCAGAAGCTCCTCGGTGTCCTGGGTCAGGTAGCCGTCATCGCCGACGGCGTCGACGATGACTTCGGCGATGGAGCGCTCTCGGGGGGTGAGTGTCTCGAGTTCGATCTGCGCGTGCAGGTGCTGCTGCAGGCTGTCGGAGGCGGCGGGCCGGTTGTCGAGGGTGTCGCGTTGTGCTCCTTCCTCGCCCGGGGCGCTCAGCGCGGTGCTGCCGTCGTAGATGTCGTCCCAAGAGGTGTCCAGGGGGAGATCCTCGGGGATGTCCTCGCCGGAGGGTTCGCTGACCGGCGCCTCCTCCTCGTGGCTCTCCTGCTCCGGCTGTTCGGGGTCTTGCTGCTCCTGTCCGAGCTCCGCCTCTTCGTCGAGCTCGAGCATGAAGTTCGATTCCAGGGCCTGCTGGATCTCGGTGCGCAGCTCCAGGCTCGAGAGCTGCAGCAGCCGGATGGCCTGCTGCAGCTGCGGGGTCATGGTCAGCTGCTGTCCGATGCGTAGCTGAAGCGACTGCTTCATGGCCCTACCCGTCGTACTTGCGGCATCCGTCGTCCATCGCTCACAGGCGGAAGTCCTCGCCCAAGTAGACCTCGCGCACCCGCGGATCCGCGAGCACACTCTCGGCGTCACCGGCGGCGAGCACCTCGCCGTCGCTGAGGATGTAGGCGCGTTGCACGATCCCCAGCGTCTCGCGCACGTTGTGATCGGTGATCAGCACGCCGATGCCTCGTTGCGCCAGCTGCCGGACGATGCGCTGGATCTCGCCCACCGAGATCGGGTCCACCCCGGCGAACGGCTCATCGAGCAGGATGAACCGGGGGTTCGCCGCCAGGGCCCGGGCGATCTCGACGCGCCGACGCTCGCCGCCGGACAGGGCAATGCCCGGGGAGTTGCGCACGTGGGTGACGCCGAACTCCTCCAGCAAGCGATCCAACTCCTGTTCCCGGGCGGCGCCGTCGAGGTCGTCGCGCAGCTGCAGGATGGCCCGTACGTTATCCGCCACACTCAGTTTACGAAAGACCGACGCCTCTTGTGGGAGGTAGCCGATCCCCAGCCTGGCCCGGGCGTGGATGGGCAACCGGGTCAGGTCATCGCCCTCCAGGGTGATCCGCCCCTCGTCGGCCTGCACCAGGCCCACCACCATGTAGAAGCAGGTGGTCTTGCCGGCACCGTTGGGCCCGAGCAGGCCGACGATCTCGCCGTCGGCCACCTCCAGGCCCGCGCCGTTGACCACGGTGCGCCCGCGGTAGCGTTTGGTCAGCCCCTCTGCGCGCAGTGTTACCAAGGGATCACTCCTGCTCCTCGCGCCGGGCTGGATAGAGGATGGTCCGTGCGCGCTGGCCTTCCGCGCCGCGGGCCTTCATGACCTGCCCCTCCAGATCGACGTCGATGGTCTCGGCACTGACCTGGTCGTCGCCCTGCCACAGACGCGCCTCACCCTGGAAGTGAGCGCGCTCGGGGCCGCGGGTGTAGTACTCCATCCGCCTCGCCTCGCCGCGCACCGGGCGCGGCTGGCCCTCCGGCTGGTCGCGGTAGGTGGCCGGCGTGCCGTCCACGTAAACGTGACTGAGATCGCCGTCCTCGTCCGTGTAGACCTCCATGCGGTCGCCGGTGATGCGCAGGGCCCCGCGGGTGAGCACCGCATCGCCCTCGTAGATGCTGACCCCCGCCACGGCGTCGACGTCCACCCGGTCCGCCTCCAGTTCCACCGGTGCGTCCTCGCGTTGGCCGTCGGCGGCCGCTGGCGCGGCGGCCAGGGCCAGTAGCGTGACGGCGGCCAGCAGCCCGGCCCGGATGGTGCCGGCGGTATCAGTGCGACCCATACGCCCCCCGGACATCGGCGTGCAGGCGCAGACGGTCGGCCCGGTAATCCAGGGTCATGCCGGTGCCGCGCAGGGTGCCGGCGGGCTCGCGGGCGGTGACCGCCTCGCTGGTCCGCGCCTCGCCGGCGCGTAGATCGATCAGCAGGTTGCGGGTGGCGATATCCAGCGGCGGGCGCGAAGCCTGCGCCGGACGGTGAATGTCCACCTCGTCGAACAGGCGCACCTCCTCGCCCTGCGCTTCGGCGATGCCGAAGGGGGCGCGGGCCTCCCAGAGGACCCCGTCGCGTGAGCGCATGCGCAGGTCGGGCTCGACGATCTCCAGCTCCCCGCGGCCCGGGAAGTGCTGGCCGCTGCGCCCGTGAAGCGCGGCCCGGCGCTGCCCCTGCTCATCGAAGTCGACCATCGTGAAACCCTCCAGGAAGAAGTCGGGGCGCTCCTCGGGTGGCTCGGCGGTCTCCGGCTCCGGCGGTGCGGGGTCGCGGGTGAGGAGCAGGCCGACGAGCACGATCAGCCCTGCGGCCACCAGGGGAAAGAGCGGCCCGCGGCGCATGGCTCAGCCTTCCGCCCGGCTTAGCATCGCTTCCAGGTGACCCTGGGCGTGGAGGATCAACTCGGCCACCTCGCGCACTGCACCGCGGCCACCGGGACGTCCGGTGACCCAGTCGGCGTGGGCGTGCAGCTGGGGGTGGCCGTCGGCCACGGCGACGCCGAAGCCGGCCCGGCGGATCGCCGGCAGGTCGATCAGGTCGTCGCCCGTATAGGCGCACGCCTCGGGGCTGAGCCCGAGGCGCTCGGCCACCTCGATCAGCGCCTCGCCTTTGTCCGAGCGGCCACGGAGGATGTGGCGTACGCCGAGCTCTTCGGCCCGGCGCATGACCGAGTGGCCCCCGCGCGCGGTGATCCAGCCCACTTCGATGCCGGCGTCCTGAAGCATGCGCAGCCCCTTGCCGTCGTGGATGTGAAACGCCTGCAGCGGTTCGCCGCTGCCGCCGACGAAGACGGTTCCGTCGGTGAGGACGCCGTCGACATCGAACAGCGCCAGGCGCACCGGCTCGGCGCGGCGCAGGATATCCGCCGCCGGCAGCTCGGGATAGGGGTGAAGCGGTGTGGTGCTCATACGACTCCCGCGCGTAGCAGGTCGTGCATGTTCAGGGCGCCCACCAGGCGGTCCTCGTCGTCGGTGACCAGCAGGGCGTTGATGCGGTGGCGCTCCATGCGTTCGGCGGCCTCGGCGGCCAGCAGGCCCGGCGAAGCGGTCTGCGGGCCGGGGGTCATCACCGTCTCGATGGGGGTGTGGTGGATGTCGGCGCCGCGATCCAGGGTCCGGCGCAGGTCGCCGTCGGTGAAGATGCCGAGCACGCGCTGCCGATCATCGACGATGGCGGTCATGCCCAGCCCTTTGCGGCTGATCTCCAGCAGGGCGTCGCGCAGGGGGGTCCCGGGGGTGACACGGGGGATGCGCTCGCCGGTCTGCATGATGTCGTCGATGTGCAGCAGCAGCCGGCGTCCGAGCTTGCCGCCGGGGTGGGAGCGGGCGAAGTCCTCGGCGGTGAAGCCGCGTGCGTCGAGCAGGGCCACCGCCAGGGCGTCGCCCATGGCCAGGGTGGCCGTTGTGCTGGCGGTCGGCGCGAGTCCCAGGGGGCAGGCCTCCTGCTCGACGCCGACATCCAGGTGCACCGAGGCGGCCCGGGCCAGGGTCGAGTCGGCACGCCCGGTGAGGGCGATCAGCGGCACCCCGAGGCGTTTGATCAGCGGCAGGATGGCGGTCAGCTCGTCGGTCTCGCCGGAGTTTGACAGCGCGATGACCACGTCATCGGCGGTGACCATGCCCAGGTCGCCGTGGCTGGCCTCGCCGGGATGGACGAAGAACGCCGGCGTGCCGGTGCTTGCCAGGGTGGCGGCCATCTTCGAGCCGATGTGCCCGGACTTGCCCATCCCGGTGACGATGACCCGCCCGCGGCAGGCAAGCATGTGTCGGCACGCCTGGCTGAAGGGCTGGCCGATGCGCTCGCCGAGGGCGGCCACGGCATCGGCCTCCAGTTGCAGGACGGCGCGGCCCAGGGCCAGGAGGCGCTCGTCGCCTTCGCCGGGGGCCCCTTGGTGCCGTTCGATCAGGGTACGCATGGGGGTCATGCCGCCATTCTACGACATGTCCGAGCCGGAACGGGCAACCCCGGGGCGCAATTGACCCTCCCGGCGCGGGGATGGATACTGCCCGTCCAGCTTCCGGAAACCGAGCAGGGTGATGGGCGCCGCAGATACCGGCGACGAGTTCCTGGCCCGGGTGCGCGGCCTGCGGGTCGAGCGCAGCGGGCGGCCGATCTTCGATGGCGTAGACCTCGATATCCGCCAGGGCCGGGTGACGGCCATCATGGGCCCGAGTGGCTCGGGCAAGACCACCCTGCTGCGCGTGCTCGGCGGTCAGCTAAGGCCCCGGGCCGGTTCGGTGCAGGTGATGGGCGAGGAGGTGACCGGCCTGGGCCGGGCGGGGCTCTATCGCCTGCGCCGGCGTATGGGGGTGCTCTTCCAGAGCGGGGCCCTGTTTACCCACCTGTCGGTGTTCGAGAATGTCGCCTTCCCGTTGCGGGAGCACACCCGGCTGCCCGACTCCCTGCTCGAGACCCTGGTCCTGCTCAAGCTCGAGGCGGTGGGTCTGCGCGGAGCGCGGGATCTCATGCCGGCACAGCTCTCCGGGGGGATGTCCCGGCGGGTTGCGCTGGCCCGGGCCATTGCCCTGGACCCGGCGCTGGTCATGTACGACGAGCCCTTCGCTGGTCAGGACCCGATCACCATGGGGGTGCTGGTGGATCTCATCCGCCGGCTCAACGATGTCCTCGGTCTAACCTCGGTGGTGGTCTCCCACGACGTGGATGAGACCCTGGCGATCGCCGACTACGTCTACGTGCTCGCCGACGGGGCGGTGATCGCCGAGGGCACCCCGGCTACCCTGCGCGAGGCGCAATCGGAGTCGCTGCGCCAGTTCATCGATGCCCGGCCGGATGGCCCAGTGCCGTTCCACTACCCGGCGCCGGATCTGGCTGACGAGCTGATCGGCGGGGGGCGGCGATGATCGGACTGTTTCAGGCGCTGGGGGCGCGGACGCTCAACGGGCTGCGCGGCCTGGGCGAGGCGGTGTTGCTCATGGGGCGGATCCTGCGTGCCGCCCCCGAGGTGGTGGTGCGCCCGCGGCTGCTCATCGAGCAGATCTACGCCGTGGGGGTCCTGTCGCTGGTGATCATCCTGGTTTCAGCGCTGTTCGTCGGCATGGTCCTGGGGCTGCAGGGGTACTACACCCTGTCGGATTTCGGGGCCACCGAGGCGGTGGGGACCATGGTCGCCCTGTCGCTGGTCCGCGAGCTCGGGCCGGTGGTCACTGCGCTGCTCTTCGCCGGGCGGGCCGGCTCCTCGCTGACCGCCGAGGTGGGGCTGATGAAGGCCACCGAGCAGCTCTCGAGCATGGAGATGATGGCCGTCGATCCCGAGCG
>SL_5KL_010_SEDDRAFT_10000846_pt1 | contig 19274 bp, 15 predicted proteins | sample SodLakKL_010_SED_FD_9118 | JGI IMG/M metagenome (IMG submission 9118)
ATACCGCCATACTTGTGTCTGCGGCTCTTTTTGCGGGGGAATACTTCAGCGACCATGGAGATGATTACCCGAAAGAGCTTGCCGAAGGCATCTATGAGAGAATAGACTGGAAGTGGATGACTAATAATAACCCCGGCGGGATTCTGGAATGGGGCTGGACGCCGGAAGGAAACTTCAGTGAGGGTTTAATCGGGGGTTTCAGCGAGGGTATACTTGCTTATATTCTCGGTGCCGGAGCTCCTTCAGAAAGTAAAAGACTCGACCGGCGCGGATGGAAGAATATGTATCGCCCGATAGAATCTACCAAATCCCTTGAATATATATTTGAAAAATCTCTTTTTACCCATCAGTATCCCCTGCTTTTTATAGATTTCTCCGGAAGGAGGGACGACTTTGCATGCTACACCTCGAATGTGTACAGGGCTACCATTCACCAGAGGAGGTATGCTCATAACAGAAGAGAAGAATATGATACATATTCAAAATACAGCTGGGGCATCGGAGCGGCGGATTCCCTGGATCCCGGCGGGTATTATGCATACGGGCTTTATGATAACGACGGGACTGTGGCTCTTACAAATCTTGCAGCCGCAGCACATGAACTTCCGGGAGCTGTTGCGGACTCGTTGAGGTATATTTACCGGAATCATTCTGGGGATCTGTGGGGAAAATACGGGTTTTCCGACAGTTACAATACCGAACCTTCCGTAGTTAGGCGGGGCAGTATATGGAGGTCGGACGATGTAGTCGGTGTGCAGCAGGGGGCGGTGCTTCTTGCCATTGAAAATATGCGTTCGGGTCTTGTTAAAGACAAAGTATCCCGTACGGATTATATTCAGAATGCGTTTAAGAGGCTGGGTTTTAATGAAAACAGAGAATCGACTTCACCCGACAGGATCGGGGGTTTCAGGGTCCGCTTATCAGGCAGCAGGGCGTATCTTTCATGGAGAGCGCCGTTGAAAGAAAATGAATACGTTTATTTTGATGACGGCCTTTACGATATACGTTTTTCAACAGTTTCTTCAATAGATGATCCGCGCCACGCTCCGGATCACTACCTGGATTATGATATCCTCTTTTCTACAAGCTCCTGGAGCAAAAACCCGTTCGATATTGTAATTGATCTTAAAGATTATGATACTGATCTTTCGTCATGGCCCGATGAGACAAGGTTCTGGATAAGGGCGTCTGACGGTTATTTTAATTGGAGTGAATTTTCCGAAGCCGAACAGATAGAAGAAGATTTTATAAGAACCAGGATTGAAGCGTGTACAGATAAAGTTTTTATTCACAGCGCCATTAATGAAGAAATAACCCTGACGCTGGTAAACTGCAAGTTCGATGATTTGTCAAAAAATGATATCAGGCTGAAAGGGGATTTCCGGGAAGTCAAGGTTGAATCTCTTGACCTGCTTTCCGAGAAAGAAGCTAAAGTGGAGATCGCGGGGGAGATAAAAAAAGATAAAGGTTCAGGGGTTCTTATTATAGAAGAGGGCGGATTATTATCTTCTGATTCAGTTCTTTTTGAAATAGAAGTTACAGATAATTTATTAAAAAACCCCTCATTTGAGGCCGGCAGCAGAGCCGGCGGTACGGCTCTGGGATGGGAAGACAGCGATTCTGCCCAGACTGAAGAGTGGGCCTCCAGAACGGGCAAATGGGGTTACGGTTTTTTGGGCGATTTGGGAGATAGCGCGAGGGTTAAGCAGAGAGTTAATATATTTGAGGGGAAAAGGTATGAATTTTCTTTCTGGGCAAGACGGGATGATGGTAATCTTAAGGGTGATTTTTTTATTATGATGGACTGGCTTGATGAAAACGGAGATTTGATACATGTAACTTCAAAAACATTTACCTTATGTACGGACTGGAAAAGAAAATCTATTTCCGATGTTTCTCCCGAAGGCAGCCGCGAGGTAAGGGTTTCTTTCGGAAGCGAGTATTTTTCCATTTCGGGGCAGTTTTGTTCGGTTATGTTTGACGATGCACGCCTGGAATCCCGGGGAAATGATTCTGATCAGAAGATAGAACTTCAGTTGCCGCGAACGAACAGGACTTTTTTCAGCAGCCAGGATAAATTCTAATCCAGGGCTATTGATAGCATCTCAATAATAATTTTATTTTTTCCTAATTGTATCGAATGGAATCTGTTTGATTTTAGTGCTGAAAAATGGTAAAATTTCCATCAATATTGTGAAATTTTTCACAAACTGGGGGTTTTAGAGGCTAAAAAAAAGATTATGAAGGAAACAGCAGTAATAAAAGAAAAAGATTTACATAATATAATAGAACAAACTGAAAAAGCTTCTTCTTCAGATAAAGATAAAATAATTAATAAGGCGCTGAAGCTTAAAGGGCTTTCCTGTTATGAGGCGGCGGTCCTTTTGAATATTAAAAACAGGGGGGAGCTGCAGAGGCTTTTTGATGCGGCTTCAAGGATAAAAAATCTCATTTACGGAAGAAGGCTTGTTCTTTTTGCTCCTCTTTACATATCAAATTACTGCTCAAACAGCTGTCTATACTGCGGATACAGAAAAGAAAATACAGGTATTAAAAGAAAATGTCTCAGTAATGACCAGATAAAGGATGAGGTCAGGGCGCTGCTGAGGCAGGGGCATAAAAGGATTCTTATGCTTATGGGAGAGAATCCGCAGAAGTGTTCTTTTGATTATTTTTTAAATTCAATAAAGACAGCTTATGAAGTTGCTGGCGAAGACGGCAGTTACGTAAGGCGTATTAATGTTGAGGTTCCTCCGCTTGAACCCGGTGAGTTGCGGAAACTGGCTGATTCCCGTATAGGCACCTATACGGTGTTTCAGGAGACCTATCACCGGCCGACCTATGAGAAAATGCATCCCGGGGGAAGAAAAAGCGATTATTTTTTTAGGCTCTCAACAATGGACAGGGCGCTGGAGAATGGCCTCAATGATGTGGGTATCGGGGCTCTCTTTGGCCTTTACGATTACAGGTTTGAAGTCCTTTCTCTTCTTGAGCACTCCAGTCATCTGGATAAAAAATTCGGGGTTGGCCCTCATACAATATCAGTTCCCCGGGTTGAACCGGCTGCCGGAGCGCCCCTTTCGCACAATACCCCCCATCCTGTAAGCGATATGGATTTTAAAAAAATCGTGGCGGTTCTGCGGTGCGCGGTGCCTTACACCGGTATTATACTTTCGACAAGGGAGTCGCCTCTTCTAAGGGAAGAGCTTTTTAACCTGGGGGTTTCTCAGATAAGCGCCGGTTCGAGAACTTCTCCGGGGGGATATGAGGGAGAAGAAAGCTGTTATGAAAGCGGTCAGTTCTCTCTGAATGACAACCGTCCGGCCGGTGATGTAATTAAGTCAGTCATTAAACTGGGGTATATTCCATCTTTCTGCACCGGATGTTACAGGCTCGGCAGGGTCGGAACTGATTTCATGGAGCTGGCCAAGCCCGGGTTGATAAAGCTTCACTGCCTCCCAAATGCCCTTACTACACTGAAAGAATACCTGGTTGATTACGCTGATGAAGAGACACGGAGGGCCGGAGAAAAGCTTATTGATGAAAAACTGGGGGATATTCCTGATTGTTCAAGGCGCCGGCGGACAGAGGATTTTCTTGGCAGAATAGAGAAAGGAGAAAGAGATCTGTATTTCTAAGAAGGAAATAAAAAAAATGCTCCGGTTTGACGGGGATGAGCAGAAAGAACTCTTTTCCGCCGCCTCTTCATTGCGTGACAGGGAAGTAGGCAGCAGTGTATATTTCAGGGGGTTAATAGAGTTTTCCAATATCTGCTGCAATGACTGTTTTTACTGCGGGATTAGAAAATCCAATTCGGGTATTAAAAGGTACCGTATGACCGCCGGAGAAATTCTTAAATGCGCTGAGTTTTGCAAAGACTCCGGTTACGGGTCTCTTGTTCTGCAGTCCGGACAGGATAACTCCCGGGAATTCGTGGATTTTGTCTGTGACGTAGTAAGGAGTATAAAAAGAAAATTTCCCGGGCTGGGTATAACTCTCTGCTGCGGAGAGCAGAAAAAAAATGTTTACAGGAGGTTTTTTAAGGCGGGGGCTCACAGATACCTACTAAGAATAGAAACCTCCAGCCCGGAGCATTACGGCTCGCTGCATCCGGCATATATGAGCTTCGCTGAAAGAACTAAATGCCTGAAGAGTTTACAGGAAACAGGTTTTCAAACCGGAACCGGTGTTATGGTTCATTCTCCTTATCAGAAATTGGATAACCTGGCGGAAGACCTCATTTTTATAAGTGAAATGGATGTGGATATGGTAGGAATGGGCCCATTTATCCCCCATGAGAGGACTCCTCTAAAAGGAAGGAGGTCCTACAGCAAAAGAGAGGCTTTAATGAGAAGCCTGAATATGATCTCCGTTTTAAGAATAATGATGCCTGATATAAATATCGCTGCAACGACCGCCTTCCAGACCCTGCATAAAAGAGGCAGGGAAATGGCCCTGGAGGCAGGGGCGAATATAATAATGCCCGGGGTTACCCCGGTCAAATACAGGAATGATTATACTCTTTATGATGGGAAACCCTGTTTAACTGAAAAGGCATCGGAATGCAGAGAATGCATTGTACGCAGAATTGAATCTGTAGGGATGAAGGCGGCCTTTAACGAATGGGGAGATTCACTGAGGTTCGTAAGGAAAGAGGGGGAAAGAAATAATGTCTGCGCCGGTTGACAGAAACCACATAGGAATATTCGGAAAGATGAACAGCGGTAAAAGTACTGTTATGAATCTTCTTCTCCAGCAGCCTGCTTCGCTTGTTGATGAAACGCCCGGAACAACGGCAGACACCAGGGTTCTTAATAAAGAAATTCACGGTCTTGGCCCCGTAAGTTTATACGATACTGCCGGTGTTGATGAAAAGGGAGCTCTCGGGAAAAAGAAGAAAGATAAAGTTCTCGGGGATTTGAAAGAGTGTGACCTTGTGCTTATTGTAATAGATCCCTCTTCAGGTGTTTATTCTCCGGAAAGAGAGCTTTTAGAGGCTGCAAGAAAGCTTAATAAGCAGGTTCTTGTTATTTACAATATTTTCAAAGAAAGCAGCAGAAACTCATTTGATAAGATAGAGTCTGACATAAGAGTATTAAAGTTTTATAAAAAAATCAGTATTTGCGCTGTTGAAGAATATGAGCGAATGCGTCTTTTGAATTTTATTCTTGAAAACTTCAGAAACCCTAATAAGAAGACCGAACTGCTGCCGTTTATAAAAAGTGGTGAGTTTTATGTTCTCGTTATTGTTATGGATGAAGAGGCTCCCGAGGGGAGGTTGCTTCGTCCGCAGTCTATGATTCAGGAATACATAACCAGGCACCGGGCCTGGCCTGTGTGTTATCGGCTTGATCTTGACAGGGCCCGAAGCGGCGATGCCTTGCTTAAAGAGAAAGAAAAAAGAAAATTCAGGGAATTTATATCGGCCTTAGGAAAGAAGCCTCATGCTGTCATAGGAGATTCCCAGGCTGTTGAATATATGCATGATTGGCTTGAGGAAGATATAGAGCTATCTACTTTTTCTATTGTCATGATAAACTATTTCAGCCGAGGAAGATTAAGAGATTTTGCGAAAGGTACAGCGGCTATCGACGGGTTAAAGTCCGGCGACAGGGTTCTTATAGCCGAGGCATGCAATCATTCAAGAATAGCTGAGGATATCGGTACCGTAAAGATTCCCCGCCTTATTAAGAAATATTTCAGCGGCGTCAAAGTAGACCACAGCTTCGGAAGAGAGTTTAAGGCAGATGATGAAATATCCGACTACAGCCTGATTATTCACTGCGGAGGGTGTATGATAAGTTCTCAGAAGCTGCAGGCCAGGCTGAGAGATATTGAATCTGCCGGGGTTCCCTATACCAATTACGGCCTGTTTTTATCATATGTGTCGGGAAGAAATGTTCTGGAAAGGGTTTTACGGCCGTGGAAAATAAAATATGACGAAGGTTTAAGCGAAAAGGCGGAGTCTTACTGAAGAAAGGAGAGAGTAATTGAATACGAAAAAGAGGGAGAAATTAGATAAAATAATAAAAAAGCATGAAGGAGGCCATGGAGCGCTGCTTGGCATGCTCGAAGAAATTCAGAAAGCAAACAGGTATAAATATCTGCCCCAGGAGGAGCTAAGCTATGTTGCCCAAAAAACAGGCACTGCGTATTCTGAGATATACGGGGTGGCCACTTTTTATTCTTTTTTCAGCCTTATACCCCAGGGAGACCACTGTATCTCTGTATGCAGGGGAACAGCCTGTCATACCAAGGGGTCAAAGAAAATACTTGATTATTTAAAAAACAGCTATGATTTCGAGGGAGACGATACAAATGACGCAAAACTTTTTCTTACTACTAAGGACAGGAAACTCACGGTAAGGACAGTTGCCTGTTTTGGACAGTGCGCCCTTGCGCCGGTGGTAGAAATAGACGGAGACATTTATGGAAATGTGACAGTGGATATGCTTAAGGAGAAGCTCAGCGAACTTTAAAGAAGGGAAAACCATGAAAATAGAGAAATATGAAGATCTTGTAAAAGTTAGGGATAAGGGGCTGTCGGCCGTTAAACCGGATAAGCCGGGCATTGCTGTAGGAATGAGCACATGCGGAATGGGAAACGGAGCTGACAGGATATACGAAGAATTCAGAAAAGAGCTTGAAAAACAGGGGGTGGATGCCGTTTTGAGGAAGACGGGCTGTTTCGGCTTCTGCGCGGAGGAGCCTTTTGTAAATATTTATATACCCGGCAAGCCGTTGACTATTATGAAAAACGTTGAGAAAAAAGACATAAAAGAGGCGGTTTCAAATATTAAAAAAGGAGAACCGAAAAACAGCAAAACATTCTGTAAAATTGAAAAATGGAATCATCATACCTCTCAGATAGAATACGGTTCCGGACTGGAAGATATCCCGCTGTGGAACGAGGTGGGGTTCTACAAAGGCCAGCAGAAGGATGTTTTAAGGGATTGCGGTCTAATTGACCCGGAAGAAATCAGTGAATATATAGGTGTGGGCGGTTACGGTTCTCTCTATAGCGTACTTAGTGAAATGACCGGAGAGGATGTTCTCGCAGAAATAAAAGAGTCCGGTTTGCGGGGAAGGGGCGGAGCGGGGTTTCCGGTCTGGATTAAATGGAATATGCTGAAGAAAAACAAAGAAAACCCAAAGTATATATTCTGCAATGCCGATGAGGGAGACCCGGGGGCCTACATGAACCGTAACGAACTTGAGGGGGACCCGCATATGGTTATTGAGGGAATGATTATTGCGGGTTTTGTTACAGGAGCGAAAGAAGGTGTTATATACTGCAGAGCAGAGTACCCGGTTGCGGTTGAGAGGCTTAAAAGAGCGATAAAACAGGCGGAAGAAATCGGAATACTGGGCGAGAATATAATGGGAAGGGATTTCAGCTTTAATATAAAAATTGTTGAGGGAGCAGGCGCCTTTGTATGCGGAGAGGAGACCGCCCTTATATCATCTGTTCACGGTAAGCCGGGGTGGCCCATGCCCAGGCCCCCCTATCCTTCAGAAAAAGGGCTATACGGAAAGCCGACGTGCATAAATAATGTTGAAACCCTTTCAAACATCCCGATGATTATCGCTGTGGGGGGAAAGAAATTTTCAAGCACCGGGACCCCTGAAAGCACCGGCACCAAGGTATTCTCTCTGGTGGGAAAGGTGAAAAATACGGGGCTTGTGGAACTTCCCCTGGGTACGCCGCTGAAAAAGCTTATCTATGATATAGGTGGTGGAGCGGGCGGAAATAAAAAAGTAAAAGCGGTGCAGACCGGGGGGCCGTCTGGAGGATGCATACCTGCGGAAAAGTTTGAAAGCACCATTGATTATGAGGCGCTTAAAAAGCTCGGGGCGATTATGGGTTCCGGAGGGGTCGTCGTTATGGATGAAGATAACTGTATGGTTGATGTGGCCCACTATTTTACGGAGTTTACCACTTCCGAGTCGTGCGGAAAATGCGTGCCCTGCAGGGAAGGAATAAATCATTCACTTGATATGCTCAGGAGAATAAAAAACGGTCAGGGGGATTTTTCTATCCTGAAAGAACTTGATAATCTGAGTGAGGTTATAAAGGACAGCGCGCTTTGCGGTCTTGGGCAGACCGGACCGAATCCGGTGGTAACAACGATGAAGTACTTTATGGAGGAATACCGTCAGCACATAAAAGAGAACTACTGCGATGGCGGAGTATGCGGTGAGCTTTTCATTTCCCCTTGCGAGAACAGTTGCCCCCTTCATATGAACATACCGGGGTATTTGGAGCTTTTCCTTGAGGAAAAAGAAAGGGAAGCGTTTGAGCTTATACTTCAGGACAATCCCCTCCCGGCTTCTATAGGGAGGATCTGTCATTTTCACTGTAAAATGAGATGCCGCAGGGAGGATATAGACGCTCCGGTTAATCAGGGGGAAGTTCACAGGTATATTGCTGATAAGTTTTCCAAAGAAGGCAAGCTGGAGGAGTTCTCGGAAATATTTAGAAAGAGAAGGCTTCCTTCATCAGGTAAAAAAATTGCGGTGGTCGGAGGGGGACCTGCCGGCCTTACAGCAGCCTTTTATCTGGAAATGCTTGGACATAATGTTACGGTTTACGACAGAGAAGAGAGCGCAGGCGGTATTTTAAGATGGGGAATACCCGCATACCGGCTTCCCCGCAATGTTCTGGAAAGAGAGATCAGGTTTATAGAAAAAACAGGAGTTAAATTCAGGCTTGGCAGGGATATGTCTCCTGCGGATATAAAGAAGCTGCGCGGAAAAAACGATGCCGTAATTATGGCAACCGGAGCCTATAAGAGCAGAGAGTTAAAAGTTAAGGGAAATGAGCTTAATGGGGTTCATCACGGCATCTCTCTATTGCGCAGGGTTGCTTCCGGAAAAGAGCCGGAATTAAAGAAAAAGGTTGTGGTTATTGGCGGCGGAAATGTCGCAATTGATGCCGCGAGAACAGCCTTAAGATACGGCTGTGATGTAACTGTGGTTTATAGAAGAGGCAGAGAAGACATGCCGGCAAATGTTCATGAGATTGAAGATGCTATTCAGGAAGGGATTGATATCAGGTTCTGGAGGTCTCCTGTGGAATTCAAGGGAGAAAGCGGCGCGCTTAATTCTCTCAGAGTGGAAATTTCCAGGCCGGGTGAATGCGATATTACAGGGCGCAGAAGCCCGGTGAGGACCGGAAAGTTTGAAGAAATCAAATGCGATAATGCTTTAATTGCCATAGGAGAGAGTGTGGATGAGGAATTTCTTTCAGGCTGTGGATTTGAGGTTTCTCCCGGCAATACCCTTAAAGCGGATCCGTGCAATATGGAGGTTTCGGAGGGGATATATACTGCCGGGGATGTTTTCAGCGGCCCCGCCACCGCTGCCCAGGCTATGGCCCTGGGAAAGAAAGCGGCCCGGGGCGCAGATGCCAAATTAATGGGGGAGAGCCGGTTTGGAAAGATAATAAAAAACTACAGTTATAAAATGGCTCCTCCGGATAAGCCCGACGGGAGCGGCCCCAGGAGACCGGGTAGAATAAATATATCCGAGAGAAAGAAGAATTTTAAAGAGGTTGTAAAAGGGTTTACAAAAAACCAGGTTCGCACTGAGGCGGGAAGGTGTTTAAGGTGCGATGTAAAGGTAGATTAGGAAAACGGAGAAAAAAATGAATCATAAACAGTTGCGGATAAGAATAAATGGATCGGATTATTTGATGTATGAAGGAACCACAGTCCTTGAGGCTTGTCTGGAGACGGGGATTAAGGTTCCAAATCTTTGTTATCTTGAGGGCGTCAGCGAAAGAGCTTCATGTGGCCTCTGTGTGGTGGAAGTGGAAGGTGCAAAGTCATTGTTGAGGGCATGTGTAACAAAAATTAGTGAAGGGATGCAGATTTTCACAAATACAAAGAGGGTTCGACGGGCAAGAAAGACAAACCTTAAGCTTCTTCTTTCGAACCACCCGCGGAACTGTCTGCAGTGCGATAAAAATATGAAATGCGAGCTTCAGAAGATGGCGGACGAGCTTGATGTAAGAGAGGCTACGTATCCCAATATAAGGAAAAAGAAAGTGAAGCTGGACGAGACATCCCATTCGCTCATCAGGGATCATGATAAGTGTATTCTCTGCGCAAGGTGTGTGGAAGTATGCAGTCAGATGCAGTCGGTAAAGGCAATAGATATTGCCGGCAGGGGGATGGATGCTCATGTTTCTACATTTTTTGACAGGGGTTTGGGGAATTCAGAATGTGTTAACTGCGGCCAGTGTTTGCTTGTATGCCCTACCGGAGCGCTAATGGCCAAAAGTGAGGTTGACAAAGTATGGGGGGCTCTTGACGACCCGGATAAGTTCGTTGTAGTTCAGACAGCCCCGGCTATCAGGGCAGCTATCGGTGAAGAGTTTGGAATTGAGTCCGGCACATCCACAACGGGCAAGCTTGTGGCTGCATTGAGAAAGATGAATTACGACAGGGTTTTTGATACCCAGTTTACCGCGGACCTTACAATTGTGGAAGAAGGGCATGAGTTAATTGACAGGATTAAAACCGGGGGCGTTCTTCCCATGATTACATCGTGTTCACCCGGGTGGATAAGATTCGCGGAAAATTTTTTCCCGGGTATTCTGTCGCATATCTCTTCCTGTAAATCTCCCCAGCAGATGTTTGGGGCGGCTGCGAAAACATATTATGCCGAAAAACTTGACATAAGCCCGGAGAAAATAACGGTGGTCTCTGTTATGCCCTGTACGGCAAAAAAGTTCGAAGCAAAAAGAAAAGAGATGAATTCGGCATACAGATACTGGAAGGAGAAAACAGGAACGGATGAAGGGAAAGGTTTCCCCGATGTTGATCATGTTTTAACAACACGGGAGCTGGGAGATATGATCAGGGAAGCGGGCATAGATTACGCTAAGCTGGCGGGCGAGAGGTTTGACATCCCCCTGGGGACTTCCACAGGGGCGGCCACAATTTTCGGCGCGACCGGAGGGGTTATGGAGGCGGCTTTGAGAACCGCATATTTCAAGCTGACGGGAAGCAAAATGCCCAGGCTGGATTTTGAACCTGCCAGGGGAATGAAGGAAATCAAGGAAGCATCGGTGGAAATAAACGGGCTCAATGTTAATGTTGCAGTTGCTCACGGGCTTGGCAATGCAAGAAAAATACTGGAAAAGGTTAAGGATGGAAAATGTAATTATCATTTCATTGAGATAATGACATGTCCCGGGGGTTGTATCGGGGGAGGCGGACAGCCTGTACCTACTAACTATGAAAGAAGAAAAAGAAGAATGGAGGCCCTTTACAGGGAAGACGAGTCTATGGAGCTTAGACAGTCTCATGAAAATCCGGCGGTAATTGAGCTTTATGAAAAATTTTTGGAGAAACCGCTGGGAGATTTGTCACACAGGCTTTTGCATACGGAGTACAGGAAGACCCCATACATTCCGCGGACCGGGGAGTAGATTATTTCCGGCCGGAGAGGATTAGCCTGCCGCGGTTAGACTTTTTATATTATTTTGTTATAAAATAAAAACAGACTTAAAGTGCAGAAGGGATGTTATACGGTTCATAAAGAGAGAGAGAAAAATGAGAAAAGTAGCTGCGGGAAAAACTAAAGATGTTTATGAAAATGAAAAAGGAAATCTTGTTCTTTTCTTTAAGGATGATGTTACAGGAGATGAAGAGGGAATAAACCCCGGCGCCAATGAGGTCAAGGGAAAGATTAAGGGTAAGGGAAGGATGTCCTTTGAACTGACATGTCATTATTTTAATATTCTGAAAGAAAAAGGAATCCGCACTCACTTTATCTCTGCCGATGAATCAAAGAATGCAATGGAAGTGAAGAAAGCCGGTCTACCGGGGAGCAGCGGACTTGAGTTTATCTGGAGGTCGGTTGCCTGCGGTAGTTTTTACAGGCGTTATAAGACTTTAGTAGAAAAGGAGTTTCAGCCTTTAAAAAAGCCGGTCGTTGAAATTACCCTGAAAGATGACCGGGGGGGAGACCCTCTTATTAACGCTGACAGCTTAGCAGCTCTTGGAGTTCTTGAAAGGTCTGAATCCTGTGAGCTCATAGAAATGACAAAAAAAGCAGTCAGTTTTATCAGGGAAGATTTAAAGAGCAGGGGTTTGGAGCTTCTTGATATAAAGCTGGAGTTTGGTGATATAGGCGGCTTTGCCGTTATAGATGAAATTTCCGCCGATTCCATGAGGGTATCGGACAGCAGCGGTGTTTTGTCACATGAAGAAGTATATAAAAGGGTATTGAAAAGTTGAATAGCACTTCTTCTGTGACTGCAATATGGGGGAGAAGAAAATTTTCAATCCAGAAAAAAATATTTTAATTGCTGAAGATGACCGCAGCATAAGAGAGCTGCTCAGAGATATACTTCATGACGAAAATTATAATGTCTCAACAGCTGAAGATGGACGGGAGGCAATTGAAAAGGTAAAAAGTGAAACACCGGACCTTGTGATTCTTGATGTAAAAATGCCCGGAATAGACGGCTATGAGGTATGTAAAAGAATCAGAGAAGACAGCAGGTTGAAAAAAGTGCCTGTGATTTTTCTCACTGTAATGAAAAATACATCGGACCGTATAAAAGGCCATAAGCTCGGTGTGGATGATTATATAACAAAGCCGGTTGAACCTGAAGAATTTATTGCCCGCGTAAAATCTGTATTAAGCCGAAGAGATGTTTATGAAGAAATATCAATGACAGACAGCTTGACAGGATTGTATAACATTAATTTTTACAAAAAACAGATACAGTGGTTTTTTAAAATGGCAAAAAGAAATAAAAGGGTTTTTTCAATTGCTGTGGCTGATGTAAACGGATTTAAAAAAATAAATGATGAACACGGACATAAAACGGGTGATTATGTATTAAAAAAGCTGGCTGATTTACTTAAAAAAAACCTTAGAGAATCGGACGTTGTTGTTCGCTACGGAGGAGATGAATTTGTTATAATTTTCCCCGACCTGGGTTCAACGCAGGTAAGGGTCGTTTCCGATAAGATAAAAGAGGTGGTTGAATCAGAAAAGTTCATTTATAATAATTCCGGAAAAGCGGTGCCTGTTTCTTTAAGCGTCGGCACTGCAACATGGGATTCTGAATCAGAGAGTCCTGATAAACTTTTTGAAAAAGCCGATAAAAATATGTATGAAGATAAAAATAAATGCAACCACTCTTGAAATTGCATATAGATACTCTTAGAGCGGCAATCTAATTATTTCCGGAAAGCTTTTAAAAACAGACAATATAAAATTATGAATAAAGGCGTATTTACCATAATTAAATTAACCCTCCTCTTTGCGGCTGTTTTACTACAGTCCTGCGCGGTTGATGAAGATAAAAAAGAACCCGATGAAGAACCCTCCGCAATGCTAATACCTGAAGAAAGACAGACAGAAGAAGTAAAAAAAGAAGAAGAGATAAAGGAAAGCGAACTTGAAAAATATGCTTTTGTAATGAATAAAATCGAGGAATTGAAAGAAGAATCACAAAAGAAGACAGAAGAGATTAAGAAGGATGCAGGGTTTGAAGAAGGGAGATTTCAGGAAATACAAAAAGCTCTGGAGAATGAAAATAAAAATGAAATTCCCAAAGAAGAGAAAAAAAAGTTTGAAAAAGTAAAAAGAAAGATAGAAAAAATGCATGGCCGAATGGAAAATATGCGAAAGAAAATAAAAATAGAGTCGGGTCTGGGGGAAAAAGGTTTCAAAAAAATATCAGAAAATTTACAGCAGAATGAGGATTTGAGGCAGCGATACGCTGATATTGCAGATCAGGATAATTGATTTTATGAATTTGAGACAAATTGTTTCAGATTACCGGTTGAAACTGATGATTGCAATTGTTTTTACCGCATTTTTAATGCTGTTTGCATTCAGCTTAAACAGAACTGAGGTTTTTAAAGAACTGATGTTTGAAAGAGACTTGAAAAGGCTGGATTCAATTGGAAAGTTGGCAGCCAGAGAGATTGATGAATATATAAGAGGCGAATCTGTCGAGGATATTCGCGAGATACTTGATATTGTGGATAATCAGACCGAAATCGAATTCATTTCTGTGCTGAGCCCTGATGGTGTTGTAAGGTTTTCTACTTATAGGAAAATAGAGGGGGAAATTAACCCAACCAGGGACACCGAGGATTTTTGGGAAAAAGAAAAAGACATTTTTATTAAAAGCTATCCGGTTGAGATAGATGAGGTTACTGCGGGAGAAATACAAATTGGATACGACATGAGGCCTACAAAGGATTCAATCAGAATCTCCCGAATGAGAGCACTTATTTTTAATTTCATAACGGTAATTATTTTGTTCTTTGTAGGGTGGGCTCTATCAGGGTTCCTTCTGAGGCCCCTGAGAAACGTTACAGCAGCCTCAAAAAGAATTGCGCGGGGTGATTTTTCAGTGAGGCTTCCGGTTAAATCGCAGGACATTATCGGAAATCTTGCCATGAGCATGAACAATATGGCTGAGCAGCTGGAAGGACTTACGGGAAGTATGGAGAAGAAAGTAAGAGAAGCCACCCGTAATTTAAACAAAACAAACAAGATGCTTCAATCTCAAAAAGAAGAACTGAAAAAAAAGAACGAAAAACTAAAAGAAATGGATAAGATGAAATCCGACTTTGTTTCTTTGGTATCCCACGAGTTGAAGACGCCTCTGACTTCTATAGTCGGATATGCAAAAACACTTTTAATAAGGGATGAGCCGGAGGAAAAGAAGAAAAAATATTTAAATGTTATTGTATCCGAGGGAAGCAGGCTTGCCTCTCTTGTCGACAGGTTTTTAGATATATCAATGATTGATTCGGGAGAGTTCGAAATTGTTACACACGAGTTTAAATTGAAGGAGTTTATGGAAGAAACGGTAAGGTTTTACCGAAAAAACAGCAGCACTGAAATACGGATGGAGATTGAAGAAAATATAAAAGTACGCTGGGATATGAATGCCATGAAGCAGGCAGTAGGGAATTTGATTGACAACGCCTTGAGATTCACCCCTGTTGATAAAGGGGTTGATATAAAAGTAACGATACCCGGCGATAACGTGAATATTAAAATTAAGGATTATGGGCCCGGGATTGATGAGAAGGAGTTCGGAAGGATATTTCAGAAGTTCTACAGGAAAAAGAATAAGGCAAATGCAAAAAATAAAGGTTCAGGACTGGGTTTAGCCATAGTAAAAAGCATTGTTGAGATGCATAACGGTAAAGTCAGTATAAAATCCAGCCCGGGAGAAGGCGCAGAATTTACCATGGAGCTTCCTCAAAAGAGCATAGAAAATAAAACACGTGATAAAATATGACAGATGGTTTTGGAAAAATTCTGATTGTTGATGATGAACGGCACATTAGGGAGTTGTTGTATGATAATCTTATGGAGGAAGGCTATAGTGTGCATATGGCTGAAGACGGTTCTGCGGCGCTGAATGCTTTTGAAACATGTGATCCGGATCTTGTAATACTTGACATTATGATGCCCGGTATGGATGGCTGGCAGGTCTATAAAGAAATAAAAAGGAGAAAAAAAAGAGTTAAGATAATTATTTTTACTGCTAAAAACTCCAGAAAAGACAGGTTTTATGGCGTTGAAGTTATGAAAGCGGAAAAATACATATCCAAACCTTTTGATATTGAGGAAATTATTGGTGAAATAAACCTAATAATGAAATCATAACAGAATTAAAAAATATCTGCTTTAAGAAAGATTTTAAAATAGCTATCCTGTAAAAATTCACAAAAATACATTAATATTTATACAGCAGAGAGTAACCGGGCATTTTAAGGATGCTCCTAATAATGAGAATCGGATTATTAAAAATAAATATTTTTTCCTCTTTGGATTTCTTTCCTTATTATATCCTGCGTATTCTTTTACAACAGACAAAAAAGGTTTATAACAAAAATCTCTCGTTCTTCTGCAGTAGCGAAAAAGAAAAATTGAATAAAAGGAAAACCGTATGCCGTATTAAACTGCGGCCCAGGAGGCATTATGGAAATAGCATTGAAATTAGGCGGTCTTTTTTTGGGGGTATTGTTAAGAACGTGGCTGCCCTTTATCCGCAAGATTAAGCAGGGCAAGATCAGACAGTTCGACAAAAAGTACTTAAGGCAGGCAGCTGGATCCGCAGCAATTGCTGTGATAGCCACCCTTCTTCTGATACCCCAGTATGAGAGTGAAATAATTGTAGTGGGAGATTTCGTGTCCGGAATAAGGGTTTTCTCTACAGCTTTCGTCTTCGGATTCGGGGCAAATACGCTTGTGAACGAGCTTCTCGAGTGGAGGGGGGAAAAAAATGGATAAAAAAATAATTATGCTGATGGTTATTTTTCTGTTATTTCCGCTTATCCTTAAGGCGGCGGCGCCCAGGGTGTCGGGTAACATTGAGCAGGGTTCGCGGTATGCAGTGCCCTATGACAAATTTGGAACCCTTACCCCCTGGATGGAACTCAAAGACGAGAATGAACAGGAGACATGGGCGTATAACTACAATAAAGGATATCTGCAGGTTGCCCAGAGATTGACCCCGGGGTTTAGATATACAGCGCGATTCAGCTGGAACTGGAGGGATTATCCCTATGCGGAGCCCGAGTTGAACAATAAAAATGTAATGAGGTATTACCGTACATTCTGCTGGATAACATTAAGTGACGATTTTGATATGCGCCTGGAGTATTATTTGCGCCAGCAGGTTTATGAAGTCCGCCCATGGAACAACCTCATACACGTTCCTAACCTTAGATTGAGATGGAATATTGACAGGCAAAGCAGAAGAAGAGCGAATCTTTTCCTGCGGTTAAACAGTCAGCGCTATGCCGATGAAGGCGAAATATGGAAAAACAGGGATCAGTTCACAGCCAGAGTAAACTACCAGCAGGAGGTCTATGAAAAGCTTCTCATAAAGGCTCAGTACAGCTATGCGCTTAGAAAGTATACTGATAACCCGGACGAATCGACTGCTTTAAAAAAGTCGGCATCAGCCGGGTTCGAGTATCAATTTTAACAAGTTAAAAATCCAAACAGGTTCAGACTTGACATATATATCACAGTGTGATATAATGTCAGCAAATGAAAAGAAAATTTATATCAATATATTTTCCGCATATAGACGAAAAAGGAGAAAAACACTATAAAAATGTAAGTGTAGCTTTTGGCAGACAGGACATTAGTTTATTTGACGAAATTAAAGATAAAAGCACTACGCAGCTAAAGAAAATCATTTCCATATTTTCATATAATCAACTTATCAATTCAGCGGAAGAAGAAAAAAGAACACCCTCCGGATTAATTAAATACAGGCTTGAAGAGTATTTACATAATGAAAGGAAAATCAAAAAGAAAAAAACGCTAAAGATAAAAAATGAAAAGCTGGATTCCTGGATCAAAGCCCTCGGAAAATACAGTGAAGATGAGGATGTTTATAACATTATGAATGAATTAAAAAATTTAAAAGGAAAAAACTAAATAACGGAGAATCCCCTTAAAGATTATGGTGAGTTTTTATAGGAGGTAAAGCATGACTGAGTTGATTAATGCAGTAAAAGCAGGCAAAGTAAAATTGTGTCGGAGGCTTATAAGGAGAGGAGCTGATGTTAACAGGCCTGACAAAGACGGAAGAACTCCTCTGTACTGGGCGGCTCTCTACAGATATCCAAATATTACCAGACTGCTTATAAAAGCAAAAGCAGATGTTAATATAAAAGACAAAAATCGGGAGGGCCCCCTGGAAGCTATTGCGAAATATTATGTTCGTCGAAGATGCGCCTGGAATATCATAAAGTTGTTGGCAAAAAAGGTGGATATAAAAAACGAAGGAGAAGAATCCCTTGTGTCAGCATCTATAAATGAGGACCTTGAAACAGTAAGGTTGTTATTAAAGTACGGAGTTGACCCCGGAGCAAAGGTGGGCAGTGGAATTACCCCTTTAATGTTTGCCGCATGGAATGGAAATATAAAAATAGTAAAAACCCTAATAGAAGCCGGAGCAAATGTAAATGACAGAGATAATCCAAAAGGTAATTATTATCAGACGCCGCTTATGTACGCAGTTGAATCCGGTTGCGATAAAACACTCAGAATATTGATTGAGGCCGGCGCAGATGTCAACGCAAAGCAAAAAGGGGGAATTACTCCTCTTATGCTCGTGAATATAAAGAAAAACCCCAAAATTACAAAAAAACTGCACCTAAGATTATTTTCAAATAGAAAAGAGTATTTGAAACTGCTTAAAGAAAAGAGCAGAAGTACCCGCATGCTGCTCTATTACGGTGCTGATGTCCATGCGAAAGATAATGCGGGAAAAACAGCGGTAAATTATGCAATCAAATGTGGAAATCCGGAAATAGCCAGAGTCCTTCTTCGCGCAGGAGCCAGAATCAGTGCTGATGAGTCATTTATGCTGGGGAGCTTATTCATGCTTATTTACAGTGTTAAGGCAAGGTGAGATTAAGTAATGCAATGAGATAATTTGTTCCTGTCTTTAAAAGCCAACATAAATAGTTATAATTAATCAGGTAAAGATAACTTGAAATATGTTTCCGATACAAATAATGGTAAAGAATAAGCCCTTACGGGCTACCACAAAAAAGGTCATTTTATGAAAAAGAAATTTAAACTTTGTTTTCTTACTCTTACTGTGATATTGACATTTACCTTTTTTACCGAGGTTAAAGAGGTATATTCTTTACAGCAGGATTTTTCCGTTCTGGAAAGAGAATTTACGGAATCTAATTCGGAATTCGAATTACCCGATGTGAGAGAGTTTACTTTTATTGGAATATTTATTCTGGGGCTTGCCTTAAATTTAACCCCCTGCGTTTATCCGATGCTAGCTGTTACCGCATCGGTATTCAGCAAAGGCAGGGAGTATGGACGCTTGAAGTCTTTTCTTCGCGCATTGGTTTATGTGCTTGGAATTTCTACGATGTACAGCCTGCTTGGGGTTGTCGCTGCATTTACGGGAGGTCTTTTTGGGGGTATTCTGCAGTCCGGATATGTTCTTGGAGCTATCGCGGCACTTTTCTTCCTTCTCTCTTTGAGCATGTTCGGGTTTTTCGAAATAAGGGTGCCTCAGAGCCTGATAAATCGCCTGGGCGGGAGAAGTACTGCAGGTACTGTCGGGGTATATTTGTCCGGGCTTTTTGTCGGCATATTTGCCGCTCCCTGTATCGGGCCCCCGATAATAGGTCTGCTTACTGTAGTGGGCCACCGCGGCGAAGTTTACTTCGGTTTTTTAATTTTCTTTGTTCTCAGCCTGGGGCTCGGTTTTCCCTATCTTCTGATGGGAACGT
>SL_5KL_010_SEDDRAFT_10000847_pt1 | contig 19260 bp, 14 predicted proteins | sample SodLakKL_010_SED_FD_9118 | JGI IMG/M metagenome (IMG submission 9118)
TTTTTTTGCTATATTAACCGGAGATTAAGCTTTGGCCACTGAGAAAGATATTTCCTCCACTGAAAAGCTTTTGGAGGTAATCCGCGGGGATTCCCGAAAAAATAATTCAGCCGATTCCGCCTTTCCTCATTCTTCGGAAGTGAACAAGAAGTCACCTCAGAAAAAAAGGAGCTCCATTATGTCCTTTGGTTCCAGGGACGTAGTGGGGGTGGAGATCAGGGACGACCGCCTGAACCTGGTTAAAATGTCCTGGTCAGGAGGCGCTTGGCAGGCATTACAGGCCTTTTCCGCCTCTATGAAAGAAGGCCAGAACCTGCACAGCCCGGATTTCCCTGATTTTCTCAGGACGCAGCTTTCCTCTATACACGGGATTAAAAAAGCCAGGATCTGGACCATGGTCCGGGCCTCCAGCGGGAAAATCTGGCATGTGAATGTGCCCAGAGTCAAAAAGGACCTTTATAATGCTGTTTACTGGTCAGCCAGGAAGGAACGCAGCTTTGAAGAGAACAGTACCGCCTTTGACTTTCGCATTCTGGGTGAAACTACTGACAATGGATCAAGAAAGCATGTAGCTGAAGTTTATACTGCTCCAGGTGAGGATGTCAGGCTTTTGAAGAAATTGTTCTCCAGGGCCGGATTTTCTCTGGAGGGCATCACCCTGCCCTCCTTTGCCGTGCAGAATTTTTTTGTGAACAAGTGGTTCGAACCCGGAACCGAGCCCTGTGCGGTTCTCAAAATAGAACATGACTGTTCAGTGGTTGATATTTACAAGGAGAACAGGATCCTTTTAAGCAGGCATATCAAGACCGGTCTGGAGAGCATGGTGGAATCTCTGCAGCAGAACTATCCCGGGACAAAATCAAAGGTTCTCTTCAATGAAGACCAGACAACAAATAAACAGCAAGGGGTGTTAAGCCGGGACCAGGCAGCGCATCTCATTGCCCAGCTTGAAGAGAACCAAGACTTGTTTAACCATGACAAAGGCCTGGAGAATAATTCAGCCGGGGAGATTTTTTCCATGATAACCCCTGCCCTGGAGAGGCTGGCCAGGCAGGTGGAAAGGACCATGGATTACTTTGTGTATTCATTGAATCACCAGTATCCATCCAGGCTTTATGTTTGCGGATACCTGGCCGGAGTGCCCATGTTCACCAGTTTTCTGGAGAAGGAACTGGAACTTGATATCCGGCTTCTGGACCCTTTGGATCCCTCTACATCCAAAGTCTCACCACTGATCTCCTCTTTGAACAGATCCACCCGAATGAACCTTTCCCAGGCTTTCGGTCTGGCTATGTCCACCAGGGTGAATACCCCCAATTTTCTGTACACTGCTCTGGACCGGGAAAAAGAGAAAGCCTCCAGGCGCATTTCAGGATTTGCAGCAGCAGCCATGATCCTGATTTTATTGTTCACCGGAGCATACTGGTATCACGTTCGTCATAATCTGCACCAGGTTCGTGAGAAGGTGACATTTCTGGATCATCAGCTCCAATCCCGAACTCCACTGGTAACGCCTGAAATGATCAATGAAACGGCCGGCCAGCTTCACAAGGAAGCCGCTGCCTTGCGCAATTACAGCAGAAAGTTTGTTCCGGTGGCGGTGATCAGCGAATTGACTTCAAGCACTCCGGTCAATGTCCGGCTGCTGAATGTCCGGCTGGACATGGGCCGGTCCGGGGATGGCGCAAGTGCCGGCCGGAACAGAACCGTGGTTGTGGATGGCATTATCAGGGGAGAGGAGAGTTTATTCGAAACCTACCTTGCCAGCTACTTGTTGCGCATAAGAAGCTCACCCCTGTTTGCAGACACTGTTATACACAAAAGTGAAACCGAGGAGTTCGGTTCTGAAGGCCGGGTGTTACGTTTTATTATCAATATAAATCTTGAGCAGGTATAAAATGGGCAGCTTGAACCGGCTGGGGTTTTCCGTGAAAACTCTTGCTCTTCTTTCAGGAGGCATTGTCCTGCTGATTTTGATGGTTGCTCTGGGAATCCTGCCGGACATCCAAAGGACAGGCTACCTGGCAACAGAAGCAGACAGACTTGAGACCAGAATTGAGGAGCAGAAGATTCTTTATCCCCTTTATGCAGGTCTGGTTCACAGGCTGAACCAGGAGACAGGGTTTGAAGAAATGATCAGGGAAATTGAACCTGATTACCGGTCCCTTAGCGTGGATAATTCCGCAGGAGTGCTGACAGACCTGGCTGTCTCAGCAGGAATGAACAATACCTCATTTAACCCGGTGCCTGAATCCTTGACCGGAAAATCCCCTCTGTTTCTTGTGGAGGGCAGTTTCAGGGGCGATTATGAGGATTTTCGTGCATTTCTTCTGAAGCTCAGTGCCTGGGACAATTTCCACCGCCTTGAACACATGGAAGTCAACAGCGGGTCTGATGGACTGGAATATTTTGTCAGAATATGGATGTACATCAGCTGACCCAGGTCGGCTGAAGCGCATAAGCAGTCAAATCAAAGCCTGATCCCGGAGTTGGGGTATATGTCCAAAAGAGAAAAGGTGCTGATAGTTTTGATGCTGGCTGCTGTGGTCTACGGGGCGTTTGAGCTCTTTTACCGTCCTGGAGCTGAGGCGCCCGGGGAAGTATCCAGAGTGGAGGTGGATACTGCAAGAGAACTGTCTCAAGAGGTCAGTAAAAGCATTGCTGAGGCTGAACTAAGAGCGGATGAAAGTTATATTCTGGAAGTTGCAGCAATCCGGTGGATGCAGGATCCTTTCTATCAGTGGCCCGAGCATGATGCCCTGTGGGAGAAGGCGGTGCCCGATGAAGAAAAAATCAGCATGACCTATTCTGGATACCTGGAAATGGGGAAAATCAGGATGGCTGTAATAAACGGGGTTGAGTACCAGACCGGAGAGGTCACTGAGGACGGCAGGTTTGTAGTCGTGGCTATCACTCCCGGCAGTGTTACTCTTCTCTCCAAAAAAAGCGGTGTTGAGTTTACAGTGCCTTACGAAGACAGGATTTTTCTGGATTGATAATGCCGGCAAGAGGAGAAAAAAAGAATATGCGATATCTGTCCGGGATTCTGGCTGCCGGTTTTGCAGCCTTTATACTGGCTGCCTGTTCTGCTCCAAAACCCATCCAGGAAGATCCTTTTGTGGAAAAATGGCTGGAACTGGCAGAAATCTCAAGAGGAGACTCGCCGGAAATCCGCGAAAGAAAGATGGTGGATATTGATGATCTTATACCTTTTGAACTGGAACCAATCAAAGTCCCTGAACCGGAAAGAATCCTTCCCCGGGAAAAGGTCACCCTTCGTTTGAGGGAGGCTCCAGTGCCGGTGGTGCTGCGGGTCATGTCCAGGGCTGCCGATCAGAACATCCTTATCAGCGAGAATGTCACCGGTACCATGAACGTGGATATCAAGGATGTCCCCTGGGACCAGGCATTTCTGGGGATATTAAGGGCCCAGGGGCTGGATTATGCCTGGGTGGGAGATATTATCCGCATCAAGAGCATTGATGATCTGCAGCATGACCTGAACATGTTTACCCTCAGAGAGGAGATCAGGCGGCAGGAGCTGGCTGCGGACCAGACTCTTCCCCTGAGACACAGCATCATCAGAGTCAATTATGCTGACCCGGAAAAGCTGAGCGATAACCTGAACAGGGTTCTTACCAGGGATGCAGACGGCGAGCCCAGAGGATACGTGGCTGTGGACCAGGAAACCAATTCACTGGTGGTAAAAGCCAGTCAGATTGATCTGGAGCGGGTTAAGAAAATGATCGACTATCTGGACCAGCCAAGATCCCAGATACTTATAGAGGCCAACATAGTCGAAGCTACCCAGACTACTGCCAGGGAGCTGGGCACCCGCTGGAGCGGCCGTTATGTCACACCCAGGGAGTTTCTGGATGAGGTGGGCATAGGTGAACCCCTGGATGACAGGCAGGGGTATACCGGGGATCTGATCCTGGAGGTGGTTTCCGGACGACTGCCCGGGAGCGTGCTTTATGCTCAGCTTCAGGCCCTGCAGAGACAGGGCAAGCTGAATATTTTGTCCAGCCCTTCCATCACCACCATGGATAATCAGATGGCCTTTACTGAGCACGGTGAAAGGGTGCCTTTTGAAACCATTGATGCTGACGGTGACCGCAGGGTGGAGTTCCAGGATGCTGTATTGAGGCTGGAAGTTATACCCAGCATAATTGATGATGAACATATGAAGATGCAGATCAGGGTCAAGAAGGATGAAGTGGATTTCAGCCGTGAAGTCCGGGGCAATCCTCTTATCCGGATCAAGGAGACCGAAACAAACCTGGTGGTCCGCGACGGGGAAACCATTGTAATTTCGGGATTGTCCAAGCAGACTGTTTCGGACAGTGTTCAGGGTATACCGGGGCTCAAGGAGCTGCCCGGTCTGGGCTGGTTTTTCAAGGGCAAGCAGGAAAAGGAGGACATGGAAGAGTTTTTGATCTTCATAACTCCAACTATCCTGGGAGCCATGGGATATGAAACTTCCAGACCATGAGCGGCATAAAATTCGTCCAGATTTTCCATCCCAGGATGTTATATGGATTATTACAGGCTGTTGAACCTTAACCGGGAACCCTTTTCCAGTTCTCCTGATCCTGAGCTTTTTTTCCGCTCCACCAGGCATGCCCGTTGCCTGCAGTTGCTGGAGATAGCTATCAGGCTACGCAGGGGTCTATGCCTGGTCAGCGGTGAGGTGGGTACCGGCAAGACCACGGTATGCAGGCACCTGATCCGGTCCATGTCAGGGGAGAACTCCCTGGAAATTCACATGATTCTTGATCCCTCTTTTGAAGATTCTCTGGAGATGCTCAATGTTCTCAATTCCATGTTCAACGGCCAAGACCAGGCTGGCAAATGTGTCTCACAAGTCAGTCACAAAGAGATGATCAAGGATTATCTTTTCAAAAAGGGAGTGGACGAAAACAAGACTATTATTCTGATGATTGATGAAGGCCAGAAGCTCTCAGCAGCCGGCGTCGAAATCCTGAGAGAACTGCTTAATTTTGAAACCAATGATCAGAAGCTTCTGCAGATAATTATTTTTGCCCAGAACGAGATAGATTATATCCTTGAGGCTCATCCCAATTTCGCGGACAGGGTCGGGCTTTACCATAAACTCCTGCCTTTGGACTCCAAGGATACGGCCCGCTTTATCTTCTACCGCCTGGAAAGAGCAGCAGGAGGGGACCCCGACCGTCCGAAAGTGCATTTCACCCGCAGGGCCCTGCGCCTGGTGCATGCCATGACCGGGGGGCATCCGCGGAAGATAATAAATCTCTGCCACAACATTCTTTTGTCCCTTATTGTCAAGGGAACCTTCAGGGTAACACCTTCCATTGTCTGCGAAGCATCCCGAAATACTGCTTCTATGAACCGTGTCCCAAGATTCAGGAGGCTCTTCTGGGTCCTGGGAGCCGCGGCTGCAGTCCTGCTTGCCCTGGGCTTGATCCTGCCGGGCAGCTTAATGCCGAAGGATCATGTAAAATCCTGGCTAAGGGAGATGACAGGGACTTCTGTTGAAGCACCTGAAAGCTCCCGCATGATGCAGCTGCAAAAACTCAAGAACCAGGCAATGGCTTTTGACCAGGTAAACTTTAACCAGCTGATTTTGCTGTTCTCTGGCTTTTCTCCTCTGTCTTTTGTCATGCGAAGACAAAGGACAAAAAAGACTTTTTTCAGACGCATCCAGCATGGAGAATGTTTTCTATCAGGACCACCTGCGAGGTATGTGTTTTGATAAAAAAGGTAAGACTCGGTCAGATACTCATGGAACAGGGCTTTATCACCAGAGAGCAGCTGGAGAGTGCCCTGGTGGAGAAAAAAAAGGCCGGTCTCAAACTGGGGGAGTACCTGGTCCGGGCAAATATCTGCCGGGAAGATGATATTGTTCAGTCGGTGAGCAAGCAGTTGCGCATTCCCAGGTACAAGTCATGGGAATATCCTCTGGATGCGGGCCTGGCCGAGGTGGTCTCTGCCGAGACAGCCAGAAAACTCGGTGTTGTTCCTCTGCAGCGCAGAGGAAGTGTCCTGGTGGTGACCATGATCGATCCTCTGGATATAGATTCACTGGATTTTCTCGAAGTATCCACCAACATGGAGGTGGAACCGGTGGTCTGTACTGAAACCGAATTCGGCCAGGTTTTTACATCGCTTTACGGGCTTTACAAGGGGCTGGATAATGTCCTGGAAAGCGTGGAGGAGATGATAGCTGTAGACGAGAACAAGGCTGAAGAAGAGTCCTCTGACGTTGATGTCAGTGCCCTGGAAATTCAGGCCGACCAGGCCCCTGTGATCAAGCTGGTCAATTCCATCATAGCCCAGGCTGTGAGTGAAAAGGCCAGTGATGTTCATATCAGTCCGGAAAAGGATCGGGTTCAGACCAGATTCAGGGTGGACGGACGGCTGCAGCAGGTCTCAAGTCCCCCGAAGAAATTGTTTGCTGCGGTTACTTCCAGGATCAAGATTCTGGCCAATATGGACATTTCCGTGACCAGAGTTCCTCAGGACGGTCGTTTCACCGTGATTATGAGAAACAGGGAAATCAACATAAGGGCTTCCTGCTTGCCCACCATCTACGGTGAGAATGTTGTTCTCAGGCTGCTGGACATGAGTTCTGGAATCTACACCCTGGATCAACTGGGCATGCACAAAGATGATCTGGAAAAAATGGAGTCGGTTGTTTACAAGCCCTACGGTATGATTCTTTCCACCGGACCAACTGGAAGCGGTAAAAGTTCCAGCCTTTACGCTATATTAAGCCGAATTAACCGTCATGACGTGAACATAGTCACTCTTGAGGATCCGGTGGAATACCGAGTTGAGGGTATCAGGCAGGTCCAGCTGAACCGCAGGGCCGGTATGACCTTTGCCTCGGGTCTGCGCTCCATTCTGCGCCAGGATCCTGATGTAATCATGGTCGGGGAAATCAGAGATGCGGAAACCGCGGTAATTGCAGTACAGTCGGCCATGACCGGGCACAGGGTCCTTTCCACGGTACATACCAATGATGCAGCCGGGGCCATAACCAGGCTTATTGATATGGGCATAGAGCCTTTTCTGGTATCCTCCGTACTTCTGGTTTCCTTTGCTCAGCGCCTGGTTCGCAAGGTCTGCTCCAATTGCGCCGAGCCGTATATTCCCACGGATAACGGGCTGAGCGCACTGGGTCTGGACATGTCCTCAGGATGCAGATTCCTCAGGGGCAAAGGCTGCCATATGTGCATGAATTCCGGATACAAGGGAAGGACCGGGGTGTTTGAAATACTCAAGATTGATGAGGAGATTCAGGAAATGATCAATCAAAAGGCCTCAAGCGGGGAAATCACCAGGGCAGCGGTACGGGCCGGCAAGCTCAGAACCCTGCGCGAGGATGCAGCTGAAAAGGTCTGTCAGGGAGTGACCACAGCCGAGGAAGCAGTATCCATGGTCATGTCCTGAAAAGGAAGGCTTGCTTGTGAGAAGAGAACAATTGCCACTGCAAAAACTACTTTTTGCAGTGGCAGCATGACTTCCCTGGTGGGAGCAAGAGGTCCATGCAATACAGCTACAAAGCCATAAGTCAAGCCGGTACTGAAGTGTCAGGAACTGTGCACGCCGAGAGCCCTGAACAGGCTAGGGACAAGCTGGCTGCCCAGGGGCTGATTCCCACCAGAGTGTTTTCCGGCCCCGTAGCCTCTGGTCTGGGATTGGGTGAGCGGATCAGCTACCGCCTTACCAGGGTGAGCACGCCGGACCTGGTCCTTTTTACCAAGCAGTTCCGAACCCTGTTCAACGCAGGCATCTCCATCACAGCCCTTCTGGAGGTGCTGGAACAGCAGACAGAGAATTTGAAGCTGAAAAAGGCCGCAGCATCCATGGGGCAGGAGGTCAAAGCAGGATCTTCTCTGAATGAGGCCTTTAAGAAGCATCCGGATATTTTTTCCCACCTTTACTGCAGCATGATCCAGGCTGGAGAAAGCAGCGGACGCCTGGAAGAGGTGCTGGAAAGGCTTATATATCTTTTGCAGCACGAGCACAGAGTTAAATCGGATATTAAAAGCGCCCTGCAATATCCAGTGCTTGTCCTGGTGGTTCTCGGGCTGGCTTTTTTCTTCTTGCTGGCTTTTGTTGTTCCCAGGTTTGCGGACATTTTCACGGGAGCAGGAATAGATCTTCCTCTGACCACTCAAGCCAGCCTTTTTCTGTATCACAGCATTGTGGTCTACTGGCCTGTAACACTCACAGTGCTTGTTTTTGGTGATTTTCTTGCTGCGCAAATATTTCAGGACTGAAAAGGGCGCTTACAACAAGGATTATCTGCTTCTCAAGCTGCCCATCCTGGGGCCTGTGTTTCAAAAAGGGGCCATGTCCAGATTTGCCAGCGTCTTTGCTATACTCCAGGCCAGCGGCGTGTCCGTGCTCAACACCCTGTCCATTCTTTCCGGGACCATCGGCAATTCAGCCATTGCCAGGGAATTTACCCGGATCCAGGATCAGCTTAAGGAGGGCAGGGGCATTTCTTCACCTTTAAGATCAGCCAGGTTCTTCCCGCCCATGGTCATAAACATGGTGGCCATCGGGGAGGAGTCCGGAAACCTGGATCAGATGCTGCATGAAATATCCGTGCATTATGATGACGAGGTCTCTTATGCTGTCAACAGGCTTTCCGAGACCATCGGTCCGGTACTCATTGTTTTTCTGGCTGCCATGGTGGGTTTTTTTGCCCTGGCCATTTTTCTGCCCATGTGGGAACTGGTCAGGATGGTATGAGCGGCCTGATTTATCCCAGAAAACGGAAATCAAAAAAGGTTTCGAGAATCTATCATGACAACGAAAAAAAACAGGACAAATAAATACTGGCTGAACATCCGCACCAGACACCTGGTCCCGATGATCCTGGCCGGGTTCAACGCCCTGTCCATGCTTGTGGTTTATGAGATGCTCACTTCTCCTGCCCTCAGCAGGTTAAATGTCGGCCTGGGCTGGATTATTCTGCTTTTTTCCCTGGTTTGCCTTGTGGGATCTTATCTGCTCATTCGCTGGATCATCAGTCCCATGGAGAGTTTTGTGGAAAAGGCCAAGAAAATACCGGCCATACCCCCGCGTCTGCTGGAAGATAAGGATGAGCGGGTCTCCAGCGATGTCGAGCATTACCAGCGGGTATTGAACAAATTGACTGATTTTCTTGATAAAAAAGAGGCAGGAAATCTTTTCCCGGAAATACTGGCTCAGAGCAGAATTATGATGGGGCTCATGAGCCGGATGCTCAAGGTGGCTCCGTCTGATTCCACCGTATTGATTACCGGGGAGTCGGGCACAGGAAAGGAGCTTATTGCCAGGGCCCTTGTGGAGCACAGCCCCCGGGCGGACAAGCCTTTTATCAAGGTCAATTGCGCGGCCATTCCCGAAGGCCTTCTGGAAAGCGAACTTTTCGGGCATGAAAAGGGCGCGTTTACGGGAGCGGTAAGCGCAAGGGCCGGCAAGTTTGAACTGGCTGACAAGGGAACTATTTTTCTAGATGAAATAGGGGACATGCCCCTGCCAACTCAGGCCAAGCTGCTGCGGGTCCTGCAGGAGAAAGAAGTACAGCGCCTGGGCAGCGGAAAATATATCCAAGTGGATCTAAGGGTAATTGCAGCCACCAACAAAGACCTGGAAGAGCAGGTCCACAAAGGCCTTTTTCGTGAGGATCTGTATTACCGGATCAACGTGTTCCGGCTGGATGTTCCTCCCTTGAGGGTGAGAAAGGATGACATCCCGCTGCTGGCTAAGTCCTTTGCTGATTCAACCCCGGATCCCAAAGAGATTGCACCCGAGGCTCTTGATCTTCTCAAGCAGTATTCCTGGCCGGGTAATGTTCGCGAACTGAAAAATATTATTGAAAGTGCATGTCTTATGTCCAAGGATGGTCAGGTCAGCACCAAAGAGCTGGAAATAGCACCGTCACAGCAGGATGGCCATCCAGCAATGGTATCCGCAGCCGATCTTTCAGCTGTTGATGATCTGGACAGGTGGCTGGCAGAATCAGAAAAGAGCATAATTCTTGCAGCTCTTAAAAGATCCGGAGGCGTTCAGTCCAAAGCTGCAGACCTGCTTAATATAAAGCAGCGCAGTCTCTGGCACAGGGTCAGAAAATACAACATTGATGCCGGTGAGTTCAAAAAATGAGCAGTGCAGCTAATAATTCTCCGGTATCCAGCATCAAATCCTGGGTGGAGAAATACAGCCTGGTCGTTTTAGGTGTGATCATATCCGCTGGTTTCCTGGCTGTTTATCATCTTCTTGGATTTCAACCTGATGCGGGTACCTATATTGCCCCAGGGGTGGTGGTTCTCTTCAGCCTGTTCGCCCAGAACCTGATCAATGCCCACAGGGACATCCGGTCCAGACTGGAGAGATACAGCAGTAAACTCGAAGAGATGGTCAGGGAAAGAACAGAGGATCTGATCAAAAGCAATGAGCAGCTCCAGGAAGAGATATCCCTTCGCCGCAAAACCGAGGAGCGGCTGCGAGCTTCAGAGTCCAGGTACAGAACCATTTTTGAAAACTCCGGCGCAGCCACTCTCATCAGTAATGAAAATGGCCGTGCCCTTCTGGCCAACACTCAGCTTTCAACCATGACCGGATTTTCTCTGGAGGAGCTTGAAGCCAGAGACAGCTGGACAAGCATCCTGGAAAACAGCCATCAAAACAGGGTATTATCCTGGATAAGCAACAATAAATCGTCAGCCGAATCCCCGCGCTGTTTTGAAGCAGTCATCAGGTGCAAGGACGGTCAGGAAAAAAACGTGTTCATTACCCTGGCCTCGTTTCAGGAAAGCAAGTCTGTACTGGTTTCTCTGGTAGACATAACCGAGCTGAAAAGAGCAGAACAAAGACTGTTTCACCAGGCTTTTCACGATCATCTTACCGATCTGCCCAATCGGGCCCTGTTCATGGAACTGCTGAACATTTCCCTTCGCAGGTCCAGGCGCAGCAGGGACTATCTTTTTGCTGTACTGTATATGGATATAGATCGCTTTAAGTACATCAACGATTCCATGGGCCATCTGTTCGGGGACAGGCTGCTGGTCAGCTTTGCTCAAACCATAAAAAAATGCATGCGGGATTCTGACACTGTTGCCCGCATGGGCGGGGATGAATTCGCTGTTATCCTGGATGACATTCAGGACCCCAGCTATATTTTTACCGTGATGGACCGGATTAATGCCGCTCTTAAGGATCCGCTCAAGATTGAAGACCATACGATCTATGTCACAGTGAGCACAGGTATAGTTGCTGACTGCCGCATTTACGACAATCCAGAGGATATTGTGCGGGACGCGGACGCGGCCATGTACGGGGCCAAAGATGCCGGCCGTGCCTGCTTTAAGGTGTTTGAAAGCAGGATGCATCAGCGCTTCAAGCGTACTCTGGAGATGGAGACAGCAATGCGCAAGGCCCTGGAAAACGGTGAATTTGTTCTTCACTACCAGCCCATAATTTCCCTGCAGGGAGGCAAGGTAGCCACTTTTGAGGCCCTGGTCAGGTGGGAGCGTCCCGGTATGGGGCTGATTCATCCTGCAGAGTTTATCCCGGTGGCGGAAGAGACAGGGCTGATCATGCCTCTGGGAAGATGGGTGCTGTCTCAGGCCTGCAAACAGATGAGCATCTGGCAGAAGACTTATCCTGAACTGTCTGATTGTTCTGTAAGTGTTAATCTCTCCGGCAGGCAGTTCAATGATCCGGAGTTGGAAAATCATATCATGCATGTCCTGGAGACCAGCGGGTTATCCCCGGAACATCTCAAGCTGGAAATCACTGAAAACGAGGTCATGCACAGTCCTGAACATGCCATTGAGCTTCTGACCAGGATCCGCAAGGCCGGTATCAAGATCATGATCGATGACTTTGGTACCGGTTACTCCTCCCTTAGTTATCTGCATCGCTTTCCCATCGATATTCTCAAGGTGGACCGCAAATTTGTGGGCAGGCTGGATTCCATCAACTCTCCGAGTGAAAGAAAGATAGTAGAAAACATATTCTCCCTGGCTCACGGTCTTAATCTGGAAGTAGTTGCCGAAGGGGTGGAGAGGTCATCACAGAACGATTTCCTGGCCGGGCTCAACTGCAGGTTTGTCCAGGGTTTTCTATACTATCGTCCCATGCCTCCGGAAATGGTTCAGCCCGATTTCCTGGAAAGAATCAGCAAGTAGTCTTCAGCCGGCTGTATTTTTACTGCACAAAATGAAGAAATACATGTTAAGTCGACAAAAAATGCAGTATAAAATTTTCAAAATTAAAGAATGATCTATTGGATTCTAAAAGAAATCCCGGCTTCATCAAAGACATTTCAAGACATGAGGTGTATTTTTTTAAAACAAAGGCCCCGCTATCCATGTCTGGCACGAAATACGCATGCACTTACAGTGTATAATCTCAATCTTTGCCTGACCTGAAGCCTTGTTTTTATCTGCTTCATTTTTTTACTATTTAAAATTTATAAACTTTAACCAAAAATGGGGTGGCTTAATGGAGATGAGTAATCTGAAAAAGTCCCAGGGCGGCTTTACGCTTATTGAAATCATTGCTGTACTGGTTATTCTGGGCATTCTGGCGGCTGTAGCTATTCCCAGGTTTCTGGATTTGAGCGAAGAAGCCGAAATGGGTGCTCTTCAGGCCCAGGCCGCCAACCTGTCTTCGGCAAGTTCCATGAATTTTGCCAAATACAAATTAAATCCAGCCGCAGGTGATCATATTGAAATAAATAGTTGCGATGGAGCTGAAGCGTTAGTCCAGAATTTTGACACTAGCAGGTTCGCATTGCAGGGGGGAGGGTGTGGGGGACTCACTGTCTGCGCCGAATTTCTGCTGCAGACAACAGAAGACCAGTCCCGGTCTCTGCAATGCAGAGTTGTCAGGGCGGACTAGATCTCTGACCAGAATTTTTGCAGGACCGCTTCTAAGCGGTCCTGCAAGAGTCAGGGTCAAAGATTACTTTTGGGCGATTTAGAGTCTTCGAGCTTTGATCGTTCCGGGCAGGAGAAAATCTGAAAGCATGGATAAGGAATTTAGCTGTAAATCTTCAGGTTTCACCCTGGTCGAGATAATCGCAGTTCTGTTTATTATAGGGATCCTCACTGCAATTGCTTTGCCCAGATATATCAGCATTCAGGAAGAAGCCCGGGAAAAAACCGCCCACAATCTCCTGGCAGTCGCCAGATCAGCAGTACAGCTTCAGTTTGCTCAGAATCTTCTCGAATCCAGGAGTGCTGAAAAGGCCTGGAACGACCTCAGCCCCCAGGTATGCCGGGAAAACGTCGCCACAAGCGGTTATGAAGGCTATGAACTGACCTGCATCAAGGGAGAAAGTGGGATGGACATAGCGGTTTCCTGGGGAGCTGACGGCCAAAATACAATTTCTACAACCTTCAGCAGACCATAAGGAACTTTATTCTGCCGGCTTTGGCAGGGAAAAGGCTTACATGCCCCTTTGCTGAAGGCAGATTAAATTCCGCATATTTTCTTTCAATAGCAAATCCTCCCGATTCTGCATTCCCTGTCGACTGCGATTTTCGTTCACCATTCAGTTTTCCTTTCTATTCAGCGCTGCTGCCTTTGTTTTCGGGGTCATGAGGCAAGCAGCGTGGGTCTCCATCATTGACATTATATGCAGCGGATAGTAATTACAACAACATAGAAAGTTCATATGGCCCTTTCTTTTTTTCCTGTTCCATCACCTTCGATTCTCGAGTGTTAAGTTCAAACCTGGTCAGTCCTTGCCATGTCTTCAGTGTCCGATCATGATCTGGTCCGTCAGATTCTTGCAGGGAATAAGGATGCCTATGCCCTGGTTGTCCAGAATCACGGGCAGAAAATATACTCCTTTGTCTGCCGCATGGTCAGGGAGCCTGATCTTTCCCGGGATCTGGCCCAGGAGGTCTTTGTCAGGGCCTACACAAGTCTCAACACCTTTGACGGTTCCAAGGCCCTGGGTCCCTGGCTGTATAAGATAGCCCTTAATCTGGTCCGGGACCACTTCCGGAAAAATAAAGATATCTCGTTGAGAAGCATTTCCCTAGAAGAAATAAGTGTGAGGGCTGAATGCTCGCCTGAAGACTTCTGGATGGCCAGGGAGAAACAGATGCTTCTTCAGCAGGCTATTTGTCAGCTTCCTCCAGACCTGGGAGAGGCCCTGGCCCTGCGTTTTTTTCATGATATGAGCTTTGAAGAAATGGCCCATATTCTGGGTGTAAGCCTTAGCGCAGCCAAGATGCGCGTCTACCGCGGCCTGGAAAAGATGGTGGATATTCTGGAAGGTGAAGAGGGATAATTCAACTCTGTGATATTGGTGACACGCAAAATGAAAATGCAGTAGTTTTTTAAAATTATCATCAGATATCAAGTGACCAAGGAGCATCTCAAATTTATTATGAATTTATAAATGATAACATGTTGTTTTTGTTCATTAAAAATTTATTATATTTTTCAGGTGGCTATTGACATTTTCTTTTTTTAAGTAAAAAATATCAGTCAATTTGGGTTGTATCAAATTATCTCCATGCAAGTTTATCTCAAAAAGGAGTCAAAGCCGTGTATGATTATAATTATTTAATGGAAAATGATCATGAGATAATTAGGCTGGAGACGAAAACAGATTATGAGACTGTTGTTCAACAGTCCAGGTGGGCAGGATTAAAACCTGGAATGCGTGTTGCAGATATTGGATGTGGTCCAGGAAAAACCACTTCAATTTTACATGATCTTGTAATGCCAGGAGGCAGCGTAGTCGGAATAGATAATTCTGAGGATCGAATAACTTATGCCATAAATAATTATAACAGCGGAGTGCAGTTTAAATGCAAAAATGCTTTTGATTCTCTTGATGATTTAGGAACTTTTGATTTTGTATGGGTCAGGTTTGTGCTAGAATACCATCTTTCCAACAGCTTCACAATGGTGGAGAATATATTCAGGATTGTCAAGCCTGGAGGGATATTGTGTCTGGTTGATCTGGACTATAATTGTATGAGCCATTATGGAATGAACTCCAGACTTGAAAAGGCAATTACATTTTGTATTCAAGAGTTACAGGCAAAAGCCGATTTTGACCCCTTTGCCGGAAGAAAGCTTTATACATATCTTTACGATCTTGGATTTGAAGAAATTGATGTTCAAGTGTGCGCCCACCATTTGATGTTTGGCTTGATGAGCGAGACCGATGCCTTTAATTGGCAAAAGAAAGTCGAGGTTATCAGCAACAAGTTTCCGGAGCTTCTTGCTGATTATGAGGGAGGTTTCAATAGATTTCAAGAGGATTTTCTAACTTACATAAATGATCCAAGGCGTTTCACCTACACACCGGTTATTTCATGCCGTGGACGCAAGAAAAAAAATGGTTGAATCGTTTATCAATTTGCCATGGGTTCTTTCCATCCGTAATTTTTAGAGTAATATTGTTTTAAGGCAGTTACCATCTTACCGTCCAGGCGGTTTTTTTCAACTTCTTGCGCTAAGAGGTCCATGGCCTTGTCCACCGGCATTGGTTCCCTGTAGTGCCGCATGGAAGTTATTGCTTCAAAGAAATCAGCTACGGAAATAATTCTGGCGCCCAGAGGAATTTCCTTTCCACGCAAGCCTTGTGGATAGCCGCTTCCGTCCAGCTTTTCGTGATGTGAGCCGGCTATCTCTGGAACCTGGCTGAAGATTCCTTCAAAGTTGATTTTTTCCAGAATGCTGCGTGTTTTTTCCGAGTGAGTCTGGATCATCTGGTACTCTTCCGGGTTTAATTTCCCCTTCTTTTTCAAAATAGCGTCAGGAACCCCGATTTTGCCGTAATCATGCAGCAGGGCAGCAATGCGGATCATTTCAGTGTACTCGCTGGAATATCCAAGTTCTTTGCAGATTCCGACAGAGTACTCCATAACTTTTTCAGAATGTCCAGCAGTAAGAAAGTCCCGGGCGTCAATGCTTGCCGCCAGAACATGTAAAATGGAATTAAACTGCCTGGTCCTGGATTCAAGTAGTTCAGCATTCCGGATACTTATTCCAATTACAGAAGCAAGTCCCATCATTAGGCTAAGATCGCTTTGCATTAGCGGTCTTTTGGACTGAACATTATCTACAGCGATTATTCCTAAGGATTCATTGTTATTAACAATGGGGCAGCATATAAAAGCTTTGGTTCCTGCTTTTCTTGCAAACTCCAGACTTCGCGGAGACAAGGTGTGCTTGATCTCGTTGATATCATTAATAAGAAAGGGCTGTTGCTCCTTGAAGCTGATGACAAATACTCCGCGAGATTTTGAATCATCAAGATGGAAGCCATTTTTGGGAAAACTAGAAATCAGATATGATGAGTAGCCGTATCCTGCTCGAAGCACCAATCTTGTTTTGTTATGATTGGACAAAAGAATAAACCCTCTGTCATAGTCCAGTCTTTTTTCTGCAATGCGAACAACACTGTCCAATACATCGTCAATACTCAGCTGTCCGCTAACAGCCTGTCCCACTTCATTGGTAAGCAATGAGTTGTTATAGTTGATATCTATCTGTTGAATAAGTTTGTCAGAACTTTCCCGCAAGATATTCAGGCTATTTTTTAATTCTCTCAGCTGAACGACATTTTTTAGTATTAACACTAACAGAAAGATAATAATAAATATTGGGAGCAAATTAAAAGCAATTTTAGCATCATAAAAATATGTAAAGCCAAGCATTGATACTAGTACTAAAAATAAAGCCAACAAAATATGATTAAAAATTTCTTGATAAGTTTTTTTCCAAGATATGATATATTGGCAGACATCTCCACCTCTAAATATGCATTCAGGATGTTCTATGGTAGGAAGTTTATGCGTGTACCCTAGTGCAATAGCCTCAAATATGCCGATTCTGTTTTCGCATTGATATTTTTTTTCGTTTACTCCATCTTTTGGTTTGGAAATGATTTCTACCTTATTAGAATTTATTTTTTTAAAAGTGTACGAAGATGAAACGGCAAAGAATTTTGCAAATTTTGCGATGAGTTCATATACTTTAGCAGGCCCTACCTGTCCAAATGCATATTGCCACAGAAAGCCAGCAGACCCACGGATGACTGAATGCCTGCCTGCTTCTCTTGCAATATTAATATTGTTAGTATCTTCCAGTATTTTTTGATACCACCTGTCTACTTGGTCCTGCGTAAGCCAGTGTCCTTGATCAGCAACTTCATGTTCTTGTATATTCGCATACTCTAATGCTTCGGATATGTTTATATCTGGATATTTCTGTTTTAAGAATTCAATCCAGATGTTGATTATCCTGCTGTTATACAGGGGAAGATTATTTTCTGTGTATTTCATGACATGAAAATGATTAATCAAGAAATTTATTCATAAATTTCAGAAATTTGCTCAAGTATATTAAATTAAAAATCCATAAATTATATACTTTTTGATGTTGGATTTCATGATTTTTTGCATAAGCTGCGGGGTATATCAAAACCGGCATGTTCGTGTCTAGATAATGATTTTTAATTTTGTTTAAAATCACATGGAAAATCTTATTAGAAAAGTCCTGTTGGTCAATCACAAAGGCAAAGATACAGTTAGTAAGGTTAGATAGGTTTATTCCTGTATCTGATACTATTACTAGGAACACAGCCTTGAGTTGTCCACTAATCTTAACAGAATATAAATATTTTTCTCTTCTGAATCCAAGTTTCTTATATTCGAAAGAGACAATGTCAGTGTTAAACAGCTCTTGCTCAAAATCAAAAGCATGGAATATCAAGTTGCCATATTTTTCGCCGATACTATGTTTCATTTCCAGCAGATCTTCATAATCAGTCGGCTCTATGCTTATATTTGATGGAAAAGCTATGTCGGTATTAAGATTCTTAACATGGTTTATATAAGCCATGGAATAAATAGCGCATACGTTGGCATCGCGAATTTGTTCTGTAAATTGTCCGAATATACGTTTTGGGAATCTGTTGTTTTCTCGATAGTATCCAAGTATATAGCTCATATGTGTAGAATGCAGCTGATAAAAATCGTTAACGTATTGACATACTTGGTTCAAAACTGCGATACCGGGACCCTTGATTGATGCAAAATTTGAAGCATGATGATGAAAAAGCCAGGTGTTTGTGAAATATCGAATAATTGAACAATGTCCGTGAATAATTCCTCTTTCTTGGTATATGAAATGTCTAGCTATTTGAGGGTGCTCCATATATAGCTTATCATATATTTTTTTAAACTCGTGTTTATTATAGTATAGCCTACTGTATTTTTGAGGATATATAAAGCCAGCATCAAAAAAAAATTTCCATAGACTATCAATATTAACCCTGTTACATACAAGAGTGTTTTTATTGTTGGATCTTTGCAGAATTCCAGCTAGCTTTATCTGATCCTGAACATTCATATCTAATGTAGCTATTCCGCATTTGACAACCTCGTTCTTTCCTTCAAATATATTTTTTCTGTATATTACCTGTGAAAAACATTTTAGACTGCAGTTGTTAACAATTTCTATCTCAACTTCAGGTATAATTATTCCTGGCATTAAAATACTTTCTTCAGGATTTTCTTCAACAGAAAATCCTGAACCCGATATGTCGTATACAGGCAAAGTGACAATTTGTTTAGTTAAAGGATGTGTAAATATTATGTTGGGAGAAGGTTTTAAGACATTTCGCTGGCAACGTATTTCTTTACTATTAAACCTGCTGAACTGGTTTTGAACTGGCTCCAGAACGTAGCACCTTTTCAGTTGTTCAAAAGTATGTCTGATAATATTCACCGCCCCTGAAAAAAAGATAGTTTTATGTTCTTTACATACCACCTGTGATGGTTGATCAGATTGAATCCATTGAAAAGTCTGGGGAGGTTCTGCAACGATCTCGATTTTAAAAGCTTGCGCGCTGAAATCAACAAGCCGACCGTAAAATACCGCCCCGTTCTGGATAAATTCTACATCAATATTATGGCACCTGTGCCTTCTCACCTTGCGTGAACTCAGCTCGTAGCTGAAATCGGGCAGCTCCAGAGTAATGCGCTCCTGGTCCGATTCCTGGACGGTTGCATCCACCCGGATCAGCTTAAGTCCGTCGGATAGAAGAAAGTAATTGAACTGGTAGGACTGCAGTTTCTGGGGCAGGCCAGGCACCTGGACCCAGTGGCATGTAAGGGTGTTTAGCGTACAGGGCAGAGGCCTGGCTTCAAGGGATATTTCATTGTCATATTTCTTATGCTTCATTTTAATTTGGATGGTGCCGTCATTAAAATGAACATAATTCAACTGGTTGATAAGGGC
>SL_5KL_010_SEDDRAFT_10000849_pt1 | contig 19221 bp, 15 predicted proteins | sample SodLakKL_010_SED_FD_9118 | JGI IMG/M metagenome (IMG submission 9118)
AAATATTTTTTAACGCCCTTTTCGCTTGTTTTGTAGGTGTCTTCACCAAAGGCCGGGGACGATTTTAACCAACTTTGGTATAAAAAATTAAACTTATTAAGTTTTTTAAAATCAATTTACTATAAATCATTTTCCAAAACTATAAAAATCGTGCGCGTTAGCCCGCCCAAACAGGCTTTGTTTTCAACCACTACTTGGCCTGTATTTCCGACATTTTTTAAGAGCGCGTGGAAGCTTTGTTTGGGCTTGATTTTTTGTTTACTTTTTCATCTAAGGAAAAAGTAAAAAATTATAAAAAGTAAAAGATTTTAAGAAAAGCGCCTGTTTTTCTTATTGGGACACCCAAAAATAACAAATCATCTCTGATCATCAGTTTATTATATAAGTGTCCCAAAGAATGTGCTGAAAACAGGAAATATAATTACCCGGATTATTTAAGCTTTTTGTAAATGGATTTTATTATTTTGATTTTAGTTTATTTTATAAGTTTTTGTTTCTTCTGCCAGGCAAGTATTTGAAAATATGGTTTTTGCTTCTTCCAGGTATGAACCAAGTTCTTTGTCATTATATCGTGCTGAATAATGGCCTATTAGGAGCTTTTTAACGTTAGCTTTCAGTGCAATAGTTGCGGCTTCAGTTGTTGTAGCATGAAATTTTTGCCGAGCAATATCCGAGAACTCTTTTCTAAATGTGGCTTCGTGATATAGCATATTTGCACCCTTGATTTGATCAATAAAATATTCTGTATAAACCGTATCAGAGCAAAATGCATAAATACGCGGGGAGGGCGGAGGAATAGTTATTTTTTCATTTGGCAGTATTTGGCCTTGAGAAGTAATATAATCACTGCCATTTTTAATATCAATTATTTTATTAAATGGCATATCATACTTGGTTACATATTCTTTTTTTATGTTTTTCACTCCTTGCTTTTCAGTAAACAAAAATCCAAAAGAAGGAATGCTATGAAGCATTTCAATAGTTTCTATCTTTAGCGATGAATCTTCAAAAATCGTTTCTCCTCCTTTTTCCAAATCATGATAATTTATCTTATAGGCTAATTTCATTTTGCAAATATCAAATTGCATTTTTATAATTTCACTCAATCCGGGAGGAGAGTATAAATTAAGTTCTTTTTCACGCCCCAGCAAGTGTAAAGTAAACAACAATCCTGGCAGCCCCAGGTAATGATCGCCATGGAGATGACTAATGAAAATATTATTGATTTTCATAATGGGGGCTTTCATACGTTTTAATTGCATTTGAGTTCCTTCGGAGCAATCGAGCAAAAACAATTTGTTATCATACTTTAACAACTGGGTAGAAGTGTGTTTGCTGGAGGTTGGCATGGCTCCGGAACTGCCTAAAATAGTGGTTTGAAAAATGGGCTTTTGCATATTATCTTTATAACTGAAAAGTAAGCTGTTTTGTATTTTTTGTTTTGTAAACCAACATCATAAGCCAGCTTAGCAAATTAATTAAATACATTGAACTATTCTTGTAACTAAATATTAAAACAACTAAAAACATTTTTTATTATAAAAAAGTGTTAATAATTTAGTTTTAAGAAAATGATCATTTTTATCTTTTGTAGTAAAAACAAAAAAGTTTTAGTAAAAAAATCTTGAAAAAAAATTTGACGATTAAAAAAAAATGTATCTTTGCACACTCAAACATAAAAAATAAAGAGGGCGATTAGCTCAGTTGGTTTAGAGCACCTGCCTTACAAGCAGGGGGTCGCTAGTTCGAATCTGGCATCGCCCACTTGAAAAAACTAAGGGTTACAGTAATAAATGGCTGTAACCCTTTGTTTTTAGTTGTTTAACTGGTAATTCAGATTTTAAATTTTTGAAAATCTTATCAAGACCGGCTTAAGATTAGAAAAAAACATAATTTTGTCTTATGAGCCGTGTAAAATACAGTAAATTAAGTAGTTGCAAAATTAAAAAAGTTGTTAGACATTTTTGCGCTGATATTGAAGCGAGTAAAACAGCTTTACAATACGTCGTTTATCCAAATTTAACGGAGTAAAAGCTCACTTTGACTTACATCTTAAAGAATGCGAGTGGCGCTGGAAAAAGTCAGAAGAACAGCTATTCAAAGAACAATAACAACTCTAACAACTCTAACAACAATAACAATAATAACAACAATAACAATAATAACAACAATAACAATAATAACAACAATAACAATAATAACAACAATAACAATAATAACAACAATAACAATAATAACAACTCTAACAACTCTAACAACAATAACAAATATTAAAAAATAATTTCATAGTCTAGAGCCTTGGTAATTGTTTATTATTTATTTTTATATCAGTTTTTTAAAACTTTTTTTACAAAATTGTATTTATATTAAAAGGTATTAAATTATCTTATGGGATTAGTTTCATTGGGTTTGCAAGTTCGGCAGAGGCAAACCGGTATTTTTTTGTTAAAATAACGATAGGAAAAGACTTTTTTATATATTTAATAATTAAAGCATAGTTTTATGACATTTTTGAATTATTTAAATTTTAAACCATTATTTTTATTATCATTAATATTATTGGTATTAGCTTCGTGTGAGCGAACTCCTCCGCCTCATATAAATCTTGAGCAAAAACATAATGAAAAAGCCTGGCAAATTATTGCTCCGGGTTATGGTACTATGGGGCTTATTGAAGGGCAAAACATCCATATTTATTATTATACTGATGCGCGGTCGTGGACTCCTGACCGGGATTCGCAATTTATTCTGCCTGATGATATAAACGGAGTTATAGCATTGGGGATGGGATATTTGGGTGTTTTACAAGATAATGTTTTTGATTTCTATTATCTTGATGCAAAATATCAGTGGAAAGAAGAAGACAGGATGGCATTGGAATTGCCTGAAGATTTTGACAGGCTGGTCGTTATGAAAATGACTTATGATATGGGTGTTATAGGTGTTGTAAAAGATAATAAAATATATTATTATTATTTGGGTGGTGATGGAAATTGGAGAATGGATAAAGAGTCTGTTTTTTATATACCGGACGATGTAGACGACTATTTTGCCTTAGGTGATATGTCGATGGGAATAGTTGATAATAATAAATTAGGGTTTTATGACTTTACCGCTGACCGTGAATGGGTTTTTGCACACGATCATGTGCTGCAATTGCCCGAAGGTTATGATGCAATTATACCTTTTGAGCCCGGAAATGTTGGTGTAATGATAGACGAAGTTATTAAATTTTACGAAATAGATAAAGAAACCGATCAGTGGGTCATTGATGAGTCTCTTAACTTCGCCTGGAAAGACCATTTGTCTGAACTTAGAGATCAGTAAATTTATGTTCACCGTTTAGATGATTTTGGTTTTGTAAAAGTGCATTTTTTAAAAATTTTGATGTGTGATTTTCTTTTATATCTGCCAGTTTTTCGGGAGATCCCTGGAAAATTATTCGTCCGCCTCTTTTGCCGCCTTCAGGCCCAAGGTCTATTATATGATCGGCTACCTTAATAACATCCATATTATGTTCAATGATCATTACTGTATTTCCTTTATCAACAAGGTGTTTCAACACTTTCATCAATACGCTTACATCTTCAAAATGCAGTCCGGTAGTAGGTTCATCTAAGATGTAAAAGGTTTTACCTGTATCTTTTTTTGATAGTTCGGCGGCAAGTTTAACCCTTTGTGCTTCACCTCCCGATAAAGATGTACTGCTTTGTCCGAGTGTAAGATAGCCTAAACCCACAGATGAGAGTGTTTTTATTTTTTGAGTTATAGAGGCTATATTTTCAAAGAAGTTTAATGCATCATCAATACTCATATTAAGCACATCGCTTATAGATTTGCCTTTATATCGAATTTCAAGGGTTTCGCGATTATACCTTAAACCCCGGCACGTTTCACATATAACATGAACATCGGGCAAAAAGTTCATTCCGATTACCTTCATACCTCCACCCTGGCAGCTTTCACATCGACCGCCTTTTATATTAAATGAGAAACGCCCCGGTTTGTAACCCCTGACCTGAGATTCGGGTAAAGAAGCATATATTTTACGTATATCATCAAATACTTTTGTGTAGGTTGCCGGATTTGAACGTGGCGTTCTGCCTATGGGTGATTGATCTATTTCAATTACTTTGTCGATGTTCTTTATACCTTCTATTGAAGAGTAGGGTAGGGTGGGTTTTTCCGACCTGTAGAAATGATTACTTAATATAGGATAGAGGGTTTCGTTGATCAGTGATGATTTGCCACTGCCTGATACGCCTGTAACACATATTAACATTCCTAATGGTATTTCTGCGTCAATATTTTTGAGATTATGACCTTTGGCACCTTTTAATATAAGCTTTTTGCCATTTCCTCCGCGTCGTTTTAGAGGTACAGGAATATCTTTTTCATTTCTAAGATATTGTGCGGTAAGAGATTTTTGTTGCATTATCTCAATTGGTTTTCCCTGTGCTACGATTTTACCACCTTTATTACCTGCACCGGGGCCCATATCAACAACATGGTCTGCAGATAATATTATATCGCGGTCGTGCTCAATTACAATTACAGAGTTGCCAATATCCCTGAGGTTTTTTAATGAAGCCGTCAAACGCCTGTTATCACGTTGATGTAAACCTATACTTGGCTCATCAAGAATGTATAAGACACCTGTAAGTTGAGTGCCTATCTGGGTAGCCAGGCGAATCCTCTGGCTTTCACCTCCTGATAGACTTTTTACAGGCCTGTTTAATGAAAGATAATCTAACCCTACGTCAAGCAAAAAACTTAATCTTTCATTTAACTCACGCATCAACTCTTTTGCAATTTTATGACGGCGTTTGTCAAAATTCTTTTCTATATCCAACAGCTCTTTTTTCAAAGCTAAAAGATCCATTTCTGCAAGGTCGGCAATATTATAACCTCCGATCTTATAGTATAAGGATTCTTTTTTTAATCTTTGACCCTTACATTCATGACAATCAACTTTTTTCATGAAACTCAAAGCCCATTTGCGTATATTTTTTGAAGGATTAACCTTATATTGATCATCAATGAAATTAATAATACCTCCAAAGTCTAAAGAGTATGTGCTTGTAATACCCAGGTTTTCATTTTTTACCTTTACTAACTCATCAGTACCATATAGAATAATGTTAATAGCTTTATGAGAAATTTTTTCAATTGGGGTATCAAGATCAAAGCCGTATTTGGTGCCTATAGCCTCTATCTGCCTGAAGATCCATGTGTTTTTATATGAACCTAACGGAGCGATGCCACCTTTACGAATAGTTTTGCGCATATCAGGTATGATCTTCTCAAGGTTGATTTTATTAATAGTACCCAGCCCATTACACTCAGGGCATGCTCCATATGGTGAATTGAAAGAGAAAGTGTTTGGCTCAGGATCATCATATGCAATTCCTGATTTCGGGCACATAAGGTTACGACTGAAATAGTAGCTTTGCCCGCTGCTCTCGTCAATGAGCATTACCATGCCTTTGCCATATCTTAAAGCGGTTTGGAGAGATTGATAAAGTCTTTTTTTATTGGAGTTGTTTACACTAATTTTATCAATTATTATTTCAATATCATGAATTTTATAACGGTCTAGCTTCATACCGTATTTTATGTCGGTTATTTTACCGTCAACTCTTACTTTAAGAAAACCCTGCCTGAGTATTTGCTCAAAAAGCTCCCGGTAATGGCCTTTGCGTCCCTTAATCAATGGTGCCAGCAGTAAAATAGATTTGTTATTATGCCTTTCTAGTATAAGGTTGAGAATTTTTTCATCAGTGTAGCGCACCATTTTTTCACCGGTTTTATATGAATAAGCATCAGCAACCCGTGCATATAACAGCCTCAAAAAATCATATATTTCAGTTACCGTTCCTACAGTTGAACGCGGATTTTTATTGGTGCTCTTCTGCTCAATGCTTATCACAGGACTTAACCCATTGATTTTGTCAACATCCGGCCTTTCAAGATTTCCCAAAAATTGCCTTGCATAGGCTGCAAAGGTCTCAATATAACGCCTTTGACCTTCAGCATAAATAGTATCAAAAGCAAGGGAAGTCTTACCTGACCCGCTTAATCCTGTTATTACTGTTAAAGTATTGCGAGGTATTACAACATCAATGTTTTTCAGGTTGTGCTCCCGGGCACCATATATGGTAAGAGAATCATCGCCTGTAAAAAGAAATGGTTCTTGCATGGTTTTCAATTATGAATACAATCAGTCAACACTATACATTTTTAAATGTTTAAAACGCCATTAAAAATCCGGGCTGATATTAGTCAGAGAATTAATTTGCAAAATTATTAATTTTGTTTAGCTAAAACAAATGGGGATAAGAAAGAGCTTGTAAATGATCTAATTCTTTTATTTCTTTTATCTAATTTTATTAACTTATTTTTATAAGGAGCATCATAGAAAGTATGAAATACAACTATGAAAAAGGTTTTAGATTGCCAAAAATAATTGTAACCATACCTGTAATGGATGAAGATGGTTATATTCAATCATGCATACAATCAATTAAAGATCAGACATATAAAAATTTTCATGTTATATCGTGTGTTAACCAACCTGATCACTGGTGGAAAGAATATGGTAAAAGAGATATTTGTGAAAACAATTTAAAAGCGATTGAATATTTAAAAGATCTTGATTGCCCTGCAGTTGAAGTTATAGACAGATCTTCACCCGGCCGTGGATTTTCACCTCATGAAAAAGGGGTTGGTCATGCACGAAACCTCTTATTTAAAAAAGCAATTGCCCAAGCTAACAATAATGATTTGGTTATGTGCCTGGATGCTGACACTATTTTTGAACCGGGCTATTTTCAATCTGTAGTAAACTCATTTTTAAAAAAGCCTAATATCGTAGCCCATGCAAATCCATATTATCACAATCTTACAGGCGATGATTCTATAGATAGGGCAATACTACGATATGAGATTTATATGCGTTTGTATGTAATTAATTTGTGGAATATTGGAAGTCCATATGCTTTTACACCTTTAGGGTCAGCTATTACTATTAAGGTTAATAGTTTAAAGAAAATCGGGAAACTTGCTCCCAAACCGGCCGGAGAGGATTTTTACCTGCTGCAAAAGCTGCGTAAACATGGGAATATTAATCAATATAATGATTACTATGTTTTCCCGTCATCAAGAGTTTCAAACCGTGTTCCCTTCGGTACAGGTCCTGCTGTTGGAGAAGGAATCAAAAACAAGTGGAACAGGTATCCAATTTATCCCCTAAAACCATTTAAATTGATCAAAGAAACTTATGATCTTTTTCCGGTACTTTTTAGAAAAGATATACCTACACCTTTAGATAGTTTTTTTGAAAAAATTTTCGGAACAAAAAATATTTTTGAAAAATTACGCCAGAATTGCAGAAGTGAAGAAAATTTTATCAGGGCTTGCCATATGAAGTTCGATGGATTGAGAATTTTACAGTTTGTAAAATATTATCACCTGCAAAATGTAACGAATGATGAAGATAATTTACAACAACATATAAAATATTATTTTGGTGATTGTGAAGAAAGTGATATAAAATATTTTACTTTACCTTTTGAGTTTAATAACATTTCTATATCTTTACTCCAAAAATTAAGGAATTTATTAGCCGATAAAGAGTTACTTTATCGAAAAAAAGATATTATATGAGTTGCAACTGCCCTTTCGATATAATTACTATAACAGGTCCTACTGCCACAGGAAAAACCAGGCTGGCTGCTTTAACAGCGAGTCATTTTGATGGAGAGATCATAAGTGCCGATTCAAGGCAGGTTTACCGGAAAATGGATATTGGCACCGGTAAAGATATTGATGACTATACTGTAGATGGCAAAAAGATACCTTACCATCTTATTGATATCAGAGATGCCGGCTATGAGTATAATGTATTTGAATTTCAGAATGACTTTCTCGACGCTTATGAATTGATAAATAAAAAAAACAAACAGGTTGTTTTATGTGGTGGAACAGGGCTATATATCGAATCAGCCCTTTGCGGTCGTAAAATAGTTGAAGTTCCTGAAAACAAAAAGTTAAGGGGAGAAATTAAAAACCTCTCATACCAGCAACTAATAAAAATGTTAGATTCTATGACAAAGCTTCATAATACAACCGATACTTCAGATCATGAGAGATTGGTGAGAGCTATTGAAATAGAGAAGTATAAAATAGAAAACCAGGAGCTTATAAAAGATTTTCCTGACTTTAGCAATATAATTTTTGCCATAAACTTTGATCGTAAAGTCTTGCGTAAAAGAATTACCCAAAGATTAAAAAAACGCCTCAATGAAGGTATGATAGAAGAGGTTAAAAATCTTCTGGAGTCAGGCATAAAACCCGAAAAACTTAAGTATTACGGCCTGGAATACAGGTTTGTTACAGAATATTTGACTGGAGAGATCAGCTACAAAAAGATGGAAGATATGTTAAACACTGTAATACATCAATATGCCAAAAGGCAGATGACCTGGTTTAGACGTATGGAGCGCCAGGGGTATGAAATAAACTGGATCGACGGTGAAAAAAGTGAAAAAGATAAGTTAGCGGAAATTATTTCAATTATAGATAACCAGCCGAATAAAGCAATAATTAATTAATAAATATAGTAATAACTTAAATTAACATAATATGGAACATGAAGCTGTAAAAAATCCTGTTATAAGCGTCGGAGATTGGATGTTAACACTTTTTATCCTGGCTATTCCGCTTGTTAATATCATCTTTTTGTTTATATGGGCTTTCAGTGGCGATGCTAACCCCAGTAAAGCCACCTATGCTAAAGCATCCCTTCTATGGATTGCAATTATTTTTGTAGTGACAATAATATTTTCAATATTGATTTTTAGCGCCGGAATATTTGGCATTATGTCGGGTATGTAATGACATGCCCGGTTAAATGCATCGGATTCAACTATAAAATGAGAATAGCTGCTAATCTGTTGCAAAGCATCGTTATTGTAGGGTTCAAAAACTATAGGATAAACCTAATCCGAATGTTTGTTTTATTTGGAGTTTTTCATCAATGTTGCGGTCTTGGATAAGATGCACCAAAACATTTGTTGTAATGTATTCGGTAATTTTTAAGTTAGCTGACGACTCCCAGTTTAAAATAATTTCCCCAAAATCATCGTAACTGCTAAATAACTCCAACCTTGATCGTACTCTAATATTATCAGTGAATTTTCTACTGAAAGTTAGATTTAACATGCTTCCCAGTTCAGCTAAAAGATTTTCTGATTCTTCAACTCCAAAGGCACCCTGATCGGCTAGTTTCTGATCTAATACAAATGTAAATCTGTCCGTAACAGGTGAGAAGTAAACCGAAAGAAAGTCCCACGGCTTGTAATCCATACCTGCTGATACAGTTATAAAACCCGGAGCCATAAACCTTGAAACAACAACGCTATCATTTGGATAATCATAACCTTTGGTAAACTGCGATCTGTAATTGATCATGGCTGAAGCATTAAGTTTTTCCACAAGCTTCCTGCCAAGCTTGGAGGTAAAGTCTATTCTGTCTTCATTTTTTCGTAAAGATTGTTCTCCTGATTTATAAAGACCATAACGCAGATCAAGTTGATTTTCAAATGAAATATTATCATTGTCATATGTAGCTTCTAATTCAACTATTGAAGTTGAAGCCAAAGTGTTTTCACCCCCGGCAGCCCAGTTGGTAAAACTTGATTGGTTAAAAACCTGTGAAAAATTTCCCGAAAAGTTCCACAAATCAGCCTCTTCGGTTTTTTCCTCTTCATTATTTTCACAATGTAGATGAATACTTAACATCATGGTGAAACAAAATAGTATTGTTGCAAATTTCATAATACTAAATTTTTATTATTTTGCCAAAACTACAAAACAAATATTAGATTATTCAAATTTTTTCATAAATATTATAATACTTTTGTTCTTAAACAGTAGTTTTTTGTTTTTATTAATTTGTATTTTGATAGTTTTAAGTATCACAATGTTTATTTTTGTTTACGTTAATTGTAAGATAAAATCGAAATAAATAACTTTACAGGCATTATAAATTAATTATTACTATGGATTCTAGAATTATTTTGGTTACAGGAGGCAGTTCGGGTATTGGTTTACAAACAACAAGGCAACTTACAGATGACAGTAACACCCATGTTATTTCGTTTTCGCGCAGCAAGGATAAAATTGAAAGAGCCCGAAAAGAGATTGGTACTTTAGATAATGTAACATTCTTTGAAGGAGATGTTACTCAAGTTGATGATTGCCGCCAACTTGCTGAATATATCGAAGCTACTTATGGCAGATTGCATGGCTTGGTTAATAATGCAGGTGTTTTAACCAAGGGCGGTATAGAAGCGATAGACTATGAAACATGGAAATATAATTTGAATATTAACCTTAACGGTGTTTATCTTTTAACTCGCAGTATGCTGCCCTTATTAAAAAAAGCCCGGGGGGCTTCAATTGTAAATGTATCTTCAGTGGCAGCTTTTAAACCGGGTAGTAGTATAGCTTATTCAGTAAGTAAGGCCGGCCTTGATATGCTCACCGAGTTTCTGGCCGGCGATTTAGCATATTATAAAATACGCGTTAATTCAGTTAATCCGGGCCTTGTAATAACACCCATACATCTTGATAACAAAATATTTGAAAATAAAGAGAAATACGAGGAGCTTCTGGAAAATGCCGTCAAGAGGTATCCTCTGAACCGTATTGGCAAACCAAAAGATATTGCCAACCTAATCGAATTTTTATTGTCCGATAAATCTTCATGGATAACCGGAAGTATTTTTAAAGTTGACGGAGGTGTAATGGTATATAATGACCTAATACCAGCTAAAGGCAATGAATAAAGAATTACTTCATAAACTTCAGGATATGGATAAATTCAAAATGTATCAATCTCATAAAATTATGATCATTAATATCGAACTTATATCATCCAGATTGATTTATGGCTTATTTTTACCAGCATGCAACCCGCATTCCTTTGTTTCTGGATTTTCCCACCACCAACGTCCTGCCCTTACGTCTTCTCCTGGTTTTATAGCTCTTGTGCATGGTTGACATCCAATGCTTGGATAGCCTTTGTCATGTAAAGGGTTATATGGTATTTGGTTATTACGAATATAATCCCATACTTCCTTTGTATTCCAATAAAGCAAAGGGTTTACTTTAATTATGTTATTTGAATCATCCCATTCAATTGTATTTAGGTTTTTCCTGGTTGAAGATTGTTCGTTTCTCAGACCTGTTATCCAAACTTCTTTATTGGCTAATGATCGTTTTAAAGGCTCTATCTTTCTTATATTACAACAGTATTTTCGATTTTCAATATTATTATAAAAAAGATTTATCCCCCTTGTATTGACCATCTCCTCTACTTTTTTGAAATCAGGGAAATATATTGTTATTTTTATGTTATAACGATTTTCAGTCTCTTCAATCAAGTCATAAAATTCATAAAACATTCTTCCTGTGTCAAGAGTAATTATATTGGTGTTTTTGTTAATTCCGGCTATTAAATGGGTTATAACCTGATCTTCAATACTCATGCTTGAGGTGAATACCGCCTTTTCACTATAATTTTTAAGAACGTATCGCAACATATTTAATGAACTCTCGCCATCTAAATGTTTGTTTAATTTATTAACAGTGTCTTTCATTTGTATACTTTTTTATTGTTATTCAGAATTTAAAAAAAATCCGGTTACATTGTAATAATATAAATCCTAAATGCACTCAAGTAGTTATCCATACATAAGTGTTACCTGTTAGTATATAACCTTGTTTGAGATAATAAATAATTTTACAAATCACTTAGCTTAAAAACTTCATTTGCTCTGATGCCTTTTTCGGTTTCTTTCAGGTTGCAGCACTCATTAAAATAGTCGTGTTCAAAAAACAATACATAGTTGTTGTCAAGTGCTTCTTTTAAAAACAGTTCCTTTTCCTTCATGGCTAATAGGGGGTCAATATCAAAACCGGAGATATAAGCAACAGGAATATTAAAAACAGAAGATATAAAGTCGGCCATGAAAACAATAGTACGATTCTTGTATTTAATAAATGGAATTATTTGTCCCCTGGTATGTCCGTCAAATATCTCCAGGTTTACCCCATCAATAAATACACCTGACTCATGGATAAATTCAAGGTGCCCTGATTCAAATAAAGGCATAAAGTTTTCTTTGAAAAAAGATGCTTTCTCCCTGGGATTTGGATTAAGTGCCCAATCCCATTGTTTTTTCGAGCAATAATAAGTTGCATTTTTGAAGACAAGTTCAGGAGTCTGCCTGTCATCCGCCCATTTTACCGCACCACCGACATGGTCAAAATGCAAATGTGTCAGAATGACATCGGTTATTTGGCTAAAATCATAACCAAGTTCCTTAAATGCTTTTTCAAAACTATCATCGCCAAATATATAATAATAACCAAAAAACTTTTTGCTTTGCTTATCTCCCATCCCGGTATCAATAAGAATTAAGCGATTTCCGGCTTCTATAAGCAGACTGCGTGATGTTATTGGGATCATATTGTTTTCATCAGCTTCTACTTGTTTGCTCCAAAGCGACTTGGGCACAACGCCAAAGCATGCACCACCATCCATTTTAAAATTTTCAGCTATTACCGGATATAAATTTGAAACACCCATAATTTTCAATTATTATTGTTAACTCTGTTTTTTTACAAAACACAAAATTAACACTTTTAAATAAATGCGATAATTATTCCAATTATCATAAAAAATTTTGTTTGAATAATTTAATTCCGCGAAACAATAGATTTATCGTAAAAGCCGAAAAATGTGAGTTAGCATTTCTTAATAAAGCATAGTTAAGAAAAATTATCAGAAAAGCTTTAACTTTACGGTTCTGTTTTTTAATTAAGAAAAAGAAGATTTTATATTTTTACAGATTGAATCGTATCTGCTATAATTCTTTAAGGCTTAAGCTAAACCATAATAAGTAAAGAGAAATTATTAATTTATCAATTCACAAACATGTTTGGTTTGTTATGTTTTTTTTTAGCATGAAAATAAAATTAGAATAAAATAATAATAATCAAAGAGTTATATGACTGTTTCAAAAGAAATAGATCCAAAAATTGAACAAAGCTGGAAAGAACATCTTGTTTCAGAATTTCATTCCGATTATTTTAAAAACTTAAAACATTTTTTATTGGAAGAGAAGCAAAAATATACTGTTTACCCGCCGGGGTCAAGGATATTTGCTGCATTTGACTTTACGCCTTTTCATGAAGTAAAAGTTGTAATTTTAGGGCAGGATCCCTATCATGGCAGGGGTCAGGCTAACGGGCTTTGTTTTTCAGTAAATGATAATATTACCAAGCCTCCCTCGCTTAATAATATTTTTAAGGAATTGCATAATGACATAGGTATTCCTATACCCGCAAATGGTAACCTTGAAAAGTGGGCTAAACAAGGTGTATTGTTACTAAATGCTACACTTTCGGTGAGGGCCCGGCAGGCTGGTTCACATCAAAATAAAGGTTGGGAGCAGTTTACCGATCAGGTGATAAGAATACTATCAGAAAAAAAGAATGGCTTGGTGTTTTTGTTATGGGGTAGATATGCCCAAGCTAAAGAAAAACTTATTGACACATCAAAACATTATCTGCTCAAAGCTCCACATCCATCGCCATTTTCAGCTTTCGACGGGTTTTTTGGCTGCCGCCATTTTTCTAAAACCAATGAAATTCTTAAATCACAAGGAAAAGAAGAAATAGACTGGAGTTTATAAAATAAATGATTTTTTCATATTAAATATAATTATTACGGTTTAAATTATTGAATCAAGTTTTTGAATGTGCATTAAATAAGATAATAAGTTAAGCCCTTTGTTTATTGGTTATTATTAGAGAAGTTTTTTTTAAAATGACTTGTATAAAAAAAATATTATCAATTATTGTTTTTGTTATCAACGGGCTTTGTTGCTTATTAGCACAGGATTTTTTGGAGTTTGAAGTTCGGTTTGCCGAATATCAGAAAAAGCTTGAAAACAAAATTGTTTATAACAAACAGGTTTTATCAGAATTTGAGGTTGAACGCGAGCTTGAATCGATATTTGATCAGCTCTATGAAATTGGTTTTTTCGAAGTTGTCAAAGATAGTTGTCAATACGACTCATCAAAAGTTAAATGCTTTATAAGGCCGAAAGAGCAGTATAGATATTATGTCGAACCAGGCAATATTGGTGAAGAAATCCTGGCTAAATTATCCACTGATAAGTATTTTTCTAAAAGCGGCATTACACCTTTCGAGTACAATAAGCTTACAAATAAGATACTTGGTTTTTTCCAGAATAAGGGCTATCCCTTTGCCAATATTAGCTTAGGAGATCCTAAAATCCGCGGAGATTCAATACAAGGCAAGCTGAAAATTGATCGTTCTAATTATATTGTTTTTGATACTTTAGAGGTTGATGGTGACATAAATATAAATTCGCGTTTTCTGGCAATGCATACGGGTATAAAGCCCGATGAAAACTATAGTGAAGATGTATTTGAGAATCTGGAAAAAAAGCTTAGTGTTCTTGATTTTATATCTGTTACCAGGCAGCCCCGGGTTTTGTTTACAAATGATCGTGCTAAAGTAAATGTGGGTATAGAGCAACGTGCTTCAAATCGTTTTGATGGTATTGCCGGAGCTGTATACGATGAGGGTGCTGATAACCCTATGAGATTGACAGGCCAGGTGAACCTTTATTTGACTAATACTTTTGAAAGAGGTGAATGGATGGATTTGAGATGGCAGGGCCTTGGGTATGGAACCCAATCACTCGATATTTCAGCAGGGTATCCATACCTGTTTTACACTCCTGTATTAGCCGAAATGCAACTTATGATGCGAAAACAAGACTCGACTTATCTTCATATACAACGAAAACCGGCTATGGGATATCGCTTTAAAAATAACATCAGAGCTAAAGTTTTTGTAGATTGGAGAACATCTGAATTGCTTGATGCAAAAAGATATAAAAATGCTGAAAAATTGCCGGGATCTATTGATTACAGAACAATTCTTTATGGAGTCGGAGCTTCATATAAATCAGATTTATTCAACATCGAACCACGCAAGGGGTTTAACTATTCAATCCAAATAGCCATGGGTAACCGTAATATTGAAAAAAATAACAATATACCCGATCAATTATACGATGATATTGAATTAGAATCAAATCAATATATGGGTCAAATATTATTACAACGGTTATTTCCGTTTGGAAACAGAAGTGCTTTAGCTATGAAAGGAGAGGGTGGTATGATAATAGGAGAGGGATTATTTGAAAACGAATTATTTAGAGTAGGGGGAGTGCATAGCCTGAGAGGCTTTGAAGAAGAGTCAATCATTGCATCATCATATGCTTATTTACTGGCAGAATACAGATATGTAATAGGGCAAAATTCATATCTTAGCCTTTTTGCCAATAGTGGATATGTAGAAAGAAAAACCTCGGATAAATACCGTTACTTCCCTTTTGGAGCAGGAACAGGCATTTCGCAAGAACTCCCCGCAGGTATTTTATCTTTATTTTTTGCTTTTGGTAACAGACAAGACCAAACCTTTAATCTTAACGATATCAAGGTTCATGTTGGATTTATGAATACCTTTTAAAATGACAACTTTTTTATAACCTATTCCTTTTACTGGTTTATCTTAAGCTCACTAAATGTATCATCCTGAAGGATTTTTATAGCTCTTTGAAAACCATCATCTTTTTTCATACTAATTTGTATGGATGCACTTATATCCCAAATGTTCCGGGCAATTAAGGCCTTTAATCGGTTTTGAAGATATAGGTCGGGTTTTTTTCGTTCCTTTTCAATATCATGGGATGCAGCATAAGCATCAAGTTTATCCAAAATATCTTCATCAACGGTAAAATTTTTCTTGAATGATTCAAATTCGGGATATTTTTCCTTGATTTTTTCACGGTTATTGTTGGCATATTCAAAACTGAATGTATTTAGAATACCTTTTCGGTGGAGTTCTGAGAAATAATCCGACACCCTGTTGGTATCAAGAGGTATAAAAATATCGGGCATTATACCTCCACCTCCATATACTATTCTTTCGCCTTCTGTTTCATATTTGAGTGAATCAGGAAAAGTAATATTTTCCGGGCTTATCAATTCACCACTTTCAAGCCGTTTTGACAGTTCTTTATAATATTCTTCTGCACCTTCATCGTAGGGTTTTTGAATACTTCTGCCTGCCGGGGTGTAATATTGAGCAGTAGTTAATCTTATAACAGAACCATCGGGCAGTTCGAAAGGCCTTTGAACAAGCCCTTTGCCAAATGTCCGCCTGCCTACTACGAGTCCCCTGTCCCAATCTTGAACTGCACCTGCCAAAATTTCACTTGCAGAAGCACTACCCTCGTTAACCATCACCACAAGGTTGCCATCTTTAAAACTGCCGCTTCTTGTGCTTTTAAATTCCTGCTTCGGTGTTGCCCGTCCTTTAACATAAGTTATCATTTTGTTTTTATCGAAAAACTCATCAGTTAACTTTATTGCTACATCAAGATATCCGCCTGAATTGTAATTTAAATCCAGTATCAAGTGCTTCATGCCTTCATCAATAAGCTTATCAATAGCCTCTTTATATTCATCCATAGTTGTGCGTGAGAAACGATTTATTTTAATATAGCCTATTTCGGGAGTTGCCATAAATGCTGCATCAAGGCTGTTTATTGGAATTTCATCTCGGGTAATAGTAAAATTAAGTATATCACCCACCCCATGCCTTACAATACCTACATCAACCTTTGAATCTTTTTCTCCACGCAGTTTGTCTTGTACAAACCTGTTGTTAATCTCACTACCGGTCGATTCTTCACCATCAATAGATACAATACGATCGCCCGGCATAATACCAACCTGCTCCGAAGGACCGCCCGATATAGGTGAAATAACAACAATGGTGTCTCTTATAATATCAAATTGTACTCCTATACCCTCAAAGCGGCCAACCAATGGTTCATCAGCCTTCTTTATCTCTTCCTTCGAATAATAAACTGAATGAGGATCAAGTTCCTTAAGTACACCTTTAATTGCATCTTCAACAAGCTTTTCTTCATCAACATCTTCTATATATCCTATTTTTATGAATTGCAAAGCACGAATAAGCTTAAGGTGATTTTCATCTATCTCATTCTCCTGCGATGAAATATGCATCGATGAGAATATAAAACTTAAAATCAAAAACCAGTTTAGAAAAATTGTGTTACGTCTCATATGTACAAAAAATTTATTAATTCAGTTAAGCACCTAATGCCGCGTTGTATTTTTATTATCAATCAATTTTTATTTAATAATAATTTTAATATCCGGCAAAATTATATTACTGTAAAATCAATACTTTTTCAAAATAATATTACTGTTATTATGAAATATTTTTCCAGAGGTAATTATTATATAATTGTTTCTTTTTCTATATAATGACGTTGGCTAACACTAATTTATTGTTACTTCTTTAATTGTTAAAATATAGAGCATCTATTATGAAAATAATGTATCGCGTATTTATCTGTAAAAAATATAATTATAATTCTACAAAGGTAGCTATTTTTTTGATGGTTGGAATTTATTTAATTGATAAAAAATACTAATAATTAAAAAATTAATCAAAAAACTATTTTTAAATTTGTCATTATAAAGGGTTTAATAATTAAAATCAAATATTTTGCACGAAGATAACCGGCCTTACTATCAGGATATAAAAGAGGAAAAAAGGTTTTTTTTGCGTTGCATATCTTATGGTCTATTTTTCGTAATTATTTTATGGTTAATAAAATTAATAGAGGTAATTTTAAATATTGAGTTTACTTTTTTAGGTGTTTATCCTTTGTCTTTCAAGGGCTTTCCCGGTATATTTTTTTCACCATTGATTCATGGGGATTTTTCTCATCTAATATCTAATAGTTTTCCTCTATTAGTTTTAATTCCAATGTTATTTTATTTTTACAAGGACCTGGGTTTGCGTATTTTTTTATTAACCTGGTTAATTGGCAATGCCTGGTTATGGGTAATTGGCCGTGAGTCTTATCATATTGGAGCCAGCGGAGTTATATATGGTTTAGCTGCATTTTTGTTTGTTAGTGGAATTATAAGACGACATCCCCGGCTTATGGCAATTTCATTATTGGTTGCTTTCCTTTATGGAGGTATGGTGTGGGGTATTTTACCCATACAGGAAGGGGTGTCATGGGAAGGCCATCTTATGGGAATGATTGCAGGTATAGTGCTTGCAATATTTTTTAAAGGAGAAGGTCCTCAGCGAAAGATATATGAATGGGAACTTGAAGAAGAGGAGGAGGATGAGAAAAAGTTTAATGGCAAAACCCTGTCAGAGTGGGATGAGTATTTTGATAAAAAGGCTAGAAAAAAACAACAGCAAAATAAAGATAAAGATATGAATTTAGATGGTAGAAATATAACAGAAGGAAAAAAATACCCTTATAAAAATACCGGAACAAAACTCAAATATATTTATAAACCTAAACCCAAGGATGATAAAAGTAGTTAATTTGATTAACTATAATTTCTCACGTTCAATTTCACGCTTAACATCCTTTTTCTTAATATCCTGACGTTTATCATATATTTTTTTACCCTTTGCCAATGCTATTTCAAGTTTTGCCAAACCTTTATCATTAATAAATAAAAGGGTAGGTATTATTGTTTGACCTTTTTCGGCTACTTTACTTTCAAGTTTTTTTAATTCTCTTGCTGTAAGTAAAAGTTTGCGGTCACGCTTAGGCTCATGGTTGTTATAAGTTCCATGACTATATTCAGAAATATGCATATTTCTGATAAAAAGCTCACCTTTTTCAAAAATGCAATATGCCTCTTTGATACTTGCCTTGCCACTGCGAATGGATTTTATTTCAGTGCCCGTAAGCATTATGCCGGCTTCAAACCTTTCCAGCAAATGGTATTCAAAAGAGGCTTTTTTGTTCTTTATCCTTATTTTATCAGCCATTACTTTAAATGCATTTAATTATTGCAAAAGTATAAAAAAGTAAGGAGAATTTTGAACACTGCCGAATAATAAAGTTTGCAGCATTAATTATGTTTTGATCTCTTTTAATACCACCTAAAAATCTAAAATAAAAAATAACGGAAGTGAGCTAAAATGCTTATCTTTAAGGCATTAAACAAAATAAACAAAACACTTTAAACTCACTTCCGAGA
>SL_5KL_010_SEDDRAFT_10000850_pt1 | contig 19220 bp, 15 predicted proteins | sample SodLakKL_010_SED_FD_9118 | JGI IMG/M metagenome (IMG submission 9118)
GCAAACATAGCGACCGTAGCTGACAGCGAGGTGTGTAATGACGGGAACACGTTGGCCGGATCGTTAACTTCGGTTGTCAGGAACTGGTACTGTGCGTCGGTGTCGTACAACAGATTCGCAAACAAGTCCGCGCCGTAGGCTCTCGGCCCGTATGCTATGAAAATAATATACAGTGCCAAGCCCAGAAAGTAGTTCAGACTGTAGGCGGCCACAAGCCGCTTGAGCGTTGCACGTTCTGAGAGTGCAGCGTAGGCCAACAACGGAAAGACAAGCAGAAACGCATACCCGTACACGTAAATTACTGAAAAGTATGTTGTCAGTAACTCAGTCTCAAATGATTGAATGACCGCGACGAACTCTCCTTCTATCGCGTAGATCGTATCCGTGATATTCAATCCGATAATCCGAGAAATCTCTACAGACGAATCCCGTACTGCCGAGTTGAGCGCTAAAACGACAACCAGTACTCCGAAATACGGTGCGAACTCACGAGCGCGAGGCTTGAAATCGGCGGCGAGTTCGGACAGCCGTTTTCGGCCGATGATAGTCGCTGCACCGATTACACAGAATACGATAACGAAAGCAGCTACATCCACGAGGACAGGCATAGCGCGTTCCATTATCGGACCTGTGAGATGAGTTCGTTGTCAGTGGAGTACTGATAGCCAATCTCGCGGAAACGTTCACGGGCCTTCTCGACATCTAAATCGCCGTCTGCTCCGAGAAACGGGACTTCGGGGTCCGAGCCATCCCAGCGCAGCGACTCAGCCAGCCAGTCAGTGTCGGCAAGCGGGCTCGCAATCGGCTGGCCGGTACCATCGAACTGTTCTTCGACAAGCGTAGATTTGTCGACCACGTGGGCGATCAGTCGCCGGACGTTTGGGTTTCGCAACGGTTCTCGGCGGGTGTTGAACCCGAGATGATAAAACGCGTTCGACTGATACTCGATCAACTCGAGTTCATCGTTGGCCTCGATAGTCTCGAGTCTCGTCGGCCTGAGCGTAGCGATTGTCGCATCGACACTACCGTTTGTCAGCAGTTCGAGAGCAGCATTGTCCGAACCAACGGACTCGACGTACACGCGCTCGAACGGCAGTGGCCCATCGAAGGACTCCGGCGGCGGCTCGAAGTGTTCTTCAGGCGGCTGTGATGAGTCGACGTCCGTAGATCCGGAGTCGACACGCGTGCTGTTAGCACCGTCACGTGAATGGTCTGAGACGGATTCGTTCGCCAAGTCATCCGACTCAGTCGAATCTTCGTCTGGATCTGTCCGAAGACGCCACAGGAAGTGCGAATCGAACCGTGAGAACTCGACCACGTCGTCGCCGACCTCTTGGTCGAACTGGATTGGTCCGCTGCCGATGGCCTCTTGATTGGCTGTGGTTAGTGCGACGGTTGTCTCTCCGGCCCGATTGCGGGGCCGTTCGGTCCGTGTTCGGAGCCGCCAGATGTGGCCGGGCAGCATGGGGACGGTCAACGCCCGGGTGGCGACCTGTTGGGAGGTGTCGGTGAACGTGATCGTCAGCTCGCGAGCATTTTGGACGTGTACCTCCTCGACCAGCGAGATCCGACCACGGAACCGTTCGGACGGAATCGGCCGAGTTGCCGACCCCAGAGAGGTATCCCGAAGGAAATCATACGAAAAGCCGACATCGAACGCTGTCAGCGGTTCGCCGTCGTGCCACTGAAGGCCGTCTCGAAGTCTGATCGAGACCTGGGGTGGCCCCTCGGTTTCGAGCCAGCGATACTCCCGAGCCAGCCACGGAACGTATGATCCGTTGTCTTTGAGCACCAGTGGATCGTACAGCAGGTCGATAAGTGATTCGCCCTGCTTGTAGTCGGCCGAAATCGGGTTTCTGTTCGCCGTGATCCGGTCGTCGACGACGGCCAACCCGAGCGTACCGGGCTCGTCAACCGGAGTCAGCTTCAGCAGGTTGTGGGGTCGGGTTGGTGCGGTCTGACTCCAGCTATCGGCTTCGAACGNGCTGGTTCGAACGCCGCTCTGGTGGGTCGGCGCGACAAGCGGGACGAACGGCTGGGTTCGAGCCAACAGCTCTTGAAGCTCCTCGACGGTCTGTTGTCGACGGTCGTCGCTGGTCGACCGTTGGTTTTCAAGCAGTTGATCACAACCGAGATGTGTAAACCCAAACGGGTTCTGCCAGCCCAACTCCCCGTCAAACGTCGAGCGAAACAGCGGGTAGAGCAGGTCTGGATCCGGCGACTGCGGGTACGGGAATTGGCCGACGTAGATATCGAACTGGTGGTTCAACAGTACCTGTTCGGAAAAGCCTCTGACGTCGACCAGCGTGAGCCGCGTGTCGATGCCGACTGCTTCAAGTTTTGTGCGTAATGCCTGAGCAATCCGGATCCCAAACGGGTCCAGATCGGCATAGAGACTCGTAATGTCGAGCGAAAGCTGTGTCTCTTGAGACCGTCCAACGCGTGTCTGGACACGGCCGATACACCCCGCAGTTGCGGCACTGAGACCTGCAGCTCCAGCCAACAGTGACCGACGAGAGAGCGATGGGTGTGTATCGGAGGGATTCATCAACGAGTACGAATGATTGCTGTCTATCTCTGTTCCAGCAGCGACATATAATAACGCTACGATCTGTCCCGTTTTCTGTCAGTTTTCGTGATCAGAGATAGCCGAACAGTGGCAGCGCGAGACCGACCAGCCACGCCGCCGCAGCCACGATAATCAGCGGGGGATCCGACCTCTCGCCCGCGTGGTTCTCAAGCTGACCTGAGTTATGCGAGCCAACAAGTGTGACCGCTAACATGCCAAGTGCGAGCAGCAGCCCGAGTCGGTGGAGCACCAACTGAATCGGGACGACACCGACGCCGATGGCGGCGAAATCGTAAGACGAAGCCTGCGCCAAAGCCGACAACCGTAAAGCCGAACGCCGAAAGCGGCCGAAGTCGCGGTGCGAACATGGCGACAAGTACAGGCGGGCCAACGACGATCAGTGGGTACAGTAACCCAGCAATGTACTGCGGTGAGTATCCGGAGACAACCGACTCAAGGGCGATCCCCATCGCTCGAACGCCCAGCAAGAGTCCAGCCAACGTGGCTGCCAGTACGAAGCCATACCGGTTCGTTTTCGCCCACTGGGCGAGATCACGGCCGACACGCCCGAGTGCCGTCCGAGTATCACGGGCAAACACGGTCGACAACAGGCCAATAATGGCCAACTCGATGCTTGAAATCCAGCCATCACTCCAGCCACCGTCAAGCCCGTAGTGGGTTCGGCTGACGTCCTCGACGAACGGCTGGTCAATGAAGTCATCCTCGATGACACGAGCAGGTTCGTCAATACCGGTGACAGTGTGGCGAAGCCGGAACCAATCGAAGTACTCCTCGTGAACCTGAATGGCCGTCCAGTCGTCTGCTTCCGAGGTGTAGGCTCGGATGTGGCTTCGTGAGCCGAGGTACGTGCCACTGTGAAGCTGGTAGCTTTCGTCAAGCCACTGCGCCTCACTACCGTGTGGACTCGAATCGATGTACGAATAGCGCGTTGAGCCGTCGGCATCATCCCAGTCGACGCCGTCTTGGACCGACAAGTTGTAACTGTCTGGGTCAGCGTCCTCTTGTTGTTCGTCCATCTCCTCCCAGTCGAGTCCCTCACTGTCAGTCAGTGCCTGGAGCGTCCGGTCGGTGTCGCCGTGAATAATGACGTTAATCGCCAGCGTTCGGCCGTCGACGGATTCGCTACGGCTGGTGTAGGGCCACAGATAGCTACCGTTTTCGGCGGGTTGAATGAGCCGGTCGTCCTCGACAGTTGCAATCTCTCTGTCGGGGTCATCACTCGGGAAGAATCCAACGCTACCGGCCAGTAGATACGCGCCAGCGAGAACGACAAGGCCACAAACAAGCAGTAGTCGACGGCGGTTCATCTAGTTACATTCCAGCGATAGGCATGAAAAAGTCTGTCGCTCAGAACAGTCAGGCGGTGGCTACTGAGCGGGGGCAACGGACGAGTTGAGAGATGAACAGATCTTGGTTCAGCCGTACTGCAAGGTTCAAATGGGCCGGGGTCCCAACGAGTAGTAATGAACGGCAATCGGTTTGGTCGACTCTTTCAGGCAACGACCTACGGCGAGAGCCATGGCGAAGCGATGGGTGTCACCGTCAGCGGCTGTCCGGCAGGACTCGAACTCGACGCCGAGGACATCCAGCGAGAACTCGACCGGCGAAAACCCGGCCAGTCGATGATCACGACCTCACGCGGCGAACCCGATGCGGTGAAAATCAACTCCGGTGTCCAGGACGGCTACACGACGGGGACGCCTATCGGGCTGGTTATCGAGAACAAGGACGCCCGCTCGGGTAAGTACGAACCGTACATCACCGCCCCGCGGCCGTCGCACGGTGATTTTACCTACTCAGCCAAATTCGGTACCCGCAACTGGGGCGGCGGCGGACGCTCTTCAGCACGCGAGACGGTCAACTGGGTGGCTGCCGGCGCGATTGCAAAAAAGATCAACGAAGCCCATGGTATACAGGTCAAAGCTCATGTTAATCAGATCGGCGATGTGAAAGCCAGTGGTGTGACCTGGAAAGACATGCTCGAACACACCGAAGAAAACGAGGTGCGGTGTGCTGATCCCGCCGCGGCCGAAGAGATGCGGGAACTCGCCGACCAGTATCAGAAAGAGGGCGATTCCATCGGCGGGTCGATCTACTTCGAGGCTCGCGGCGTCCCCCGCGGGCTTGGTGCGCCACGGTTCGATTCAGTCCCCTCACGGCTTGGCCAAGCCATGTTTTCGATTCCCGCGTGTACGCACGTAGAGTTCGGCCTCGGCGCGGAGGCGCGTGAGTGGACCGGTAAGGACCGCAATGAAGACTGGGAGTTCGACGAGAACGGCGATCCCGTTCCCAAAGACAACAAACACGGTGGTCTGCAGGGTGGCATTACCACGGGCCAGCCTATTTGGGGTGAGGCAACGTGGCACGCGCCAACCTCGATTCCGAAAAAACAGGAGACCGTCGACTGGGAGACTGGCGAGACCAAAGAGATTCAGGTCGTTGGTCGGCACGACCCTGTCTTGCCGCCACGAGGCGTGCCGGTTGTCGAGGCCATGCTCCATCTGACGATTCTTGATTTCATGCTGCTGGCGGGCCGCATTAACCCTGACCGCCTGGACGGCGATGTTGGTGAGTACGACACCGACTACCACCCGCGCAGTCCAGAGAACATGGAGTAATCGCGTTTTATATCCGATACTGATCGCTTCTGGTCGGTTGGCTTCGGCGTCGACCGGCCGTGTGCCGAACTACCTGCGTTGTTGTGGCTGGATTGCAAACGACGCACCAACGCCAGCAGAGACCCGCCGGGTAGTATATGTGAGCTAACGTGTTTGTTAGCAAGAATTTGGCCCAACCGGTCGACGGGCAGAATAATCTGTGAGCCGATGTGGACATTTATTCAACGGTTTGTATTGTTCATTATTGTTCCTTGTCAATCCATAGCAAACTCTTTTACCCGGGGCTGGCAAACGTCGAATACGAGTGGCCCACGGGGCCGTGAGACCAAATTATGACTGACAACGAACTTATCTGGCGAATTGCAGGAGGTTCCGGCGACGGAATCGCCTCAACCAGCCAGAACTTCGCCAAAGCACTGATGCGCTCAGGGCTGGACGTATTCACACACCGACACTATCCATCCCGGATTCGCGGTGGCCACACCTACACCGAGATTCGTGCCTCAAGCGAGCCGGTCAAATCCCGCGGGGATGGCTACAACTTCCTGCTCGCACTGGGTGACTCCTTTGCGCGCAATCCCAAAGAGGGATCCGTGTACGGAAACGAAGAGATCAAACCACTTTCGGAGAACCTCGATGAACTCCACGAGGGCGGTGTGATCATCTACGATTCGGGCCTGCTCGATGCCTCGGAAATCGAGAACTTCGACGAGCGCGTCGAGGAGAACAACTGGCACGTGTATGATCTCGACCTGCGCTCGCTCGCCCGCGAGAAAGGCCGTGAGGTCATGCGGAACACCGCCGGCGTTGGTGCGACCTGCGCGCTCGCTGACATCGAGTTGGAGTGGATCGAAGAGCTGATGACCGATGCAATGCCTGAGAAAATCCTCGAACCAAACCTCGAAATCCTTCATGAGGCCTACGAGATGGTCACCGAGGAGTACGACGTCGACGCACACGACGTCAAAGTCCCAGAGGGCAGCCACGACGAAGAGCAGGTTCTGTTGTCCGGATCTGACTCTATCGCCTACGGCTCGATTGACGAAGGGTGCCGCTTTATTGCGGGCTACCCCATGACGCCGTGGACCGAAGTGTTCACCATTCTGTGTCAGAACTTCCCAGAAATTGGTGGAATCGCCGAGCAGGTCGAAGACGAGATCGCCGCGGCCGCACTCGCCATCGGTGCCAGCCACGCTGGCGCAAAAGCCATGTCCGGCTCCTCGGGCGGTGGATTCGCACTGATGAGCGAACCGCTCGGCCTTGCAGAGATGACCGAAACGCCGGTCGTCCTCATCGAGGCCATGCGTGCGGGACCTTGTACTGGTATGCCAACGAAACCAGAACAGGGCGACCTCGAACACGTGCTGTACACTTCGCAGGGTGACTCCCAGCGCGTCGTCTTCGCGCCCGGGACGGTCGAAGAAGCCTACGTCCAGACGCGACGTGCGTTCCAGATTGCCTACGAGTACCAGATCCCGACGATCATTCTGTACGACCAGAAGCTCGGCGGCGAACTGATGAACGTGCCTGCATCGGTGTTCGACGAAGAGCCAAACCCATCGCTGGGTTCGACACTCACCGAAGCAGAGCTTGCCGAGGCCCCACACGACGAGTCTGGCAAGTACAGCCGCTTCCAGCACAACGTCGAAGACGGCGTCAGCCCACGGTCGATCCCCGGCCAGAAAGGCGGTCGCTTCCTCGCAACCGGTAACGAACATACCCCAGAGGGACACATCGAAGAGTCCCCCGAAAACCGTGTCGCCCAGATGGACCGTCGCGAGCAGAAGCTCAACGCCATCGCGGATGATCTGGCCTCCCAAGACGAGACCCACCAGACGTACAACGGCCCCGAGGACGCAACCTACGGCCTGATGACGTTCGGTAGCTCGCAGGGAACGGTCGAAGAGGCCGTCGACATGCTCAACGATCAGGGCTACTCCGTGAAATCGCTCGGTGTCTCGGATATGGCACCGTACCCGAAAGCCGAAGTCAGCGAGTTCATCGAAAGCGTCGACGAGGTGCTTGTCGTCGAGATGAACGCTTCGGCGCAGTTCCGCGGACTGACCCAGAAGGAACTCGGCCAGTACGGCGAGAAGCTGTCGAGTCTTCTGAAATACAACGGCAACCCGTTCGAGCCACTCGACATCGTCGAAGGCTTCACCGCGAAGATCGTCGACGACGAAGAGCTAAGTGGCATCGAAACGAAATTTGTACCAGCAGCAGGTGACTAATCATGAGTGCATTTTCAGCAATCGGTGAGGGACAAGAGTTCGACCAGAACGACTACACACCCGAGCTGGAACCCCAGGCAACCTGGTGTCCCGGCTGTGGTGACTTCGGTGTCCTCAAGGCACTGAAAGGAGCCGCCCAAGAGCTCGGCAAATCCCCAGAGGAGATGCTGCTCACCACGGGTATTGGCTGTTCGGGCAAGCTCAACAGCTACTTCGACAGCTATGGGTTCCACACCATCCACGGTCGGTCACTTCCTGTCGCACGCGCGGCCAAACTCGCCAACCCCGGCGTTGAAGTGATCGCTGCCGGTGGTGACGGTGACGGCTACGGGATCGGTGGCAACCACTTCATGCACACCGCCCGTGAGAACCACGATATGACCTACATCGTGTTCAACAACGAGATTTTCGGCCTCACTAAGGGCCAGACCTCGCCAACGAGCCCAAAAGGCCACAAATCGAAAACCCAGCCACACGGCAGCGCGAAAGAGCCGCTCCGTCCGCTCTCGCTCAGCCTCACATCGGGTGCGTCCTACATCGCCCGCACGGCTGCGGTCAACCCCAACCAGGCCAAAGAGATCATCAAAGAGGCGATGGAACACGACGGCTTTGCACACATTGATTTCCTCACCCAGTGTCCAACCTGGAACAAGGACGCAAAGCAGTACGTCCCATACATCGACGTCAACGACAGCGACGACTACGAGTTCGACAAAACGGACCGTCGCTCGGCCGCTGACATGATGGCCGAAACCGAAGAGGCCCTTCACGAAGGCAAAGTCCTCACCGGTCGGTTCTACGTCGACGAGGATCGCCCATCCTACGGCCAGGAAAAACGCGCAATCGGTGAAATGCCCGAAGAACCGCTGGCAGAGCGGTACTTCGATGACTCCTACGAGTGGGAACGGTCGGCTGATCTGTTCCTCGACAAGCACAAGTAAGCCACGCGCGGCTTTCTCGAAGCCGAAACCGTTTTTCCGTTCGCAAGGTATTTTTTCGTTGGAGCAAAACTAGTAGCTATGAGTAGTACATCGACGGAGGATCGCATTCTATCTGTCTTGGAGGACGACGCACAGGCCTCCTACTCCGAGATTGCATCACGAGCAGAGGTCTCAAAGCCGACCGTCCGCAAATACATTCAGAAACTCGAAACCGAGGGCGTTATCGTGGGGTATTCGGCGGACGTCGACCCCAAGAAACTCTCCTCGCAGTCGATTGCGATGGTTGGGATTGATGTCGCCAGCGAGCTGTACGTTGAGGCCACCCGCGCGCTGAAATCGCTGAATTCAATCGAATCACTGTACTCGTCGTCTGGCGACCACATGCTGATGGCCGAAGTTCGGGCCCAAGACGGCGACTCGCTGGGCGATGTAATCAGCGACGACATTCTCAACGTTGAGGGCGTCACCGCCGCCCATCCTTCGTTCCTCCAGGAGCGACTGAAATAACGGCTACTTGTAAACTACAGCCGGTCGACGAACCGCTCGAACGCCCCGCTTTCGGGGTGGACGTGCGCATAGGTCCCCAGCGACTCGTATTCAACCAGCCCGTCGTTCTCGCCGTCGATGCCGTCTCCGCGAACCGTTTTAAATGCGAAGCGAACATCGCTGTCGACTGTCGCCTTCGAGTAGTGGAACTCGTGGCCCCGGATCGACTCGCTCTTGTCGGCTGTCAGTACGTTTGATGTCGCTTCGAGTTCGACGTGGTTCAACGCCTGATACCGATCGCACATCTCGACGTCTGCCGGAAGGATGCCGGCCATCTCGTAGCACTCGCCGTCGGTCGTCGACAGCGACTGACTCATCGCCATCAGCCCGCCGCACTCGCCGAAGACGGCCAAGCCGTCGCTGGCCCGCTCGCCGAGTTCGGAGAGCGTCTCGGTCGAGGCCAGTTCCTCGGCGTGGAGTTCGGGATAGCCGCCGGGGAGATACACCCCATCGCACTCAGGGACTGAGTCACCTGCGACCGGCGAAAAGGTTTGGACGCTGGCGCGCTCACGTAGCTGTTCGATAGTGGCCGGATACCGGAAACAGAAGGCGGCGTCGCTGGCTATTGCGACTGTTTTGTCTGTCTGTTCGCCAAGTGGTGGAATTTCGATTGCTGGTGGCTCGCGTGCCACGTCGACTAACTGCTCGGCGTCGAGATGTTCGGCCGCCTCCGAGAGCGCGTCGTGGGGCAACGCAGCCTCTTTGGCCATCTCCAAGCCGAGATGCCGATCCGGGATTTCGAGATCCGAGGAGGGTGGAATCCGCCCGAAGTACTCCATCTCGTCGGGCAGGGCGTCCCGAATCCCCTGCTGGTGTCGACCGCCATGCGCGCGCTGGGCAATGATTCCTGCTACCTCGATGTCGCGGTCAATGGCTGCGGCATATTCTCGAAAACCGTAGGCGGTGGCGGCGACGCTCTCCATGCCGGCTTTGGCGTCGACGACCAGGACAACAGGGAGATCCAGGGCCTCAGCGACCATCGCCGTCGAGGAGCCGTCGCCGTCGTACAGCCCCATTACGCCCTCTATGACGCAGATGTCGCCCTCGCCGCGGGCGTAGTTGCGCTTCATACCGGCTTCGCTTTCGAGCCAGAGATCCAAGGTACGGGAAGGTCGACCCGCGATAGCTTCATGATGGCTTGGATCAATAAAATCGGGGCCGGCTTTTGCCGGCTGGACATCGTAACCTGCCTCCGAAAGCGCGCGGATGATTGTGAGTGCAGCAACCGTCTTTCCGACACCGGAGCTGACGCCGCCGAGGACAAATCCCTTCATACTGTCTTCGTTTTCTTGGGCCGTGGTTCAACCCGTCGAACCGCGAACACCGAGAGACCCGAACACGGCATGTCGTCGATGGTCTGGCAGCCCAGTGGACGGGACGTCAGGTGTCCCCACAACACGACATCTCTGACGGGACGCGACCAGCCTCGCTGGCGACACTGTCGTTGGGTGTGACGCCGGACCGCGTTGTTAGCACACCCCTACTGAGGAGGCAATGGCTGACTACCCAGTCGACGGTCGACTGGAAGAAGCTACTCCAGGTCAGCAGCATCGATCACCGCACCGAGTAGCTTACGCTCTGCGGCCCGGAGATGCTGGTGGAACGTCGCCGGTGCGACGCCCATCGCCTCGGCGAGGTCCTGTCCGGAGCTGTTTCGGGGCCATTCAAAAAAGCCAGCAAAGTAGGCGGCCTCGACGCTGGCTCGCTGTCTTTCGGTCAGAAGCTCACTCCAGACGGTGCTGACCTGTTCAGTCGTCGACTCTGCCCGGTTGCGTTGTCGACGGGCGGTCGGACGCGCCGTCGGATACACACGCTGAAGACGGTTTACCAGTCGCCGAACGTTCGTCGAAGACGGCAACTGAATCGTTATTCGCATATCGTTGTCCGCAATAACGGTCTTAGTGATTGAGCCGCCGTTTTCGGCTATTATCGAGGTGATCGGTGGCTCCGAGAGACGCCCCTCGAAGCGGATTTCCGTTTCGGATTCCGACAACACGGTGACCGACTCCCAAGAGTCGAACGTCGACGGAAACGACTCGACGAGCGGCTGCAGTGCGGCTGCTGTTCGGCCATACTGGAGATACGCCCCACCGCCGGTCGGTACCACGTGATCAAGTATGACCTCACCCGCAGAGGCCTCGAAGCCGTCGCAGACGTCTCTGATCTCGACTTCGAGTTCGGTGACGGTATCGCTCATCAGCGCCTGTTTGCGCTCGGCCGATGCGATTGCGTGGCCAACTATTTCGCCCAACTGTGAGATAATCGCCCGCTTTTCGACTGCAAACGCATCAGTGCGGTTCGAATACAATCCGAGAACACCATACAGCGTGTCATCGTGCGTGATCGGAATCGCGGCCACCGATTTGTAGTCCCACTCGTCGGCGAGCGCTCGCCACGGCTCGAACGCCGGGTCGCTGAACACGTTCTGAGAGGCCTGCAGTTGCTGGGTTTCGACTGCGCGGCCGGCGGGACCGCGGCTCAGCGGGTCGACCGGATCTGTCGAGAGACGCAACTCGTCGAGATAGCCGGCCGTCCCAGCTTCGACGTGTGGTTCGATCTCGTCTGTTCGGCTATTTACCTCACCGATCCACGCAAACCGGTAGGCATCAAAGGCAGCCAGCGACTCACACACCACCCGTTCGATTTCCTGACGCGTCGACCGTTCGAGAATCGCATCGGTGATCTCTCTGAACACTGTGTTCACCTCATCGAGGGCGGCCAGTTTCGCCTGTTTACTTTCGAGTTGGCGCTCGGAGGCCTTCCGCTCGGTAATGTCACGGACAACCGCCACTCGCTCGAAATCCGTCTCCGTCGCCAACAGTGCGAACGTCGCTTCGGCTTCGAGTTGGCCGCCGTCGGCAGTCGTGAGTGTCGCCTCCATCTTCGGCGATTCGACACCCGTTGTGGCCATCTCGGCTTCGAGTTCGGCCGCCTGCTGTTTGACCGCCTCGTCGGCGACGAGGGATGTGGGTGCACCCACCAACTGCTGGCGGCTGTAGCCGGTGAGTTCACAGTAGGCCTCGTTGACCATGGTAAAACGACCCTCGCGGTCGACCACGTAGACGCCGTCTTCGACGGTCTCGATAATCTGTTCGTAGCGTTGTAACTCGCGCGTTCGACGATGGTTTTCGATTGCGGAAGCTAGCACGTTGGCCATGCTCTGGACGAAGTTGGCATCATCGTCGGTGAAGGTTCGTCGACGCCGGTCGTGGACGCCGAGAATCCCCCACGGCTCGTCGATGCTGCCGATTGGGACGCTGATTCCGCTTGTGACGTGGTGAGAGACCAGCAGCTCGGGGCCGCTGAACCGTGTTTCGGTTTCAAGGTTCTCGACGATAACGGGTGTTTCCGACAGCAACGTGTAGCCGGCCTGTGAGTTGGTCGTGGCATCGACAGTTTCGGTGCCGACAATACCCGGCTTCCAGCCAACGCCCTGTCGGAGTCTGAGGGTTGCTCCGTCGACATCGAGATCAAGCACTTTGCAGTAGGTGGTCTCAAGCGTCTCGGAGACCAGCCGTGCGGCTTCGGCCATCAGCGCATCGAGGTCATCTGTGTCGACGGCAAGCTGTCCCAGTGTGGCGACAGCGGCCTGTTGGCTGGCTCGGCGACGGAGTTCGGCCTCAGCGGTGTCGACCGGCCGAGCAGTGCCCACGAGTGGCCGGCGGTCATTGGAGGCTTCCGTGGCTGCAACCGCCAGCGATAGCTGGCAGGCGACAACCTCCTCACCGTTGGTCCGGAGGTCAACGCCGACAGTTGTCTGCTCGCCGGGCGGTTGCTGCTGGAGAGCATCGAGAACCACCGACAGCCGCGCACAGTCGCCATCGAAAACTGCCGAAAGCGGACTGCCGATCAGTCTCTCAGCAGAGCGGCCGGTGAGAATCTCAAAGCGGCTGTTGGCTGTCGTTACCCGCTGTTCGCTGTCGAGGCCGAACACTGCCTCGTCGACGAGTTCGGCTAACACGTTGGTGGATCCACACGTCGAGGCCTCGTCAGTCGGTCGACCCGCTGGCGACGTGCGAGGATTGGTGGTTCGATCCCGTGTCATTTCTGTATAGATGGCTGGACGCTACAATAGCCGAACGTGCAGTTTAGTTACCACCACGTACAGACGCTCTATAGGTCGAACTATCCACCCCCTGCTGGGTGATAATCCGTCTGCACAGCCGCCGCCCGCTGCAGCCAACCCGACGATCAGGTCGACAACCGGGTTGTCAGTGTAGTCGACACGACAAGAAAAGCTATTTTCGCTGTTGGGTATACACTCGTGTATGGAAATCTTAGAGGGGAACCGAATTGAATGCAGTCGGTGTGATGAGGTTATAGATCTCGAAGATGCCGTGGGACTCAACAAGAAAACGCGCGCGATGTTCAAGCCGCTGTGTAAGGACTGTCTGGAGATGGTCGGCTGTCCACCAGGATGGGAACTCGAACGCGATATTACATACTTCGCCAGAGAGTGAGCTACGCTGGGCTGTCGGTGAGTTCAGCACGGAGCAACACACCTGCGAGCAGCCCCAGTAACACGACGCCAACCGGAATCGGCACACCCCCGAAACCGCCAGTCCAGACGAATACGGTCGCAAGACCGAACAGGCCTGCCGCAAGCCCCAATAGGCCACCCATCAGCCGCACGGGGTGGATTCGGCCGGCCTCAATACGGGCCTCGTTAGTGTAGTAAACCACCGAAAGCATCAGCGCAGCACAGATGACGAGCGCGCCGACCGCCCAGATTTGTGTTGCGAGTTCGAGGCCCTCACCGGTCCGAAGTTGTACCGCAGCGAGTACAGACCGGACCGCCGGACCGTCGACGCCTGCACCAACGCCGCTGGTGTACTGAAACTCGAACAGCGGGAACCGAACGAAAACCACCCATGGCCCGCCAACGCTGCTGTAGGTGATGTTCCACGGCAAAAACGCGGCTAGCCACGCCGAAACGACTGCCAGCGCGCCCGCATGTTCCCGACTGACCCAGACCATATGCCACCAACAGTCGACGTTAGTGATAAAAACCTGCCGGCACACAGGCGTTACGTTGATACGCCCGGACGCAGAAGATATGATACTGAATGCGGCGAGAACAGTTTACACTCGACGTCCGGAACATCGATTGGGTCGAAACCGACGGTCACCCCCGCCAGCCGCTGGCTCAGATCACGGTCGCCGGCGACACCGACGAGCTACAGACACGTCTCCAAGACGTCGACGGCGAGCGACTGACTGCCGATACAGTCGACGTCGCCTACCGGCTCAAAGCCGCCGTTGAAGCGGACCCAACTGCAATCGGCGTAGTCGGCGTCGCCAACCGACTCACTGGTGATTTTATTTTTGAGACCAACGAAGACGCCGACGACGTCTTCCGGTTTATCCAGGCCGCCCGCGAGTACGGCCGCGAAGAAAACACCGCCGACCGTTACCGAATCGAGATTATCGTCGACGGTGAGACGATCGCGTTCGAAAAGGGAACGTTTCTCGTGTACGACGACGACGGCGAACTGCTGCGCTCGCAGAGTTTGATCCCCTCGGGCGTCGAGTTATAACAGTAGCGCTTTCTAGCAGTGTTACGGGTTGGTCGATCAACGAGCGTCGACTGCCAGCCGTTTCATCGGACGGGCTGCCGAAACCACGCAACATTTACTCTAGCCGCAGTATACCACTGTTCGTGAAAAACGTCACCGACCGTACGAGTAATCCGTTCGGGATGACTCCCGCCTGCGAGCAGTTCGTCCCTGGCTACGGCGACGCCAACGCGGCGTTTCACGTAATTGGAGATCACCCGGGAGTCCACGGCGGAATCGAAAGCGGCGTTCCGTTTACCGGCCGATCTGAAAACGACCGACTTCAGTCGGTGCTGCAGTCGACGGGATTGTTCCGTGAAACCGGCGACAGGCCGGTTGTCGACGAGACGTTTCTGTCGTATCTCCACATGTGCGTGCCGAACCCCGGCGGAAAGCCAACCGACGCCGAGTATCTCGATATGGAGCGGTTTTTCGACGCCGAACTACGGGCGATTGCAGCCCACGTCCTGTTGCCGGTTGGTGAACGTGCGACACGTCACGTGCTCGAAACCTACACCGCCCAGGCCTGGAAGACGAACATCGAGATGGACACACTCCACGGCACCGAAATCCGCGGCAGCGGTTTTCTGGTACTGCCGATTAAAGAGCCCGCCGACTGGAGTGACGACGACGCCGCACAGCTCCGAGAGGCAATCGAGACGCTCCGGTCGACTGACTTCCGCAGAGAGACAGATCTGGGTCGGTTTATCGCAGGCAGCGACCCCTACTACGTCCGGTGATTCTCCCGCTCACAGACGAATGTCCGATAATGTGCGTTCGAATCGAGGATTCGTCGAAAAAGTTCCCATATAGCCGCCACACAGCCAATATCAGCAGTTGTATTGGTCGAATTTAGTTCAACACAAGCCTTTTTACAGACATACGTCCACTCATCTGTTGGCGCGCTGGCGCGACTACGCCAGAAGCGCTGATACGCTGTGGACTAGTGCTCCCACAGTGGCTTGGTCAGTCACGCGGCCCGCAGTCGACGACCCGTTTTGTGGTCCCGCCGGGCCCACCCCCGCGTGCCCCATCAGGGGCCGTCGACTGCGGCTGTTGACTGCGGCCGAATATTTACTCACAGACGAATAACTATTTTAGCGTCTGCTGCGTACCCCAGTCTAATGAAAGCGATTGCTGTCAGAGATGGCGCTGGCGAGGCCGAGTTGCTGGAACTGCCTCGACCTGAGCCTGCGACGGGCGAGGCACTGGTTCGGACGCTACGGGTTGGCGTCGACGGCACCGATCATGAAGTAATCGCCGGCAGCCACGGCGGCTCACCCGAGGGCGAATCCTACCTCGTTCTCGGTCACGAGGCCGTTGGCGTTGTCGAAGATCCGCATGATACGGACCTCAAAAAAGGCGATATCGTCGTTCCGACCGTCCGTCGACCACCAAACGGTACGAACCGGTATTTCGAAAACGACGAGCCGGATATGGCTCCCGACGGCCAGTATCACGAACGCGGTATCGTCGGTGCCCACGGCTTTATGACAGAATACTTCACCAGCCCGGAATCGGACCTCGTCAGGCTCGCTCCGTCGCTTGCGGAGTACGGCTTTCTGGTCGAACCGATTTCGATCACTGAAAAAGCCATCGAGCACGCCAACGCCAGCCGGTCGGCCTTTGAGTGGGCTCCCGAATCCGCACTCGTCTTAGGCAACGGAAGTTTGGGATTACTGACGCTGGCGATGTTCGAACAACGCTTCGAGCGCACCTACTGTTTAGGTCGGCGCGACCGGCCCGACCCCACAATCGACATTATCGAATCACTCGGCAGTACGTACATCAACAGCAATGAAACGCCCGTCCCGGAGATTCCCAACACCTACGAGGCACCCGACCTCATTTATGAGGCGACAGGCTACGCCAAACACCCATTCGAGTCGATTGATGCGCTCGCGCCTAACGGCGTGCTCGCCGCGCTGGGTGTACCGAGTGACTGGACGTTCGAGGTCGACGGCGGGGCGCTCCACCGTGAGCTCGTTTTGCACAACAAGGCCATCGTTGGCAGTGTCAACTCCAACCGTCGACAGTTCGAAGCCGCCGTCGAGTCACTATCGTCGCTATCGAAGGACTTTCTCGATTCGCTGGTGACGGGCATCTACGATCTCGATGAGTTCGAGGGGGCGTTTGCGAACGACGACACCACTATAAAAAACGCCGTCCAATTCAGCACGTATGAAAAACGTTGATACGCTCATCAAGAGCGCTGCCGAGTTGGCCGAACGCGGACTTTCCAAAGGTGAGATCGCCGACGAGTTGAACGTCTCGCGAGAGACCGCAAGCTGGCTTGTCGAGCGTAGCGGCACTGACAGCGATCTTGCGCCGCGAGCCCGTGAGACGACCAGCCCACAGGACATCCACGTCGACTGGAACGCCATCGGCAGAGACAGCGCACGGCTGACGCACGTCAGCAAGGCGATGGCCGACCTGCTTTCGAAAGAAGGCGAGGACGTTGATCTGACAGTCGGCATTGAAAAGGCGGGCGTTCCGCTGGCGACGATTGTCGCCCGCGAGTTGGATACCGACCTCAGCGCGTACGCGCCGGCCAAACACCAGTGGGATGAAGGCGACATCGACGAACTCGGCGGTGGCTTTTCGCGGAATTTCTCGCCAATCGAGAACGAAGCCTGCTACATCGTCGACGATACGATCACCTCGGGGACGACACTCACCGAAACCGTCGAGGCGATTCGCGCTCGCGGCGGCAAGCCGGCAGCGTGTGTCGTCCTCGTCGACAAACAGGGTCTCGACGCCGTCGAAGGTGTGCCGGTCTACTCGCTGATCAATGTGGTCAGTGTCGGCCGCGACGAGTAGCCAGCGTCGGCGCCAGCAAAAACGACCGTGAAAAAGCGGTCGACAGCGATTTCAGTTCGGCTGTGGTGGCAACTCAGCGTTGAAACAGAACGTTCCCTCTTTGTTGCGGCACTGACACTGTCGGAGCTGGTAGTAGTGAGGTGCAAATCCGGAGAGGAACGGCTCTGCGACATCAGCCAGCAGCTCGGGGAACCGCGGGTCGTCGTGCGGAACGGGCACGCGGAACAGCTCAAGGTCGACTTCAGCGGCGTCTTCGGCCAGATCGATATCGAGTTCCACCAGCGTCTCGCTTTGTTCGTGCATGAAGCTCATCGGCTCGACGATGACCTGTTCGGCTTCTCCTTCAAGACCGACAACGACGTCCTCGGTTTCGGGGTCGGTCCACTCGATGCCGCGGTTGGCGTGGTTCTGGTAGCCGACTTCGTACTCATCGATGCCGACCATGCCGGCGACCGCTTGGGCGTGTTCTTCGACGTACTGGTCGTAGCGACTGCCTTCGTCCAGATATTTCGTCGGCGTGCCGTGGGCCGAAAAGACGAACGCGGTGTCTGGATCGTTGGGGTCGAGTCCATGCTCGTCGAGGAACGACTGAATCCCCTCGGATCGAAGCCGGTTGTATATCGGCACGCGGTGCCAGCCCGTGATCGCCGTGAAGTCGGGATCGAATCCGGACTCTCCGTTGATGGCTTTTTCGAGCGAATTGATAGATGAAACGGTCGTCGACGGGCCACACAGTGGGTAGATCGGCACCGCGATCACGCGGTCGATACCGTCAGCAGCCAGCGTTTCGGGGAGATCCGAAATCAGCGGCTCCATGAACTGCATGGCGTGGTAGATCTCGACGTCGTGGCCCCGATCCGCGAGCGTCTCGGCGAGCGCCTCAGCCTGCTGGCCGGCTTGGGCCTGCAGTGGTGAGCCGCCAATTTCGTTGTACTCTTCCATCAGGCTGGGGAGTCGACGCCCGGCGAGTTCCCGAGAGCGTTCCCAGGCCTCTTCGTCGGTTTCGGCGTCTTCGAGCGAGGCGTTATCGTAAAAAATGCGGGTCAGATACTCACGAACGATCTCTTCGTCCGGCTTTGCTGGCTCGCCGAAGTTCAACAGCACAATTGCGGTTTCCATACACGAACGTTGGATCTTCGGCAGTAAATGCACTTCGGCATTCGGCTGACTGTCCGTCGAGATTATGCGCTGAGAATCGTCTTGACAACCCGCTTTGCGCTCCGGATGCGGCCCGGAATACCCGCCCGGTCGACATAGTTGGTACACAGATGCATCCCGTCAGGCGTCGACAGCTCGTCCATCGCGGTCCACGACCGGTCATACGCCGGCATCCCCGGCTCCCAGCGGTGGACGCCGATCAGGGTTGCCTCGCTGCCGGTTAGCGTCTCGAAGGCCTCGGCAGCCATCGCGCCGAGGTCGTCGTCAGTTCGGCTTTCCATTTCGGGGTCACTGTTGGGATCGACGTAGCACGTAAAGACGCCCTCGCGGTCCAGAAAGCTCGCGTTCCATGTGCTGCCGCTGATCGGAAGATCGCCGCCTTTGGGCACGAGCGCGCCGATTCCCTCGCCGTCGAACTCGGAGTGGAGAAACACCATCGCAATCGGGTTGTAGGTGAACCGTTCGAGTGTTTCGGCCAACTCGCTGTCGACGCCTTCGACCAACTCGGCGGTCGTGGCTGCCGGCGTCGTGAACACGAGTTGGTCGACGTGTTCGGTCCCGTTGGCTGTCTGCAACTCGTAGCCCTCGCCCGCAGCCGAAACGCGCTCGACTGGCGTCGACAGACTGATCGCCTCGCTGTGTTCCGTATATAAGGCGTTCGTCAGCGTTCCCAATCCTTCTTTAAAAGTACAGATCGGTGGCGTCTCTCGGCCCTCGATCAGTCGACGAAGCACCCACACCAGCAGGCTGCGGCCGACGCC
>SL_5KL_010_SEDDRAFT_10000852_pt1 | contig 19198 bp, 12 predicted proteins | sample SodLakKL_010_SED_FD_9118 | JGI IMG/M metagenome (IMG submission 9118)
AGAACTGGCTCGTCATTCCACCGGTTCGCCGCCACTCCCGCCAGTGCCCAGGTAACGGCGCCTCCCAGCCATGGATTTCTCAGCCGAAGCGTGGCCAGGACCCCAGCCAGAGCTCCCACCCCCACCATGATGCCGGCCCATGCGGCGTCGGGTAGCCCCATTCCCTCCCACCGCCACGCCACAAGGAGTGCCGTGACGTTGGCGATGAGGGCCACCGAGATCCAACCCAGATACACGCCGAAGGCGAAGCGCGCCGACCCAGGTGCGGGACCGCGCAACCCATCGGGAGCCCAGCCGGCCAGGCGGGCATTCACCGTGAGTAGCGTAATCAGGAGGGCCGCCATGATCACCACCGAAACCTCAACCTGGCCGAAGTGCCATGCAAAGAGCCATCCGGCGTTGAGAACGGAGGTGAGGGCGAAGGCGGGCGCCAGCAGTCGGCCCATCTCGCCACGTCCCGGGAGAAACTGCACCACGGCCCACACCATGAGGCCCAGGTAGATCACCCCCCAGATGGAGAAGGTGAAACCTGCGGGGACGAAGAGGTTGGGGTATTTCGCCGACAACTCCCCGGTGGTACGTCCTCCCAGGGGAAGGGCATTGGCCGCCCAGTTCACCACGAGGGCGGCGATGAGGAGGATGGCGGCAGTGACTCGCATGCCCTGGCCGTCAGCCCTTCGCCGCCTTCTTTCCACCCTTCGTCCCCTCTCCCCGGCCCCCGCCGGACCCTTTTCCGTTCCGCTGCAGGAGGAGGGAGACAAGCAGCCCCAGCACGAATCCACCGACACTGGTCAGAAAGAGAAGAACGATGACCGGGGTTTCCGTGGTCATCCAGAGGAAGCGGGCTTCCACCACGGCCGTGTTCTGTACCACCGCCGTGGCCAGGGCGAAGCTGAGAACCAGGATGAGCACCGTCTTGACCGTCTTCATGGCTGGGCGGTCTCCTGTTGTGGACGAAGGGATCCGGGACCCGGCGGGCGAGGGAGCCCGGCCGACATCCCAATCTAACGGCTTCGTCCCCAGGCTGGCGCAGAGTCGGGGGTGGTGACAGGATATTCGGGATGCATTCCGCTGACCCCTCTACCTGAGAGGTGCCCATGCTCCCAAGGTCCGTTCCAGCATCCCGCCTGCCCTCCACCCTCTCTCCATCATGCTCGCGCCGGTCCAGGCATCGACTCCTCGGCGCCTCGGCCCTGGCCGGACTGGTGTTCTTCGCCACCGCACTCCCCAATCCCGTGGAGGCCCGGCAGGCGACGGAGGTGACCATCGAGGCTCTCCTGGCCACCCCGTTCCCCTACGGCATCCAGGCAGCCCCGGCGGGTGGGGCGGTGGCCTGGATCCAGAACGACCGGGGAGAGCGGAACATCTGGGTGGCGGAGCCTCCCGCCTACCAGGGGCGGCCCCTCACCTCCTTCCGGGGCGATGACGGGCAGGAGCTGGCCATCGCCGATTGGACGCCGGATGGTGGGGGTCTCCTCTTCGTTCGTGGCGGCGGTCCAAACCGCCAGGGCGAGAACCCCAATCCCACCAGCGATCCGGCCGGGGCTGAGCAGGCGCTCTGGTTCATCTCCCTGGATGGAGGCGAACCGGAGCGCCTCACCGCAGTGGGCAATGCCACAGTCGCTCCCGAGGGGGAGCGCTACGCCTTCACCCGGGGAGGCGACATCTGGATCGGGAGGCTCGCGGGAGGGGAGCCGGAGCGGGTGGCCAGGGTGCGCGGTGGGCCCGGCCAACTCCGCTGGTCTCCCGATGGGACCCGCCTGGCCTTCACCAGCAACCGGGGCACCCATGCCTTCGTGGGAGTTCTGGATCTTGGTGAGGGGGCGATCCGGTGGATGGATCCGGGGGTGGATGGGGACCGGCACCCGGTGTGGTCACCGGACGGAGACCGTCTGGCCTTCATCCGCATTGCCGCTTCGTCGGCCTCCACCAGCTTCCGGCCCCTCCGGGAGACCCACCCCTGGTCCATCCGGGTAGCGGATCCCGCCACCGGGGAATCCCGGGAGGTGTGGCGTGCCCGGCCTGGGGTGGGGAGCCGGTTCTGGGGAGGGGTGAACATGCCGAACCAGCTCCTCTGGGGAGCGGGAGACCACCTGGTATTCCCCTGGGAGGGGAGTGGATGGCTGAACCTCTACAGCGTCCCGGCCGCAGGTGGTGAGGTGACGGCTCTCGCCACCGGTGCCTTCGAGGTGGCCGACGCTCTTCTCTCTCCCGACCGCCGCCACGTCATCTTCAGCTCGAATCAGGATGATATCGACCGCCGCCACCTCTGGCGGGTTCCGGTGGCGGGAGGCACGGCCGAACTTCTCACGGCCGGAGAGGGGATCGAATGGGAGCCGGCGCCCCTGAGCGACGGGGGCATCGCCTTCCTCCGGTCCGGTGCCCGGACCCCGGGGCACGCCGCCATCTTGGAGGCCGGTCAGGTGACGGTGGGCGGAGGTGACCGGGCCCGCCCCCTCATGGCCCGGGGTACTCCCGGCGGGATCCCTGCCGCCTTCCCGGAAGATCGACTGGTGGTGCCGGAGCCGGTCATGATCCCGGCTCAGGATGGAATGGTGGTCCCGGGTCAGCTCTTCCTGCCTCCGGACCTGGCGCCAGGGGAGCGCCGTCCCGCCATCGCCTACTTCCATGGCGGGTCACGCCGGCAGATGCTCCTGGGGTACCACGACCGCATCTACTACCACCATGCCTACGCCCTGAACCAGTATCTGGCTCTCCAGGGATACGTGGTGCTCTCAGTGAATTTCCGGAGTGGCACCGGGTACGGGATGGAGTTCCGGGAGGCGCTCAACTACGGCGCCGCCGGAGGGAGTGAGTTCCAGGATGTGACCGGAGCCGGGCTCTGGCTCCGGGCCCGGGCCGATGTGGATCCGGAGCGGATCGGCCTCTGGGGCGGGTCCTACGGGGGCTATCTCACCGCTCTCGGATTGGCCCGGGCCTCGGACCTCTTCGCCGCCGGGGTGGACGTTCACGGTGTGCACGACTGGAATGTGGGGATCGCTACCTTCCGCCCCGACTACAATCCCCTGGCCGATCCGGAGAAGACCCGCATCGCCTTCGAGGCCTCACCCATGGCCCATCTGGATAGCTGGCGCTCCCCCGTTCTCCTGATCCACGGCGACGATGACCGGAACGTGCGGTTCGTAGAGACCGTAGACCTGGTGGAGCAGCTTCGGGAGCGGGATGTCCACACGGAGCTGGTGGTCTTCCCCGATGAGGTCCACTCCTTCCTCCTCCACCGGAACTGGATCACCGCCTACGAGGCCAGCGCCGACTTCTTCCGGCGGAAGCTCCGGTAGACCGGCGCGGCGGAAGACCGGGGACGAGGCCGGCCTGCAGGAAGCCTCCGGGAGAAGAGCCCGTTTTCTCCCGGAGGCGCGGCCACCTCATCGGGGAAGGATGATTCCCACCAGGAGCCGGCTCTCGCTGAAGAGCCCGATCCCCTTGTGCTCCACGAACACCCGGGGGAAGGGAGGGTTGGTCGGATCCTCGCCCAGGTCGAAGCGGACACCGTAGCCCATGTTCACCGTCACGAAACGGCGATTGGTGAGGGCCAGCCCCCCCAGGAGGTAGGGTTCCACATGGCGGGGGCGGTTCAGGGTGTAGCCGAACCGGGTGTTGAAGCCCAGAAGGAGGCTCGGATCCCCCTCTCCCACTCCGAAGCCCAGCTCCGGGACCAGCTCCAGCGGGATCGTTTCCGAGACGATGCCCAGATCCGCCCTGAGCCCCACCAGGAACTGGGACGGAGCTGTGACCTGAGCTCCGGAGTAGGGCTCCAGAGCCTCCAGTCGGCGTCCCGGAGTGGGGTCGGTGGGGGTGACCCGGGGAGCGGGACGCGGGGGGGCCGCCAAGGGCCCGGGAGCAGCCAGCCCCAGGGCCTGGAGCTCCTGACGGACCGTCCGACGGACGAGCTCGGGGATCTCGGCGCCCAGACCTTCCCGGGCCAGGCTCTCCAGAAGACGGCGCTCCAGGGCAGCGAACTGCTCCGGGGTGAGGCCGGTGGCCTCGTCGGCACTGAGGGACGCCGTGCCATGCCCGAACCGGAGGATGATCTCCCCCACCTCGGGGACCGGGATGGTGATGGTTTCCCGTGGACCGGTTCGAATGGCGGTGGTGCGGGCCTGACGGGAACGCTCCAGCTCCGCCAGGAGCGCAGCCCGGAGTTCGGGGTCGTCGGTAGCCTCGGCCTGTTCCCGAAGGAGGGCCTCCGTCNGGGGGGAAAGGGCCACACCCACNGNCTCCTGATCCAGCGCCCGCGCCCTNCGCCGCGCCTCCCGGGCCATGGGATCGCCACCCACCGTGGCCGAGAGCCCCAGGGAGTAGAGCCAGTTGCTNCGAAGGTCGTCGGGTGNGGAGACGTCTCCAAAGTCCTCTCCCACACTCAGGAGCAGGTTCCGGGCGCCAGCCTGGATGGCCACCCGGTCGAGCGCCCGGAAGGCCACCCCTCCCCCCAGTACCAGATGGTTCTGGGTCACCGCTGCCACAGGTTCACCGTCCCGGTCCAGGAGCCCACTCCGGAATCTGAGCTGCCCCCCACCTGCCACAGCGTAGGGAGCAATCCGGTCGCCCCCCTCCAGGGTGAACTGCATCTCTCCCCCGACCCCCTGGAGAGGCCTCCGCTCGGAGAAGTCCTCGTCCACTCCCCGCCAGAGCCAGCCCCTGGCTCCGACGCTGGGCGTCAGGTCCACTCCGGCCCGGATCCCGGCCAGATTCTCCCGGGCCAGCCCCAGGTCCCGGTGGAACTCCAGGCGTCCTGCGAAGGGTTCCACGAAGAGGCCGGGGACGAGGCCGGGGTCCGCTTCCAGGGGCGCGGGCGCCGCACCCAGGGGGATCCTCACGCCTCCACCCAGGACCGTGCTTGTCACAACGCCGTCGTCGGGGAACTCCGCTTCGGGGACCGCTCCGGGGATGAAGGGCTCCGGGAGGCGCGCCGATTGACGTCGCACGAATACTTCCACCCGGCTNCGCTCCCCCAGCGGGATGGCGGCACCGGCCCCGGCACGGAGGAGGATGCGGTCGGCCCGGTCCGATTCCCCTGCCTGCCCCGCGTCTTCATCCCGGAGCGGCGAATCTCCCTCCATGCCCGGGGGCACCTCCAGGCGAAGCACACCTCCCCCCAGCGTAACGAAGGGGAGCAACGAGCCGGACATGAGGGTGACCTGAAGGTCGGCGCCGAAGGTCTCGGCCCGTAGCCGGGGGCCCGCCTCACCCTCGGGGAGGAGTTCGGGTCGAAGTCGGGCACCGGTGGTCCGGGTCCCGAAAGGTTGGAGGGAGAAGCGGGGCCCGAAGTCCACCGAGAGGCGGAGGGCAGGGGAGGTGGAGGGCTCCAGACCGAAGGCATCGTCCCAGCGCACCTGCTCCAGAGATGGCGCCACCGACCAGGTCGTCTCCTGGCCCTGCAGGGGAAGGGCCCACAGCAGGGCCAGAGAGACGACGGCGACGGGGGTTGAAGATCTGATTGGCTTCATGGGGCGGTGGTCAGCCGCCCGGAGCCACCTCCCTCAGCCGCTGGAGCTGATCCGGGCGAAGTGTGGGGTAGACGATCCCCAACTGCTCCAGGTAGGAGCCGTACCGGGTTTCGTCGTAGTAGTAGGGTTCCAGGAGGGGGCGGAATTCGCCCATGATGCGACGGTTCAGGTGGATTGCCGGCGGGTCGTCGGGTCCGATGAAGGGAATGTATTCCCGTTCGGCGGTCTGAACCTCCCGAAAGTACGCCCACGCCTCATCCACCCGTTCCGTATCAAGGTAGAGTTCCAGCGCAGTTCGGGCCATGACCCTGGCCCCGGCTACCGCCCCCTTGTGGGCGATGGGCGTGGCCATGGCGATCCCGGCGGCCCAATGATGAAAGGGGACTCCCGGGATGTTGGAGGGGAAGCGGAAGGTGACGGTGGGGACCGTCCACGATACGTCGCCGATGTCGTCGGAGCCGCCGCTGCGTGGCTCCTCGGGAGGGGTGCCGATGGGCTGCACCTCGGTGGCGAGACCGGTGGGGTCGTTCCCCATCTCGAGCTGCACCGCCCGGGCCAGGAGCTGGTCGTTCTCGTCCCATTCCGGCAGCCCCACAGCCTCGATGTGGCGCTGCATGAGCTCGGCCACCGGCCGGTTGAAGTGCCGGGGCCAGGCGGTCCCCAGGATCCGATACTCCATCTCCGTGTCCGTCATCAGGGCCGCCCCCTCGGCGATGCGGATGGCGATATCGAAGTTTTCCCGGATCCGGTCGTAGTCGATCTCACGGATGTAGTACCAGACCGATGCCCGGTCCGGAACCACATTGGGCTGGTCTCCGCCCTCGGTGATGACGTAGTGGGATCGCTGCAGGGGACGGAGGTGCTCCCGGCGGAAGTTCCACCCGGTGTTCATGAGCCCAACCGCATCCAGGGCACTCCGGCCGAGCCACGGGGCTCCGGCGGAGTGGGCCGTCTCGCCGTGGAAGGTGAACTCCACCGACACGAGGCCTGTCCCGGGGGCATCGCCCCAACTCACCCCCATGGCGTTGGAGACGTGGCTGAAGAGAACCACATCCACATCGTCGAAGCGCCCCTCCCGGACGAACCAGGCCTTCCCGGCCACGAGCTCCTCGGCCACGCCGGGCCAGATGACCAGGGTGCCGGGGATCCCTTCCTGTTCCATGACCTCCTTCAGCGCCAGGGCGGCGGCGATGTTCACCGCCAGCCCAGAGTTATGCCCCTCGCCGTGCCCGGGCGCCCCCTCCACAATGGGCTCCCGGTAGGCTACACCGGGCCGCTGGCTCGTGACGGGAAGCGCGTCGATGTCGCTTCCAAGGGCGATGACGGGAGAGCCGGAGCCCCAGCGAGCCCACCAGGCCGTGGGCATCCCTGCTACCCCTTCTTCCACATCGAACCCCTCCCGGCGAAGGAGTGGGACCAGGTAGTCGCGGGTCTCGTACTCCTGGAAGCCCAGCTCCGCGAAGGAGAAGAGTTTGTCCACGATCTCCTGCACCAGCTTCTCCCTGGCCTGGACCCCCGCTTCCACCTCCGCCACCAGGGTGTTGAATCGGGGACCGGGCTCCTGGGCCTGCACCTCCGCTGGGGAGACCAGCGGGGCCAGGATCAGGGCCAGGAGGGCGGGAACCGGACCGGTGAGCCTGCGGTGTGGCCTCCGGGGGCGCCTTCGCGTCTTGCAGGTGACCGAGCGCCGTGACCGGTCGGTGCAGAGGGAGGGGAGGCTGGGGCGGTGGTGTTTGGGTCGGTGCATGGTGATCTCCAGGGAGGATGAGCGGATCCCGTCGAGTCTTACAGGTCGATGACGGTCCCGGCAAGGGTGTGGTAGGCTGGGGAGTATGGTGGGGCGGGGTCAGGGCCATGAGGATGAGAGAATCTCCCCCCGTACCAATCTGCTGGGGTGGATTCAAGGTGCCGGGCACGGTGCCGATCATGGAAAGGACGGCTTGGCATTTTGAACGGTACCGTGGTGATCTGCCTGGAGTGGGTCAGTCCGAAAACGCTCAATGTGTGGTCCTTGGGGCACCTCCAGAGTGGCACTCCAGTTGCTCAGCTACTGAGGGAGTCGTTCCCGCCACTTCCTGCCGCCCCATATGCGCCAGCGAGGGGGAAGGTGGGACGGTGGGTTTTCATGGAGTTCACCCTGGAGGTTCCGGTGGAGAGTGTGGTGGGGGTTGGGAGCGCAGGGGGCCGTCGGGCCGATTCAGGTGGGCCTGCGAGGGGACGTCGGTGTCGGCGCACCCGGTTCCACCCTTTGGCTGGTCGAGTTGGTGTCACCCTCCTCGATGTGATTCTCATCCTGGTCATCGTGGGAACGCTCACCACCCTTTCTGTCCCTGCCTTCCGGGCCCTCAGCAACGATCTGGCCGGAGCCGTGACGGAGACGGCTGGATTCGTGACACAGGCCAGATCCCAGGCCATGTCCACCACCTCGGCGGTGCGCCTGAGAGTCGTATCGGAGACTGAGTTGGTGGGAGAGCGGAACCGGGCCTGCTCTGAGGCCGCCGGATGGGAGACGGAGGGTCGAGTCCGGGTCCTTTACCGGGAGGGGATCACGGTATCCGGGGTCCAAGTCGACGATATCCTCCTCTGTTTCGACAGTCGAGGCGTCTCCGACGGCAATCCTACCTTGACCCTTACCGACCGGGCCGGGCGTAGCCGCGAGATCGAGATCCTGCTGGGTGGGGGGATAGTCGATCGGATCCCGGGCGGAGACGAATGAGCTGGACAACGGGAGGAGCGCCGTGAACGAGGGAAGGGAAGGATTCACCCTGGTAGAAGCCATCGTGGCTCTGGCCATCCTGGGAATCATCCTGGGTGCCGTGGTGCCGACCTTCGCCCAGAATCTGCGGCTGAACACCGATTCGGAGCTGAGGGCATGGGCTGTTTCCGTAGCCCAGGAGGAACTCGACGCCCTCAGAGCGTCGGGAAACTGGCCCGCCAGTGGGAGCCAGCGGACCGTCAACATCGGGTCCGCCACCTTCACCTCGCACCTGACCCATGCCCGGTATTGTCAGGGGACCGTCTGTTACGACGGTGCCCGTCACTTGACGCTGGAGGTCCGTCATGCGGACCGGACTATGTACACTGTCGAAACCGTCTTCACGGTTCTGGACGACACCTCGGCGAACGGCGGGATTTAGCCTTCCCGAGCTCATCATCGTCATGACGGTGATGGGGCTCATCCTCGGGCTCATCCTTCCTCTTGTATTGGGGAGTCGTGATGCCCTGCGCGGGGATCAGCGTCGAACCGGGGTAAACCAGGCCCTACGGATCCCGGCCGAGATCATCGGAAACGACATCCGCATGGCCGGTGAGCGCTTCGCCCGGCTCGGTAGTACGGGACTGCAACCGGTCCAGATCGTCCCCGGGGGTACCACTGGTACCGACGAGATCATCCTCCGACGCAATCGGTCCGATGAGGTGCTCCCGGTGTGCGAGACGGTACAGGGCAGCCAGAACTCGTTTCGCGTCTTCCGACAGCAGGGGTGGCTGAACTCTCCACAGGGCCAGCCGTACCCGGAGTGTGGTCCGGTCATGGACCCGGACGGATGGCCACGGAACCTGAGGGCTGTCCATGATCTGGCGGCGGCCACCACCCCGGACGGGGTGCTGAGGGGCTTCCTCTACAACCCCGCCGCCGGTACAGGCCAGTTCTTTGATTTCCGCGTACGCACGCCGCCCACGGTGACGTCCGGCCAGATCCTCCGGGAAGGTACCCCCTTTACCTGGGACGGCTATCCGCTGGCGAACCGGCCCCGGGTGTACATCCTGGAAGAGCGGCGCTACCGGTTGAATGACGGGTTCGTGGAGCTCGTCGTGAATGGTCGGGACGGCGAACCCCTCCGGGTCGCTGCCGGGATCTCGGACCTCCGCTTCCGCTACGTCCTGGACAACGGACAGGTCACCAGCACCATGCCGGCGGGGATGGGGTGGCGGAATATCCGTTCGGTGGAGGTCGAGATGACGGCAGAGCACACCGACGGAGCGGACCGGACGGAGCGGACGCTCTCGTACCGGTACTTCCCCCGGAATATCCTATCCCGATGAGGAGGGACCCCATGACCTGCCGTCGAGAGGGGTTCGCCCTCATTTCCGTGATCCTGGCCATCCTGGTTCTGATGGTCCTCTCCGCTGCCCTGGTGGCCACGACCCTGAACGAAATCGTCTCGACCCGGGCTGTGATGGCCCGAAGCAGTGGGTTCTACGCTGCAGAGGCGGGGCTCAACATACGGGGAGAGTTGGTTCGGGCCACCTTCCAGGAGTTCCAGCGCCCGCAGGGTGCAAGCCCCGCCGGCGCCGATGCATGCGCCGACTCGAACCAGGGGAGTGGGGACTTTCGATGCATGGACTTCAACTTCAACAGCAGAACCGTCTCGACCTACGTCCTGGAAGACCCAAGGAACAACGATCCCGATGATCAGGAGCGGATGATCACCATCCCCCCTGGGGAACGCTTCGCCGGTCTGAACGCCATCCAGTACCGATATCATGTCATCTCCGAGGCCACGCCTCCGTACCAGGATTCACCGGAGGCCATGCTGGAGATGGTGTTCCGGACCCGTCTGGTTCCCCTCTTTCAGTTCGCCGCCTTCTACGACAAGGATCTGGAGATCCTGCCCGGTCAGAACATGACGTTGTCCGGCCCGGTGCACGTCAACGGTGATCTCTACCTGAACGGCCTCCTCGAGGTGCTGGGAGAGATCTCGGTTGCTCGCCGGGAAGACGGCACGGGGGGGGAGCTCTGGAGGGGACGGAAGGACGCCAACGCCTGCGATGGGACCGTGCTGGTAGACGACGCCGATGCCGCCAGCGACCCGAATCCCGCCATTCCCTGTCCCCGGGGGGCCAGGGATCAGCCCTTCCTGGATCAGTGGAACGGCCGGATCGAGGTGGGGCTCGATGCACTTCACGTTCCGCCCCGGGCCACCTTCGAGCCTGGTGGCGAGTACTGGCGAGCGGCGGATCTGGTGGTGGCACTGGACATCCGCAGCGCGGATCCGGGGGATTGGCGCCTTATGGTACCGAACCGTTCCTTCTCGGGTGGAAGGGACAACATCACCGCCAATGAAGATCTCACCGCCATCCTGAACGACTCCGCCTCTTGTGCCGGAGCTTTCGCCCCGGGCCAGAGGTCGTATCAGGTGGAGACGGGGGCGCATCCGTTTCCCCTGGATGGGCTTCCCGACACGCTGACCCGCGCCGTGGAATGGTCCAACAGCTTCCGTGACCGCAGAGAGAACCTGGGGACCGCCGGTGCCCGGAACGCTCGGCGGGTCCTTTTGGAGGTCGACGTCCGGGACCTCATGAACTGCCTTCACCGGGAGCCCGATCTCTTCGGTGACGGTCCCAGCACGGAGCGGCGCCTGGACGACACCTCAGGTGGCGGGCTCGTTTGGTATCTGACGGTTCTGGGACCGCATTCCAACGATCCCTCCTCAGGGTATGGGGTGCGGCTTCGGAACGGTGCCGTCCTCGGTGCCGACCCCCTCCAGCCGGCACCGTGGGATACCGGCTCTCCTCCTCCGGATATCATGGGCCTCACGGTGATCAGCGACCAGTCGGTCTTTCTCCAGGGAGACTACAATCTGGACGCGGCGTGGCGGCCGGCCGCCGTCATGGCCGACGCGGTGCACCTCCTCTCCAACAACCACGCCGCAAGGTGGGAGCACCACTGGGGTTCCCGGCAGCAGGCCACGGCCACCACCTTCAACGCTGCCTTCCTGAGCGGGACCCAGACCACCGGGAACGCCGAAGGAGCCGCCGGTCGAGGAGGCGCCTACAACGGGGGATTGGAGAACTACCCCACTATGCACGAAACCTGGGGCGGAGGGGTGACCCTGCGCTACCGGGGGTCCTTCGTGAGCCTGGATCGTCCCCTTCGCTCAAGCGGCCCGTGGAACCACGGAGGCCACTACACCGCACCGCAGAGGGACTGGGGATACGACTCCCGCTTCAACGATGTGGCGAACCTCCCGCCGTTGGCTCCCCGCTTCGTCTATCTCCTGCAAGAGCGCTTCGTCCGCGAGTATAACCGCTGAATCCGGAGTTCCGGTTCGTTTGACACCGGCGCTTCGCCACTCCATGATGGGCACCACGCTGTCATCATATTCCGTCGCTTCCCACTCGTCTTCGCCGGCTCCGGTGGGGTGGGTGGGGAGGGGTTCCCACCGGAAGGAGTGGTCCCATGCCCCAACGAATCCGTCGCCTTGGCCACGCCATGGCGCTTCCCCTGCTCCTGGCCGTCCTGGCGCCCATTGGGGTGCAGGCCCAGGAACGGGTGCACACCCAGCCCATCGATGAGGCGTATACCGCGCTCATCCACGAATTCACCACCGAGGACTTCTTCCTCACACCGCTGGTGGACCACCTTCCCGCATCGGAGACGGTCCCGACGCCCCTGGACCACCTGGGTGTCATCGCCGGGACCCGGAACGTCCTCCACCATACCCACGAGATCTACTCGTACCTGGAGGCGGTGGCGGCGGCCTCGCCCAGGGCGCGGCTCGTTACCATCGGGCAGGATGAGGAGGGGTCGGACATCCTCCTCATGATCATCTCCGATGAGGCCACCCTGAATGAGCTCGATACCCACAAGGAGCTCATGGCGAGGCTCGCGGATCCCCGCGGCACGTCCGAGGCCGAGGCAGCCGAGATCATCAGCACGGTGAAGCCCATGTACTGGGCCACCGGCGCCATCCATCCCTCCGAGACCGGCTCTCCCCAGATGCTCATGGAGCTGGCCTACCGTCTGGTGGTGGATGAGAGCGACCTGATCCGGGACATCCGGGACAACCTCATCGTCATGATCACCCCCATCGTGTCGCCGGACGGGCACAACAAGGTGGTGGATGTGCACATGGCCCCCCGGGTGAACCCGGATGGCCCGAACCCCACCCGCACCATCTATTGGGGCAAGTACGTCTACCATTCGGCCAACCGGGACGGGATGGCACTGTCGCTGAACCTCTCCAACGCCGTGGTGCAGACCTACCTGGAGTATCATCCGCTAGTGGTCCATGACCTCCACGAGTCGGCGTCGTACCTCTACACCTCCACCGGTCGCGGACCGTACAACGCCTGGATCGACCCCATCACCATCTCCGAGTGGAACCGGCTGGCCCACCGGGAGGTGCAGGACATGGGGGCCTTCGGGGTGCCCGGAGTCTACACCGGGGACTTCTACGATGGTTGGGGTCCCAACTACATGTTCTGGGTGGCCCACATCCACAACTCCATCGGACGCTTCTACGAGACTCAGGCCGGGCGGGACGCCTCGGACTACGTGCTCCGCACCAATGTGGACCGGGCCTGGCACCGACCCAACACCCCCCTCCCGGAGGTGGTCTGGTCCATTCGCAATAATGTGAACCTGCAGCAGAGTGCCATCCTCATCGCCATGAACGAGGTGGCGGTGGAGCGGCAGTACTACCTCCAGAACTTCTGGACCAAGAGCAAGCGGTCCGTGGCCAAGGCCCGGATGGAGGGCCCGGCGGCGTACGTCTTCCCCGGGGATGATCCGCGACTGGGGCAGCAGGCCCGGGTGCTGGAGCTCCTGCAGAGGCACGGGATGGAGGTTCATAGACTGACCTCCGCCGCCACGGTGGAGGAACAGACCTTCCCTGCCGGCAGCTACGTGGTGCGGATGGATCAGCCCTATTCCCGGGGCGCGGACATGCTCCTGGACTTGCAGCACTACAGCCCCAACGACCCCCGCCCGTACGACGATGTGGGTTGGACCTTCGGGCCGCTTTTCAACGCCCAAACGGTGCGGATCGAGGATCCGGAGATCCTCTCGGCTCCCATGAACCTGGTGGGTGAGCGGGTCCATCCCGCAGGCCGGGTGCTGGAGGCCGATGCCGGCTCCACTGCGGCATACCTCATCAACTTCAACGCCGACAACAACCTCACCGCTTTCCGCTTCGCCCATCCGGATCTGGAGATCCATGCGGCCAGGAGCGGATTCGAGGCCGCGGGGCGGAGTTTCCGACCCGGTACCTTCATCCTCCGCACCGACGGAAATGCCCGGGACCTGGGGAGCACCCTGGAGGCAGCGGCCCGGGAGTACGGCTTCGAGGCAGTGGCGGTGGAGTCGGTTCCCTCGGTCGGCACCCATCCGGTGGCCTTCCCCCGGGTGGCGGTGGTCCACACCTGGCTCACCACTCAGAATGAGGGCTGGGTCCGCATCGGTCTGGACGAGTACGGCATTCCGTACGACTACGTCTCGGTGCACGAGGTGCGGGACACGCCCAACCTGGGTTCCCGGTGGGATGTGATCATCATGGGCCCGTCGGTGACGGATCCCATGGCTCTTCTACACGGGGTGCAGGGCGATGACCCCATCCCGTGGCAGGCGTCGGAGCACACGCCCCACATCGGGCGCCAGTCCTCGTCGCCGGACATCCGGGGTGGACTCGAGCTTCAGGGCGTGATGCACCTCAAGCGGTTCGTGGAGGAAGGGGGAACGCTCCTCACCATCGGCAGCAGCAACGTGCTCCCCATCCACTTCGGGATCGCCACTGGCGTCACCCTTCGCGAGCCCCAGAACCTCTGGGCCCCAGGTGGCGTCTTCCGGGCCACTCTGGCAGATACCGGGAGTCCGCTGGCCTGGGGGTACGACGAGGAGCTGGGGGTCTACTTCAACGTGGGCCACGGTCCGGTGCTGGACGACCGGCGGCCCCGGCCCGGTTCCCGGGTGGCACAGGAGCCCGATGGGAGTACCACTACCCGCCTCTCCGGCCGGGGTGGGCCGCTGGATCGGGATCAGCCCCAGGTCCGGGGTAGGGACTGGGGGCAGGAGGGTGTTCGTGCCTTCCTCGAGGAGCACGGTGAGGGAGCCGGCGGCGGCGGCGGTTGGTGGCAGGCCAGTGCTGGAGCCGGGGACAACGTCCGGACCATCTTCCGCTTCCATCAGGAACCGACCCAACTCCTCATCTCCGGTGGGCTGGTGAACCCCAGGGAGCTGGTGAGCAGCCCGGCCATGGTGGATGTACGTGTCGGTGAGGGACACGTGGTCATGTTCACCATCAACCCCATGTGGCGCTCCGGAACTCTGGGCTCGTACAGCCTCGTGTTCAACGCCCTCCTGCACCACGGAAACCTGGACGCCGGCGCCCCGGTGGCCGAGGAGGATGTGGACGACGCGGATCTCTGATCCTGTGCACGGCTCCAGAAGGAGTCGGGGTGGCAAAGGGGGGGAGGCGCCGGGCGGTGCCTCCCCCCCTTTCGTGATCATGCTGCTCTTCGGAGCCAGAGTTGACCCACGGCCTCCAGGAGGTGACCCTCTCTCTGCAGAAGGCCGTCCTGAACCGGGAGTGGGTGCGAGTGCGTCCATTCACCGCGAGCACGCGCTTCAGCACTGACCCAACGAACACCAGGAGAACTCAACCGATGGATCTGGAACTCAAGGGAAAGGTCGCCGTCGTCACAGGAGCCAGCCGGGGAATCGGACATGGAATTGCAGGCGCCCTGGCTGAGGAGGGGTGCGATCTGGTCATCTGCGCCCGTGGCGAAGAAGCCCTGGAAGAAGCCGCCACCGAATTCCGGGCCAAGGGGGTTCGGGTAGAGGCGCTTGCTGTGGACCTAGTGGAGCCGGACGGGGCCGCAAGGCTCCTAGCAGCGGCCGAGGAGCGCTTCGGCGGCGTGGACGTGGTGGTGAACAACGTGGGCGGGAACAGAAGAAAGCCCTTCGAGGAGACCACCGACACGGACTGGGCCGAACTCTTCGACCTGAACGTGAATACCGCCTTCCGGGTGACCCGGGCTGCAATCCCCCTTCTGAGGAAGAGTGGCGCCGGCTCCGTCATCTTCATCTCGTCCATCTTCGGGCGCGAGACTGGAGGCCCGGGGCTGTCCATCTACAACACGACCAAGTCCGCCATGATCAGCGCCGCCCGGATCATGGCGCTGGAGTTGGCGCCTGAGGGAATCCGGGTAAACAGTGTGGCTCCCGGATCCATCCGCTTCCCCGGGGGAAGCTGGGATCGCCGCTGCCGGGAGCAGCCGGAAGCCATGGAGGAATTCATCCAGCAGAATCTACCGCTGGGGCGTTTCGGAACGGTGCCGGAGGTGGCGAATGTGGTGGCCTTCCTCGCCTCACCCCGCTCGAGCCTCCTGACCGGGACCTGCATTCCGGTGGATGGGGCTCAGGGGCGGTCGCTGATCTGAGCGCCTACGTACCCTGCCCCCAAACCGGGTCGGTCGTCTTCCGTCAGTGGAGGCGGATGAAGTCGGCCCGGAGTCTCCGGACTCCCGTTCCGTTCTGGCCCCACTGGAGGAGGATGGGGCTCTGGTAGGTCCCCTGGACCACCTGACCCCCGTCCCCTCCCGGGAGTACGGCCAGGCTCGCCTCCCGACGGACCCGGAGGAGGCGGGCCGGAGTCGCCTGGAGCGCCCGCTCCAGCATGGGGTCCCGACGCTCGGGGGAGACTCCCAGGGCACCCAGTGCCCGCTGCAGTTGGGAGTCATCCAGGGCGTAGCGGAGGGGCTCTTCCAGGATCTCCTTCAGGTCCCGCTCCATGAGGAGGGCTTCGAACTCATTCACCGTTATCCCTGAGTCCCGCTCCCCATTGGCCAACCTGAGGTCCACCCTTCCATAGCGGATCCCGTGGCTCCGGGCGATCTCGGTGAGCCGCTGGGTGAGGCAGTCCTCGTCCTGCCGGAGCCGGACTGCCCGGTGCTCCCGGCCAGCATCTACTTCCAACTCCACCGAATCCACCACTTCCTCTTCCTCGTAGCCCACCACGGTGGCATGACGGACCCGACGGACAGGCTGGTCCAGCGAGTCCTTGTAGGCGCCGTCGAAGTCCACGAACCAGAGGGGTTCAGCGGAATCGGAGCGGTAGACGGCGCAGTTGGTGAAACCACCACCGATGAAGGAGAGGTGGGCATCGGCGTTCAGAGGCTCCCGGATCCGTTGCTCTTCGGAAAGCTCGTCCCGGAGCTCAAGGCGATCATGGTGATAGCCGGCGTGAGGGGGGAAGATCCCGGCCAGGGCATCCAGGAAGCCCTGGACCCGATCAGGTCCGCCGGCCAACCGGCGGCGGAGCGACGGGTCCATGAATCCCGCGGTGGTGTGATAAGAGACGCAGAGGAGTCTCGTGAAGCGGGAGAGGGGAGGGACGTCTTCCCGGGCTTCCAGTTCGGTACGAAGATCGGTGACCTCCGGTCGACGGCTCGACCGGATCTTGATGCTGAAGGCTCGGGGGCTGGTCTTGACAGTCACGCGACGGGGCAGGCCGATGGGAGTTCGTTGGGGGGTGCGGGGATTCGGCTCATTACCCGCAGTCCTCACATATGCTCCGGGGCTGTGACACCCCGCTGTTCCCCGGACGATCCATCAAGGAATGGGGGCATCCCCGGACCGGGACAAACCGCAAGTATACCCGGGTCGCTCACTGGGAACAAGGTTGGGGAGGAAGAAGGATCCACCGGCGAAGCTCGTCCAGAAGCTCCCCAGATGCGGCAGCGGTGACAGCGAGACCCTCCAGGGGCGGCCTCGAGTCCTCTGCCCCCTCCTGACTCTCTCCCACGATCGGCTCCAGGATGGCGGCCCCCCCGGCTTCCGAGAGGATGAGGCGCCCGGCAGCCCAGTCCCAGAATGACTGGCGTCCATGGAGATAGAGGTGGCACCGACGGGCCGCCACCCAGCACCACTCCAGAGCCGAGGATCCCAGGTTCCTCTGGGACTGGAAGGGGTGTTCGGCAGCCACCCGCATCGCCAGCGCCTGGGGGAGGCGTTTCAGGTCAACCAGCGCCATGGCCTGTCGGAGGGGAGGAATCCCGTCGCGGTCTGCAGGGGGGAGAGGCTCCCCATTCAACCATGCTCCCCGCCCCCGCACGGCGCCGAAGGTCTCTCGCCGGACCGGGTCGTGGACGACGCCCATGCGTGCGCCTTCCCGGTCGACCAGCGCCACCGAAACGCCGAAGAAGGGGAATCCCGCCACGAAGTTCGATGTGCCGTCCAGGGGATCCAGACACCAGTACGGGCCCTCTCCCTCCAGAACTGAGCGCTGCTCGGTCCGGGGTGACTCCTCTCCCAGGACCGGAATCCCCGGCCACCCCTCCTCCAACACCTCCAGAAGCCGGCGCTGGGCCCCTTCGTCCACCGGCGTCCTGAGACTTCCGTCATCCTTCCGCTCCGGTTCGGTGCGGCCCAGGAGAGGGACGATCTCGTCCAGAGCCACCTGCGTCACCACCTGACTGAGCTTCAGGAGTTCGGGGGGCGGTGTGCTGGAGACGGAGGGTGCCGGAGAGGTCATGGGGTTCATGGCCAGCTGACCAGGGAGTTGAAGAAGAACTTGAGAGTGCCGTGGGTCTGCCCCCGGTGCTGGGGCCGGAAGCCGATGAGGACCACCCGACCCTCACCATGCTCCACCACCACCATCCCGTACCGGCCGGCCAGGTGCTCCTCCCCCTCCAGCCATCCGCTCTGCATGATGTCCCGGTCGATGAAGGTGACCACCGGCTGCACCCTGTGGTTGTCATCGTGCATCAGGATCCGGTACGCCTGATTGTCTCCTTGCTGGATCCCGAACAGCACCAGGGGATCCTCCGGCATCCCGTACGCCGCCGGGTGGGTCGTGTCGGTGCGGGTCCGGAGCGTTGTGCCCGGGGCCCAGAACTCGGTGGCCGGGAGCCCTTCCAGGACGTTCTGGATCGGCAGCCCGAAGTGCCGGATGGGAAGGTCTCCGGCCTCCGCGAAGGTGATGAGGGTTCCGCCGCCCCGGACCCAGGCGTCAAGGGCCGCCGCTCCGTCCTCGCCGAATCCGCTCCGGTAGCGGGCCGGGTAGTTGGATCCGAGGCTGAAGGGAGGCTCCTCCGGACCCAGAAGAAGCTGGAGTTGATCGTTGGCCAGGATCACCACGTCGTAGTTCGCGTCCAGATTCTGACGGGTCATGCCGGCATCCAGGATGGAGTCGAAGGGGAAGCCGAAGTCCTCCATCATGAGACGGGTCCACCCCTCATCCATGCTCCCGGTGTAGTACCGATGGTAGATCCCCACGCGCTGCCGTTCAACCGGTCGATGTCCCTGGGCGGTAAGGGCTTCCAGAGGGAGGAAGTCCACTCCCGTTTCGGCCGCCACCCGCTCCAGCACATCCCGGGGGGCGTCGGCAGTCACAGCGAAATCGCCGGCCCGCACCGCTCCGGCCCCGTTGGCGGCCCCGGGGTCGTCGATTCGTTGCACTGCCACGCCGGCGTCGAAGAGGGCATTGACTGCCAGGAAGGCGTGGTTCAGGCGACCGTCGATGCGGAAGCCTGCCGCTCCCGCCTCCACCTCACCGGGAGGGAAGGAGGTGCGGCGGTCGTCGGCCAGTTCGCCCGGGACACGGCGGAAGGGCCCGTCGGCGTGGGTCCGGGCCAGATCCACCCGGACGCCCATGAACTCAGCCATGGTGTGGGTCGACAGATCGTACGGGCGGATGGGATTGCCGTCCCGGTCCCGGGTGAACCGGTTGTCCGGATATACGTTGGGTGCCAGCAGCCAGCGGATCACCCCCCGTTTCGGTTGGGCCATGGTCACGTACCAGCTCCCCGCCGGATATGCCCGGCCCTCGTGCTGGAAGGGCTCGGTGGCCTCCTGCACCTCGATCCCCTGCATGAGGAGCCGGTGGATCATCTTGCGGGCGGTGAGGATGTCGTGCTGGTCGGCCGAGATGACGAAGCCCGCCACGGGGCCCTCGGGCCCGAAGCTCACGGGCTCGGCCCGTCTGCCACGCTCCGTCTGGCGGCTCGCC
>SL_5KL_010_SEDDRAFT_10000853_pt1 | contig 19186 bp, 15 predicted proteins | sample SodLakKL_010_SED_FD_9118 | JGI IMG/M metagenome (IMG submission 9118)
CAGGTTCAGAAATATCGAAGTGGGGGTCAAGAAATGATAGGCGAACAGAAGATTCTGCCATTGCTGAAGCGTGTTGTCGACCGCTCGCCAGCGGAGCGGACCGAGCTGGTCTACATGGGTGACCGGAGCGGTCTCACCCGCTATACGAAGTCGGCGATACATCAGAACGTCATCGAGGAGGATACCCGAGTCTACGTCAGGGTTGCCGATGGCAAGCGACTGGGAGTGGTAGCGGTAAACAAGATGGAGGAGGACGAGTTGCTCAAGGCAGCGGCCCAGGCGCTGGAGTCGGCCCGGCACCAGCCGGAGAACCCGTACTTCGAGGACTTCCCCAGGCCGGCGCAGTATCAGAAGACGAAGACCTATTTCGAGGCCACCGCCGAGTTCACGCCGATGGCTCGGGCCGAGATAATGAAGAAGATCTTCGCCCAGGCGGAGCGGATGGGATTCGAGGTGGCCGGGGCCTTCACCAGTGGTGAGGGCGAGATCGCGGTGCTGAACTCCAACGGCCTGTCTGCCTACCAGCCGCTGACCCACGCCAACATAGCGATCGTTCCCATGTCGGAGCGCGGTATGAGTCGCTCCGGTGCCTTTTCTCATGACGTGAGCACCATCGACTTCGAGGCGGTCGCTGCTAAGGGACTGGAGCGATGTGCGCTGAACAAGGATCAGCAGGAGATACCCCTGGGGCACATGGACGTGATCCTGGAGCCCAGTTGCCTTGCCGAGGTGATGATGTGGCTCAGTATGATCGCCTTCGGTTCGAACTCGTTCATCCAGGGCAGGAGCTTTATGGCCGGCAAGCTGGGAGAGCGGTCGATGGGCGAGAACATCACCATATATGACAGCATCATGGAGCCCGAGGCACAGGGGCTTCCCTTCGACTTCCAGGGCTTTCCCAAGCAGAAAGTGGTCCTGATCGAGAAGGGGATAAACAGGGGCGTTGTGTTCGATATGACCAGCGCAAACCAGGCCAAGACCCAGCCAACGGGTCATGGCTTGCCGCCGGGCATGCCCCATGGGGCGATACCCTTCAATGTTTGCCTTGAGCCGGGCGATTCGTCACTTGAGGAGATGATATCCTCGTGTCGGCGCGGCCTCCTGGTCACCAACTTCCACTACGTGAACGGCTTTCTCGATCCCAAGAATGCACTGATGACGGGTATGACCCGATACGGCACGTTCCTGGTCGAGGATGGCAGGATCAAGCATGCGGTGAAGAATCTGCGCTGGACCGAGAGCATGCTACGGGCCTTCTCCAACGTGCAGGCGATATCCAGGGAGCGAGAGGTCATCAGCGACGAGGGAGGCTCGTTTGCCTTGATGCCTGCCGTCTATGTGAAGGACTTCACCTTCACCGGTGTTCAGAAGGAGGAGTCGGAGTAGTTCCTCGCCGACTGTGTCGGCGCCGAATCGTCGAGTGTAGATTTATGCGGGTCGGCCGCCCGGGCTGGTGTCCGTGCGGCCGGCCCGCCTCCATTCGGGTCCCACGCGAGCCGGACTGCTGGTCATACGGGTGCGCCCTGCTGCCAGTCCGTACGGCCCAACCGGTAGATATAGTGGTGCACGGGAGTGGTGTAATCGTGCATGGACTCGGGAAACCGGTGAACATCCTCGCCGACGCGCACCGCACCCACAGCCTCCTGCATCTTGATCGAGGCTATGTTGTTCACGTTGGGTGTTGCCTGTACAGCCGCGCACTCGGTGTGCGTGAACTGGTAGTCAACGAGCCCCCGCCAGACCTCGACGCCGTACTTGTGTCCCCAGAACCGGGGTAGCAGCTTTACGTCCGGCTCGGCTATACCGTTCTGATCTGGGCGGGAGAGCTTGCATTCGCCTATCGCCTGGCCGGTGTCCTTCAGTTGCACCACGAGTATTCGGTCAAACTCAGACTCCCCCTGCCTCGACAGCCTGTCCTTCAGCTTATCACGTGTCACGGACAGTCCTTTCGGGAACCCCACGTTCCGCATCACCCGCGGGTCGGTCCACAGGGCGTAGAAGAGGTCGGCATCATCTTCCTCTGCGGCTCTGACCACTACTCGCTCTGTCTCGAAGATCACCGCGTGTCCTGAAGGCGTGATACAGTGCTCGGCGATCATGATTGCGGCATCTCTCAACGATTACTCAGTTCTCTCATGCTACGCCCCCATTGTACTGGCTCACTCCCTTACCGACAAATCGGCTCCCCCGGGTTTCCGGCCGCACCCGGAGTTCTATCTGGCTGTTCGCTCTGGCAATCAGGACGCCGAACCCGGTGAACGAGCCATCACACTTTTAGGCATACCATAGGTCTTTGCCTCGTCGCCTTGCCGCCCATACGGCGATTGCTACTGAACCCAGCAGTAGCAAACCTGCTATGGCGCCCTTTTCCGCCGGAGTAGTGTTGACGACCAGGGTGCTCATGCCCACAGCTGGCGTCAATGCAGCCCTCACTACAGGCTTAAGGCCCGGATGCTCACTTATGAACACGGCGATGGGCGGGCTGACTCTGTAATAGTGGCCTACAAAGACCTGGCCCGGCCGATTGGTGGCCAGGTATCTATCTCTGAATTCGCGCAGGACCTGTATTTCCCCGGCCATCGGCGTGCCGTACGCCGCGGTGGCGATGAAGCACGGGGTGCGGATGTCGAAGGGGGAAGTGGGGCCAACGTCGAATCCGATGGCCAGCGTTACCGGGTTGCTCCAGTCCCACGCCTTCGTGTCGAGGTAGTTCCGATGTATGGTCAGAACGGCCTTGCCGCCACCGACATCGGTCACTTCGTAGTCGGGCGATTCCACCTCGCCGTCCACCATTATGGTGGTGGGTCTCAAATGGTATCCGTCATTGTCCACGATGGAAACTACCTCGGTGGCACTGCCCCACGTGATGGTGGTCTCTATCGGAGGCTGCTCGTCGCGCTCGGGATCGTCGGGATCGGTGTAATACGTGCGAGATCGCGGAAATAGACTGGCAGGTGTTCCGAGTGGCTTGATTCTCAGGATAGCATAGGGGCCGTCATCGAACTCGACCCTTAGCACCAGGGTCGCGTTTAGGTCCCTGATTAGCCTGTCTTTATCCCCGAAACGGCTATCCAGGAGATAGCTGTTAAGTATAAGCAGAGTATCACCTATCCGCATGTAGTGTTCCGCTGAGACACGGTGAGACTCCTCGCTCCCATCATCGTGTTCTATCACCTCGCTGATGCGTCTGATCTCCTTGGCGCTGCCCCAGTTGATCCTGCACTCCACGAAATCAGGCCGCTCGTCCCACTCGTAATAGATCGGGCCGGGAGGGACAGAGGGATGATGTACGGCTGTGATCGTCAGAGTTCTGGTTTCGCCCACATTGAACGCGATGGACAGGCCCACCGATTCCCCCGCGTTCTTCAGTTCGTGCCTCAGGTACTGCCAGTTATGTATCACAAGCCTGGCCGTGCCGTCGTCGTTGGGGAGCACTCTGTAGTGGGCATTTCTCACCAGGTTCTGCAGCCACGCATCTTCATTGGTATTCACGATGGACTCTACTGCAGTAGGAGGATGCTGCCACCTGATGATGGCCGTGATATCTCGGTCGCTATAGAGATGGTAGTCGGCTTTCAAGTCGACAGAGGGAGGCTCATCAACTGCTCTGATGACAAACTGGCGCGGGTCGCCGTAGTCGAAGTGGATGGTCATCTCCAGTTCTTCTGGCCATCTGGTCAGCTGTCTACCAAGGTAAGCCTGGCTGATGGTCAGGGTGTCGTCGACTACCGTGTAGTTACCGGCACCTAACCCAACACCGCGGTCATCGACCCCAACGACCTCTCGCGCACCCCGCCACGTTATCGTTGTCGTCAGATCAATGGGATCGTTGACATCAAATATGGCCTCTTGAGGCTCGATGGTGGCATGAGTACCGATCGCCGTGATGGCGAATTCGGCCGGGTCGCCGATGTCGAACGCGATACTGAGCACCACCCTGTCCCCGACGTCCTTCAGCCTGTCTGCGAGGTAATTGTCATTCGATATGGTTAGCGTGGCCTTACCCTCCACGGTTTCGCTGACCGTGTAGTCCTTGCCCTCGCCCTCTACCAGGGGGCTGAGCGGATCGGCGTCGTCCACGATGGACACTGTTCCGGGGGTGGCAGTACCCCACGTGACGGTTGTTGTTACGTCGGCGCGGTCATCCAGGTCATATTCGTCTTCGTCGGGGGATACATGTGGTGGGTTCTCGATCGCAGTGATGACAAAGTCGCGCCGCTCGCCGTAATCAAAGTAAATGGCCAGCGCCATCTTTTCGTTGTGTGCCTGAAGTTTCTTCTCGAGATAACTGCGCAGGATGGTTAGAAGTTGAGTCGTACTCGGCTCGTCTACCTCGAGCGTGTAATGCGTGTCTTTGATGAGAATGTCGCCGTCATCATCCACGATGGAGAGTACTTTCTCGGCTTTCCACCACCTGATTATGGTGCGGGCATCACCCCGGGCCACGACGTCGTATGAGGCTCGCTCCGGGTCTATGGCGGCATGAGTTTGCCTGGCCGTTATCGTGAAGGTGCTGTCGTACTCCTTGCCATCGTCATTACCGGAGCCGATCGTCAGCACCACTGTGTCTCCGTGTGCCGGGAGCTTCTCACTGAGATATGTGCCCAGGATGAGTAGAGTGGTATCCAGCACCCTGTAGTGCTCATTCTCTACCAGCTCAACTCCTTCTTCATCGACAACGAATATCGGGTCTCTCGTTGCGGTGGACCGCCGGCTGATCCTGGTCTTGACGAAGTCGGGCTTTTCGTCCCGGTGGTACTCCGCTTCTGTTGGAGAGATGGTGAACCCTACCTGCTCGGGTTCGTCTGCCAGGGACGGCAACGCCGTCACGAAACCCAGACCCAGGGCCAACAGCAGGGCGAGGGAAATCCGCGTCATTGCTACAAACCTAGGTTTCATCAGATCGTCAACCTCCTTCTTCTGCCCAGTCGATTGCCATATTGGTCAGCATTACTCTGTACGCATGATGGCTACCTCCTCCGACGAGTCTTATCCATATCGTAGCCTGTAAGCCTGTCACATACGTCGTTCAAAAATGCAGCGCGTCGGCAGGATCCCTCCTGGCAACGGGTTGCCATGTCGCTGTGCATCTATGCTGGCTCCGGACGCTACCCTTCTCTGGGCGGATGCCCACGCATTTGACGCACGAGCGCGCACTCATACATGGTGCGGCCTGAAGATAGGCTGTTCTCCGAAGCCAGGCAAAAGGAGAACCGGGCATGTTACGGCAATCGCCGTTCCCCGGAAATGGCTTGTTGCGGAATAGCTTTCAAGAGGACCACGAGCAGGCCTGAATCTGGCTTCCGGACTGCGGCAGTATGCTGACGTATCCACCTCAGCCTCAACCTTTGATTTCCCTTGCCTCTCGGTAGTATGTACGCGTTCAGTCGCCTTCCAACAGGTCGACTATGATGTAATTCTACACCCCTCCACGGTTCTTGTCAAGCGTCTCTTCCCTCTATCGCCCCGGCTCTAGGGTCCTAGCTGCCTGTATGTTCGGTGATATCCCACTCACCCCAGCGTCGCACGATCCGATCGTCTCGCACCTCTATGATCTCGATTCCGGTGATACGTGTGAGCCTGTTCGTGGGGCCGACACCCAGATAGCGGTTCCTGTTGGTCCCTTCGGCCGACCAGCGGACTGCTATCCGGCTCTTCTCGAGGTCTATGACAAGATCGTTAACGCTTGCCCGCAGATCGGGGAACGCGTCGACCAGTTCGCGCAGTCCCTGGGCAAACCCCTCCCTGGTACCGGGACGTCCCGCAGATGATGCATCCTCAAAGTCATCTGCATGCAGCGCATCAAAGGCTGCCCAGTCCACGGGGACCGTCCAGAGCGAGATCCACCTGCGGGCGATCACGGCCAGCGCCTCGCGGCGCCTCCTGTGCATCTCTTTCATGCACATATCTATCCCTCAAGACCCACCTGCACTGAAATCCCGGATCAGAGGCTTGTCCGTGCCGACGGGCGACTCGGCCAAGAGTTCTCCATCGGCGCTGACGATCATCGCGCCACCGAAAGACGGGTCGTCCGTGTTGATCTCCAGGGCATTTACGATCAGCGTGGTCACCCCTGCCCCTCTAACGGCTTCCAGGTACATTTGACGTTCGCGTGAAATCCAGTGGTTGATGTCCGGCATGCTTTCGCTGAAAGGGCGTGACATGGGGACAAGCAGAAGATCCAGGGATGGGTCCAGCTCGTGTACCGTCTCCTCGTCGAACAGGTCGCCGCAGATCAGGATTCCGAGCCGTCCCAGGTCGCTGTCAACGTTGTCTACAGTATCGCCGATAATGAAGGGCGGTTTCTCCTCCACCTTGCGGTGCCTGAGGATGATCCTGCCCGCCCTGTCAAGGAGCACCGCTGAGTTGTATACGCCCGACTCCGCACGCTCTAACACTCCGAAGCAGAAATACGCCCGGTGCCTTCTGGCAAGCTGCCCCATTTGCTCGGTGGTGGGCCCCGGTACGCTTTCCGCGAAGCGTGCAAAATCAGATTCCTCGTACAGGTAGCCCGTTATACCTCCCTCGGGCAGGCAGATCAAATCCGGCCGCTCAGGCGCTATTTCATCCAGACGCTGCACCAGGCGCTCGAAGTTCGCTGCCGGGTTACGGGGTTCGGTCTTGATTGGAAGCAGACAAACGCGCATATTGTCAAATCGTCGCTTTCCGATGAGTGAAGGCCCCGAAATTCTGCTAATAACGACAATAGCCAGGTTCGGTTTGTGTGGGACGCCTGCGAACAGACCATCATCAGCGGCGTGATAGCAGACTATCCCGCATGTTCAGCGAAAGCTCTGATGCATGATCTTCCATTCGTGGCCCAGTCGGAAGCCCAGGTGTTTCGTGAGCTCCACGGCGGGGGGATTACCCGACCAGGTGTAGAGGCAGGCTGTGTGCATTCCGTGTTGACGGAGCGAATCCATGGCCCGGGCGGTGAGGACCTTGCTCAGGCCCTTGCCCCTGTGGTCGGGCAGGGTGGCCGCGGGACCGAGATAGCCGCGCCGGGCGTTGAAGTGCTCGTTGTACTCCCGGTCCGAGCACCCTCTCACCATCGCGACCAGCTCTTCTGCATGTTCTGCCACATGCACCCAATCTGCCCTGAAGTCGGGGTCTCTCGCCTGCCACCTGGCCAGTATCCCCGGCTGTAGCCTGTCGCTGTTGTAGGCGGCATTCGCCAGCTTGATCAGTCGCTCCTCCTCGTCTGGCTTAAGGCTGCGGATGGTGTAGCCATCAGGCAACCCAAGCGAGGGCGCCGGTCGGTCAAGGTCAACGACCATCTGGTACAGGCTGCTGCGGGCACGGTATCCTTTGGCGGTAAAGAAGGCGATCCTTTCCTTATCCTCCGGGTCTACTGACGTGGTGATGTGCCCGGTCCTGTTATGGGGTTCGATGGCAGTCAGCAGAAAGCTCTCTATTTCCTCCCAGTCTGTGCCCGGCCGGGCGCAGGTAGTGACGGTCTCGCCATACCAGTCCTGGCGCAGGTAGGCGAGCCCGACGATCCGGTCTTGCCCATCTGTGGCGAGCAGGATGGTGCTGGCGGGCCTGAGTTCGGCCTGCAGGTCCTCGTCGGTGTAGGGAATGAACTCGTATTCATCCTTGTCGGCTTCGTTAACGATGCTCACGAGTTCCGGGATCTCGGTCTCAGAATACTTTCGTAGCTTCATGTCTTCCGCCTCGGGAATATGATTCCAGCGACTGACGACGGTGTGTCACCTGCTCTCAGGATGCTCTTCTCACGCCCGCCTAGCCGAACGTCCTCTGCAGGATCAGGAACTCGTGCTCCACCCGGAAGCCGAGGCTTATCGCAACTGCCACGGCCGGGGAGTTCCTGTCCCAAGTGTGGAGACAGGCTGTCTGCATTCCGCGCTCCCTCAACACGTTCATGGCCCGGGCGGTGAGTGCCTTGCTCAAGTTATTGCCCTGATGAGCCGGCAGTGTGCCTGCAGGCCCGAGATAGCCCCGCTTGGCGTGGTAGTGCCTGTTGAACGCACCATCTGATCGCGCTGCGACCAGTGCCACTAGCTGGCCATCGTATTCCGCCACCTGTACCATGTCTGCGTCGAACGCTGGGTCGCCCTCTTTCCATCTGGCTAGAATCCCCGGCCGTAGCCTCTCCCCCTGGTAGGCAGCATTTGCCAGTCTAACGAGCTCGTCTTCCTCATCAGGTCTGAGGCTCCGAACGACATAGCCGGCACCTACCTGCGGCAGTGCTCGCGGGTAGTCGAGACGGGCTATCAGCTGACACAGGCTGCTCTCCCTCGTGTACCCCCTGGAGTTGAACAAGGCCAGCGTCGCCTGGTCCCCCGGATCTGCTCCGGTGCTCACTGTGCCGGTCTTGTTCTGGGGCTCGATAATCGGAAGCAGGAGCCCGGCGATCTCGTCCTGGTTACAGCCCGGCAGGATAGACAGAGTCAGCGTCTCGCCGTACCAGTCCTGACGCAGGTAGGCCAGACCCGCGATATGCTCTTCCTCATCTCTAGCCAGCAGAACACAGCTCGCGCCTGCCAGCCGTTCCCGCATCTCCTCTTCGGCCCGGGGGATGAACTCGTGCGATCCGCGTAGGACGTCGTTGACGAGGCCGGTAATCTCCGGTATGTCGGTCTCACGGTACGGCCGTATCTTCATGTTGTCTTGCCTCAGCGCCGGGCGACAGGTCAGGACCTGTCGCTAGCGATCTATGGTTCAGTCACGTCTGACGCTGCTTGGATCGACGAGTCCTGCCAGGGTGGTATCCCTCATCGCCTCCTGGCAGCATGTGGCCCTCGCCGAGCGGCTATTCGTGAGCTGAGCAAACCACCCATGGTTCGGCGTCTCAGCTCCGCGATTTCCCCTAAGAGTGTATACCCTCAACATGCGCCAGTCAAGCGTAATAGAGGCTGATTGAGCGAGCGCTGCCGGTCTCGGTCGCGAGCAAATGTCCTGTGGCAGCTACTACTCATGGTCTAGTGCGTGCAGTGTGCACAGCATCTCCTTCGGGCAGTAGGACCTGTTGACAGTCGACCGCCTAAGATTGTACAAATATCGCGTGCGCGGCTTGCCCGGGGCAACGGTTTGCGCGGGCGAGCTCCGGAGACGGGATATGGCCCGGATAAAGCTACAGTACTGGGAGAAATGGGGTGGGCATGAATGGGACACGATGGCCGAGATTGTGCGCTCGTTCAACGCAAGTCAGCGCAAGTATGAAGTGGTTATGGTTGAGGCCGGCGATTGGGCAGCCAGTCCCGACCTGCCGGAGTTCCTGAGAGCCCATGAGCAGGGCGTTGCTCCGGACCTGATCGGCCTGGAGGACCACCAGATAGCAGATCTTGCCGCCCAGAAAGCGCTGGCGCCGCTTGAGCAGTTCATGGGAACTGCTCGACTCGCCGGCACGGGCTACCGGGATTCGTTCCTTGAACTCGGCAGGTGTGATGGCCGGCTATACGGCGTGCCGGTGTCGGGTGATGTCGTCACACTCTATGTCAATCTGGCGGCAGTGCAGGGGACCCGGTTGGATGGCGGCTGCGTTCCTGCACAGCTTTGGGAGTTCGATGCCTGTCTTGACGAAATGTGCGGAAAGGGGAAGGTGGGGTTTGTGCCCACCTATCCCGGGTGGTGGCCCCAGGCATGGGCCTGGTGCTTCGGGGGCTCCTGGCTGGATGAGCGCGGCACATTCACCCCCGCTCTTCCGGCAAATATACGCTCCTATGAATGGGTAGCTTCTCTCCGTTGCCGTTGCGATCCGATGGAGTTCGCGCAACCGCTTAACCCTATCGGGGCCCGGGACCCCGACCCGTTCCTGTCGGGCGAGGTCGCGATGGTGTTTGAAGGCGACTGGTTGGTGCGACGACTGCTCCGGGCACCCGGTGTAGACTGGAAGCCTGCTGCGTTTCCCACGGCGATGCAGAAGCCCTCAGCCCTCATCGTTGCGGATGTGCTGAGCATTCCCCTGGGATGTCGGCATCCGGAAGGAGCGGCTGAGTTCATGCGGTTCGCAGCACAGCCCGAGCAGATCGAGCGCCTGGCCCTGGGACACGTGAAGATATCCCCGCTACGTGTTTGGTCGGAGCGATTCGTGGCGGAGCATCAGAACCCGGAGCTTGGCACGCTGGGCGCGATCCTTGCCACGGCCCATCTGTTCTATGATCCCCGCATTGCGGGTTGGATGGGCTATCTCGAGCGGATAAAGCGGGCGTTTCACCTTGTCTGGTCAGAAGAAGAAACTGCGGCGCGGGCGCTGACTGCCATTGAGGATTCGGCCTAGGAGACCTCACCGGCGCTAGAGCCCGGAGGCCTGCCCGCAAGAGGCTGGGTAGCAGGGTACTCCGTAGACGGCCGGGGCCACTGTACGGTCAGCACTGTGGAAGGCCATCAAGTCTTACGGGAGCCGTGCGCTCCTTCAGGCAGCATCTTCAGAAAATCGGCCTCACTCAGCGTCGGTATCCCCAGCTTCTGGGCTTTGGCCAGCTTGGAGCCGGGGTCGGCGCCCACCACCACGTAGGAAGTCCTCCTGGTGACATCCGAGCCCGCCCTGCCGCCGAGGGCCTTTATCTTTGCCTCTGCCTCGGGACGAGTGAACGAGTCCAGCTTGCCGGTAAGAACAAACTCCAGGCCGGCGAGCGGAGAGTCTCCGGATTCGCCCTCCTCGGGTTCTTCTTCTGCCAGCCTCACTCCGGCCTTCCTGAGTTTCTCGATGATATTTCTGTTGCCCTCCTGTCGGAAGAAGGCAACGATGCTTTCGGCGATCTTCGGGCCGATCGTGGGAAGAGACAGCAGGTCTTCCTCGCCCGCCGCGCCGAGTCTGTCTATGCTATGGAAGTGCTCTGCCAGTAGCTCGGCATACTGGTCGCCCACGTGCGGGATGCCCAGGGCAAAGATGACCCTGGCCAGGGGCCTGTGCTTGCTCTCTTCGATGGAGTTCAGTATGTTGGAGACGCTCTTCTCAGCCATACGCTCAAGGCTTAGGAGTTGCTCCCTGTCAAGATAGTATAGATCGGCGCCGTCCTTGACCATGTCCGCCTCGAACAGGGTCCGACACAGCTTCTCACCGACGCCGTCTATATCCATGGCCCCGCGGCTTACGAAGTGCTTGATCTTCTCCAGCGCTTGAGAAGGGCAGGCGGTGTTCGTGCAGCGATGCATGGCTTCACCCTCGGGCCTTATCACCTCGCTACCGCAGACCGGACAATGGGCGGGCATGGTGAAGACTCTCTCGTTGCCTGTACGGCGGCTGACCACGGGCCCCACGATCTCAGGTATGACCTCGCCCGCCCGCTGCACGGTGACCCAGTCTCCGATCCTGATATCTTTGCGGCGGATATCGTCTTCATTGTGCAGCGCCGCCTGGCTGATGACCACACCGCCTACCTTGACCGGCTCCAGGATGGCGTAGGGGTTGAGGCTTCCCGTCCTGCCCACGTTTATGCCGATGTCGACAAGGCGGGTGGTGCCCTGGACCGCCGGGAACTTGTAGGCAATAGCCCATCGCGGCTCGTGCGCCACTGTACCCAGTTCGTCCTGAAGCGCGATGGAGTTGACCTTTATCACTATGCCGTCGGCTTCGTACGGGGCGCCTTCCCGGCCCTCGAGCCAGCGTTCATAGTATTGCCTGGCCTCGTCTAGGGTATGGCAGAGAGCGATATCGGGGTTGACTTTGAAGCCCAGCGACTTAAGGTACTGCATGATGTCCCAGTGGGTATCGGGCATCCTCCTCTCCTCCGCCCAGCCAAGGCCGTAGATAAAGACGTCCAGGGGCCTTCGGGCGGTGATATTGGGATCAAGCTGTCTCACCGAGCCGGCGGCGGCATTTCTCGGATTGGCGAAGGGCGGCAACCCGTCCCTGGCCCTTTCTTCATTGAGCTTCTTGAAGCGTGCCCTGGGAAGATAGACCTCGCCCCTGACCTCAAACCGTGGCGGCGCCTCGTCAGGCACCGACAGGGGCACACTCCTTATGGTCTTGAGGTTCCGTGTGATGTCTTCCCCGCGGTAGCCGTCGCCGCGGGTGGCGCCCGTCGCAAGCAACCGGTCGCGGTAGGTCAGCGCTACTGCCAGCCCGTCGGTCTTGGGCTCGCAGACGAGGTCGAACTCGCTCCTGCCCAGAATGGCGGCTGCCCTCTTGTGCCATGCTGTGAGCTCCTCATAGGAGAAGGCGTTGGCTAGGCTCAGCAGTGGTCGGGGATGCTCTATTACGCCGAACGCCTGCACAGGAGGCGCTCCTACCCTCTGGGTCGGCGAATCGGGAGTGATAAGCTCAGGATGCTCGGCCTCGAGTTGTTGGAGCTCCCTCATCAACTCGTCGTATTCGGCGTCGCTGATCTCGGGGCTGTCCAGTACGTAGTAGCGGTGATTATGGTAGTTGATGGCGTCCCGCAGTTCCTCTATCCTCTGCCCGACCCGTTTGCCTTCGTTCATGAAGGCTATAGTATAACAAAAGCGCACGCCGGCGATTAGTGCTCTTCCTTAATGGTTTCATCTTTGTTACAATCGGGGCCATGAAGCCGATTGTGATCAGGTTCTTCGCCCCGGTGATGGATGCTACCGTCAATGCGCTGATGAATGCCGTGGACCAGAAGATGAAGCAAGGAGCGCGGGAATTCACCATTCTCGTCTCTTCGCCGGGCGGCTCCGTGGTGCACGGTCTGAGCGCCTACAATTATCTGAAGGGCCTTCCAGTGTCCATAACGACGCATAACTTCGGTAGCGTTGACTCCATAGGCATAGTTGTCTACTGCGCCGGCTCTAAGAGACTATCGGTGCCCCAGGCCAGGTTCCTGTTTCACGGCGTCAACGTCCAGTTCCGAGGTGAGCAGAATCTGGATGAGAAGCTGCTCGAGGAGAGGCTGAGCGGACTGAGGATCGACGTGGAGAACATCGGCAGGGTGATCGCCGCCAATACCGGGAAGAGCACCGAAGAGATCACCGATGCCATGGTTGAACGTGTGGTTTTGAATCCGGAACAGGCACAGTCATGGGGACTGGTACACGAGATCAAGTCGGAGCTATTCGACGCCGGAAGCGAGGTAATCGCCATTCAGGCCCAGCAACAGCAAATGCCGCAACAACCGCCTCCACCGCAGCAGCAACCGCGGAGGGCATGACGTTGCCGGGGACCTGTCCTGCTATGCCCGTTTCAAGCCGAGCATGATGGTTGCAGCCTGCGAACCAACACCCCACCGCAAACAGCCGGCGGCAGCGCGCTGTGATTCGATGAGTCATCCCACCGCCATAATCCTCTGGAGGCAGAGGTGACGGTCCGGCAGACCCTCGAGGATACCGCTGCCAGGATGCCGCAGAAGGATGCCCTCGTCCTGGGCGCCCGCCGGATTACCTATGGGGCGCTGGACGAGGCCGCCAACAGGGTGGCCGATGCTCTGCAGCGGTTGGGGATGACGAAGGGTGACCATGTAGGCGTCCTGCTGCCCCATAGCCCTGAGTGGGTAGTCAACTATTTCGGCGTGGTCAAGGGTGGTGGGGTGGCCGTGCTGCTCAACCCGGCGCTTAAAGTGCCGGAACTCGATTCTCTGTTGCGAAACTCCGATGCCCGGATCTTGATCACAGAGAAGGCGTTCTCCGAGTCGTTCTCCTCGGTGCTGTCGAACATTCCTTCTCTGAAGCAGGTGGTGGAGGTCGACTCGGATATGTACGCCCGGATGGTGGTGGAGGGCTCTTCGGCGCCCCCGGAAACCGATGTCACCGATGATGATGTAGCTACCATTATATATACGTCGGGGGTGGTAGGGAGGCAGAAGGGCGTGGTCCATACGCATGGTTCACTCATGGGCACCCCGCCCATAGTCTCGGCGGGCATACAGCGCAGGGCGAAGGATGTGATCATTGACCTCGTGCGCTTCTCGCATCTTTTCGGTCTCTGTGAGGTACTGCTGGGCTCGATCATCACCGGCTCCACGGTCGTGCTGGTCCCCGAGTTCACTCCCAGGGCTGTGCTGGATGCCGTGGAGAAGGAAGGGGGCACCATCATGTTCGGGGTGCCGGCCATGTACAACTCTCTGGCCATAGTGCGGAGCGAAGTGCTGCGGGATATGACCTGAGTTCGCTGCGGATAGCTGTTACCGCGGGAGCGAAGTCGTTCCCGGAGCTCATGAAGGCCCTGGAGGACAAGTTCGCGTGGCGCTCTACGAGGTGTACGGCCTAACCGAGGTGTCGGCCGTCTCCATCAGCACTTCCAGGAACCGCAGGCTGGGCACCGTCGGTAAGCCGATTTGCGGCATAAGGATACTGGACGACAACGGCGAGGCGGTCCTTCCCGGCGAAATAGGCGAAGCCGTGTTCAGCGCCCCGTGGGTGATGAAGGGCTACTACAAGGCGCCTGAGCTCACCGCTCAGGTACTGAAGGACGGATGGTTTTACACGGGGGACCTGGTCAGGATGGATGAGGAGGGTTTTCTGGAATACGTCGAGAAGAAGTCGTTCATAGTCGTCACCTCTTCAGGGCTTAAGATCGGTCCCTCGGAGGTGGAATTCGTGCTGCTCCGCCATCCGTGCGTGGCTGAAGCGGCATATATAGGCATCGATTATGAGGGTGGTGAGCAGATACCCACGGCTTTCGTTGTGCTTAAGGAGGGGCAGCATGCCAGCGCAGAGGAACTGGCCGATCTTTGCTGCCGTGAGCTGGCCGACTTCAAGCTCCCGAAGAGAATCGAGTTTGTGGATATCATACCGAAGACGTCCTCCGGGAAGATCGATAGGAAGAGCCTGAAAGAGGCCCGGATTGGGCAGGCCGGTTAGCGCGCTGCACCCTGGTTGTTGACCGGTCTCTGGTTACTCCTCGAAGCGCCTTTCACGCCACCAGGGATAGAATTCAGGCATGTCGGCAGAGGGTCTCATCGTGAACCCGGGAGGCCGTTTCTCAAGGAAGGAGAGGATGCCTTCGCCGGCGTCTGCCCGGCTACCCATCCAGTACATGCACTTCGAGTCCACTCGGTGCGCTTCCATAGGGTGGTCGGCGCCCAGCATCTTCCAGAGCAGCTGACGGGAGAGAGCGACCGAAACCGCCGAGGTATTAGTTGCGATCTCAGCAGCTATCTCTCGTGCCCTGGGAAGCAGGGCGTCCGGGGGCAGCACTTCGCTCACCAACCCGTGGGCCAGCGCCTCGCCGGCGTCGAACAGCCGGCCCGTGAGAGCCCACTCCAGGGCCTTGCTAATGCCGACGATGCGGGGTAGAAACCAGCTGCTGCACGCCTCGGGGACGATACCGCGCCGGGTGAAGACGAAGCCCATGCGGGCGTTCTCAGATGCCAGACGAATGTCCATGGGCAGCGTCATGGTGATGCCGAACCCCACGGCCGCGCCGTTAATGGCGGCGATCACCGGCTTCTTCATATCATAGAGCCTCAGAGTCGTCAGGCCGCCCCTGTCCCTGTGGGTGTCGAGGTCGTCTTCCGAATCCCTGGCCTGATAGTCGAAGGTCTCGTTACGGCGGCTGAGGTCGGCGCCGGCGCAGAAGGCCTTACCTGCTCCGGTGACTATGATGACCCGGACGTCATCGTCCGCATCGGCCCTGTCCAGCGCGTCCAGCATCTCGGAGCTCATCGTGGGAGTATGGGCGTTCAGCTTCTCCGGTCTGTTCAGTGTTATGGTTAATACCCGGTCCGAGACCTCGTACTTTATCTCTGTATAGTCCATGCTTCTTACCCGGCGGGTGGTGCAGATCAAAAGCGCATCAAACCGGCGGGCCGGTTGCGTGTTCCCGAGCGAATCGTATACGAGCCCCCTGAGGCTGTCAAGCGTGAAGAATGCGTGAAGAATGTGCGTGAAGAATGTGCGTGAAGAATGTTGACCTGGCCGATGCTTGCTGTTACCATATGATCGAGCCGTGCTAGGCGGGGAGCTAGCGGTGCCCTGTACCCGAAAACCGCTATAGCGGGGCTGAATTCTTGCCTGAGGTTCCCGGTCGTACAGGTTTGGTCTTGCTGAGCGGCGTTGATAGCTGGGTTCCGTGCAACTGGGGACTATGAACCCCGTCAGATCCGGAAGGAAGCAGCGGTAAGTAGCACTCCCGGTGTGCCATGGAGTTGCCTGGTTGGAGCTAGCTGGCAAGGACAACTGTGCGATTCAGGAATCGAGGGCGGGTGCACGGCTCACTGACGCTTGAGAGGTATTGACATGACGATAAATAAGGTATGCGTTATCGGCTCGGGGACCATGGGTAGCGGGATCGCCCAGGTATCGGCTCAGGCCGGCTATGAGACGACGATGGTCGACGTCAAGCAGGAGTTCGTCGACCGCGGCGTGAAGATGATACAGACGAGCCTGGGCAAGTTTGTGGAAAGAGGGAAGATCGGGCAGGAGGGCATGGACCGGGCGCTGGCGCGACTGCGCACCTCGACGGACATAACCGACGCCGCCCGGGATGCCGACTATGCAATAGAGGCGGTATTCGAAAGGGCCGCTGTGAAAACGCCCATTTTCGAGCAGCTGGACCGGAGTTGCCCCGGAGGGGCCATTATCGCTTCCAACACGTCGGGGATACCGATAAGCCTGCTCGCAGCCGCCACCCGGCGCCCCGAGAAAGTCATAGGTACACACTTCATGAACCCCGTGCCGGTCATGAAGGGAGTGGAGATCGTGAAGTCCTTGCTGACATCGGAGGAAACGCTGAGGGTCAGCGTCGACTTCGTACAGTCGCTGGGCAAGGAGACCGTCGTCGTCAAGGACTCGCCGGGCTTCGTGACCAACAGAATCGTGACCCTGGTCATGAACGAGGCCGCCAGGCTGCTGGAGGAAGGCCTGGCGACCATCGAGGACATAGACAAGATAGAGAAGCTCTCCCATAACTGGCCGATGGGTCCGTTCGAGCTTGCCGACCTGGTGGGCATAGATGTCATAGTAGACCTGCTGGAGGGTATCTACCAGCAGACCGGATGGGAGAGGTACAAGCCTGCTCCGCTGCTGAACAGGATGGTAGAGATCGGCTACACCGGCCGGAAAGCGGGCAAGGGCTTCTACGAGCTATTCGGTCAGAAGTGAACTCCACCCACGGGGAGCGATCGGCTGTTACATCTACGTAAGAGACTTCACCGCCGGCCACACTCTTCGCCCGTCGAGATTTCTTCTTGTGGGAAGGTAGCGTAGCGTAAGTTGGCGTACTCTCAAAGGCATGGGGCCGCCCGCCGGTTTCAAGTCAGGCCCAAGAAGAGGCTGGGGCAGCATTTCCTGGTAGACGAATCCGTTCTGGCGCATATACTGGCTGCCGCCGGGCTGGACTCCGGCGATGTTGTGATCGAGGTAGGCCCGGGCCTGGGAGTGCTCACCGAGGCGCTGGGTCGAACCGGAGCCACGGTTATCGCGGTTGAGCTGGATTCGCAGCTGGTTGCCCTGCTTAAGAAACGGTTGCGTGCCTTTCCGAACGTGAAGGTGGTCCATGCCGACATACTCAAGACCACCCCCGGGCAGCTCCTGCAGGAGACGGTGGCTGCCCCCGGCACCGCGCGGGACTACAAGGTGTCGCCAATCTTCCCTACTACATCACCTCACCGGTGTTGAGCCATTTCCTGGAGGCGGAGCCCCGGCCCTCAGAATGGTGGTGATGGTGCAGAAAGAGGTAGGTGAGACCATCGCTGCCGCTCCCGGCAAGATGCGCCTGCTCAGCGTCAGGACCCAGTTCTACAGCAAGCCGGCCATCGTGTGCTACGTGCCGTCCTCGAGTTTTCATCCGCCGCCGAAGGTAGACTCGGTTGTTCTGCGTCTCGATGTCCGCTCCCGGCCGCCCATCGAGGTGAAGGATGTTGCCGGCTTCTTCGACATGGTGACGCGCGGCTTCAGCGCGCCGCGCAAGCAGCTTCGCAATACTCTATCCCGGTCTCTGCAGATGCCGGCGGACGAGGTGGCCCGATTGCTGGAGAAGGCCGGGGTAGAACCCGGCCGCCGGGCTGAGACTCTCGGCCTGGAGGAGTGGCGGCGGCTGTGGGAGGTCTTCTCGGAGGGACGACGATGCTGACGGTTCAGGCGCCGGCCAAGATAAACCTGGTCCTGGAGGTGCTGGAGAGGCTTGACGATTATCACCGGATCGCCAGCATCGTCCAGTCGATAGACCTGTGCGATACGCTCGATTTTCACCTGGACGAGGAGATCCACTTCGAGTGCGACCGGCCCGGCCTGGAACATGATAACCTGGTGGTCCAGGCGGCGGAGATCCTTAGAGCGAGCACCAGATATAGCTTGGGTGCGCGCATCAAACTGCATAAGCGCATACCGTGGGGTAGCGGACTGGGTGGTGGCAGCAGCGATGCCGCCGCGACGCTCCTGGCCCTCAACGAGCTGTGGAGACTGGAGCTTCCCGTTTCCGGGCTAATCGACCTGGCATCCAGGCTGGGGTCCGATGTTCCTTTCTTCATCCATGGAGGCACGGCTCTGGTCCAGGGCAGGGGAGAAAGAGTGACTCCGCTACCGGGTCTGCCTCCGGCCTGGTTCATCCTCCTGGTGCCGTCGATGCCCGAAATCCCGGGCAAGACAAAGCAGATGTACGGCAAGCTGGACTTCGGCCATTTCACGGACGGCCGGTTTGTGGAGGCGGCCGTGTCGGCTCTGAGACGGGCGACGATGATCGACCGCGGGCTCATGTTCAATGTCTTCGAGAGGGTGGCGTTCGATTTCTTCCCGCAGCTGGACGGGTACAGGAAGCTGCTGGAGGAGGCCGGAGCCCCGGCGGTGCATCTGGCCGGCTCAGGGCCGTGTCTGTTCGCCCCGTGCGCGGGCAGGGAAGAGGCCGCCGACCTGTTCTCGCGTCTGACGGCGCAGGGACTGGACTGCCACCTGGCCGCCTGTTTTTCGGGCGGAGATGTCTCTCCGGGCGGTTAGCGTCGGCGCGTATGGGTGGTGTGGCGTTCTGCTTCCCTCACTCCCGGCCGGGCTCGCGGTCGGCATCATGGTGGGGCGTCTTCAGCGAAAGGGCGAGCTTTTCCTCGTCGGCCCTGGTGACGACCTCGCCATCCAGTCTGGCCTTGTGCAGTGTGCGGAGCACCTCGCCCATCTCCGGGCCTGCGGAGAAGCCCAGGTCTTTCAGGTCTTCCCCGTTCAGGGAAGTCCTCACATAGCGCAGCCTGGTCAGGAATAGCTGGAGGTGGGCGCGTACGGTGGAGGACTCCGCGGCGATGGAGTTGGCCTGTATCGCCAGCGGATCGTACTCGCGCAGCAGGTAATAGACCTCGCTGGGTTTCAGCGCCGCGTTGTCCAGGAGCGCCAGGTTGTTCTT
>SL_5KL_010_SEDDRAFT_10000854_pt1 | contig 19186 bp, 8 predicted proteins | sample SodLakKL_010_SED_FD_9118 | JGI IMG/M metagenome (IMG submission 9118)
AGACGTTCTGAGTTCGATGAACGCCATGCATGAGGCAAGGGAACATGCCCTTAACGAACAAGAACCCGTGATTGTACACGCCAGCGTGGTGCGTATCGGATCGCATTCTAACAGCGACCGCCACGATCTGTATCGCGACGAAAGGGAACTCCATTGCGTGCGGGCACACGACCCCATGCTCAAGATCCAGAAACTCCTTCTCAACAATAAGATATATACGGAAAAAGAGCTTGATGCGATCGACAAGAATATGAATAAAAAGATCGCCGAAGCCCATAAAAAGGTGATGAAAGCCCCGGACCCGGACCCGGCCTCTGTTCACGACTTTGTTATCCCTGCACCCTACGCGGCAGATAAATATGCCGATGGTACACACCAGGAGGAAGGAGAAAAGAAAAAATTCATTACAGCCCTCAATGAAACCTTAAAAGCCGAGTTTCGGAAAAACCCGGATACCTATATATGGGGCCAGGATGTAGCCTACAAGGAAAAAGGAGGCATCTTCAACGTTACCAAGGGAATGCAGAAAGAGTTTGGCAAAGAACGCGTGTTCAATGCCCCTATTGCCGAGGATTATATCGTGGGAACGGCCAACGGCATGAGCCGGTTTGACAAAAAGATTCGCATTGTTATTGAAGGTGCTGAATTTGCTGACTATTTCTGGCCGGCCATGGAGCAATACGTGGAAATGACCCATGATTACTGGCGCAGCAATGGGAAGTTTGCCCCCAACGTGACCATCCGCCTGGCATCGGGAGGATATATCGGTGGCGGGCTTTACCACTCGCAGACCACTGAAGGGGCGCTAACTACTTTTCCCGGAATCCGGGTGGTATATCCCTCTTTTGCTGATGATGCCGCTGGCCTTCTCCGCACCTCCATGCGTTCCGAAGGGCCTACGCTATTCCTCGAACCGAAAGCCCTGTATAACGCCAAGGCAGCAGAGACCGTTGTGCCCGACGATTTCGAAGTGCCGTTTGGGAAAGCTCGCGTGCGCCGCGAAGGAAAGGACTTAAGCATAATTACCTACGGCAACACCACCCACCTCAGCCTGCAAGCTGCTCAGAAAATTGCAGAAGAAACCGGAAAAGAGATCGAAGTGCTGGATATACGGTCGCTCATACCCCTGGATACCGAGGCAGTTGTTAATACCGTGAAAAAGACGAATAAAGCACTCGTTGTGCATGAAGACAAAGTGTTTTCCGGTTTTGGCGGTGAACTGGTTGCCCAGATCAATGAACATGCTTTCGAGTACCTGGATGCACCCGTTAAACGTGTTGGCTCCACATTCACGCCCGTTGGCTTTCATAAAAACCTGGAAGCAGCGATCCTCCCTGACGTGGAAAAGATCAAACAGGCAGCCAAAGCTATGCTTGAATATTAATAGTATCGTGCAAAGGTAGTTTAAGACCTCTTCGATCTTTACGGGGAGCCTAGTTTTCCCGCATCACGTAGTCGTCGTATTCCAGTTCAAAGCGGAGTTTGTGTTTGGACTCCTCCACGGCCAGGGCCTGAAAAACCTTTTTCAGGCCGGGGTGTTCGGTCCGTTCAGAAAGGTTGGTGTATAGCTTAAAAGCTGCTTTCTCGCGTTTCATGGCCAGCACCAGGGCGTCCCGGTATTCCATGTCGTCAGTTGCCTTGCTGCGTACCACGTAATCTGCAATTTTTAAGTCTCTCACCTTCTCCACATCCATGTCGAAAAGGCCTTCGTCCTTAATTTTCTGCAGCCGTGCCTTGTGACTCACTTCTTCCTGTGCAAATTGCAAAAACACATCTTTCATCTCCTGGTTTTTCATGCGGGCAGCCAGGGAGTTATAGAAGTCAACAGCTTCCTGTTCCGAATTCATCGCGAAATCGAGCACTTCGTCAATCGAATTGAAAGTTTGCATATGTTCTTATTTTAAATGTTTGTAATCTTTTTGCATTGCCTGTCATTTGCTGAAGGCTTCTTCCCACCAGGTGTCAAAACGCTTGGTCAGCAGATCGCAACCGTGCCTGAAGCGTTTGGTCTGCTCGTCAGTCTCTGTGTAAACAAACGCATATTCCCCGTTGCTGCGGTTGCTGTCCATCAGCGAGGCAGCTTCCAGCATGACATCAGAAGGTGTTGAATAGCTGAACTTAAGGTCAAATTCCGCATATAAATGCCTGAGTTGTTCGAAGGCATTCATCTCCAGGGGATCGGGCATGACCTTTTCGGTTTGCTGAATGAATTTCTGGCTGTTGGTAAAGCTTCCCCCTGTTTCTGTATGCAGGGATGCCGGCAGGATAAGATCGGCATTTTTTGCCGTTTCGCTCATAAAAAGGTCCTGGACCACCAGGAAGCCGATATCCGAGAGGACCTGTTCGGTTTTCCCGGGCTCCAGGGCGCATCCTGCGGGGTCTTCTCCAAAGATAAATGCATTTTTGATCTTTCCCTTTTCCAGCAGGCTCCACTGGCCCTGGGTTACGTTTGCAGCCACTGTATCGGCTGCCCATAGCTCTGCCAGCCGGTTTACAACCTCTTTGTCTGCGAGGCTTTCCCCTCCCGGGGCCATGGCTGAACAGGCTCCCATATCCAGGAGCCCCTGGGCATTGTTTTTCTCTTTTAAAGGCATCAGCCCGGAGGCTGTCTTTCCGGGTTTGCCGGTTATGAAGCACAGGTTTCGAAGCTCATGGCAGGTAGCTGAAGAAACGTTCTTCTCAGAAAACATAACGACAGACTGTGCTTCCTGGTTGAACCGGTCGGCGAAACGGCTCAGCTGGGCGGGCGTACATCCTGCCTTGCCCAGCAGCGAGTCGAAGTTCTCACTGAGCACTCTCTCCCGGTACTGATCAAAGCCTTTGCAGTGATCGTCTATAAACACCCCGTTTTCCATCTTGTTGGAGAGGATGTAGTGGATGGCTGCCTTCACGAAATGGTAGGCTGACCGGATGCGGGTAACTGCTGTGGCTTTATGTGCCATGCGGTTATTGTCGCTGGTGGTGATAAGCTCCAGGTCTGTGCTGTCCTCAAAATGCCTTTTCCAGGCATAATAACCCGGCACGCCATGTTCGTAGTTGATTTCGCTGTCCAGGATAAAGATCCTTTTTGCCAGGCGCAGCTGTTCGATGGGCACATGATACCTTGCGTTGGAAAAGTAGCCCGAACCGCGCTCCATATAGTGAAAACTGCTAACGTTGTTCGACTTTATGCCAGCCCTGGCCAGTTTCTGAATAAGGTATATCTCTTCGTTTGTCAGGCGTGCCCCGATATAAAATCCATTGTCTTCGGGGTCAACAGCCTGGATCTTTTCTTTGATCATCCGGAAGGCCTCCTCATAGCTCACAGGTTCAAACGATCCGTTGCTTTTCACAAGGGGCTGAGTAATCCGGCTCTTGTCATTCATGTAGTGATAGCCAAACTTGGCATAGCGGCATATGCTTCCGTCTTTGTTGATCAGGCCTTTTTTCCCGGTTGTACGGCCCACAAAATTCCCTTTGTGGTGCAGCTCTATCTCACATCCCACAGAGCAGTATGCGCAGAGTGTGCCAAGGGCTTCCATCTTTACGGGCATGGTCTTAAAGGGCACGTTTTCCGTAATGGCTCCGGTGGGGCATGTCTCGATACAAAGACCGCATGACTCGCAATTTGTATCCTGCAGCCTGCCATCCATGCTGGGGGCCACATACGTTTCAAAACCCCTGTTGACAAGACCCAGGGCATTGGCCCCGGTTACCTCTGAACAGATACGTATGCAGCGCGAACAGAGGATGCATTTGTTGTTGTCGATTTCCACGAAGGGGTGGGAAAAGTCGACCTGGTGTTTTTTGTAATCACCCCCGAACCGCATTTGCTCTGCCTGGTATTCGTTGGCATATTTTTTCAGGTCGCAGGTGTGCAGCTCAGAACAACCGCATTCGAGGCAGCGTTTGGTCTCTGCCATGGCAGCCTGGTCTTCGTAGCCCAGTTCAACTTCGTCGAAGTTGTCGCGTTTCACGGGTTCCAGAGTAGGCATCTCTTCTCTTGGCTGTGCAGGGAAGAACCCCTGGTAATCGTTCTTCTGCTGGGTCTCAAAGTTCTCTTTTTTACTGAGGAATTCGGAGGGTGGGGGAGTTACCGCTTTCCCCCTGAGGAATTTATCGGTGCTCTGTGCGGCCACTTTCCCCTGTGCTATAGCTTCAATAAGGGTGGCCGGACCGGTAACACCGTCGCCGCATGCAAACACATTGGAAATAGAGGTTTGCAGGGTGCCGGGATCTGCATCGATGTCGCCCCACTTGTTGAGTTTAAGTTCCTCCCCGGCATGCTGGCTGATGTCATCGATGAAGCCGACCACTGTTTTTTGGCCGATGGCGGCCAGGATGTAGTCCAGCTTCACATCAAACTCGGATCCTTCGATCTTTACCGGTCTTCTGCGGCCCGATGCATCCGGTTCGCCAAGCTGCATGCGTATGCATGTAAGCGACTCCAGGTTGCCTTCTGCATCTTTGTTCACCCTGGCGGGGGCTGTCAGGAACATATACTGGATGTCCTCCAGTTTTGATTCATGTATTTCTATCGGGTTTGCGGGCATCTCTTTCTCCGTGCGGCGGTATATCACTGTTACTTCGTCGGCACCACACCGTTTTGCTGTGCGGCAGCAATCCATTGCCGTGTTCCCTCCGCCAATGACGGCCACTTTTTTGCCTTTGAAATCATATTTCTGTCCGGTCACCTCCATGTTGCGCAAAAAGTCGATGCCGGAGAAAATATTTCCGGCGTCGTCGTTTTCGCAGCCAATGCCTGTTCCTTTCTGTGATCCGATGGCCAGCACGGTGGCGTCAAACTCTTCTTTTAGCTGCTGATAGCTCAGGTTGTCACCAAGCTTTTGGTTGTAATGGATCTTCGCCCCCAGTTTGGTAATGCCTTCAATTTCTTTTTCAATGATGTCGTTAGGAAGCCTGTAGGGCGGGATCCCGTATCGCAGCATGCCTCCCGCATGCTGGCTGGCTTCGAATATTTCTGCATGATGCCCTTCTTTAGCCAGGAAATAGGCGGCTGTCAATCCGCCGGGGCCTGCTCCGATGATGGCAACCTTTTTGCCGCTCGGAGGTTTCGTTTCGGGCATAAAGCGGTCGTTTGCAAACAGGTCGATATCAGACGTATAGCGTTTCAGGTAGTCGATACCCACTCCTACATCTTCCAGAAGGTTCCGCCGGCAAACGATCTCGCAGGGGCGGACGCACACCCTGCCGCAGATGGCAGGCAGGGGGTTGGTTTGCTTGATAAGCTCTACGGCTTCTTTGTGTTTCCCTTTGCTGATCATCGAAATATACCCCTGCACATCAACTCCTGCCGGGCATTCCTCGCGGCATGGAGGAGCGCAGTCTGCGTAGTGGTTGCTGACCAGCAACTCAAGGGCAAATTTCCGGGACTTATGTACACGGTCATTATCGGTAGCAATACGCATCCCTTCTGTAATACTTGTAGAGCAAGCCGGCTGCAGCCCGCGCATGCCTTCCACCTCAACCACGCACAGGTAGCAGGAAGAAAAGGGTTCAAGACGATCGTCATTACACAAGGTGGGAATCTCTATGTCCAGTCTGCGAGCCATTTCGAGTATGGTTTCGCCTTTGATCCCCTGTACAATTTTACCGTTAATAATAATGTTAAGTTTACTCATTTTGTATGTGGGTTATTCTTTTCAGTCGTTTACTTGTGATTTGCGGGTATGTGTTTTTTTGTCAGAGCGTTATTCCACCAGGATGGCGTCAAACTTGCACCTCGTAAAGCATATCCCGCATTGGATGCACTTGTCCTGCAGGATGTTGTGCACCTGCTTTTTTTCGCCTTCTATGGCATCCACCGGACACCCTCTCAGGCAAGCCATACACCCGGTGCACTTTTCTTCACTAACAGTGTAGGTCAGAAGTTTTTTGCAGCTGATGGCAGGGCATTTTTTGTCGCGTATGTGTGCTTCGTATTCGTCGCGGAAATATTTGATGGTGGTAAGTACCGGGTTTGGCGCCGTCTGGCCCAGTCCGCAGAGAGAGCTGTCTTTAATGGTCTCTGCCAGATCCTCCAGCATTTTGATATCACCTTCTTCTCCTTCTCCTTCGGTAATGCGGGCCAGGATCTCAAGCATACGTTTTGAGCCGATACGGCAGAAAGTGCATTTTCCGCAGCTTTCTTTTTGGGTGAAGTCGAGGAAGAATTTTGCGATGTCTACGACGCAGGTGGTCTCGTCCATTACCACCATACCGCCCGACCCCATGATCGCACCGGTTTCATTCACCGAGTCGTAATCGACGGGGATGTGGCTCAGGTGTTCGGGAATGCAGCCNCCGGAAGGTCCGCCGAGCTGCACTGCTTTGAACTTTTTGCCATCGGTAATTCCTCCTCCCAGCTTATAGATGACATCCTTTATGCTGATGCCCATGGGTACTTCTACCAGTCCACCGTGATTGATCTTGCCTGTGAGCGCAAAGACCTTGGTGCCTTTGCTCTTTTCTGTGCCGTAGCTGGCATAGGCTTCGGGTCCGTGGTGGATGATCCAGGGGATGTTGATAAAGGTTTCCACGTTATTGATGTTGGTAGGATTTTTCCACAGGCCGGATTCAGCCGGAAACGGAGGACGACGCCGGGGCATGCCCCGTGCGCCTTCGATAGACGCGATGAGGGCCGTCTCTTCTCCGCACACGAAAGCTCCGGCACCCTCTTTAATGATGATGTCAAAGTCGAACCCGGGAATCCCGAAGATCTCTTTCCCCAGGTAGCCTTTTTCACGGGCTTGCCTGATGGCGATGTTCAGGCGTTTTATGGCCAGGGGGTATTCTGCCCGGCAGTAAATATACCCCTCGCTGGCCCCGATCGCATAGCCGCAGATGATCATCCCTTCCAGCACTCCATGGGGGTCTCCCTCCAGAATGGAGCGGTCCATAAATGCTCCGGGGTCACCTTCGTCGGCATTGCAGATCACATATTTGCGCTCCGAAGCGTTGTTACGGGCAAATTTCCATTTCATCCCCGTAGGAAAACCGCCACCGCCGCGTCCGCGGATCCCCGAATCCAGCACATCCTGAATGACCTGATCCGGGCTGATGTTTTCGCTGGCTATCTTGCGGATGCCTTCGTATCCGTCTCTCGCCTCATATTCATCCAGCGACTCCGGGTCGATGTGCCCGCAATTGCGCAGGCTGATCTTTACCTGCCCGTCAAAGAACTCCTGGTCTTTTGAAGGGTACTTGTCAGACTGGACAATGTATTCGGGAATAGGAGTGAATTTCTTGATGTGCTTGTCAATGATCTCATCTACCCTGGCCCGGTCCACCTCCCCGTAAAGGTATGTGCCCGTGTCGTCGATGACCTCTACCAGGGGCTCCCTGTAGCACATCCCAATGCAGCTCGTCTTCTTGAGCTGAATGTCCAGCTTATCTGCGTTAATGATTCTCTCAAACTCACTGTAGGTCTTTGAAGCACCTGCGGCTATGCCACAACTCCCAAGGCCTACAATTACTTTTGTATTTCCCATTTTGGCTGGTATTTTTGGTAAGTTAATTGTTTTCGCTTCTGCGGATTTCCCTGATGATCTTCACTGCCTGCTTAGGAGTGAGCTTGCCATAAGTTTCTTCTCCGATCATCATAACAGGTGCCAGGGAACAGCAACCCAGGCAGGCAACTGTTTCCACTGTGAACAGTCCGTCGCCGGTGGTTTCTCCATCCTTTACCTGAAGGGTGTCAAGAATCTCATCGGTGATGGCCGTGACACTCTGCACGTGACAAGCGGTACCATGGCACATTTTGACGATGTGCTTTCCTGCGGGTACCAGGCGAAATTGCGCGTAAAACGTTGCAACGCCATACATTTCATTAAGCTCCAGCCCGGTAACTTCGTGGATCCTGGCGAATGCCGCTTTCGGCAGATACCCGTAAATGTCTTGTGTGCCCTGAAGCAAGGGGATCATATTGCCTTTCCTGTCTTTGTATTTTTGCAGCAAAGGATCCATCAGGGTAAGATCCACTTCTTCCTGCTGCGGAACTTCTTTCCTGGGGGGTGTAATTCTTTCTATGCGCATTTTTTATAAAGCTTTATCATTTTCGATGCGAAAAATACATAAAAATGATGAGGCTGTATACAGTCAAAAAAAATATATTTATTTAAGAAAAATTTGGAAATTTAATTATTTTTTATTATGCGGGATGTGCGCTGGTCAGTGTTCTTCACGGGAAGAGTTTTGTTGGTGGGCGAGGGCCATTTTGACGTCTGCATATGTAAATTCGTCGCCCAGGACCTGCATGACGTCAGTTAGTTTTTTGCTGTTGACGGCCCTGGATGCTGCCAGGATCTGCTTCAGTTTCTCGTTGCTGAGGAAATCGCTGACCGGCACTTGTCCTTTTCTGATGCTTTCAGCCATGTGGTTCATGATCGTGTTCTCTGTCAGCTCCCTGACCCTGGCAATGTCTTCCGGGCTTTTACCTTCTTTATAATACGCAAGGCTTATTTCAGCTGATGATACTTTAGGGGTTTGCTTCTTTTGCCGGTTTTTTTTGCTGCCTTTTTTTTGTTTGAGGATATCCATGGCCCCTTCTGCCATCAGGGCCTTCCTTTCTGACTCCAGGCCGCGGTTGTCTGTAAGCTCGCGGGTTGGCTCTTTGTCTTCCATCATGGCAGTGATCAGGGCTTCTGCTTTGTAGAGCAGCTGCGTTCTTTCGTAGACCAGGGTTTCGATGTCGCGCAGTTCCCCGATATAGGCTTTAACCCCTTTGTGTTCACCTACTGTAACAATGTGGTCGATGATGTTTTTGGACAGCTTTTGCAGCCTCGGCGTAAAATATTTCCCTGCCTTTTGAACCCGGCTTCTGAGCGATAAGAGGTCGTTTGCCTGGTCGCTGCAAAGCCTTTTGCCAAGCTCTTTCCGGAAACGGTCTGCTGTCTGTCTCTCTGTCTCAACATCCTTGCATATGCTTTCTGCCCATGGCTTAAAAGTTTGTTTGACCGAGCGTTTTTCTTCCTTGTTGTAGCTTTGGACATGTATGCGCAGAAAGTTTACCAAAGGCCGGAAATCAAAAATCTGCATCAGCTGATCCCGAAGATAGATCCGGGATTCTGTTCTGAGTGTTTTTTGAAGCTCATCAGCATTGTGTTTGCCGGCGCTGAAGCGTTTCAGGGCTTCGTCCTGGCCGGGTGGCCTGGCAGGCAGCGGATGGCTTAGGGTCAGGCCCTCCAGGCTGGTAAGCCTCGACATCGCCACGTATACCTGTCCGGGGGCAAAAGCAGAAGACACGTCGATCACGGCTTTTTCAAAAGTAAGCCCCTGGCTTTTGTGAATTGTGATGGCCCATGCGAGCTTAAGCGGATATTGCGAAAAGGTGCCTTGTAATTTCTCTTCGATGGCGTTGTTTTCCTTGTTGAGGGTGTATTTTTTGTTTTCCCATGTGTAGCGGTCCACCTGGGTGGGCGGTGAGCCATCAGGGAAGGAAACGGTGATATCTTCTTCGTCGATGTTTTCGACAATACCGATTTTTCCGTTGAAGTACCGCTGTTCGCCGGTATGGTCGTTTTTCACAAACATCACCTGGGCGCCTTTTTTGAGAACCAGCTTCTCGTCTATGGGAAAAAGCCGCTGGTCAAAATCTCCTTCCACCAGGGCCTTGTAGGTAAAAGAAGGGGCTTCAATTTTTTCAATTGCTTTTTTGTTGATGCGGTCGGCTTTGTGATTATGTGTGGTGAGATAGACATAGCCCTGGCTGCTGAGGGGATCGAAGGCGGGCTTCACCTGCCTGTTGAGGCGTGCCAGGCCCTCCCCGTCAAGCTTATTGTCGCGGATCTTGTTAAGCAGATGAATAAAGTCCGGATCGCTCTGCCGGTATATGTGGCCGAGTTCGATATAGAGCGGCGGTTGTTTTTGCAGGGCATGTGCATGGAAGAAGTAAAGGCTTGGATAGTGGTCTCCCAGGACATTCCATTCTTCTTGTTTTACCACGGGAGACAGTTGCAGCAGGTCTCCGATAAACAGGATCTGGACGCCACCAAACGGTTTTTCCCTTTGGCGGCGGACATGCCTGAGTACTGTGTCGACGGCGTCCAGCAGGTCGGCACGAAGCATACTCACTTCATCGATGATCAGCAGTTCGATCTCCTGCAGCAATTTGCGTTTGGCTTCGAAATAGCGCCTTCCATGTATAAGGCTGCGCGGTGTATGGGTTTCGGTGAGGATTTCTTTTTGCCCAAGGCTGCGGTTGGATGGAAGAAAGGTGCCGAAGGGCAGCTGGAAGAGGGAGTGGAGGGTGACGCCTCCCGCGTTGATGGCTGCAATGCCTGTTGGTGCGGTGATCACAGCTTTCTTATGGGTGTACGATACGATGTTTTTCAGAAACGTCGTCTTTCCCGTTCCGGCTTTACCGGTGAGGAAAATATGTCTCCCCGTGCTGTTGATAAAGCGCGATGCCAGGTATTTCTCTTGGTTCTCAGGCATGGATGGATAAACTTAGATGGGTATTTTATGCTTTAAGAAGATACATTAGATGGAGCTAATGGTGTGAACAGGTTTTGTGTTTTGCCACCGGGTGGTGTTATGAATCTTTTGTATTTGCGTTTCAAAGGCAGGGCCCGGCAGGCCGGGGCCGGGGGATACCTGTAGTTGCAGGTGCTGTGCATACTGTATTGCTTTTTCGGCAAATCTTAAGGGCTTAAGAAGTTGCTAGGCTTTCATATTATTCACATCAAAATTATAATAAATATACATTAAAAACAAACAAAACAAATAAAAAACCCGGCAAGTTGCCGGGTTTTTTGTTGAAAGGTTAAATTATCGCCTTTTCGGGTTTTTTCGCCTGCATGAATCATACAGATCAGATCACACCCTGGTCGATCATAGCGTCGGCCACTTTGATGAAGCCGGCGATATTGGCGCCTTTGACATAGTCGATATAGCCGTCTTCGTCTTCGCCATATTTCTTGCATTGCTCATGGATGTTCTTCATGATCTGGTGCAGTTTTTCTTCTACTTCTTCTGCGGGCCAGCTGAGCATCATGGCGTTCTGTGTTTGTTCGAGGCCTGAGGTGGAAACACCGCCAGCGTTGGCTGCTTTACCCGGGCCATAGAGGATTTTGGCTTCCTGGATGATCTCCACGGCTTCGGGTGTACAGGGCATGTTTGCACCTTCTGAAATAGCCATTACGCCGTTTTTAACAAGGTTTTTCGCATCTTCTTCGTTCAGCTCGTTCTGGATAGCGCAGGGCATGGCGATGTCTGCTTTCTGTTCCCATGGGCGTTTGCCTTCGAAGAATTGAGCGTTGGGGAACTCATAGGTATAAGGCTTCACGATGTCCTGGTTAGACGCGCGCAGTTCGAGCAGGTATTCGATCTTTTCGCCTGAGATGCCGTCCGGGTCGTAGACATATCCATCGGGGCCGCTGATGGTGATTACTTTGGCACCGAGTTGTGTAGCCTTGAGGGCAGCCCCCCAGGTCACGTTACCAAAGCCGGAGAGGGCAACGGTTTTACCCGTGAGTTTCTCTCCTTTGGTTTTCAGCATTTCTTCGGCGAAGTACACTGCACCAAATCCGGTAGCTTCCGGACGGATCAGGCTGCCGCCCCAGTTGCGGCCCTTGCCGGTGAATGTTCCTGTGTGCTCTCCAATAATCTTTTTATACATGCCGTACATGTAGCCAATCTCACGTCCGCCCACGCCGATGTCGCCGGCAGGAATGTCGGTCTGTGGCCCGATATACTTGTAGAGTTCAGACATGAAGGCCTGGCAGAAACGCATGATCTCGGCCTGCGATTTCCCCTTGGGGTCAAAGTCACTGCCACCTTTTGCGCCGCCCATAGGAAGCGTGGTAAGGCTGTTTTTGAAGATCTGCTCAAAGCCCAGGAACTTCAGTCCGCTGAGCGTCACACTGGGGTGGAAGCGGCATCCGCCCTTGTAAGGGCCGATTGCGTTGTTGAACTGAACACGGTAGCCCCTGTTCACCTGTACATTGCCCTTGTCATCCACCCATTCAATTTTGAAAGAGATCACCCTGTCAGGCTCTGTGATGCGTTCAATAATGTTTGCTGCCTGGTATTTCGGGTTTTCCGCCACCACATCGATGATGGTTTCCAAAACCTCGCGTACAGCTTGCAAAAACTCTTTTTCGCCCGGATTCTTACGCTCCAGGTCTGCCATTATCTTCTCTAAATTCATGATACTTGGATTTAAAAAATGGAACAATAAGTGATAGTTGTGAATTTATTATCAATAAAGGGGCGAATTTAGTTTTTATTTGTGAGTAAAACAAACAATTACAGGAAAATTTGTGCGAAAAGACAAAAGGACAAAAAGACGAAAAGACGAAAAGACGAAAAGACGAAAAGACNAAAAGACGAAAAGACNAAANGACNAAAGGACAAAANGACAAAAAGACAAAAAGACAAAAAGACNAAAAGACNAAAAGACAAAAAGACGAAAAGACAAAAAGACGAAAAGACGAAAAGACGAAAAGACGAGAAGACGAAAAGACGAGAAGACAAAAGGACTAAAGGACTAAAGGACAAAAGGACAAAAGGACACTGCTTACTGATTGCTACTAGCTGCACCAGGAGAATGAGCTTCGCTCCCCGGCAACCTGTCAGGGTTTCATGACGATACCCCGTTTTTTGCTTCCGTCGATCTTAATAACTGCGGGTTTATCGAATCGCACATGCCGCACAAATTCGTCTTCATAATTTGCGGGCTGTTTGCTGAGGAATTCAATATCGTATTTACCGTCTTTGCGGAAAGGGTTAATGGTAAAATACCCCACGTTGAAGGATGTCAGGTTCTGGAAAAAGTGTGTGCCCTGGCTGGGGTCGATCTGGAAGGTCTTCAGCCCGGATTCCACGATAAGCCGGGCCGCAGATATCTGTGCCCACTTTACCGGTATGCCCAGCCACGGGTCGTTTGAACCCCACCGCCCCGGGCCTACCAGGATGTAATTGTTGCCCTTGCCTTTGATGTCGCCGTTGATGCTGTCAATGACCTGTGCGATCTCTTTCGTCTTTGCCGGGTCAAAGGCATCCGGTTTTACGTATACAAAATCGTGCACATCATCAATGATACCGTTGCCAAGGGCGTTATGGCTGATGATGATGGCCTCCTTGGGTTTGCATACATCCACCTGAACCCTGTTTTTCTCCTGTGTTTCGACAATCGGCCGGATTTGCAGGAAATGGAATTCCTTTTTCTCTCCCTTTGGCACATCCAGGTTGACAGCGAACTCTATTTCTACCTGGTTGTTCATCTCCCTCTGGCCGATCCCCAGCAGTTCCTTAACGATCTCAGCAAGGGGAAATGACTTGTGCCTGAGCACATTGGCAAAGGTGATGATGCGTGTGCCTTTATCGTATAGTCCGTCGCGAATGATCTGGTCCTCGTAATCAAAGGTAGATGCCACATATTTTAATGATGAGGCTCCTTTAATCTGGCGTATGCGTGTTTTGTGCATGTTGACGGTTTCGTCCACGTCGGGTTGAAACTTTTCGGGATCCATATCCAGGCTGTAAAATTCTTTCTGGCTGTCGCGCAGGGCAATGTCGGTGTTTGCCAGTTGCAGCGACTTTTCCGGGTATGCCGGGGAGAAGCGCAGCGAAATGCCGCCGTCTACGATGGTTTTTCCCAGCCCAAAGGCGATATTGGCCACGCCATCTTCGTATTTTTCCGGTTCGATGGGGTAGAAGTTGACAGAGCGTGCCACACCTGAGATCGTGGGATAGAACATATTGCCGTATGACCTGCCTGATATCTCCTGGATGATGACTGCCATTTTCTCCTCGTCGATCACATTGCTGGTAGCTTCGATATAGGCTTTGCTTTCGCGGAAGAATACCGAGGCATATACGCTTTTGATGGCCTGGTCCAGCTGTTGTCTGCGCACTTCATGCTCGGCATGGTTGTTTGAGATCATGTAGGTGGAATAGACCCCGGCGAAAGGCTGATAATGGCTGTCTTCCAGCAAGCTGGATGACCGGACAGCCAGTGGCGACTTGAAAAAGTCGACGATCTCGCGAATGAATGACCGCATGCGCGACGGGGTTTTGCTTTGCACAAAACGCTCCAGTACCTCCTCGTCTGTGAGATCTGAGAGTGCGAAATCATACAGGTCGTTATCCTCCATGAACTCGTCGAAGATGTCGGTGGTGAGCACCACGGTACGCGGAATGGTCGTTACCACGCCCTTCCAGTGATTCATGATCTTATAGCGGTTGATCACTGAGTCGATAAAGGCCAGTCCCCGTGCTTTTCCGCCCAGCTGGCCATCTCCCAGGCGGGTAAAGACCGCATACTCATCCAGGTGGCTGGCAATGATGCCCCGGCCCTTGGTGCGCCTGTAGTTGGCGATCGTATCGATAAGGTAGCTGCGTACCTCTTCGATATGGTCAAAATCGTCGCGGCTTTTTTGGGCAAACACATTGGCAATGGAAAAAAGCGCCCGGGCTTTGAGCCACCTGGAGAAATGGTTGTTGGTTACATGGTATTCAAGCACCTTGGGATCGGCTTTGGCGATTTTGACCTGCAGAGAATGAAGATTGTTCGCCCGCGTAAGTTCCCGGCCCGTGCTGTGGTCTTTAAACACAAAATCCCCAAATCCGTAATTCTCCTTGATATAGTGCTTGAGCTCGATAAGAAGCGTCTTGGAGTATTTGTCAATAAAACTCACATCCATGTCCTTGTTGATGGTGGCATCCCACTTTTCCGACGATTGCAGCAGGATCGGGATCTGGCTGTGTTTTTCGCGGATGTGCCGGGCCAGCTTCACACCCGCCTCGTCATCCCGTTTCCCGTCTTTGGCATAACTGATGTCTGAAATAACTCCCAACAGGTTTTCCTGATACTTCTGGTAAAGGCCCATCGCCTCTTCGTAGGTTTTTGCAAGAAGGATCTTGGGCCTCGCCCGCATGCGAAGTGTTTTCCTGTGCTCGTTGAGCCCCTCTGTCATCAGTTCGTTGGTCTGATCGAAGATCACCTTATAGATGGTAGGCAGATAGGACGAATAATACCGTATCGAATCTTCCACCAGGAGGATGCCCTGCACCCCGACCTCTTCGATATCGTGCTCTGCATTCATCCTGTCTTCCAGCAGTTTGATGATGGCAAGAAGAAGCCCTGCATTGCCCAGCCAGCTGAAAACGTAGTCGATACCGCTGAGGTCCTCATCCCGCAGCTTCATGGAAACTTCACGCGAAAAGTGAGTCAGCACCACAATAGGGATTTTGGGATGCCGCTGTTTCACTTTTTTGGCCATCTCGAAACAGTCGATCTTACCAACGTTGAGCATGGTGATCACAAGATCAAAATCTTTCTTTTCCAACAGGTCAAAAGCTTCCTCCGAGGAGCTTGCCTGGGTAAACTGGGGCGGATAACGCAGGTTTTTCGAGGTGTATTCAAGAAATATCTTTTCGTTGATGCGCCCGTCCTCTTCAAGCATAAACGCATCGTAATTGCTGCAGATAAGCAATACGTTGATGATGCGTTTCTGCATCAGATCCTCATAGGTGATCTCTTTAAACTCATACGAGTCGGTAGCGTACTTTTCGTCGTACTTATACTTTGTAATGGCATTCATTCGTGCTGGTTTTTATTCGGATCCTTTCCCCGGTTATCATGGAAGTATATTAAGGCGTGCCGCTTTTTACCGTCCATGATCACTTCCAGGGGGTTTTCAAAGCGAACGTGTTTTACGTGTTTCTTTTCATTTACTGCAGGTGCGGTTTTCAGAACATCCCAGTTAATATAATCAATGAGATCATTATGTTTTACAGAGAAGTATCCCACGTTCATTGAAATTACATTATGGAAAAAATGCGATCCCAGGGAGGCATCCAGCGGAAAATCTTCCATGCTCATCTCCACGATGATCCGTGCGTTGGAAATTTGTGACCAGTTTACCGGTATTCCGATAAAGCGATCGCGTGTACCCCACCGTCCCGGGCCTATCAGGATGTATTTGCGTTCTTCTTTTACCATTTCTGCGTTGATCTCATTAATCTCGTCGCGGATTTTTTCCGTTTTCAGTTTGTCAAAGGTATCCAGATCCACGTACACCACATCCCTGATGTCCTCTATCCTGCCGTTGCCCATGCCGTTTTCGCTGTACATCAGTAGCTTGTCGTTGTCAATTTTCTCGATGTTGATCTCTGTTTCGATGATGTTTTTTATCAGCGGTTTGATTTGCAACAGGTAGAAAGCTGCGCGGCCTTCCCTGTCTTTGTTCAGGTCGACGGCAAATTCGATCTCTATGGGTGTTCCCATGGATTCTGATATGATGTCGAGAATCACTTCTATGGTTTTCGGGAGCGGGATGTAATCGTATTTCAGGATGTTGGCAAAATTCACTACCCTGGGGCCCGCGTTGGTGATCCCGGGGATCAGTCGTTCGCTGTTGAAGTCGTATACAGAGGCACAGTGTTTGAGAGTGCCGTGTTTTTCTGCCTGGTCGATTTCCAGTTTCACCAGGCCTGCATCTTCGCCTTCCATAAGGTTCAGATCATTTTTTGCAAGATCTACTGCGTAGAAGTGCACCTGGGAGTTTTTGAAGAGCTCTTTCGGTGTGTACATTTCAAGCTGCGGATGGATAGGGGAGAAGCGGTAGGTTTTTTCGCCTTCCACCACATACTTGCCCAGGCCGAGGGCTATGGAGGCAAACCCTTCGTCGGGTTTCATGTATGAGTAAGGATAGAAGTTGTACGACTGTGCTACCCCGCTTATGTGCGGGTAGAAGCAGCCGTTGTACTCGTGGCCTACTACCTCCTGGATAATGACTGCCATCTTTTCCTCTTCGATCTTGTAATTTACCGCTTTAAAGTACGACTGTGCCGTTGGGGAGAAGATCGATGCGTATACAAGCTTGATGGCGCTCATGAGCTGTTCGAGTCGCACGTTCAGGTCAGGATGGTTGTTAGGGAGCAGGAAGGTGTCGAAGATCCCGGCAAAGGGTTGCATGAGCGAATCTTCAAACAGGCTGGATGATCTCACGGCCAGGGGCTTGTCGATGACTGAAAGATAGGTTTTGAGCCTTTTGCGGAGCGTCATGGTCAGTTTTCCCTGCATGAAAAGCTCTTTTACCGTTTCGTAATCCGTTTCGCCGTATATTTTGTCGTAGAGGTCGTTGTTCTCGATAAAGCGCTCGAACTCCTCGGTGCCAATGATGGATGTTTTCGGGGTTACGACGCGGATATCCGGCACCAGTTCGCTGAAGTTAAAGTTATTGATGATCATGTTGACAAAGGACAGTCCCCTGCCTTTGCCTCCCAGCGAGCCCGGCGACATGCTCACCACGTTGGTGTCGTCGAGCAGCGCCGATTCTTCGTAGTTAATTACCTTGCCTTTTTGTTTGTCGTGGATACATTGCTCTATCACGTCGATCAGGTAAGCACGCAGGCTGCCGGGCGACTCGAAGTCTTCAACCCTCAGCGGTTTTATGCGTTTAGCGATCTGTATTTCCCCGCGGGCCATCAGCCAGTGTGAGAAATGGTCTTTCCGGGCATGGTATATCAGTGACTTTTCGGGTATGGTCTTCAGGTGGGTCCTGAACTCCTTCATGGAGCGGGCTATAGCGAGATCGCGCCTGCCTTCGTCTCCTTTGTATACAAAATGGCCGAAGCCAAGATAGTAGTTGATAAAACTCTGGATGTCCTGCTTAAGTGTTTCTGAGTTTTTGTTGATGAAGGTGGATTTCAGGTTGTATGCCTCACCGGCATTTTCCGGGTCAGAGCTTTGCAGGACGGTGGGCAGGTTGGGGATCATCTCCCTGGCGTATTTTACCAGTTCCAATCCCGCTGCCGGGTCCAGCTCGCCATCCTTGTCAAATTTCACATCGGAGATCAGGCAAAGCAGGTTTTCCTTGTATTTGTTAAAGAGGGCAACGGCCTCGCTGTAGCTGGAGGCGAGCAGCACCTTCGGACGCACCCGCATCTTCAAAAGCTTGTAAAGCTCGTCGGTGTTCACCTCTTCGATCAGGTCCCGGGTTTGTTCAATGACAATACTGTACAAAATGGGCAGGTAGCGGGAATAGTATTTGGCCGAATCCTCTACCAGCAGGATGACCCTCACCATCCCGATGCGGATGTCGTTCTCCACGTTCATCCTGTCTTCGTTGTATTTGACCATGGCGAGGAACACCTTCGAGTCTCCGTTCCAGACAAACACCTTGTCGATGGATGTTATGGGCTTGGTTCCATCTTCAAACAGGGCAATGTCGGAGTTGTTGTTGAGCAGCATGAAGATGGGGATGTTGTGGTATATCTGTTTGATGATGCGGCTCAGCTGGATAGGGGTGGATTTTTCAACTCCCATCATCACAATCACCATGTCAAAATGCTTCTCCTGCAGCTTTTCCAGGGCTTCTTCAGGCGTCGACACCCCGGTGATCCGCGGTGCCGATGACAGGTTGAGCTGGTAGTATTCGCCGGTTACCTGTTCGAAAAAGCGTCCTTCCTGCTCAATGATGTATGCGTCGTACAGGTTAGCCACCAGCAGGATCTCCCGCACTTTGTATTGCATCAGGTCGTGGTAGATATCGCGGTCGGAATTGTGTTTGATCAGGAACTTTTGCAGCAGCTGCCTGCTCATGGCCGAATGGCTTCGTTCGTGCTGCATTTCTTCGGTATCCTTTTCCTCCCCGGCGGCCTCCTTCAGCAGGCCTTTGCCGATCTGCGTGTTCAGATGGCCCATTATCAGGCTGGCAAGGTTGTTGATAAGGTGTCGCTCTTCAATAAAGAAAGGCCCTTCGTCCTGCTCGGGAAACTCCTTCTGGTAAAAGACTTCGATGCTGCCCTCGGTGCCGTCAATGGTTTCAAATGATTTGCGCTGTACCCATGATGTCTCCCTGAATCCCCCCTTGCTGAGGTAACTCTGATCTCCATAGCGGATCCTGGCAACAGTATGCTCCGGGTACTGCCATGCAGGTGGCAATATCTTCACAATGTTTTGCAACATCTCAGGAATGGGCTTTTCTTCTTTAAGGATGGTTGTGGTCTGGTGAATGGCCCCCAGCTCTTTCAGCCGCTCCTTCTTTTCTGCCAGCAGCTTTTTTATCTCCTCCTGGCTTATTGCCAGGGGCTGGTCGAGGTTCATCGCGCCTGACTCAATTTTATTCCTGTAGGTTTCACCGCTGCTGTCTGTGCTCATATGCTGAGATTTACCGTCTTTTTTTGAATTCATAATCCGATAGTCTTAAAGGATTATGAAAGTACAAAAAATTATCAAAAAGGCAGGAGGATTTGTAAT
>SL_5KL_010_SEDDRAFT_10000855_pt1 | contig 19182 bp, 20 predicted proteins | sample SodLakKL_010_SED_FD_9118 | JGI IMG/M metagenome (IMG submission 9118)
CCTGAATGGCACCCGCTACTCTGGAAAGGCTGTGCCGTTTACCCCCAATGACCAGCTCCAGTGGCAGGTGGTAGTGGTGATTTCAGAATCAGACTTTACCGCAGCTGCCACCAGTGGTTTAATCCGCACCCTACTGCTGGGGGGCCTCGCCTTGCTGGGGTCGATTGGCTTCGGAATCTGGACGGCCGAATACATTGCCAAACCAATTCTATCGCTGCAGCAGGCCACCCAAGCGGTTACCGGTGGCCTGGCGGTGGTACCGCCCACCCAAGCCACCCCGATCTTAGAAGTAGAGGCACTGCGGCAGTGCTTTGACCAGATGACCTCGCAGTTGGTGGCATCGTTTCAGGCGCTGCGCGATCGCGAAACCACCCTAGCCAGCTTTTTGAACCGTATGCCAGTGGCGATCAGCGTCCACGATCCGACTGGGCAAGTGCTTTTTCTAAACCAAAAAGGTAAGCAGCTGCTGGTGCAGCACTCACCCCAAACCATGAGCGAGACCTCGGCGGATCAGCTTGCCGAGATCTATCAACTGTATGTGGCGGGCACTGACCAACTGTACCCTACCGACCAACTCCCCGTTGTGCGAGGGCTACGGGGTGAAAGCGCCTACGCTGATGACATTGAAATCGACACCGGTCGACAACGATTACCCTTGGAAATTCACACCATTCCGGTCTTTGACGCCGCTGGGCAGGTGGTGTATTCGATTAATGCTTTTCAGGACATTACTGAACGACGCCGGGCCGAGCAGCTCCAGGCCAATTATGAGCGGGAGCTAGAGCAGCAGGTGGCTAAACAAATGGCCTCCCTGGCGGAAAATGAAATCACGAAACAGGCCCTGATCAATGCCATGCCTGATCTGCTGATGCGGCTAGGGCGAGAGGGGATACCGCTGGAAATTTATAATCTCGATGCGGTGCACTGGTTGGGGGATAAGAGCCAAATTTTCCACAAGACCATGTACGACAACCTGCCGCAAGCCGTGGCGGAGGAGCGGCGGCGACATGTCGAGCGAGCCTTGGCCACGGGGATGATTCAACGTCAGGAATATGAACTAGAGGTGAATGGCCAAATTTACTCCGAAGAAGCCCGGATTGTTCCGGTCACCCAGGATGAGGTGTTAATGGTGGTGCGCGACATCAGCGATCGCCGCAAAGTGGAACGGCTAAAAGACGAATTTATTTCCATCGTCAGCCATGAGCTCCGGACTCCCCTCACCGCCATTCGAGGTGCCCTTGGTATTCTAGATACTGATGTGCTGCGCGATCGCCCCGATAAGGCCCACTATATGCTGCAGATGGCCCTAGCCAACACCGAACGGCTCATTCGCCTGGTCAACGATATTTTGGATGTGGAGCGGCTCACCTCTGGCAAGGTCAGCCCTGTGCGAGAACCTTGCCCAGTCAACCACCTGGCCCAATTGGCCGTCAATGGGGTCGAAACTCTGGCCTTGTCAGCCCATATCAGCCTTAAGGTAGACGTCCCAGCCGTCACCCTGTGGGCAGACCCTGATGCGATCATCCAAGCCCTGACCAACTTACTTAGCAATGCTATCAAGTTTTCTGACCCTGGCAGTCGTGTCTGGTTAAAGGCGGAGGTAACCGGGGAAGGGATCAAACCGGCCGCGGTAAAGGGAGCACCAGACAACCCCTCGGAACCTTACCTAGTCTTCTCTGTGGCCGACCAGGGGCGGGGTATTCCCGCCGACCGACTGGAGTTAATTTTTGAGCGGTTTCTACAGGTGGATGCCTCCGACTCACGGGAAAAAGGCGGCACTGGCCTAGGGTTAGCGATCTGTAAGCGAATAGTAGACAATCATGGCGGCGACATTTGGGTCGAAAGCGTCTTAGGAGAAGGCAGCACCTTTTACATCGCGTTACCCATGCACCCATCTAGAACTGAGGAATCATGACTAAGCGTATTCTCGTTATTGACGATGAGCTAGATATTCGAGAAATCGTTTGCCTATCTATAGAGGCGTTCAGCGGCTGGGATACCGAAGGGGCTGCCTCTGGCTGGCAAGGGCTGGACAAGGCGCGGCAGGGCGATTGGGATGCCATTTTGCTGGATATCTCGATGCCTGATATGGACGGTGTCGAAGTGTTTGAGAAGCTACAACAAAACCCCCAGACCCAATCAATTCCGGTGATATTACTGACCGCTAAGGTGCTGCCCAGGGATCGCGATCGCTTTGCCAAACTGGGGGTAGCTGGTGTGATCACCAAGCCTTTTGACCCGATTAATATTGGTCGGCAGATGGCCAATCTGCTGTCGTGGCCAACGCTGTAGCTGAGTCTCCTAAGCTGTGGCCTCAAAGGTTAATCTGTCCCCTCCTAAGGAGGGGACAGATTAACCTTTGCCAGTCATGTCAGCGATTGGCAACCTAAGCTGGGGTTAGCATCAGCACCAGCGCCCGCTTATCGAGGGCCTGCACCTTACCAGCCTCGCCGATGTCCTGCACAATCCGATCCAGCAGTTCTCCAGCCCGATCGCGGTGCTGATGTTCGCGCCCCCGCAGCCGCACTAAAAACTTAACGGAATCTCCCTTGGACAGCCACTCGGTCGCTCGCTTGATCCGCAATTGGTAGTCAGACTCGCCCACATTAGGCCGCAGCTTGACCTCCTTGAGGGAAGGTTTAGAGCTTTGCTTCTGTCGCTTACTCTGTTGGTACTGAAGCTTACCGTAGTCCAGAATTTTGGCAACAGGAGCATCTTTGCCGTTCGAGACCACCACCAAATCGAGCCCTTCATCCTCAGCTAGCTTAAGCGCATCGCGAGTATCAATGAGCCCCCGGTTTTGATTCTCATGATCAATCAGCAGCACCTGAGGTGCGCGAATTTGCCGGTTTACCAGTTGAGTCTTAGAAATAAGTCGATCCTCCCAGAATTCGATATAAAGGATATCGCTGACGACAGTGGTCCAGCGAACAGTTAGAGTTTGGGCCAAACTAAAACTAGAATAGCCTAGCTTTTCGCAAGTGTCGTACTCAGCCAAGGGGTCTTAACAAAATGGTAAATCGCCAGTCAAGATCGAGTTTAGTCTAGGCGGCTCAATCCCTGACTGGCCTTGCTTTAGGAATGATTATGGCAGAGTACTTTTTGACCGTCGCCCGCGGGCTAGAGCCCCTAGCCGCCACCGAATTGGCGGACCTGGGTGCTAAGGCAATTACCCCAGAATTTTGCGGCGTTGCCTTTGAGGGCGATCGGGCGCTGTTGTACCGGGTGAATCTGTGGTCGAGACTGGGGTTTCGGCTACTGGTGCGACTGGCGGTGGGGCCTTGTGGGGATGCGGACGACCTCTATCAGACGGTACAGCAGATCGACTGGCGGCCCCACCTGCCCCCCGATCACACCCTGGCGGTGGATGCCACCGGTAAAAATCGTCGCCTTAACCATAGCCACTTCACGGCTTTGCAGGTCAAAAATGCGATTGTCGATCAGCAACGGCAACACTGGGGAGAGCGATCTGACATTGATGGTCAGCACCCAGATGTGCAGGTCAATGTCCACATTCGGGGCGATCGCGCCATGATTAGCCTGGACAGCTCGGGCCATAGCTTGCACCGCCGTGGCTATCGGCCTGCGGTCGGCTCGGCCCCCCTCAAAGAGTCCCTGGCCGCCGCCCTGGTCACCTGGTCTGGCTGGTCGGGGGATATACCCCTAATCGACCCCCTCTGCGGCTCTGGCACCTTACCCCTAGAGGCCAGCCTCAAGGCCCTCAACATTGCCCCTGGACTGTTTAGAGAGCAATTTGGGTTTGAAACCTGGCCTGATTTTGATGCCATCCTCTGGCAACAGCTACTCCAGAAAGCCAAAGCCAGCCGTAAACCAGACCTAGAGACGATGGTCTGGGGCTGCGATCGTGACCCCGACATCATCCAACAAGCCAGCGACAACGCCAAACGCTGTGGTCTGGAGCGCCAGATCGAGTTTTTTGAGCAGGAGCTATCAGAGTTGGTGGCCCCGGCTGACAGGGGTGTAATTCTCTGCAACCCGCCCTACGGCGAGCGCCTGGGCCAGGGGGAGGACTTAGGTCAGTTTTATCGCCTCTTGGGGGAGGTGCTCAAACAGCGATTCAAAGGCTGGACCGCTTTTGTGCTCAGTGGCAACAAGGCCTTGTCCCAGCACATCGGCCTCAAGTCAGCCCAGCGCATCCCCGTATACAACGGGTCGCTGCCCTGCCAGTGGATGAGGTACGAGCTGTACTAATGACCCATTCACTCACCACAACCGGGACTTGATGATTTACGCTGCTTCTCTGAGGGGCTATCTGACTCGATTTCTGGAGATGCCGTCACCATTTGCTCTAGGGTGTAGCCTAGCTTGTCGGCGATCCCCGCCACCCAGGCTTCGTCTTGCTTGGTGTAGCTGCGGGGGGCATTGGCGGCTAGAATTAGCGCCCCTACTTGGCCCAGGGGCTGACAGATCACCCCTTGGGTGTTTTCCGGCAGGTAACCAAATTCCACCCGGCCAGGATAAATGGCCAGCTTCACCAAATACACCGCCTTGCCTGTTTCCAATACCCGCTTCAGAATCGGGCCAGGGGTGACGTCGGATTGGGACCCTAGCACCCCCCGACGCAGCAAGACACGACCCTGGTAATACACCACCAGCGATCGCGTCACCGTATTGGTGAGCAGTAAATGGGAGGCCCAGGCTAGCTCAGTTTTGACCGCTTCGGGTAAATCCTCGGCCAGGTCAAACCCCTCTTCCCCCATTAACACGACCGCCTCCGGCGGAATCGGCTGCACCCGCTGCCAGAGCAGACCGGTCAAAATCAGCAGCGCACTAAGGATCACCCCGATCACATCCGATCGGGCCTGGGATTCGGTCAGAGCTGGGGTCAACAGCCGATTCAGCAGCAGCAGGGTACCTCCCAAACTACCGACCACAATCGGTAACAATCGTAACTCCCAGCTAGTCTTGGCTGTTGTCATCACTCCTTAGGGCTAATCGCGGGACAGCCATCAGCCGTCACCGTGCTCACGCTACTGGCAATCAGTCTACCCTGGCAGAGACTCACTATCGCCGACAATCGACCGCATGCCTTCTAGGGTGGCCGGGATGCTGCGGGGATCCATAAACATCACTTTGCTACTGTCGCTACTGCCAATTTTGAGGCCCATTTCCATATAATGCTGGGCAATTAAAAATCGCAGCGCTTCCCTGGTGCCGGGATCCTCGGTCATGGTTTTAGCAATAATCTGCATCGCCTCAGCCGTGGCCTGGGCCTGCAGGATTTGTTCTTGGCGGAAGGCTTGGGCCTTCATGACAATGGCCTTTTGCTGGGCTTCCGCATCTAAAATAGCGGCTTTTTGGCGCGCTTCTGCATCTAAGACAGCCGACTCAGCCTTGCCTCTAGCCGAGTTCACAGCGGATTCTCGCTCCCCTTCTGAGGTCAGGACGGCGGCCCGCTTTTTGCGCTCAGCCGCCATTTGCAGTTCCATCGAGTCTTGCACCGCCTTAGAGGGCACAATATCCCGCAGTTCCACCCGGGTCACCTTCACCCCCCAGGGATCAGTGGAAATATCCAGTTCCCGCAGCAGAATTTCGTTAATTTCAGAGCGGGCGGTAAAGGTTTGATCTAGCTCTAGCTGACCCATCTCAGCGCGAATTTGGGTCAGCACCAGATTGACCATAGCCGCTTGCAGATTTTCTACCTTGTAGTAGGCCTTTTCCATATCCACAATCCGCCAGTACACCACCGCATCCACGCTGATGGACACATTGTCGCGGGTAATGCACTGCTGGGGGGGCACATCCAGCACCCGTTCCCGAATGGTTTGCTTGAACACCACCTTGTCAAGAAAGGGAATCAAGAAGTTGAGGCCCGGGGTCAACTTCTTGCCGTTGTATTTCCCCAGGGTTTCCACCAGGGCTTCGTCACTTTGGTTGATGATTTTGACGGAGCTAGCGGCAATGGAGCCGCCGAACAATAAAATAATCAGAAAACTAACTAAACCACCCATAGTTTGAGTTCCTTAGAAGATTGTGGGTCATCAATGATTAAGAGATTAAGACGGGATATCTAGGCGTTCTATCCCTACGGGTTACTTCACAGTCTCAAGGCACTTTCCGGCATCACATACAAGGTATTGCCCTTGCGGCTGACCACCACCACCGGCTGATCGGCCGGAATCAGCAGCGCTTCATCATCACAGCGAGCTGACCATGAGTTGCCTTCATAGAGCACCCGCCCGGCCTGACCTGGGGGAATAGCCGTGATCGTCCGGGCTTCGGTGGAATCGAGCAAAATGCTGGGGGTACGCTTGGGCATGAACCGGCGCAGCAGAAAGATGAAGACCAGCGATAGCACTACCCAGAGGGCAATTTGCAGGCCGAACCAGGGCACTACCAACGCCACTAGGGCCACCACAAAGGCACTGAGCCCCAGGGTGGACTCCACAAAGCCAGTGGGTAAAAAGAGTTCCATCAGACAGAACACAGCACCCAAAATTGCCCAAAATAGGGGATAGTTCATAGGGAAAATGACATGGAAGCGGGCTGGAGGGGAGGCGGGGCACAGACTTTCTCTATGTTGCCCGCTGAAATCACCAATATCCTCTAGGATTAATCTATCTTTAGGGTCAGCCCTTGCGGGGCCTGATGACGTTGTCTTAAGAAATGCTGGCTTTGGCCTATGAACCGTGTTGAGCGTCTACCATCTCGCATGAAGCCTTATCTATGGGCCGTGGGAGAGGGTCTGGACACCTTACCCCTAGATGAATTGGTGAGCCAGCGTTATCGGGTTGTGGCCCCCCGGGTCTGGCTAGATACCCGACCCGAGCAACGGCCCGATACGCCTGATAGTTTGCCCCCAGTGGCGACCCCTTACTTAACGCTACACCACCACCGCCTGCATGTGCCAGGTCTCTATGGGGTGTTGGACCAGGCCATCACCACACCCATTTTGTTGCTAGAGAATGCACCTCTTCATCCCCAGGGGGGAGAACTCTACCCGACCCTTGAAACTGGGCTGTTTAACGCTTCACCCCTACGGCAGATCAACTGGATCTGGCAAATGTGGGAGCTGTGGCCGATTCTGGAGGCCCATGGGGTGGCCACGAGTCTACTCACCCCGAACAATGTGCGGGTAGAGGGATGGCGGCTGCGGCTGCTAGAGTTAGTGGCTGACCCAGACCCGCCAGAATTAACTGCGTTGACCCAACGATGGCGATCGCTATTGTCGCCCATTCATATCTCGGTGTCAGAGTCCCTGGGACAGTTGCTTGATGCCATTGATCAGGGCCGGGTCGAGGTAGATACCATCGGCCTCCAGCTCAACCAGATCTTGCTGACCCAGGGGGCCGCCGTCTCCAGTCGCTTGGCCTTGGCGGGGGCAGTGACCCAGGGACCAACCCAACCTCGTAATGAAGACGCCTGCTGGCCCTATGGACCGACCCTAGAACTAGGCACCGATGACGAGCGGTTACAGGTGGGCATTATCTGCGATGGGGTCGGGGGCCATGACGATGGCGAAGTTGCTAGCCAGCTAGCGGTCCAGTCCTTACAGATTCAGCTACAGTCCCTACTGGCGGAGACCCAAAAAGAATTTCAACTGCTGCCTCCCCAGGTGGTGACCCAGCAGTTGGAGGCGGTGATTCGCATCGTCAACGAACTGCTGAATTTTCAAAATGACAATCAAGGGCGAGTAGGGCACCAGCGCATGGGCACCACCCTGGTAATGACGGTGATTATTCCCCAACGGGTGCAAACCGACGAGGGCTGGGGCCGGGTCAATGAGGTTTACCTGGCCCATGTGGGGGACAGCCGAGCCTATTGGATTACCCCCGACTACTGCCATCAACTCACCGTTGATGATGACATCGCCAGCCGGGAAGTTTTGGCTGGCCGCCAGACCTGGCCCTTGGCCAAACAACGCACCGATGCCGGTGCCCTGACCCAGGCCCTGGGCACCCGGGGGGGGGACCACCTGCACCCCCACATCCAACGCCTGATTCTGGATGAAACGGGGCTGTTACTGCTGTGTAGCGATGGCCTCAGCGATAATTACCGGATCGAGGATGCCTGGGCTAACTACATCGGGCTGATTATCAAGGATATTGTCACCCTGGAGTCGGCGGTGGCCTCCTGGATTGAGTTAGCTAACCAGAAAAATGGCCACGACAACACAGCGGTGGTGCTGATGCAACACAAGCTGGTCACACCCATCGGCGATAGGGCTGACGCTATCCCCCTAGACGATAGCCCTCGGCAGGAGCGGGGGTCCCCTGGCGGCGCCAAGCTCTATGGAGAAAGCCTGGGGCAGGAGGATACCGCCGCTGCTGCCAACACTGCTAAGCGGCCTAAGGGTGTGCCCCGATGGCTATTGGCGGTGTCTGGGGGAGCACTGCTGATCGCCCTGGTAGGCTGGTGGCTGATGACGCGATCGCCGACTCCCCCTACCCCCACCCCACCAGCCGAGACTGAGATAGAACCCGAGTCCTAGGGGCCAGTGATGAGGGTCAAGTGATGGCACTGTTACGTGATACCTGGACAATGCCCTGGACCGATGGCTTGCCGTCGACCTTGTTCAACCCAGTCCAGACCTGGTTGAGCGCCCACCCGCTGGTCGCCTGGCTGGTAGCCCATCCCCTGTGGGCCTTGGGCTTGCTGGTGCTCGGTATTTTGCTGCTGGCTGGATTGTGGAGCGCGATCGCCCGGCTGACCGAAGGCTTTTGGCTAACCCTGGTGGGGTTACCGTTTCAGCTGGGAAGTTGGTTATTTACTACGGTGACTAGGGTGTTGGTCCGACGCTGGGTAAAACCATCCCCCCAGGCCCACCCCGATCGGCTGACAGAAATTATCAGACGTTTAGAAACCCTGCAAACCGAGCAGGAGAATCTGCTGGCGGAAATGCGGCAGCTGCTAGGGGAGAGGGAGTAGGGGGGTGGGGTGATAAGCGAGGGAGAACATGTTTTTATTTTGGTCGAAGCTGCTGCCACTGTTGATCTATCCCCTGGGGTTGGCCTGTGTACGGTTGGCTAACTTATGCGGCAGAGGACTAGACCTGGTACCGGCCATCTAGCCTTTAGCCATATAGCCCTGAATGTTCTCTGGACGAAACTGACGCAGAATGGGGGTCGCTTGGCGCACCAACCCTTCAGACCCACGCACCACCACCAGAAACTTGCCATCGTTTAGGCGGTTGCGGTAAGACAGGGCATCGCCACTGCCAATGGCAATACCCACGCCACCGCCAATAAAAAAGGCCCCCATAGCCCCAGAGCCAGCCCCCAACAGACCGCCAATCAGCTGATTGCCCAAGCGCCCAGTCCAGGCAAAGGTGTCAAGTCCAGTAATTAGGTTGAACACAAACCCGGCAGCAAAGCCAAAGGGCACCAGCCACAGCATCATCAGCCGAATTTGCTTCCAGGCCTGGTCGGCAGGGTCAATCAGCCCGTAGTCATCAGCAGACTTAAAACCGTTACCCAAAATATCAAAGCTGCCTTTGGACACCTCAGCCTTTTCTAGGGCAATGTAAGCTTCTTCGGCTTTGATCCGAGTATCGAAAACAGCTACCAGATAGTTCATCGCAATCCCTACTAAAGGTACGTCAATCAGCGCTATTCCTGAAACCTAGCATCTAACCCCTGAACCCCTCAGCCAGGGTTGTCATATTTTTGCCAGCCAGTATTAGTTGCGTAGTTTAGGACAGGGTTGCGGCTTGACCGCTAAGGCGCATTGATCCACTAAACAGGGTTGGTTATAGGCCGCTTCCGTTTCTAGGGGCGGCGGCGGTTGGCCAAACACCATCTCGCAGCTAAAGTCTTCAAAGTTAGGGGTCATGGTCAGGGGAATGCCAAAATCTTCGGTAAAAAATCGCTGGGTAGGTAACTTGCACATGTTGACGCACAGGCCAACGCAGCGGCTCTCATCTAGGTAACGGCATTTTTTAATCTGTACACCGCTCGCCTGGGAGCGTACCCGCCCGGTGCCGTCATCGACATCTACCGTCATGACGTCGCAAGGGCCAACCAACCACTCAAACAATCGGGTGGCAAACCAAGCATTGAGCTCACACACCAACTGGGTGGGCGAAAAGAGCTGGCGAATCAGCCAGAGGGCCGGCCCAGGCACCAAAGATCTCAGCACTACCGCCACTACGGCTTGTTGCTCTTGGGCATTGCGCCCCTGCATAATTTGTTTCGACAGGTCCACAAACCCGTCATAGCCCTTGAGCGCCGTTTTTTGCCCCACAGCGTGGGACATTTTGCGACTAAATAGCCCAATAAACAGGCGATCGAAGATATTATCGCGGTAAACCGTCTTTTCAGACGTGGGCCCGACCCCAGAGACTGGTTGCAGCGGCATGTTGTTCTTTACCCATGACCTCTCTTACCAGGGTAATGGTTTACTTAATTATCGGTGTGATTGAACCTGGACCTGGCCATCAAGATTACCCTCAGAGATTGTTTAAAAAGCCAAAGAGCGTCTCAGGTTATACCTGTGGGGTAGGCCAATGGCCTCAAACTTCAGCAGGGTTACGGCCCCTTGGCGGCAAACTATACCTGGCAATAGTCCGGACACTTTTCTGGGCGAAGGCTGAAACTATGGATTTCTCGTTGACCACGTCATTGGGTAAGGGGTCTGAAACCCTAGTGCTACCGCTGGTCATCCCAGACTGTCCGGAGTGTTACCTGGGATGACCTTTTTCAAACAACCTCTCGATCCGGCTTAGAGTGTGCCACCTAAAACTGATCCAGAGTCTCACGGCGACCAGCCCAACGGACCGAGTGCGCGTCCTGGAAATGGATGTTTTTTTAGTTGGGATACGCTTAGCTGCCAGGTGACAATGGTGCCAAGATGTAATTTTATTGAATAGAGCCAATCGCGATCGCCCCCTGAACGGGCCGCCTTGGCTTTTGGCTGGCCTACTCAACTCTCGCCCCCTTGCGATGGGCAATTGGCACAGCACCCGGCAAACGCAACTCAGTTCAGCAGAAAACGGTATCTAAATGACTCTACAAAAAGATGGTATTGCGCCCCATGGTGGCACCCTAGTGGATCGGCTTGTAACCGCCGACCAAAAGGGGATGTTTCTCGACAAAGCAGATACCTTACCCCGTGTCACCCTAGATGAGCGAGCCTTTTCCGACTTAGTCATGATTGCCATTGGTGGCTTTAGCCCGCTGGATGGGTTTATGGCCAAGGCCGATTATGACACTGTGGTCACCGACATGCGTTTAGCCAGTGGCTTGCCCTGGGCAATTCCAGTCACCCTATCGGTGGATGAGGCGGTGGCCGACAGCTTGAAAGCAGGTGACCTGGTGCGGCTGGATGATCCGACTGGGCGGTTTGTGGGCGTACTAGAACTGACTGAAAAGTACACCTACGACAAGGTCCACGAAGCGGTCAACGTCTACCGTACCGATGCAGACCAGCACCCCGGTGTCAAGGTGGTCTATGACCAAGGAACCGTTAACCTGGCCGGACCAGTGTGGCTGCTAGAGCGTGATCCCCATCCTCTGTTTCCCAATTACCAGGTGGATCCAGCGGCTTCTCGGGCTCTATTCCGGCAGCGAGGTTGGCAAACGGTGGTCGGTTTCCAAACCCGCAACCCCATTCACCGGGCCCATGAATATATTCAGAAATGCGCCTTAGAAACCGTAGACGGCCTATTTCTTCATCCCCTCGTCGGGGCCACCAAGTCTGATGACATCCCCGCCGACGTGCGCATGCGCTGCTACGAGATCATGATTGAGCACTACTTCCCCCAGGACAGGGTGATTCTAGCGATCAACCCGTCTGCCATGCGCTACGCTGGTCCTAGGGAAGCAATTTTCCACGCGCTAATTCGCAAAAACTATGGTTGTACCCACTTTATTGTGGGCCGTGACCATGCTGGTGTTGGCGACTACTATGGTACCTACGATGCCCAGCATATCTTTGAGCAGTTTGAACCTGCCGAATTGGGCATCACACCGATGAAATTTGAGCACGCCTTTTATTGCACCCGCACGGGTGGTATGGCAACGGCTAAAACGAGTCCCAGCACCAAAGAAGAGCGCATTCATTTATCCGGAACAAAGGTCAGAGAAATGCTGCGTCGGGGCGAACTGCCCCCCCCAGAATTCTCTCGTCCTGAGGTGGCAGCGGAGCTAGCCCGGGCTATGCGGGTGCCTGAAGCTGTGGGATAAGGGAAATCGCTAGACTGAAGTCAGGCTGCAATCACTGAGCATGCGAGCAAACCGGTGGCATTAAAACGACGGGCGTTTCTGCAACAGGCAAGTCTCACCCTGGGAGCATTGGGGGTGGGGGGCTCCACCTGGTTGACTGGCTATCAGCAGGCTCTGGCTAAGCCGACCCAGCGGAAGCTGGCACTGTTGATTGGCATTAATCAGTACTCCAGTCGTGCCATCGACCCAGTTTTGGCGGATGATGTCGGTCTGAAGGGTTGCCTTACGGATGTGGATATGCAACGGCAACTGCTGGTGCATCGGTTTGGCTTTCAGCCAGTGGATATTCTCACCCTGACAAACCAAGAGGCCAGCCGTCAGGGCATTCTGGAGGCGATTGACCAACATTTGCTCCAACAAGCCAAGGGTAATGATGTCGTGCTGCTGCACTTTAGTGGTTATGGCAGTCAGGTGCGATTGGAGGCTGATAGCCCTAGCCCTACCTTCCGGGCGGCTTGGGTAGCCAGCGACAGTCGTCTTCCTAGGGAAGATGCGCCGGCCCTAACCGATGTGTTAGAAGCAGAACTAACGGCCCGGCTGCAACAGCTCCCCACCACCAACATCACCACGGTGATCGATGCCGGTAGCCAAGATGCCGGGTATCTGCGCTGGGGAAACTTGAAGGTGCGATCGCGGCCTGCCGTGCCTACAGGCACGCTGCCTAAGGGAGTGCAGCCAGAGCTGGTGAAGATGGCCCCCTGGCCAGGGCTGCTGTTACGGGCCGGGGATCTGGGACACCTGGTCTTAGAAAGTCAGTGGGATGGCTTTAGTGCTGGGGTGTTCACCTATGCCCTGACCCAAAGTTTGTGGGAAACCTTACCGGACCCCAATCCCAAGGTACTGCTAAAACAGGCCACCAGCCGCCTGCAGGTATCGATTGGTCCGGACCAACAACCCACCGTTGAGAGTCATTTACCCACTAAAACAGAAGCCGCCTATGCCCTTTCCCCCCAATTGCCACCAGCGGATGGGGTAGTCTTGCCGGTCTCAAGTAGCGATCGCCCCTTGATCCTATGGCTGGGGGGGATCACGGCCCCCGTCCTCCGATACTTACAACCGGGATCTCAATTTGTTACCCGACCCAGCGACGGAGCCACCAACTTTTCAGACCCTGGCACCGTCCAGTTACGGTTGGAGTCCCGCAGTGGCCTACGAGCCACGGTTAAAGTGGTGGGATCAGCCCCTAGCCAGCCCCTAGCCCGCCAGCCGGTTTACGAAAAGTTGCGTCTGCTACCCCAAACCATTGATTTAGTAGTGGCCCTCGATCATCAACTCAAGCGGGTTGAGCGGGTAGATGCCACCAGCGCCCTTTCCAATATTCCCTTTGTCACCTCGGTCGTCGCGGGGGAGCGGGCCGCCGACTGCCTATTTGGCCGCTTGCCAGTCGGCCCTGTATCCACCCTAACCGCCTCCCTGATCGGTGTTGCAGAGACCGGCGACTTTCCGAAGGTCAGCGACAATGCCCTCAGCAGCTATGGTCTATTCGCCCCAAATCGCACCTTGGTACCGGGCACAATGTTACCCAAGGAAGAGGCGGTTAAAACCGCCGTTAATCGCCTCACACCCCAGTTACAAACTCTGTTGGCCTTAAAGCTATTGCGCCTGACAGAAAATCGTTCGGTCTCCTGGCTCGGTGCCACCGTCGCCCTGGAAACCACCCAGCCGCAGCCCCAGGTGTTTATGAAACAACAGACCGATCGCAGCCCCAAGGCAGGGGTAGCGGCGGTGCTAAATCGGTTAACCCACAAGCAGTCTCCCCCGGAGGAGACCCTGGTGCTGACCAATGAGCACCGAGTGCTATACCGCCTCAGCAATCAATCACATCAACCTCTGCATGTGTTGTTGGTCCGGTTTGATAGCCGTGGCGACTGTGCCGCTTCCATTGCCCCCCCAGAAACCGTTGATATTGAAGACGAGTCAGTCACTGACCTATCGGCAGCGGCCATTTCTCCCGGAAAAAGCCAAACCCTCCCCAGGGATGGCTCAGGCTGGGGGGTGATTAATGGTGCCAACTGGGTCGAGACCCATGTGGTGCTGAGTGCACAGCCTTTGCACGAATGTTTAGGGGTGCTGAGCCACGATGGCGATATCACCCCTCCATCTGGGGAATTACAGCGGGTGCGGCAACCCCTGAAACTAGCCCGGGCCCTGTTACAGGATTTACATAACGCTACCGTGGCTGCCGACCCCAAGTTGGCATCAACCGATCACTATGCTTTGGGGCAAGACCAATGGGCCACCTTTACGTTCAAATACACCATTGCCTAAGGACTAATAGCTCAATACCCCTAGTCCGCCCCCTAGGGCTAGACCCACCAGACAGGTCAAGCCCAGCCGAGTCATCACGGCCCCACTGGGTAGACGTCGCAAGAGGCGATCGCCGAGGGCAGCCGTTACCACGCTACAAACCGCCGCTACCAATACCGCTAACCCACTCAGCAGGGCAATTTCCAGCATCGCCCCAGCAATGGTGAGGTCATCCAGTTGGTCGGTACCTTGGTGGTTAAGGGCCACGGCCAGGGCGATCGCCACGAGGGCCGCCCCCCCAGTGCTAACCAACACCAGCAGGTTCGCCCTAAACCACTTGAACCGCTGGAGAGATTGGGGGCCAGCCAGCCCCACCACTTGCAGCAGCACCCCGGCTAAAGCGATCATCCATAGCCAGGGGACACCGGTAAAGCCAATTAAGATAAACCCGGCGATCCCATAGAGCACAATGCATAGCACCGTTAAGCCTGGCGTCGATTGTCGCGTCGTCCGTCTAAGGCGTTGAGCTTTGCGATTGGCGGAGCGACGACGGGGGAAAGGACTAGGCATGACGATCTACCGCTAGGACTACTGAAAATCCTAAGGGATAGTTTGCCAGCAAGGGCAGTATTGTGCAGTAATCTTGTCATAAATCCGTTGCTCCAAAAGCATGAGTGTTCACCTCGCTGCATTATTTCAAGGGTTGATTGGTGCCTCTAGCCTGCTGCTGGGGGCGATCTTGGGGATAGGCTGGCGACCGGCACGGGGGTTGACTGCCGCGATTATGGCCTTTGGTAGCGGCACGCTGTTGTCGGCGATCGCCTACGACATTACCTTGCCTGTATTTCATAGCAGCGGCTTCTGGCCCCTGGTGGTGGGGTTTGCCTTTGGCGGCACCCTCTTCAGTGTGATCGTCAACTACATCGACAACCAGGGGGGGTTTATCCGCCACCCTTCCTCCTCCCGGCGATTTCTCTATCACCACCGTCAGGATGAGGCCTCTGAGGTGCTCGATCGGATTGGCCATATCGAAGTCCTCCATCGCCTCTCCCCTGCGGAGATGCAGGCGGTGATCCCGCTGCTCAAGCCGCTGCAAGTGGAGGCTGGCACGGTGCTTTGCCAGGAGGGAGAACCCGGGGATGCCATGTTTCTAATTGTGGATGGTAAGGCTGATGTCTTTAAGGGGAGTCAATGGCTGGCCCAGCTCGGGGCTGGCGAAATCTTTGGGGAAATGGCCCTGCTGACCGGAGAGAATCGATCGGCTACGGTGATCGCAAAAACGCCGATGGAGCTGTACGAGCTGGGCAAAGCTGACTTTGACGCCATGATCAACTACGCGCCGCAGCTATCCAGTGGTCTCAGCCGCATTCTAGCTCGCCGGTTACGGGAAACGACCCAGTCAACGACCACAGCCAAGACGATCGATGACGAGCGCTGGCGGCAGCAGGTGCTCGATAGTGTCGAGGTGGATATTCCCCTTTCCGAACAGCAATTTCAGGAGCTGGCCAAAAGCTCAGCCCCATTTGCCATCCTGGTGGGCACGCTGATTGACAACATTCCTGAAGCCCTGGTGATTGGGGTTAATGCGGGGGCCGGTCATGTGGGCAGCTCATTTCTGCTGGCCGTGTTTATTTCCAACATTCCCGAAGCCATGTCCAGTTCCATTGGTATGCGCCAGGCGGGCACCCCCTCCCAGCGGATTATTGCCCTCTGGACCGGTGCGGTGCTGCTGGGGGGGCTGACCGCGATCGGCGGTAGCCTCCTGGCCAACGTTGCCTCTGACTGGATGGTAGACGTGGCCCAGGCCACAGCCGGGGGAGCGATTCTGGCGATGCTGGCCAGCACCATGATGCCTGAGGCCTATGAAATGGGCGGGGGATCGGTCACCTTTTCGACCATTGCCGGTTTTCTGATCAGCTTTTGGGTGGCCTCGATCGCGTTCTAGACTAGAGACTGATCCCCATAGCCCAGGGAAACGGGCGTTAGAATAGGGGAATTGTTGTCACACCTATCGGGTTTATCTATGTCCGTCTTAGCTGCGATCGCGGTGATTGCCCTGCTAGTTGCTGTCCACGAAGCTGGGCACTTTCTAGCGGCTCGGCTCCAGGGTATTTATGCCAACCGCTTTGCCATCGGCTTTGGCCCCATCCTGTGGAAATATCAGGGGGCTGACACCGAGTATTCCATCCGGGCTATCCCCCTGGGGGGCTTTGTTGGGTTTCCAGACGACGATCCCGATAGCAACATCCCTGCGGATGATCCTAACCTGCTAAAAAATCGTCCTATCCTCGACCGAGCGATTGTGATTAGTGCCGGGGTCATTGCCAACCTGCTGTTTGCCTACCTGGTGTTTGTGGCCCAGTTTGGCATCATCGGCGTTCCCGAAACCTTTAACCCCCAACCTGGGATCGTGGTGCCCCAGGTGATGTCTGAAACCACCCCAGCGGCCCAGGCAGGGATTCGGCCTGGGGATGTGCTAGTGGCCGCCAACGGTGAACCCATTGAGGGGGGTGAACCAGCCTTACAAGACTTCATTCAGTTGATCAAGGCGAGTCCTAATACACCGGTCGAACTGACCGTGCAGCGGGGCAGCCGTGAGCTTGATCTAGCGGTGACCCCAGCGGTCGGGGCCGATGGCACCGCCGTGATTGGGGTACAACTGCAACCGAATGGGGATTTCGGCTATCGTCGTCCCCATAATCCGATCGAGGTAATCACCTTAGCTGCCCAACAATTTCAAGATATGTTGGTGCGTACCGTAGGCGGCTTTATTAGCCTGGTGACTAACTTTAATGAAATGGCCAGTCAGGTGGCTGGTCCTGTCAAAATTGTGGAACAGGGGGCAGGGTTAGCCCACTCTAGCGCAGCCATGTTGTTCCCCTTCACCGCCATCATCAGTATTAATCTGGCGATTATCAATATTCTGCCGCTGCCAGCCCTCGACGGGGGCCAGCTGGCCTTTTTACTGGTGGAGGCCCTGCGCGGCAAGCCCCTGCCTGATCGGCTTCAAGAAAACGTGATGCAAACCGGTCTGGTCCTGCTGTTAGGGCTAGGGGTGTTTCTGATCGTCCGAGACACCACCCAATTGGAAGTGTTTCAAAACCTGCGCCAGTGACCCCTAAGCGGCGGGCCTCTAAAAAGCAGCGAGCCCTAGAAATTTTGCTGCGCCTCAAGCGGCTATACCCCGATGCCGTATGTTCGCTAGATTACCAAACCACCCTACAGTTGATGGTGGCCACAATTCTGTCGGCCCAATGTACCGATGAGCGGGTCAACCAGGTTACCCCTGCCCTATTTGCCGCCTATCCCGATGCCGAGGCCTTTGCTGAGGCAGATCTGGCTGCCCTGGAAGCCCTGGTAAAATCCACCGGCTTTTACCGCAACAAGGCCAAAAATATCCGTGCCGCCTGCCAAAAGATTGTCACCGAGTTTGATGGCGAGGTACCGGCCACCATGGATGAGTTGCTAACGCTGCCAGGGGTAGCCCGTAAAACCGCCAATGTGGTATTGGCCCACGGGTTTGGCATTAACGCTGGGGTGACCGTCGATACCCACGTCAAACGCCTGAGCACCCGCCTGGGTTTGACCCAACACAGTGACCCGATCAAAATCGAGCGGGACTTGATGAAGCTACTGCCCCAGCCCGACTGGGAAAACTGGTCAATTCGACTGATTTACCACGGGCGAGCCGTCTGTACCGCCCGTAACCCCAACTGCGGGGCCTGTACCCTGGCGGATCTCTGCCCCTCCGCTCGGGTCACCTAGTGGCCAGCCAGGGGTACAGGTCTCCGTAGCGCTCAAAATTGGCCTCTAGAAACTTCAGGGGTTGGAAGATCCATTGAAGAAGCTGGATGTAGTGATGTTGGGTTGGACCTGAAAGGTGCATGGTCAATCCCATAATGCTTCCTTTCTATACTAACGCGATGTGCAACTAATCTAGCCGGGGTCACTGAGTAATAATACTGTCGAACTGAAGCCAAGGCCGCCCCTGCTGGTGGTTCAACCAAATCATCACGGTATGAGCCAGGATTTTACGAGCTAAGCGACTGGTCAGATGCCACCGGTCCCGGCTGGAGACCCGCTCAATGTCAAACCAATGGCAGAGATGGCCAATGACAGTTTCAACACCCTGGCGGTGATGACTGAGCAGCCGATTAAACGCGGCGTTGTAGGTGTGCATTGTTTTTCGTTGCGGGGTGAGCAACTGAAGGCCTTGGTGCGCCAACTGGGCAGTTAAGCTTTGGCGGATGTAGCCTTTATCGCCGAGCAGCAAACCTTCAAGGCCGACGACCAGTTCAGGCACAACGTCGCGCTCGTCCATGTTGGCCGGGGTCACGGCTGCCGCCAGCACGGCCCCCTGAGCCGTGATAAGCAGATGTCCTCGAAACCCATAGAAGGTACCCAACTTGGTGGCAGAGCTGCCAAAACTGGCACTGCCCTGAAACACCCGAGCCTGGGGGGCTCGCTTAAAGCCACAAACAGGCATCGGGAAGCCGTCAACCAGATAGAGGTCGTGCTGGTCAGCGCCCAGGGCTTGAATCAGCCGTTGATGCACCAGTTGTTTGTACTGCCAGAGGTTAGCAGCTTGCCGGACAAAGGTGCTGCGATGGCCTAGACCTGGAAACCAGGTCGACCAGTGACGACGAAAGTACCGCCAAATAGCGCTGTCTTCCATGAAATGGCTAGACCCATTGATAGCTCTAGTCTTTGGAGACAAAACCTTTTCTTTTTAATTAGTTGCACATCGCGTTAA